>Ga0187778_10003803_pt1 | contig 10071 bp, 10 predicted proteins | sample 1015_Q2_SP5_20_M_FD_132418 | JGI IMG/M metagenome (GOLD analysis project Ga0187778, IMG submission 132418) | Tropical peat soil microbial communities from peatlands in Department of Meta, Colombia - 1015_Q2_SP5_20_MG | ecosystem: Environmental > Terrestrial > Soil > Wetlands > Peat | place...
ACCGCCAGAGAACAGCTTGATTGTCGTGTTTTCGGCGTGTTTCCTAGGAAGGCGCCTACCGGAGTCGAACCGGTGTACCAGGTTTTGCAGACCTGTGCCTAACCACTCGGCCAAGGCGCCGCGCGCGAGCATCGTAGCCGTCCACTCTCCGGCCTAGACTCGAATCATGAGCGCGGCGGTGCCCGTTCCGACGCCCCCGGCGACGCCTGCAACCGAGCGTTGCCTCCGCTGCGGCACGCCGATGGACTGGCGGCACCAGAGCTGGCAATGCCCGCGCTGTCGCTTCAAGATCGGGTGCTGCGAGGGCGCGACCGGCGAGTGCGAGGCAGGGTCCGGCTAGGTGCAGGAGCTGCCGGACCCCGACCCTCCAGGTCTCGGGCTCCTCGTGGACCTCACGCAGCCGCTCGGACCGGCGACGATCCTCTGGCCGGGCTCACGGCCGTTCGCGGCGGAGGTCGAGGCCGATGTCGATGCTGGCGGCAGCTACGCGCGCGACCTCTCGCTGCCCGAGCACGCCGGAACGCATCTGGACGCGCCGATCCACTTCGCGCCCGGCGGGCTCGCGGTGCACGCAATCCCGCTCGGGGCACTCGTCCGACCCGCGATCCGCCTCGATGTCCGCGCGCTCGTCGGCGACGATCCGTCGTTCACGCTCGGCGCGGCCGAGATCGAGGCGTTCGAGCAGGCCGAAGGCACGATCCCGCACGGCGCCGCAGTCCTCGTCTGCACGGGCTGGGACCGGTACCTCGACGACGCGGAACGGTACCGCGGCCCGCGCGAGACGACGTCCTTTCCCGGCGTCGGGCCCGATGCGGCCCGAGTCCTCGTCGAGCGCGGCGTCGCGGGCATAGGGATCGACACGCTCGGCGTCGATCCCGGGTACTCCGACGACTTCCCCGTGCACCGGATCACGCTGCCGGCCGGGCTCTGGCACCTCGAAGGGCTGGTCGGCCTCGAGCGCCTCCCGGCACGAGGAGCCTGGCTCGTCGCTGCGGCGATACCGGTCGTCGACGGCTCGGGCGCCCCCGCTCGGGCCTTCGCGATCGTCCCCTGACGTCAGCCGAGCTCGACCCGGTCGTCTGCCAGCTCGTAGACGATCGGTCGTGCGTCGGGCAGACGACGGCGGCGCCGCCCGAGCGAGCGGGCGCGACGAGGAGACGCGCGGCGACTTCGGCGTTCGCACGGTCGAGCCGCGACGTCGGCTCGTCTGCGAGCGACAGTGCGGGGGGACGGACGAGCTCGGGCGCTGGCTCAGCGACCGGCACCCCCTGCGCGACGACAACGGGATCTCGCCGAGCGACCTGCGCCGGGTCGTCGCCGTGCGTGCAGCGCTGCGCTCGTTGCTGCTCGAGAACAACGGGGCGGCGCCCGATCCCGACGCCTGGGCGACGATTTCCGAAGCGGTGCGGCACGCCCAGCTGGTGCTCGCGTGGAACGAGGGTCGGCCGGCTCTCGTGCCGCAGGCCCGAAGGTGTCGACGGCGCGGTCGGGAGGATCCTGCTCGTCGTTCCACATGCCTTCCAGGACGGGAGCTGGTCGCGGCTGAAGGCGTGCCGCAACTGCTGCTGGGCGTTCTACGACGCCTCGCGCAAACGTCTCGGCGATCTGGTGCTCGATGCGGCTCTGCGGGACCCGGCGGAAGACGCGTGCCTACAGAAGCAGGCGGCGGGCGGCCACGAGCTGACGTCGGGCTTCTCGCGACTCGTGACCGCAGGTCGCGCAGGCCTCAGGGGAGCCGGGGCGACCAGGCGATCCCGATCACCAGGGCGCAGCCGAGCAGGATCGCGGCGATCGCCAGGGCATCCTGGGTCACCTCGCGCTTGCCCGGCTTGCGACCGATCGTCGCTCCGAACTGCGCATAGGCCGCCTTCACGGCGTTCGCGCTCCGCGCGGCGAAGAACGTCCCGTTCGTCGTCGTGGCGATCGCATGGAGCGTGTCGGGATCGGGCGGCACCGGGATCGACCGGGCAAAGCCGCCGAAGGAGCGCGTCAGCACCCCTTCGGGCGTCCCGAGCGCGACCGTGAAGACCGGGATACCTGCCGCCTTGGCACGCTCGGCTCCGTCGAGCGGCTGGAGCACGCCTCGGGTCTGCGCTCCGTCGGAGAGGAACAGGATCGACACGGAAGGGCGGCCGCCGCTCGGCGACGGCGGCGCGGCGATCGTGAACGAGATCGGCTGCGCCGACCCCGATTTCGGCGTCGGCTGCGTTCGCGCCGACTGCTGCGCGAGCTGCACCGCCGCCGCGAGCGCATCGCCGATTGCCGTCCCGCCGAAGCCGGGGAACTCGCCGATCGACTGCACGGCCTGCCGGACGAGATCGTGGTTCGTGGTCGGCGGCGTCGCGACCTGGGGCTCGCCGGCGAACACGATCAGACCCACCCGAACGTTCTTCGGGACCTCCCTCAGGAAGGTGAGCACCGCCTCCTGTGCCGCCCCGAGGCGCGTCGGCCTCACGTCGGTCGCCTGCATCGACCCCGAGTCGTCGATCACGAGGATCACCGTCGCGCCTCCGTCGGACACGAGCGTCTTCACGTGAGGTCGGGCCGCAGCCACGCAGACCGCGACGAGCGCGAGCAGGAGCAGCGCAGGCGCGACGTAGCGCCGCCACGGGAGCGTCCGGGGGATCGCGGCGAGCAACTCGAGGTTCGTGAAGTCGACGGCGTAGCGGGCACGGCGGCGCTCGAGCGCGAGAAAGAAGCCCCCGGCAGCGGGCACGCCGAGGAGCGTGAGAAGCAGGAGCGGGTGACCGAAGCTCATGTTCCTCCGGCGCAGACGGCGCCGATCTGCAGCACGGCGCGCACACCGCTCACGACGGGCCCGCTCTCGACCCGCGCGACGACCCTGCCTCCACGCGTGCCGCGGACCGAGCTCACCGCGGCTGCGAGCGCCGGTGGCGGAGGCGTCGGCTGGTAGAAGCCGACGGCCGACCAACCGCCGACGAGCCGCTCGTCCCTGGCGCAGCCCTGCACGACGGTCCGGGCTCCGGGAGCGAGCCGCACCTGGCGGACTCGCCGCACCGTCGGCTGACCGAGCGTGAAGGGCGTGAGCGCCGTGGGCACGCGTCCGCCGCCCCCCGCGGCCGGGAGGCAGCCGATGTGCGGTCGGAACGACGGGCCGGCCGGCTTCCCGCCGACGTACGAGGCGACGAAGACGATCGCGCGGGACGTCGTCACACCCGGATTCACCGGGCTGCCGGAGCGGCCCAGGAAGACGACGTCGATCTCGCGGTCGCTGACCTCCACGTCGGTGCCGCCGACGACGAACCCCTTCGGACACGCGAGCTGGTACTCGACCTGCGGTCGGGTCGTCCCGGCGGCCGTCGGCACGACGACCCACGGCCCTGCGACGGGCACGCACGTCTGCAGTCCCTGGCACTCGTCGGTCGCGCCCGCGGAGCCGGCGCTCGCCGCGAGGAGCGCGAGGCCCGCCGCCAGCAGGAATCGGGTGCGTCCGAGGGTGCTCACGGGATCGGCACCCTCCTGAACCAGAGGGCCGAGAGGGCGCTTCCAGCGAGGACGAGCGCAGCGGCGCCGCCGCCGAAGAGATCCGACAGCTGGCGCGACTCCTTGCGTTTCCCGAGCCGCGAGCCGAGCCGCTCGTAGACGTCGTCGAGCCGCGTATCCGACGCCGCCGTGAAGAACTCGCCCCCGGTCGTCTGTGCGATCTGCCGGAGCGTGTCCGGACTCGCGGGCACGCGGATGATCTCCCGGTAGCCGCCTGTGACCGTCCTCTCGATCTGACCGTCCTGCGTGCCGACGACGACGGTCGTCACCGGGATGTGCGCCGCGCGGGCCTTTTGTGCGGCGGCTTCGGGGGTGGTCGTCCCGCCCTCGTTCGCGCCGTCCGAGATGACGAGCACGGAGGTCGGCGGGACGCTCCCGTCGCTGCTGCGCTCGTTGCCGCCCAGCTTGGTCGCAAGCAGCACCGCGTCGCCGAGCGCCGTGCCCTGGCCCGGTCGGAGATCGGCGAGCGCCGTCAGCGCGAGCTGGCGGTCGGTCGTGGGGGGAAGCGCCACCGTCGCTCGCGTGCCGAACGCGACGATTCCCACGCGGAACTTCGCGGGCACCTTCTCCAGGAACGCAGCCGCTGCCCGCCGCGCCGCCTGGAGCCGCGTCGGCGACACGTCGCTCGCCTGCATCGAGAGGGAGGTGTCGATCGCGAGCACGACGGTCGCCTCTTCCGCGCGGACGGTGATCGTGGCACGAGGTCGGGCGACCCCGAACACGAGCGCGCCCAAGGCGACGAGCGCCAGCGCGAGCGGGAGGTGCCGGCGGATCGCCGGGACGCGGTCCGTCATGTTCGGCAGCAGGTTCGGGTTCCCGAAGCGCGCCGCGTCCGACACGCGCCGACGTTCCGCGAGCAGCCGGAGCCCGATCAGGAGCGGCAGCGCGAGCAAGCCGAGGAGCGCGAGCGGGGAGTCGAAGCTCACCGCGCCTCCTTCTCCAGGAACGCCGCGAACGGGCGGAGCCAGTCGCCTTCGGTGCCGAGCACGACATGGCGGACGCCGGCCGAGCGGAGCTCGAGCTCGACCTCGTGGCGATCGGCGGCCGCTGCAGCGGCGAAGTGGGAGCGCAGCGCCGGGTTCGCCGTGTCGACGCGCAGCTGACGACCCGTCTCGGGATCGACGACCGTCAGCTCGCCGAGCGCGGGTAGCTCCTGCTCACGGCGGTCGCGGATCTCGACCGCGAGCACCTCGTGACGCGCTGCCAGCGCGAGGAGCGGGAGCCGCCAGTCGCGCGGGCCGCGGAAGTCGCCGACCACCACCACGAGGGCCCGCTGCGCCGCGAGCGCCCCTGCGCGGGTCAGCGCCTCGCCGAGCGACGTGCTGCCGACGGGTGCAACCGTCGCGACGGGCTCCTCCTCGCGAAGGCTCGCCAGGAGCCCGAGCAGACCGCTCCGTCCAGGCCGCGCAGGTGAGAAGTGCGGCTCTTCGTCTCCGTACGTCACGATCCCGAGCCGGTTGCCTCGCCGCGTCGCGACATGCCCGATCGCGACGGCGACGCCTTCCGCGACGTCCGCCTTCCGCCGGTCGCCGGTGCCGAAGCCCATCGACGGGGACGCGTCGAGCACGAGCCACGTGACGAGGACGCGCTCCGCGAGGTGGACGCGGACGTGCGTCTCACCCGTGCGGGCCGTCACGTTCCAGTCGATCCGCCGGACGTCGTCGCCCGGAACGTACGGCCTGACCTGGGACAGCTCCGTGCCGACACCGTTCACGGTCGAGCGGTAGTCGCCGGCGAGCAGACCTTCGACCCGGCGGCCGATCGTCACGTCGAGCGCGTGCAGCAGCGAGCGCGGGATCGGACCCGGGCCGGGCCGGGCCGGGGAGGTCGCGCCGCGGACGAGACGGACGACCGTCATGCAGCGCTCGTGCGAGCGAGGTCGATCTGCGGCAGCGGGACGGCCGTCAGCACCTGCTCGAGGATCCGGTCTGGCGGCACCTCCTCGGCGAGGGCCTGGTACGTCAGCACGAGCCGGTGCCGGAGTGCATCCTTGGCGAGCGCCTGGAGGTCGTCGACGACGACGTAGTCGCGACCGCGGACGAGCGCGAGCGCGCGGGCGGCCTGGACGAGGCTGATCGGCCCTCGCGGGCTCGCGCCGAATGCGATGTACGGCGCGAGGTGGCCGAGCCCGTGCACCGCCGGCTCCCTCGTGGCGGTGGCCAGTCCGACCGCGTAGCTGACGAGAGCCGGGTCGACGTAGACCTCGAAGACCGCGCGCTGCAGCTCGCGCAGCTCGTCGAGCGACAGCGCCTGCCTGAGCTCCACCGGCTGGACGAGCTGGCGCTGGACGATCGTCAGCTCCTCGTCGTGGGCGGGGTAGCCGATGACGACCTTCAGCATGAAGCGGTCGACCTGCGCCTCGGGCAGCGGGTAGGTGCCCTCCGACTCGATCGGGTTCTGCGTCGCCATCACGAGGAACGGCTCCGGGACGGGATGCGTCTCGTGCCCGATCGTCACCTGCCGCTCCTGCATCACCTCGAGCAGGGCGGACTGCACCTTGGCGGGCGCCCGGTTGATCTCGTCGGCGAGCAGGAAGTTGCAGAAGACGGGCCCGAGCTCCACATCGAACGACCCGTCGCCCGGCCGGTAGATCCGCGTGCCGACGAGATCCGAGGGGACGAGGTCGGGCGTGAACTGGATCCGGGAGAAGGAGCCGCCGAGCACGCCCGCCGTCGTCTTGATCGTCAGGGTCTTGGCGAGGCCCGGCACGCCCTCGATCAGGAGGTGGCCCTGCGCGAGCAGGCACACGAGGACTCGCTCGAGCATCGTGTCCTGGCCGGCGATCACACGTCGGATCTCGAACAACGCCTGCTCGAGGCGCTCTCGGGCCTCGGGCGGCGCAAGGCTCGGCAGTGCGTCGTTCCGGGTTTCGGTCACGTGGTCCTCCTCACGTCGTTTCTCATAGGACGGGTTCGCGGTGGGAGCGGCCGGCGGTTTGCACGGTCAACGGCCGTCACGCGGCGTCTTTGTCGCCGGCAGGAACGAAAGCACGACGGCCGCGACCAGCCAGATCACGGCCGCCGCGATCGGCCCGCCGGGCGAAGCGGCGAACGCGAGGTACAGCCCACCCACCACGCCGAGCACCGCCGCGTTCACGAGGATCAGCAGCCTGATCGTCAGCAGCGTCGTCGGCCGCTGCGAGGCCAGCCAGGCGGACGGGGAGCGACGGCGACTCACGCGACGGTCGTCCCAAGTCGCTCGAGGCGTCCGGCAGCCCGGCGAACGCTCACTCCTCGAGCCTAGACGACACGGCTAAGAGATCCCTGTGAATCCGCGACGGGGCTCGCGCCCGGGGTTCAGTAGATCCGCGCGAGCAGGCCCCCGTCGATCACGAGGTCGGTGCCCGTGATGTACGACGACTCGTCGGAGGCGAGGAAGAGCGCCAGGTTCGCGACGTCGCGCGGGCTGGCGAAGCGCCGGAGCGGATAGCGCTCCGTGATCTCGCGGCGCGCCGCCTCCGGGTCGGGCTGGTACGCGAAGAAGTCGGCCAGGATCGGCGTCTCCACGTCGCCCGGGCAGATCGCGTTCACGCGGATGTTCTCCGGGCCGTGGGCCGTCGCGAGCGAGCGACAGAGCGCACGGAGGCCGCCCTTCATCGCGCCATAGGCAGGGAGATCCGGGTCGCCGACGATGCCGAGCAGCGACGCCGTGACGATCAGCGAGCCGCCGCCGCGCTTCCGCAGCTCGGGGATCGCCGCGTGCAGGCCCGCCGCCGCTCCGTACAGGTTCGTCCGGAAGAGCCGCTCCCAGTCGCCGGGCGTCGCTTGCTCGAGGCGGCCCATGATCTGGACCGCGGCGTTCGCGTGGAACACGTCGAGCCCGCCGAATGCCCCGGCCGCCGCGCCGACAACGCGTTCGTTGCCCTCGTCGGTCGAGACGTCGGCCACGACGGGGATCGCAGCGCCGCCAGCCTCGCCGATCCGGGCGGCGACCGCCCCGACTCGCTCGTCGACGTCGACGCACGCGACTGCCGCGCCCTCCTCGGCGAACCGCTCGACGACGGCGGCGCCGATCCCGCCGGCCGCTCCCGTCACGACGGCGACCTTGCCCGCGAGCCTCGTCACAGTGCCGTCCGCATCTCGGCGGCGACCCGCTACGAGCTGCCGCGGGACTGGCTCGTGAGAGCCGCGAGCTTGTCCGCGAGAGCCTCGAGCGCCGTGTCCTGGGCGGCGAGGTGCTCCTGGATCTTCTCGGCCTCCTTGAGGACGGCCTCGGCGTCGAGATAGGTCTGTTCGGAGCGCTTGTCGGAGGCGGCGGCCTGCACGTTCTGGCCGACGATGATCACCGGCAGCAGGACGAGCTGGAGGAAGGTCTGCGCGATCCACGCGACGATGATGATCAGGCTGCCGCTGCCGACGGCCGACTTCAGGCTGACGAACGCGAGCGCCGTGAAGAGGTAGGCGCACACCATCGTCCCGACGACGGCGGTCACCTTGACCGCGAGCCACGTGTTGAACCGGTGGAAGCCGGTGTCCGTCGGATGCTGGTCGGCGACCTTGATCGGCCCTTGCGCGCGGCGCGCCTGGATGTGCGGGTGCGGGATGTACTCGTACAGGGCCATCGGCGGCGCCCCCGACACGAGGGCTTCGCCTCCTTCGTCGCCTGGCCGAGAAGTCCTGTCACGCAGGAGACGAGCGCTGCGCAGGGGTGCGGCATACTCGCGACGTGAGTTCTCCGCCCTGGTACGAGCGACGGCTCGGGCGGAGAGGGTCGATCGCCACCGTGACCGTGTCGGTCCTGGCGTTCATGTGCGCCTTCGCGGTCGAGTTGGCCATCCGTCCCGGCGACTACATCACTCATTCGGACGTGCCGCTCTACTCCCAGTACGGCTCGGATGTCCTGGCAGGCGAGCTGCCCTACCGAGACTTCGAGCTGGAGTACCCGCCGGGAGCGCTCCCGATGTTCGTGCTGCCGGCGACGCGCCTCGTCGCCTTCGGCCCGACAGGCGGTGCGGTGTGGACTCCCCCGAACGCCGCCGCCCGGCGCTACCACCGCGCCTTCGAAGCCCTGGTCCTGCTGCTCGGTGGAGCCGTTGTGATCCTCACCGGCATGTCGCTCTCGATCGTGCGCCGTCCCAGGCGCGTCGTGTTCCTCTCGTTGGGCGTCGTCGCGCTGGCTCCGCTGCTGATCGGCGACGTCTATCCGGAGCGGTTCGACGTTTGGCCTGCGGCGCTGACGGCGGCAGCGCTGGCAGCGGCCGTTCGTGGACGTGTTCGGCTCGGCGGAGCGCTGCTGGGGCTCGCAGCCGCGGCGAAGGTGTACCCGCTCTTGCTGCTCCCGGTTCTGCTGATCGTGGTTGCCCGCCATCGAGGTCTACGCGAAGCCGCGCTCGTGACGGCGTCGGCGGTGGGTGCGGCAGCCGCGGTGTTCCTGCCGTTCGCGATCACGTCGTTCTCGGGCACCTGGCAGGCGCTTCGGATCCAGTTCGAGGGCGGCCTCCAGATCGAGAGCCTCGGCAGCGCGGTGCTCGTGCTGGCAAGCCACGCCAGCCGCGTGCCGGCAAGGCTCGGGCTTCCGGGCGGCCAGTTCACCGTGACCGATCGGGCGGCGGAGCACGGGTTGAGCAGAGGGGTCCTGGTCGGCCCCGGCACTGGGGCGACCGCCACGACCCTGAACCTCCTGCTGGTCGGAGCGCTGCTCCTCATCTGGGTGAGTCTCCTGCGCAGCAGGGCCGGCGCGCGCGAAGACCTCGTGCGGTACTCGGCAGCCACCGTGACGGCTGCCGTCGCACTCGGCAGCGTCCTCTCGCCGCAGTATCTGATCTGGCTGATCCCTCTCGTCCCGCTCGTCGGCGGCCATAGAGGCATCGCGGCGACCGTGGCTCTCGCGGCCTCTGCGACGCTCACGCACGTCTGGTTTCCGTGGGGCTACTTCCAGTATGCCGCCGGTCTCGGCGTCGGCCCCACCATGCTGCTCCTCGCTCGGGACCTCGCGCTGCTCGCAACCGCTGCCCTGATCGTCGTCCCGAGACGACAGGGAGGACCGGCCAGCCCTGCGGCAGGCTGAGAGGCGTCCGATTGCTGTGACCCTGGTCGGTCGCGTTTGGCGCAGAGCTGGCCGCTACGAACGGCGACCGTACCTGGAGCCTGCATCGCTCGCACGTGGGTCACCCAGCTCCTGCTGCGCGCAGACGGGGCAGTAGAGGCGCCCGTCTACGAGCGACCAATCAGCGGCCCTGGCAGCTTCCACTGTGACCCAGCTTCGGCAGCGGTTGCACAACACCCCGCCTGCCGCGACCGTGTAGGGCTGGATGCGCTCGATCAGGTCACGCGCAAGTGGCGTCTCCGTGTCGTGATGCCTCGGCCGCATCGCGCTCGTGAGTCTACGACGCGTACATCCGTGCGCACACCCCCTAGGACGTCGGCGCAGATCCCTGCGGGTCCAGCGGCCGGTCGTGGCCGGCCCGGTGCCACTCGAGCCTGGGCTGTCCTAGACTCGCCTGATGGCGTCGTGTCCCGCGTGCGGCAGGGAGCTTCCGGCGGAGTTTCCGTTTTGCCCGTTTTGCACAGCGCCGCTGACCGCGCCGGCTCGGCCGTTGGGGGAGGAGCGGAAGGTGGTGTCCGTCCT
>Ga0187778_10003804_pt1 | contig 10069 bp, 8 predicted proteins | sample 1015_Q2_SP5_20_M_FD_132418 | JGI IMG/M metagenome (GOLD analysis project Ga0187778, IMG submission 132418) | Tropical peat soil microbial communities from peatlands in Department of Meta, Colombia - 1015_Q2_SP5_20_MG | ecosystem: Environmental > Terrestrial > Soil > Wetlands > Peat | place...
CGCTGGTCTTCACCGGCGCTGCCGATGACACGTGGGTGCGGGTGGTGGTGCGGCCGTCGGGCACCGAGCCGAAACTCAAGTGCTACCTGGAGGTTCGCTCCGCGGCGGCCGAAGACCTGCACAGCGCACGGCAGCGCGCAGTCGCGCTGCGCGACGACCTGGTTGATCTGGTGCGGCGCTGGTAACTCAGCGTGGTCCGAATTGGCGATCTCCGGCGTCGCCGAGACCCGGCACGATGTAGGCATGTTCGTTGAGCCCGTCGTCGATGGCCGTGGTGAATACCCGCACGTCGGGAGCGGTTTTCTCCAGGGCGGCAATGCCTTCCGGCGCCGCGACCACACACAGCACGGTTATGTCGTCGGCGCCGCGGCGGTGCAGCAACCCGATGGTGTAGGTCATCGACCCTCCGGTGGCCAGCATCGGGTCGAGGACCATCACCGGCTGCCCGCTCAAATCGTCGGGCAGCGACTCCAGATACGGTATGGGCAGCACGGTTTCCTCGTCGCGGGCGACGCCGACGAACCCCACCCGCGCTTCCGTTAGCAGCGCATGCGCCTGATCGACCATGCCCAGCCCGGCCCGCAACACCGGCACCAGCAGCGGTGGTTTGGCCAGCCGGGTCCCGGCCGTCTCGGCCAATGGTGTGCGCACGCTGACCGTCTCGCGCGGCGCATCGCGAGTGGCCTCGTAAACCAGCATCAGGGTCAGATCGCGCAGCGCGGCGCGAAACGCCGCACTATCGGTGTGCTCGTCGCGCAGTGTGGTCAGCCGAGCCGCGGCCAGCGGGTGGTCGATCACGCGCACATCCACGGGACTTGACCCTAGCCCGCCGACGATGCAGAACGCGCAGCGCGATGAGGAGAAGGCGGGCCATCAGCACGGGCCGCCCAGCACGGCCGCGGCTAGGCGCCGAAGAAGTTGAAGATGTCGAAAACCACGCCGACGAGGTCGATCAGCGGCTGCCCGGAGATCAGCGGCGCCCCATTGAAGATGGCGTCCGGGCCAAGAAGGTCCGAGACGTTCAGCGCCGTGGCCAGATCGGTCCACCCGGTAAGCAGGGACGCATCCAGTTGGTTGGTGAAGTCATAGCCCGAGAGCAAAGAGTTGACGAACGATTCCGGCAGCGGCGACTGCCCGGCATCCTGCAGAAGGGCGTTGATCGGGCCGACGAAAGTCTGCACTCCGGCATATTCCTCGCCGGCCAGCATTTGCAGCGGATCCATCTTCGGCAGGAACCCGGCGACGCCGGAGACCACAAGCTGGCCCGTCGCGTCGACCTGCCAGGGGCCGGCAGCACCGATCGGGTTAACCCCGTCGATCGGGATGCCGGCGCCCGGGTCGCCCGGGTTGCCGTAGGCCCAGTTGTTGATCAAGCTCAAATACGGGTTGAAGGCATCGTAGAAGAACAGCCCGGCGGGTCCACCGTCGTACATAAACGCCAGCACCGGCAGCGGCGCGGGAATGTCGTAAAAGTGGGTGTTGCCGATGGTGCCGAGATCAATCACGTTATTAATGTCCAAGTTCACACCGGGGGTCGGGTCCGGGTAGTAGGGGTGCACCGTCTCGATGCCGATTCCGGCGTTGATGTCGGCCAGGATGTTGCTGGGGTTCTCCGGCCAGTTCGCCCAGCCGTCGTATTCGCCGGTGTAGATGTCGGTCGGGAACGGGGCGGTCGGGGTTGGTGCCATGCTGAGCGGCACATTCAGGAACGGAAGGTGTTGGGGGGCGCTTTGCAAGCTGAAGGCTTGGACGCCGTCGGGGAATTGGAAGCGGTCCAGGATACCGCCGATCGGGCTATTGGGGTCACCGATCAGCACGACGCTCAGGTTGTTCAGGTCTACTCCGGTTGGCGTGTTGTTGATGAGGTTGGTCATCTCCTGGGTGGCGATGGTGGCGCTCTGCGAGTAGCCGAAAACGGCGACGTTGTTTCCGTCCTGCAGTGCCGGGACGATCACGTTGTTCAGGTCGGTGACGCCTTGGTTCACCGAGTCGCCGAAAGTCAGGTAAGGCTGGCCGGCGACGCAGATTATCGGACAAAACTGCTCCGGCGTGGTCAGGCCCTGAAAGGTGTAGCCGGTGAACTGGGTGAGGTAAAGCGCTTCGACTTCGTTCATGTAGTCCAGGGGAGGCACGGGAACTCCGGTGCCACTCATGATCCAGCCCTCGTCGGCGAGCAGCACGGCTTCCGCTATGATCGTTTTCACCCCGAACACGAACGCCGACGTCAGCATCGACGTCACGCCCATGAGGGCGGCGCAGAGGATCGCTAACGGAACCGCACCCAGCGAATGGAATCCCACGCGCGTCATCGCGACCTCCAAGCCCGTGACCGCCCACCGAGCCGTCCCCAGCCCGGCGATATGGGCATATCATGAGCCCGCCGCGCACCCGATGTGACGAAATTCACTAGATTTGCACCGTCGACATCGCCCGACCTGATTGCCCGACATGGTGCGCCGTACCCGCCGACCGGATAGGCCGCTCCTATACTCCCGGCATGCCACGCCCGCGACGGCGGACGAGCCGCCGGTACCGAGCTATCGGCCTGTTCGGGGCGGTGGCGGTGTCCGCGGTGGTGGCCTCGTCCCCGTCAGCGCATTTCGTCAGCGCAACCGACAAGGTGAACCTCGCGGCGGCCGCCGTGCCGACCCCCGCGCACATCGTAATTGTGGTGGAGGAGAACCGCTCTCAGGCCAACATCATCGGCAACAAGTCGGCGCCCTACATCAATGCGTTGGCCGCCAATGGCGCCATGATGACGCAGTCGTTCGCCGAAACACATCCAAGCGAACCGAACTACTTCGCACTGTTCGCCGGCAGCACATTCGGGCTGAAGGAGAACAGCTGCCCTGTCAACGCCGGTGCCGCCGCCAACCTGGCTTCCGAATTGCTCGCTGCCGGCTACACATTCATGGGATACGCCGAGGACCTGCCCGCTGTCGGCTCAGTCGTCTGCAGTTCCGGTAAGTACGCACGCAAGCACGCGCCCTGGGTCAGCTTCACCAACGTGCCGAGCACCTCGTCGGTGCCGTTCTCCGCGTTTCCGGCCCCGTCGAACTACGCCAGCCTGCCCACGGTGTCGTTCGTCATTCCCAACGTCGACAACGACATGCATGACGGCTCGATCGCTGGGGGCGACACGTGGCTGGGCAACAACCTGTCCTCCTACGCCGAATGGGCGAAGGCCAACAGCAGCCTGCTCATCCTGACCTGGGACGAGGACGACAACACCGCACGCAACCAAATCCCGACGATCTTCTACGGCGCGAACGTGAAGACGGGAACCTACGATGAGCCGATCAGCCACTACAACGTGTTATCGACCGTGGAGGACATGTACGGGCTGCCCAAGACCGGTTACGCGGCGAATGCTCCTGCGATCAGCGATATCTGGGGCGCCTAACGTCAAGCGGGCATCGCCCGCACCCGGCTACCCGTGGACTCGGTCCGGCGCGTGTGGTGCCCGTCGCTATTCTGTGCCGCATGGCTGCTGACCTCGTGCCTATACGCCTTGGCCTGACCGCGGGCGACCGCTACACATTGTGGGCACCCCGCTGGCGCGATTCCGGCGATGAGTGGGAGGCGTTTCTGGGTAAGGACGAAGACCTGTACGGCTTCGAGACCGTCGCTGACCTGGTCGCATTCGTCCGCGCCGACACCGACAACGATCTGGTCGACCACCCGGCGTGGCAGGACCTGACCGAGGCCAACGCGCACAAGCTGGACCCGACCGAGGACAAGCAGTTCGACCTGGTCGGCGTCGAGGAGCTGGTCTCGGAGAAGCCGACCGAGGAGTCGGTCACGGCGCTGGCGGGCACGCTGGCGATCGTGTCCTCCATCGGGTCGATCTGCGAGCTGGCGGCGGTGTCCAAGTTCTTCAACGGCAACCCGAGCCTGGGCTCGCTGGCCGGCGGAATCGACCACTTCACCGGCAGGGCCGGGCTCAAGCGCTGGAATGCGATCGCCGAGATCATCGGGCGAAGCTGGGACGACGTGCTCACCGCGATCGACGGCATCGTCCGCACGCCCGACGTGGACGCGGAGACCTCCGCCCGGGCCGCCGACGAATTGGTCGAGCCTGTGGACGATGAGGACGTGGAAAGCGCGGATGACGAGGCGGTCACCACCGAGGAGGACACGGAGGAGGCGGTCCAGGTCGCGGAGGAAACCGGTGACGCCAAGGACGGCAAAGAAACCCGCGCGGCCGACGACCGTGTCGTCTTGGGTAGCGACGAGGACTTCTGGCTGAAGGTGGGCATCGACCCGATCCAGGTCATGACGGGTGCGGGCACCTTTTACACGCTTCGCTGCTATTTCGACGACCGCCCGATCTTTTTGGGCCGCAATGGACGGATCAGCGTCTTCAGCTCCGAGCGGGCCCTGGCCCGCTACCTTGCCGACGAGCACGACCATGACTTGTCCGACCTGAGCACCTACGACGACATCCGCACAGCCGCCACCGACGGCTCACTGGAGATCGACGTCACCGACGACAACGTCTACGTGCTGACCGGCCTGGCCGACGATTTTGCCGACGGACCGGACGCGGTGGACCGTGAGCAGCTCGACCTGGCGGTCGAGCTGCTCCGCGACGTCGGCGACTACGCCGAGGACAACACCGTCGACAAGGCGCTGCAGACCGACCGACCGCTGGGCAAGCTGGTGGCCTATGTTCTCGAACCCGGCTCGGTCGGCAAACCCGTCAGCCCATATGCCGAGGCGGTGCGGGAGTGGGAGGAGCTGGAGCGGTTCGTGGAGTCGCGGCTGCGTCGCGAATAGCGCCGCCGGTCGGCGACGACATAGAGCCCCAGCGTCGCGGTTAAGACGCGAATAGCGTGCCGGGCGCTCGCTTGCACTACGAGGTACGCGGAGACGGACCACTCCTCTTGCACCTCGGCTCGCCGATGCCGGCTGCGGACTTCATGCCGCTGGCGCACGCGCTCGCCGACGACCACACCGTCGTCACCACCGATCCTCGCGGCATCGGGGGCAGCCCCGTCGACGACCCCGCACGAGATTCGACCCCCGACCTGCGCGCCGACGACGTCGCGGCGATTCTCGACGTCGCCGCGCTCACCCGGGCCCGGCCAGGGTGGTCGTCGGGACCGGCGCCACCTCCGGCGGCCAACTCGCCCATCGGACCGGCGTCGCGCTGGCCGAGCGGCTCGGCGCGCCGCCAGTGGAATTCCCCGGTGATCACGGCGGATCCTGGGGGTGCCCGGAGAATTCGCCGATATTGCGAAATGTGCTTGCGGGCTGACCAACGCGGCAGTTTTTTACGGTATGCAGTCAGGTCGGGGCCCCGGATATTCGTGGACCGACAGTCCGAGCGCAAAGCGACCACCTGCGACTACCTCCGAACCCTGGCGACTGGATACAGTAATCTGCGCTATACGCGGGCGATGGCGCAAACCACTTCGTGCCCGGCGAAGAAAACCACTGAATGTTCACCTGCTGTTCGAATTTGCACAATATGTCTGCCACGCGGTCGCGATCGATATACGATCTCGCCGGGCTGCGTCGATCGCGGGGCCCTATCCAATTCGAGAGGACCGCCATGCGCAAGATTACGAAACGAGCAGCGGCATTCTCCGCCGCAATTGCGGGGATCGCGCTCATAGGCTCGGGTTGTGCCCATCCCAAGGAGAAGGCTCACGAGACGGCGAGTTCCGTGACGTCGTCGGTGTCGTCGGCAATTGCCGCGCCAAGCGGGACAGCGACCGAGAGCCCCCCTGCGAGCACGACGCAGATCGCCGGCGCTGACGGCAAGGAGTACACGATTCAGGGGGCCATTCTCCAGAAGTACAACTCCCTTAGCGACGCTGCTAAGACGTCACTCGGCAAGCCGACCGGCAACGAGGTAAAGAACCCCGACGGCGGTGTCTACCAGCAGTTCGACGACGGCGTCATCGTCCACACGACGCGGTCCTACGTCGTATGGGGCAAGATCCGTGACAAGTGGAACGAGCTTGGCGGTTCGCAGGGCAAGCTTGGTTACCCGACCAGCGACGAGACCGACACGGCCGACGGTGGCAAGCAGACCACTTTCGAGCACGGCACGGTCACCTGGAAGCCAGGGGACGCCGAGGCCACAGTCGTCGAGCACTGAATTAGCCGGTCTTCGGAGCAACCTTTCCGGTGGCTCTGAAGACTTGCGGCCAAAGGTCGGGCAATCGATGCGGTTGCCCGGCCTTTGCTTGTTATCAGACCGCGTCTGAACTCACCGGCGCCATCAGCTCCAGGAGCGCGCGCCCCGCCGGGCCGTTGGTTGACTTCCTTTGGGACGTAGCCAGCGACACCAGGCACCGCCAGGTAGACCAGAAAATTGTCACGACGTTGTTTGGTGCGAGACGTGTTAAATGGTACGGCGCGCCTCATCGGATGACGACGTGCCGTCGGTCGAATTCCCGGGTGACCACGGCGGATTCCTCACAGCACCAGGAGAATTCGCCAAAACGCTGCGCACGGTGCTGGCGGCCAAGACGCCGCAGCTTAGTCGGCGCCAGCGTCTACATCCAGCCGCTTCCGGTTAACGCTCTGTCTGCCTGAGCGTTTGACGGGGAATCAAGATTGCTCTTTACTGGCGACGGCATCCGCCAGCGTTCAATGGCGGCGCCCAGACGTGGAGGTGAGCCGGTGGCGGACAGACGCGACCCACTGTCGGTTCAGCACGATATATGACGCTGCCAGGAATCGGCGCATTACCGCTGTCCGGGTTTCAACGCCCGGACATGTTGCTGTTCGGCGTGGTTCCGCTGGCCCTTCTGGCCGTCTATCTGATTGTCCAGGCTCGGCGCCGACAACGCCTGCGTCGGTTCACCGAGGCGAGCGTGCCGCAGTCGTTCTGGCGGCACCTACCCATCATCGTTTCGCTCGTCTGCCTGGCGCTGCTGACCGTGGCGCTGGCTACGCCCAGCCACAGCGTCCGCATACCGCGCAACCGCGCTGTCATCATGCTGGTGATCGACGTGTCGCAGTCCATGCGCGCAACCGATGTCCCGCCTGATCGGTTGAAGGCCGCCGAGCAGGCCGCCGAACAGTTCGCCAGTCAGCTGACGGAGGGCGTCAACCTCGGACTTGTCGCGTTCGCAGGAACGCCTTACCTCCTGGTGCCCCCGACCACAGAGCACCACGCCACGCTGGATGCGCTGAAGAATCTCCAGTTTGCCGACAGCACAGCGACCGGCGAGGCCATCTTCACGGCACTGCATGCGATCGCCGCCACAGCCGTCGTCAGCGGCGGTGCCCCGCCGCCGGCCCGCATCGTGCTTCTTTCCGATGGCGGCGAAAACAAGCCGGCAGAGCCGAACGATCCGCACGGTGCCTACACAGCGGCGCGTCTCGCCAAGGATCAGGGAGTGCCCATCTCGACGATCTCCTTCGGAACGCGGGCAGGCTCCATCGACCTGGACGGTGAGCGTGTGTCTGTCCCCGTCGAGACCGATGAGATGACGACTATCGCCCGACTGTCGGGAGGACAGTCCTATACCGCCACCAACATCGCCGAACTCAACCGAAGCTACGACGCCATCAAGCAGGAGATCGGCTATCGCACGGTGCCGGGCCCGGGCAGTGCCGGCTGGCTGCGCCTCGCTGTCATCACCGCCACCATCGCCACGGTGTTGGCGGTGTTGATCAACCGGCGACTTCCAACGTGATCCTCACGCAGGAAGCCTGCGGTTCAGGAGCAGGCCCGCCAGCACGGCGCCAGCCATGACGACCGCGCCAAGCAGGATCCACCCGCCGCTGGCGTCCCCGTGAACGGTTTCAAAGCCGATCTGCTGCTGCAGCGTCGAATAGACGTTCTTGAGCGCGTCCAGGCTGTCGGCGTGGAACGCTTGACCGCCCGTGATCTCGCAGATTTTCTGCAGGGTTTGGTCGTCGACAGGAACCGGAAGGGTTGCGCCTTCGTAAACGACAGTGCCGTAGGGCGTGCCGAAGGAGATCGTCGAGATCCGCACACCCTCCGCTTTCGCGGCCCGGGCCGCAGTGAAAGCACCCTGCGGGGCGTTGGGGTCCATCGGTACGTTCTCGGCACCGTCGGACTCCAGCACGATGCGCGCAGGTGGCGGACCGGAGCCGCCCCCCATCACCGCGCCGACCGTCGCGATGGCCTGCAGCGCGGTGAAAAGACCCTCCCCTGTCGCGGTTTTCGGCGCCGGATGCAGGCTGTCGATCGCTGCTTTTACGGCGCCGCGATCCGTTGTCGGGGAGACCAGCAACGTGGCGTCGGCTGCGAACTCCACCAGCCCAAGGTTGATCCCCGGCGTCAGCTCGTCAGCGAACTGCTTACCGGCCTCCTGCGCGGCGGCCAACCGACTCGGCGTGACATCGGTGGCGGCCATCGATTCTGAGACATCGATGACCAACATCACCACCGCACGGTTGAGCGGAATCCGGATGTCGTGAGTCGGCCCGGCCATTGCCGTCGTCAGCAGCACTAACGACATGACCAGCAAAACGGTCGGCACCTGGCGCCACCGACCGGAGCGGCTCGGCGCGACGCGCTCGAGCACCTCCATGTTGGCGAACCGCAGAACCCGCCGTCGGCGGGTGAAATGCACTGCGACATAAAGTCCGACCACTAATGGCGCGGTCAGCAGGAACAGGAAAATCCAGGGGTCTTGGAAGCCCGAGAGCGTCAACGGGCCCAACAGTGGCAAGGTCATCGCCGTCAAGTACAGACCGGGCGACGCTCGACAGTCAAACTGTTCTACAAATGTTCACGCGGCGACACCTTCGATGCCCCCCCGCGGCGCCTATTCGGCCAACACCCGCCCGACCTTGCGGACAAGAAATGCCGACGCAATCTGGCCAATCTCGTGGATCAGGGCGCCGGCCGCCACGAACGACACCAGCAACACGACCGATACCTTCCACGACCCGGCAGCCCAGAACCCGATGGCCAGTTCGGCGAGCCCTGCCAGCAGCAAAACCCACCACCCGTTCAACCTGCTGCCGGCAATGGCCATGGCGATATCGAACGAACCCCTGAAAACGAAGTAGAAGCTCATCACCGCGGCCAAACCGACGAACGTGTCTCCGGGCCGGAAAAACAGCGGCCACCCCCACAGCCACGAACAGCACCGCAAGCAGCCAATGCAGTATCATCCAGCCCCGCGACGATATTGCTCCCACCAGCACCTCATTGGCGGCGGCCAGAAAACAGAAACAACCGAACAAAGTGGCGATAGTTGCGACCGACGCGTAGTTGAACCGTAGGACCACGATCGCAATGACAACCCAGGCCGTGCCGGTGACCAAAAGAAGCCACCAGTTCCGCGTGGTCGAAACGACATCGCCGCGTAGCTCTTTACCTAGCTGATGCAAAAGGCCTCCGGATGCTCCCGGGGCCTGCTGAACGTCGCTCATCACTGCTCCCTACCCCTTGGATATCTTGTCGGCGTTGCGAGGGGAAGTGCCAGGCTTGTGGCCAATCGTTTGACATCCCATTCCCATCGTCCCGGCAATTTCTCGTCGAAATCGTTGATGTCGAAAACGAGATTGCGCTCAGGAGAGGCGAAGAGGCCGAAGTTCGACAGGTGCGCGTCGCCACACAATTACGCGGTCAGTCCGGTGTTCATCTCACCAGCCAAGTCAGCGGCCATGATCAGAGCAGCGCCACGAAAGAACGCGAACGGCGACGCCAGCATCCGCCCGTACCGAATTGCAACGAGCTCGGGGATCCGTGAACGCGCCTGAGATTCCAGCAGCGAAACCGGATCGAAGCGGGTGTCGCTCGAGACAACTTCTGCCAGTGCGGATCTGGGCACATCGGCTCGGCGGGATCTGCCCCACTCGCGTCGATCTTCCAACGCAATGTTCACCGCTTAAGCTCCTCACCCTCGGTGCTGTCGCATCCGGGCTGACCGAAAAACCGGATTAGCACACTAGCCGATCAGCACGGCGAACCGCGGCTTGATCACCTCGTCGATGATGGCCAGCCGTTCGTCGAATGGGATGAATGCCGACTTCACCGCATTGATGGTGAAGCGTTCCAGGTCGCTCCAGCCGTAGCCGAACGCCTTGACCAGCCGGTGCATTTCGCGGCTCATCGACGTGTCGCTCA
>Ga0187778_10003805_pt1 | contig 10069 bp, 10 predicted proteins | sample 1015_Q2_SP5_20_M_FD_132418 | JGI IMG/M metagenome (GOLD analysis project Ga0187778, IMG submission 132418) | Tropical peat soil microbial communities from peatlands in Department of Meta, Colombia - 1015_Q2_SP5_20_MG | ecosystem: Environmental > Terrestrial > Soil > Wetlands > Peat | place...
ATGGTCTGCACGTCGCGCAGCCCGCCCGGACCGGTCTTGACGTTCGGCTCGAGGTTGTACGCGGTATCGTTGGCCTTGAGGTGCCGCTCGGTCTGCTCGCGCACCTTGGCTTCGAAGAACTGCTTGACCGGCCAGATATGCTCGGGGGCGAGCGCCTCGCGCATGGCGGCGAGCCGCGCAGCGTTGCCGGCCAGCAGCCGCGCCTCGAGCAGCGTCGTCATGACGCTGACATCGCCGACGCACGCCTCGCGGCACTCGAGGACCGTGCGCACGCTGTGCCCCACCTCGAGCCCGATGTCCCAGAGAAAGGTCACCAGGCGTTCGATCGCGACGCTGCCGGCGCCGTCCGGCGGCTGGGGCACGAGCAGCAGGATGTCGATGTCGGAGCACGGGTGCAGCTCGCCGCGGCCGTAGCCGCCGACGGCGACCAGCGCCCATTCACCCTGGCCCCCGCAGTGCATCGCCCACGCCTCGCGCAGCACGGCATCGATCAGCGTGGCACGCGCGTGCACCAGCTCCTCCACCGGGTCCTCGGCGAGGAAGCGTGACTTGAGCTCCTCGTGCGCCTGGCGCAGCAGTTCGCGCCACGCGCCGGGTGAGGGGTCGGCGGAGAGCTGCGCCGGCAGTCGCGACAAGAGCGGCCAGATGGGCGAAGGCGAGACCGGCCGAAGCGTTTCCTCGAGCAGCTCTGAGTCCGCAGCTCCCATCGGTGCGCCCGGACCGCCGTTAGTGCTGCGCGCCGTTCGCGCCGAGCGTCAGCACGTCGAATCCGTTCTCGGTGACCAGCACGGTGTGCTCCCACTGCGCCGACAGCGAGTGGTCCTTGGTGATGACGGTCCAACCGTCGGGCAGCAGCCGCACGTGGCGCTTGCCGGCGTTCACCATCGGCTCGATGGTGAAGGTCATCCCCGGCTTGAGCTCGAGGCCGGTACCGGGCTCGCCGTAGTGCAGCACCTGGGGGTCCTCGTGATACACGCGCCCGATTCCGTGCCCGCAGTACTCGCGCACCACCGAGTAGTCTTGGCCCTCAACGAAGCTTTGGATGGCGTGACCGATGTCCCCGAGATGCGCTCCGGGGCGCACCGTCTCGATGCCGCGCCACATGGCGGCGAAGCAGGCGTCGGTGAGGCGCTGGGCATGGGTGGGCGGCTTGCCGACGAAGTACATGCGACTGGTGTCGCCATGAAAACCATCACGGATCACGGTCACGTCGATATTGACGATGTCGCCCGCCTTGAGGCGCTTGTCGTTGGGGATGCCGTGGCAGACCACGTGGTTGACCGAGGTGCAGATGGTCTTGGGGAACCCCCGGTAATTGAGGTTCGCCGGCACCGTGCGCTGCACGTTGACGATGTAGTCGTGGCAGATGCGGTCGAGCTCCTCGGTGGTCACACCCGGGACGACGTGCTCGCCGATCATGTCGAGCACTTCGGCCGCGAGGCGCCCCGCGACCCGCATCTTTTCCTGCTCTTCGGGGGTCTTGATGGTGACGGGCATAGGTTACGAAATGGGGCCGGCGGCGACCTGCGGCAAGTGCTTGCGCGGGTTGCGCGTAAGACATTGTTCCGACGAGGTCTTCATGGTATAAAGCGCGGCCTTTTTTGGCAACGCAACCCACACGCGCATCGTTAACCTTCAGTGACTGGGTGTCCGGGAATCAACCTCGCACAAGGGGCATTCCGGGATGGTCACGGGGATGCGCGGAGGCCCAACCCGCACAGGAGTCGTTCATGCCCGGCGTGTCCATGCGACAGATGCTGGAGGCGGGAGTCCATTTCGGACATCAGACCCGCTTCTGGAACCCGAAGATGGCCCCGTTCATCTTCGGCGAGCGTAACAAGATCCACATCATCAATCTCGAGAAAACACAGCCGATGTACGCGGACGCCGCGAACTTCGTCAAGGGCGTCATTGCCGACGGCGGCACGGTGCTGTTCGTGGGCACCAAGCGCTCGGCCCGCGAGTCCATTCAGAAGGAGGCCGAGCGCTCGGCGCAGCCTTATGTGAACCAGCGCTGGCTGGGTGGCATGCTCACGAACTTCAAGACCATCCGCCAGTCGATCAAGCGGCTCGGTGAGATCACCGAGCTCGCCGCCTCGGGGGCGCTCGACAAGCGCGGCAAGAAGGAGGCTACGCAGCTGCGGCGCGAGATGGACAAGCTCGAGAGAAGCCTCGGCGGCATCAAGAACATGGAGTCGCTCCCCGATGCACTGTTCGTCGTCGACGTCGGCCACGAGAACATCGCGGTTCACGAGGCCAAGAAACTCGGCATCCCCGTGGTGGCGGTGGTCGACACCAATTGTTCACCTGATGGCATCGACTACGTGATCCCGGGCAACGACGACGCCATGCGCGCCATCCAGCTGTACGCCGCGGGCGTCGCCGATGCGGTGCTCGAGGGCAAGCAGTCGGTGCCCCAGGTCGCCGTCGGCGAGGACGAGTTCGTCGAGCTCGACGAGGCCGGCAACCCGCGCAAGAAGGTGGCGCGCGCCAAGCAACGCCCGCAGCCGACCGTACGCAAGAAGGCCCCGGCGCGACGCAAGGTCGCGCCGGTCAAGGCACCGGCGGACGCGGCCGCGGAGCTCGGTGCTGAGGACGAGGACCTTGAGGCTGAAGAGGCGGCAGAGGCGGCGGCAGCCGGGGTGACCGGAGTGCCGCCGAGCGAAGGCCTGACGCGCCGCCCCGGGGGCGGTGCGGGTCGGCGCAAGGGCCGTAGCGGAGCCGGCTCCGCGGGAGCTGACGCGTGAACATCACCGCAGAGGCAGTCAAGCAGCTCCGCGAGCGCACCGGCGCCGGCATGATGGAGTGCAAGAAGGCCCTGGTCGAGACCAAGGGCGACCTGGACGCCGCCGCCGAGCTCATGCGCCGCCAGGGACTGGCGAAGGCCGACAAGCGCGCGGCGCGGGTCGCCGCGGAGGGCGTGGTGGTCATCGCCAAGTCCGCCGACGGACATACGGCGGCGCTCGTCGAGGTCAATTGCGAGACGGATTTCGTCGCCCGCGAGCGGGAATTCCGCGCGTTTGCGCAGGCGGTCGCCGAGTGCGCACTCAGCGCGAAGCCCGTGAGCCTCGCCGCGCTTAACGCAGCGAAGCTGTCGTCGGGCGAGGGCGTCGATGAGCGCCGCCGCGGGCTCGTGGCGAAGATCGGCGAGAACATCAGCCTGCGGCGCTTCGCGCTGCTCTCGGCGGCCGACCATCTCGGCGCCTACGTGCACGGCACGCGCATTGGCGCGTTGGTAGCCGTCAAGGGCGGAGCGGCGAGCCTCGCCTACGACCTGGCCATGCACGTTGCGGCGAGCAATCCGCGCTACCTGTCGCCGGCGCAGGTACCGGCGGAGGTCGTGGCGAAGGAGCGCGAGATCCTCACCGAGCAGGCGCGCGGGGAGGGCAAGCCCCCGGAGATCGTGGCCAAGATGGTCGAGGGCCGGCTGCGCAAGGCGCTGAGCGAGATCACGCTCACCGGGCAGCCCTTCGTCAAGGATCCGGACGTGACCATCGAGAAGCTGCTCAAAGGGGCCCGGGCCGAGGTCGTGGCCTTCGAGCGGTTCGAGGTCGGCGCGGGCATCGAGAAGAGAAGCGATGACTTCGTCGCCGACGTCATGGCCCAGGTGAAGGGCGAGGGCCCGGCGACGGTCAGGCACTGACGGCACGAGGTTAGCGACAGAGGAATAGACCCCGCCCTGCGCGGGGTTTTTTCCGTCAGATCACAGGGGAATGTAGATGACGCAGGCCAAGGCGATCTACTCGAGAATCCTGGTGAAGCTCTCCGGTGAGGCGTTGCTCGGCAACGGCGACTACGGCATCGATCCGGTAGTGCTCAAGCGCATCGCCGGCGAGCTCGAGGAGATCGTGAAGATGCAGGTGCAGGTCGCGGTGGTGATCGGCGGCGGCAACATCTTCCGCGGCGCGGGACTCGCGCGCGCGGGCATGGACCGTGTGACCGCCGATCACATGGGCATGCTGGCCACAGTGATGAACGCGCTCGCCATGCAGGACGCGCTCGAGAGCTTGGGTTTGCATGCGCGCGTCATGTCCGCGATCCGCATCAACGAGGTGTGCGAGGACTACATCCGCCGTCGGGCGGTACGTCACCTGGAGAAGGGTCGGGTGACGATCTTCGCCGCCGGCACCGGCAACCCCTTCTTCACCACCGATACGGCGGCGGCGCTGCGCGCCATCGAGATCAATGCCGACGTGCTGCTCAAAGCCACCAAGGTGAACGGCGTCTACTCCGACGACCCGGTGCGCAACAGCAACGCCGTGCGCTATGCGCGGCTCACCTTCGACAAGGTACTCACCGACCGGCTCAACGTCATGGACGCAACCGCCATCGTGATGTGCCGTGACAACCGCTTGCCTTTGCGGGTATTCAATCTCAACAATCCCGGCGACCTTACCCGCATCGTGCGCGGTGAGGACGTTGGGACGTCGGTCACTTTCGAGTGAGCCCGCGAGGAGGACGACCATGCTCGAAGACCTCAAGAAAGACGCTGCCACGCGCATGGCCAAGTGCGTGCACAACTTCCAGGCGGATCTGAAGAAGCTGCGCACCGGGCGGGCGCACCCGAGCCTGATCGAGCACCTGAAGGTCGACTACTACGGCTCCGACGTGCCGCTGCAACAGGTGGCGAGCAGCGCCGTCGAGGAAGGGCGCACAGTGGTCATCTCGCCTTGGGAGAAGAGCGTGGTGCAGGCGATCGAGAAGGCGATCTTCAAGTCCGATCTCGGGCTTACGCCGATGACGGCTGGCACGGTGATCCGCATCCCCATGCCGCCGCTCACCGAGGAGCGGCGCCGTGAGATCACCAAGGTGCTGCGGCACGACGCCGAGAATGCCCGCGTCGCCGTGCGAAACGTGCGCCGCGACGTGATGGCCGACATCAAGGAGATGCTGAAGGAGAAGCTCGTATCGCAGGACGACGAGCGGCGTGCCGAAGTCGAGGTGCAGAAGCTCACCGACAAGCACATCGCCGACATCGAGGCGCTGCTTCAGGTCAAGGAGAAGGAGGTCATGCAGGTCTGATGGCCGCAGCCGCTCCCAAGCTCGTCCCCCAGCACATTGCGATCACGATGGACGGTAACGGCCGCTGGGCGGCCGCGCGCGGCCTCACGCGCACGGCCGGGCACAAGGCGGGTCTCAAGCCCGCACGCATGTGCATCGAGGAGTGCTCGCGGCGCGGCATCGCGGCGCTCACACTGTTCGCCTTCTCGAGTGAGAACTGGGCCCGGCCCGCGGACGAGGTGGGGGCGCTCATGAGCCTGTTCGTCGAGGCGCTCGACGACGAGATCGCCGAGCTCGACGAGAAAGACGTGCGGCTGCGCTTCATCGGTGAGCGCAAGAGCCTCGCCGTGCGGCTTCAGACACGCATCGCCGCCGCCGAGCAGCGCACCGCCGAGAACCGTGGGCTGAAGCTTCAGGTGGCGATGAGCTACGGGGGGCGCTGGGACATTGTTCAGGCAGCTCAAAAGCTTGCGCGTGAGTGTTCGAGTGGCGCGTTGCGCCCCGAGGAGCTGACCGAAGCGAGCTTCGCCGCGCGGCTCGCGCTCGGGGGGCTCCCGGAAGCGGATCTGCTGATACGCACCGGCGGGGAGCGGCGCATCAGTAACTTCCTGCTCTGGGAGGCCGCTTACGCGGAGCTCTATTTCACGCCCTGCCTGTGGCCGGATTTCACCGTGAGTGATCTCGAGGATGCGCTCGGCTTCTTTGCCGGGCGCGAGCGGCGCTTCGGTCAGACGGGCGCACAGCGCGCGGCGGCCAAGGCATGAAGTCCCCGTGAGCGACACGCTGCGCAAGCGCATCCTGACCGCGGTGGTGCTTGGGGGGCTGTTCCTCGTTATCCTGCTGGGCCTGCCCGATTGGGCCACCATCGTGGTCATCACCCTGATGACGCTCGCGGGGGCCTGGGAGTGGTCGGCGTTCCTGCTCCTCGTCACCCCGCTGTGGCGGCTCGGCTACGTACTGCTGGTCGGCGTGCTGCTGTGGGTGGCGTGGCGCTTCTCCGCCAGCGCCGCGGGGCGTGACCTGCTGCTCGCCGGAGCGGTGCTCTGGTGGCTCGCAGCGCTCGTGTGGATCGTGTTCGCGCCGCGGCGCGTGTCGCCCTGGTCGGCGGCCGCCGCCGGCGTGCTCGCGCTCGTGCCGGCCTGGCTCGCGCTGGTGCGGCTGCGGCTCGCCCTACCGCACGGGGCGCAGTGGGTGCTGTTCGTGCTGGTGCTGGTGTGGGTTGCCGACATTGGCGCATTCTTCTGTGGGCGGCGCTTCGGGCGGCTGCGCCTGGCGCCCGAGGTGTCACCGGGGAAGACCTGGGAGGGTGTGTTGGGAGGGATAGCGGTAAGCGCACCGGTCGCCATCGCCGGTAGCGTGTGGTTTCACGTCTCGCTCGCGGCGTTCCTGCCGCTGTGCCTCGCGGCCGTCGGCTTCTCAATCGTCGGCGATCTCACCGAGAGTCTGCTCAAGCGCTTCGCGGGCATGAAGGACAGCGGCAGCATATTTCCCGGCCACGGCGGGGTGATGGATCGCATCGACAGCCTCACCGGGGCGGCCCCGGTGCTCCTGCTCGGGCTGACGCTGCTCGGGGTGGTCGGATGATCGGCGTAACGGTGCTCGGTTCCACTGGCTCGGTTGGCGAGAACACGCTCGACGTGCTCGCACGCCACGCCGATCGCTTCCGCCTGGTGGCCATCGCCGCCAACCGCAATGCGGCGAAGCTCGCGCGGCAGATCGTCAGGTTCCGCCCCGCGTACGCGGCGCTCGCCGACGAGGGTGCCGCGCCGGAGCTGCGCGCGCTGCTCGGTGCCGAGGGACGCGGCACGCGTCTGCTTGCCGGTGCCGGCGCGCTCGAGGAGCTCGCCGTGCTGCCCGAAGTGGACTGTGTCATGGCCGCCGTGGTCGGCGCCGCGGGGCTGCGCTCGACACTCGCCGCAGCGCGCGCCGGCAAGCGGCTGCTGGTCGCCAACAAGGAGTCTCTGGTGATGGCCGGTCCGCTGGTGATTGCGGCGGTGACCGCCTCGGGCGCAACACTGCTGCCGATCGACAGCGAGCACAACGCGATCTTCCAGTGCCTGCCACCCGGGGTGAGGCCGGGTGTGGCTCCGCCCGGCCTGCGGCGCCTGCTGCTCACCGCCTCCGGCGGTCCCTTCCGCGACACCCCGGCCGAAGCGCTCGCGGAGGTGACGCCCGAAGCGGCCTGCGCCCATCCCAACTGGGTCATGGGCCGCAAGATTTCGGTGGACTCTGCAACACTCATGAACAAGGGACTCGAGCTCATCGAGGCGTGCCTGCTGTTCGGCGTCGCCCCCGGGCAGGTGCAGATCCTGGTACATCCCCAGAGCATCGTGCACTCACTCGTCGAGTACGCCGATGGCTCGGTGCTCGCGCAGCTCGGTGCGCCGGACATGCGCACGCCGATCGCGCATGCGCTCGGTTGGCCCGAGAGAATCGACTCGGGGGTGGAATTCCTCGATCTGCTCAAGGCGGGTCGGCTCGACTTCCGGGCACCCGACACCGTGCGCTTCCCCTGTCTTGCGCTGGCGCAGGCCGCCGCCCGCGCCGGCGGGCTGCACCCGGTGGTGCTCAATGCGGCCAACGAGGTCGCGGTCGAGGCTTTCCTCGCGCGCCGATTGAACTTTCCGGGGATCGCCGCGGTCATTGAAGCCGTACTGGAGCGGAGCACCGGGGGGACGATCGGTGGGCTGGAGGACGTCCTGGCCACTGATGCGGAAAGCAGAGTGCGCGCACGTGAGCGGATCGTCGGCATGAGCAGAAGTGCAGCGGTAAGAGGCGCTCACGCATGAATCTCGTGTGGTATGTATTGTGGTTCGTCATCGCCGTGGGCCTTTTGGTCACGGTGCACGAGTTCGGCCATTTCTGGGTCGCCCGGCGCCTCGGCTTCAAGGTGCTGCGCTTCTCCGTCGGCTTCGGCAAGCCGCTGCTCACGCGCGTCGCCGGCGCCGATCGGGTCGAATACGTGGTCGCTGCCGTGCCCCTCGGCGGTTACGTGAAGCTGCTCGATGAGCGCGAAGGTCCGGTCGAGCCGCAGGACCTGCCACGCTCCTTCACCCGCCGCCCGCCATGGCAGCGCATCGCGGTGCTCCTCGCGGGACCCGCTTACAACATCGTGTTCGCCGTGCTCCTGCTGTGGGGGATGTTGTGGATCAACGGCGTGACCGAGGTTCGCCCCGTGCTCGGCGACGTGACCGCGGACTCGATCGCGTCGCGGGCGGGACTGAAGAGCGGCGATGAGATCCGCGCGATCAACGGCGCCCACGTGAACGGTCAGCGCGACGTGGTGTTCGATCTGCTCGACGCCATGAGCGCACGCGGTGTCGCGAACCTGAGCGTGCGCGGCGGCGACGGCGCGTCGCGTCAGGCGGAGCTGCGCGTGCCGGACGCCGCCGAGCGGCGCCGTCTCACCGAGCCGGCGGAGCTGTTCCGCGGCCTGGGATTTCAGTTCTGGACGCCGCCGGTGCCGGCAGTGCTCGGCCCGGTCACCCCCGACGGGCCGGCGGCGCGCGCCGGGCTGCTCGCGGGCGATCGCATCATCGCCATCGACGGCGTGCCCATGAAGGACTTCCGCCAGCTCGTGGAGTATGTCAGTGCGCGGCCGGGCGAGCGGCTGCGCATCGAGTACCAGCGCGGCGGCAGCGAGCACAGTACGCAGGTGCAGGTGGCGAGCGAGGAAGCGGCCGGCAAGCGCATCGGCCGCATCCGTGTGGTGCAGCCCGCGGGCGTGAGCTACCCGCCGAGCATGCTGCTGCACACGGATCTCACCGCGGTGAGCGCGCTGGCCCGCGCCGGCGCCGAGGCGTGGAACATGACGGTGCTGCAGGCGCGGCTGTTCTGGCGCATGGTGCTCGGCAGGGTGTCGTTGAAGAACCTGAGCGGTCCGTTGTCGATCTCCGAGTTCGCCGGCGATTCCGCCGAGGCCGGTGTCGCGCCGTTCCTGAGTTTCCTGGTCCTCATTTCCCTGTCGCTGGGGTTTCTCAACCTGCTGCCGATCCCGATCCTCGATGGCGGACAGATCCTCTTCCAGGTGGTGGAGTGGCTGAAGGGCAGCCCGCTCTCGGAGCGGGCACAGGCGCTGGGACAGCAGGTTGGCATCGCCCTGCTCATCGTCCTGATGGGTGTCGCGCTCTACAACGATATTGCGCGCCAGTTCAGTTGAGCGAGTCCTGGGGCCGCCAAGCGGCCGCTGAACGAGCGACCGGAGGCACGGGCCTCCAGGGTGCTCCGATAGTGCAATTTGTGAACGCAGGGCGCCGCGGGCGCCCCTCGAGAAGGGATAGTTGGTGGTCAGAACATGAAGAAGCGCGCAGCCGGCAGCCCCGGCCGCGCAGGGGTCCTGACCGCAGCAGCGAGGCACTCGGCCACGGTTCTCGCCGTGACTGCCGCGCACTGGCGCATCGTCCTCACGGTGCTCGCGCTCATCGTGCGCTGCGCGCCGGCGGCCGCGCAGGCGCCGGCGACGGCCGCCGACTTCACGGTGAGCGACATCAAGATCGAGGGGCTGCAGCGCGTCTCCGAAGGCACCGTGTACAACTACCTGCCAGTGAACATCGGCGATCACTTGACGCCACAGCGCGTGCGCGAGGCGATCCGGGCACTCTACGTCACCGGCTTCTTCCGCGACGTGCAGATGCGCCGCGAAGGCAACACGCTTATCGTGGTGGTGCTCGAGCGTCCCTCGATCGAGAGTTTCGAGATCACCGGCAACAAGGACATCAAGACCGAGGATCTGCAGAAGTCGCTGCGCGGCGTCGGGCTCGCCGCCGGCAAGACCTTCGACCGCTCGGTGCTCGAGGATGTGACGCAGTACCTCACCGACCAGTATTTCGCCCGCGGCAAATACGGCGTGAAGATCACCTCCACGGTGGAGGAGGAGGCCGGTAACCGCGTCAAGATCAAGATCGACATCAAGGAAGGCTCGCGCGCCAAGATCCGCGAAATCAACATCGTCGGCGACACCCGGTTCCCGCAGAAGCAGATCCTCGAGACACTCGAGCTCAAGACCCCCAACTGGCTCTCCTGGTACAAGCAGGACGACCGCTACTCGCGCGAGTCGCTGCAGGGCGAC
>Ga0187778_10003806_pt1 | contig 10069 bp, 6 predicted proteins | sample 1015_Q2_SP5_20_M_FD_132418 | JGI IMG/M metagenome (GOLD analysis project Ga0187778, IMG submission 132418) | Tropical peat soil microbial communities from peatlands in Department of Meta, Colombia - 1015_Q2_SP5_20_MG | ecosystem: Environmental > Terrestrial > Soil > Wetlands > Peat | place...
AAAGCAACATCCGGGAGCTTGAGGGAGGACTCGTCAAGCTCGGTGCTGTCTCGTCGCTTACCAATACGGAAATCACACAGGAGCTGGCAAACAACGAACTCAAGTATCTGCTCGACAGCCGAGAAAAAACAATTACGAACGAACTCGTGCAGAAGATCGTGGCCGAGTCTTTTGGCGTCAAGATCTCGGACCTTAAGTCGAAGCGACGCACCAAGGCCGTCGTGCTGCCGCGACAAGTGGCAATGTATCTATGTCGTAATTTTGCCAATGCTTCTCTACCGGAAATAGGAAATTTTTTTGGTGGCAAAGATCATAGCACGGTAATCCATGCCTGCAAAGTCATAGAGGAAAAAAAAGAAAAAGATCCGGATTTAAAGGCCAAAATGGAGATGTTGATTAGGCAGTTAAAACATTGAAACTACAAGATAAAACCAGAAATAAATATATTGCTATTTACCAGAGTTTCTGATAACATATTGGGATGTGACAGGAGGCTTCCCCGATGAAATTGACTATCAAGAAAGAGGAAATCTTGAAGGGGCTGCAGAGAATCCAGGGCGTTGTTGAAAAAAAGAATACCATGCCCATTCTTTCGAATATGCTCCTCACGGCCGAGGCCAACAGCATTGAAATAGTCGCCACGGATCTCGAGATCGGGTTACGCGGTCGTTACGTAGCAGAGGTCGAAAAGCCCGGTGCGGTCACTGTGTCAGCCAAGAAGATGTACGAGATTGTTCGTGAGCTACCGGCAGAAGTCGTCCAAATCAGGGTAGAAGACAGTAATTGGGTCAAGATCATCTCCGGCCAATCGCAGTTCAAGCTCGTGGGGCTGCCGAAGGACGAGTATCCTGCGCTCCCTGATGTGGAGGAAGAGGGGATGATCGTCATCGACGGTGACACCCTCCGTGATATGATCAAGAAGACATTGTATTCCGTAGGTGAGAACGACGCGCGCTACGTGTTAAATGGCCTGTTCGTGCATATGTCCCAGACCAAGGGAGGCCTCAATATCCGAATGGTCGGCACGGACGGCCATCGGCTTTCGATGATCGATCGCATAGTCGACGCCAAGCACAAGGAAGAAAGTCTCATCATCCCCAAGAAGGCGATGATGGAGCTTAGGCGGATCCTTGAGGAGGACGCACCAAAGGCCGAACTACGAATGGGCTTCAGCAAAAACCACGCATTGTTCAAACGCGACGGACTCGTCATGGTCTCGAAGCTCATTGATGGCAACTATCCCAACTATCAGCAGGTCGTGCCCGCCAAGAGTTCAAAAAAAGTAACCGTGTCCAAAGATGTATTCACGCACGCGGTAAAACGAGTATCGATCCTGTCCAAGGAAAAGACAAATGCGGTGAAGCTCCAGCTCGAAAAGGACCGGCTAATCCTGTCTACCAATAATCCGGAAGTAGGCGAGGCGAATGAAGAACTTGCTGTGGACTACAAGGGCGATGGAGTGGCCATTGGTTTTAATTCTCGCTATCTCATGGACGTTCTTTCGGCCATGGATCGGCAGCTGATAGCCCTCGAACTCAATGACTCTCTAAGTCCGTGCCTGATTACCGAAGAGGGCGATGAGCATTACAAGTGTGTTGTCATGCCCATGAGAGTATAGCCCTGGTTCGCTCAAGGGCGATTTGAATGTCGTAAATTAAAATAAGAAAATTGTTTGACACTACTTCTACATTCTTTCGATTTCAAATTTCCTGCATTTTATTTGCGTCGTGAGGGATTGATCCGATACGGACAAATCCCTCTTTTTGCGAGGAGTGGATGGAATATACTGCAGACAGTATAAAAGTGCTCGAAGGCCTTGAAGCCGTGCGCAAGCGGCCGGCCATGTACATCGGCAGCACCGGGAGCGTCGGCCTCCACCACCTTGTCTATGAGATCGTGGACAACAGCGTTGACGAGGCAATGGCCGGCTTCTGTAAGAATATCGATGTTATCATTCATGTGGACAACAGCATCACGGTGATTGACGACGGCCGCGGCATCCCGACGGAGATGCACAGCACGCAGAAGCGCTCTGCCGCTGAGGTGGCGCTCACCGTGCTGCATGCGGGGGGCAAATTCGACAGCGACGTGTACAAGGTTTCGGGAGGCCTTCACGGAGTCGGCGTTTCCGTGGTGAATGCTCTTTCGGAGTGGCTCGATCTCGAGATCAAGCAGAACGGCAGAGTGTTCCAGCAACGCTATGAGCGCGGCGCTCCGCTGGCGCCGCTCGCGGTGACCGGCACAACGACCACAACGGGTACGAAGATCACTTTCAAGCCCGACTTCCAGATCTTTGAGGACCGTGAATACAGCTATGACGTCCTCTCGCAGCGTCTTCGCGAGCTTGCGTTCTTAAACAGAGGCTTAAAGATTACGATTCAGGATGAACGCTCCGGAAAGAAGCAGAACTTTTTTTACGAAGGCGGTATCGCATCATTCATTGAGTATCTGAATAAAAATAAAACTCCGCTTCATCCTATTCCTATTTATCTGTCAAAAGAACGCGAAGGCATCTTCGTCGAGATCGCGCTCCAGTACAATGACAGCTACGTTGAACAGGTCTTCTCCTTCGCAAACAACATCAACACACAGGAAGGCGGCACCCATCTCGTCGGGTTCAAGGCGTCACTCACCCGCACAATAAATGGATACGCGGTCTCAAGCGGTCTCTTAAAGAACGGCGCCGAGGCGCTCTCGGGTGAGGACGTTCGCGAGGGCTTGACCGCAGTTGTGAGCGTAAGACTCTCGAACCCGCAGTTTGAAGGCCAGACCAAGACAAAGCTCGGCAACAGCGAAGTCAAGGGCATTGTCGAGGCCATGGTTAACGAATCTTTGGGCTCCTATCTTGAAGAAAATCCAGTCGTCGCGCGCAAGGTCGCGGAAAAGGGCCTGAACGCCGCGCGCGCACGTGAAGCAGCGCGGAAAGCCCGGGAACTTACCAGGCGCAAGGGCGTTCTCGACTCTACCTCCCTGCCAGGCAAGCTCGCAGACTGTCAGGAGAAAGACCCGGCGCTTTCGGAGCTATTTATTGTCGAAGGCGACTCGGCCGGTGGTTCCGCCAAGCAGGGACGGGACCGTAAGAATCAGGCTATTCTTCCGCTCAAGGGCAAGATCTTGAACGTGGAGAAGGCCCGTTTCGACAAGATGCTCTCGAGCGATGAGATCAAGGTGCTGATCACCGCCCTCGGCGCCGGAATCGGCGCTGAGGAGTTCGACATCGCCAAACTGCGCTATCATAAAATTGTGATCATGACTGACGCGGACGTGGACGGAGCGCACATCCGAACCCTGCTACTTACCTTTTTCTACCGCCAGATGCCACAGATCATCGAGCGCGGCTATCTCTACATTGCGCAGCCGCCACTCTTTAAGATCAAGCGCGGCAAGACCGAGCGCTACATCAAGGACGACTCGCGCATGGAGGACTTTCTCCTTGATCTTGCCGCGGAGGAAATGGAGCTTTACTCAGACGAGCAGGCGGCGTACCTGGTCGGGGAACGGCTCACGGGGTCGCTTAAGAAGTTGGTGCAGTTCGAAAAGAACCTCGACAAGCTCAAACGAAAGCGGCTGGACACAATTGTCCTCCGGGTGCTCCTTCTGGATAAAACGTTTAGTAAGGCTGTCCTCAAAGATGATAGTAAGCTGAAAGAGATCGCGTCGTCCATCGAGCACTATCTCAGGACCAATCATCCCAAAACGATCATTGACTGGTCCATCGATAAAGATGAAGAGCACGATGCTTACAAGCTCAGATTCGATACGAAATGGGACGCGACAGTATCGAGCATCATCTTCGATGAAAACTTCATCACCTCACCGGAATTTCGGGAACTCCAGAGTCTTTCGCCTGCTATTCTCGGCCTCAGCGGACCGGTCTATCGAATACGCGAAAAGGGCGAGGAAAAGGAGTTCAAGGACACGGGAAAACTTGTCCACTTCGTGCTGGAGCTCGGGAAAAAGGGGCTAGCGATTCAGCGGTATAAGGGCCTGGGAGAAATGAATCCGGAACAGCTGTGGCAAACCACCATGGATCCTGAAAAGCGGACCTTTCTTCAGGTTGCAATTGAGGATGTGGTCAGGGCAGATGAAATCTTTACGATTCTCATGGGAGACCAGGTCGAACCGCGCCGGGCATTCATTCAGCGCCACGCATTGGAAGTGAAGAACTTAGACATTTAGCGCAGCAACGATCAGAAGGCAGAGAAACGAAGGCTTCGTCCTTCAAGTTCTCTTCGGCAAGGAAGGGTAGAGCGAGTTATTATGGAACCTCAGGAAATAAAATCACAGATCAACATCGAACAGGAGATGAAGACCTCCTACCTCGACTACTCAATGAGTGTAATCGTTGGCCGTGCGCTCCCCGATGTGCGCGATGGCTTGAAGCCCGTGCACCGGCGCATTCTCTACGCCATGTTCCGAGAGGGTCTCCTTCATAACAAGAAGTATTCTAAAAGCGCCGGTGTGGTTGGTGAAGTGCTGAAAAAGTATCATCCCCACGGCGACAGCGCGGTCTACGATACCATGGTCAGAATGGCGCAGGATTTTAATATGCGATACATTCTCGTGGACGGCCAGGGCAACTTCGGGTCCGTGGACGGTGACCCGGCCGCGGCTTATCGGTATACGGAAGCCAGGCTCACGAAACTTGCCGAAGAGATGCTTGCCGACATCGACAAGGAGACCGTCGATTTCATTCCGAACTACGACGATACGACGCTTGAACCATCGGTGCTCCCGACTCAAGTTCCGAACCTACTGATCAATGGTTCCGCAGGGATCGCCGTTGGTATGGCAACGAACATTCCCCCTCACAACCTATCCGAAGTTGTGGACGGTCTTGTTATGATGATTGATAATCCGGAGGTTTTGATCCCCGAGCTCATGACCGCAATCAAGGGTCCGGATTTTCCGACGGCGGGGTTCATCCACGGTTATGAAGGGATCAAGCAATCATACCAGACCGGGCGAGGCATCATCCAAATGCGGGCCAGGGCGACCATTGAGGAAGGCAAGGCAGACCGCGAAAGCATCATTGTAACCGAACTTCCCTATCAGGTGAACAAGGCCAGACTGCTCGAACGGATTGCCGAACTTGTCCAGGAAAAAAAAATCACGGGCATCTCCGAAATCCGAGATGAGTCCGATCGTGAAGGCATGCGAATCGCGATCGATCTCAAGAAAGGCGAATTATCGAACGTCGTCCTTAATCAGCTGTTTAAACATACGGCCATGCAGTCAACTTTCGGCGTTATTATGCTTGCACTCGTGAACAACCAGCCCCGAGTCCTCAACTTGCGGAAGCTCCTGTCGAATTTCATCCAGCACCGTCGCGAAGTCGTGGTGCGGAGGACCAAGTACGACCTTAAAAAAGCCGAGGAACGCGCCCACATCCTCCTCGGTCTCAAGATCGCCCTCGAAAATCTCGACGCAATTATTGCGCTCATTAAAGCTTCTGCCAGTCCGGACGTGGCAAAGACCGGCCTTATGCGGGAATTTAAGCTTTCCGAGGTCCAGTCCCAAGCAATCCTCGATATGCGGCTGCAGCGGCTTACTGGTCTCGAGCGGGACAAGATCATCACCGAGTACGAAGAAACGCTCAAGGAGATCGCGCGCTTAAACGAGATCCTCGCCTCGGATGCGCTCGTCATGAAGATTATCAGGGAGGAACTCCTTGCTGTGAAGGCCGAGTACGGCGATGCTCGCAGGACAGAGATTGTCGCAGAAACCTCTGAGATCGACATCGAAGACCTGATCAAGGACGAGGAGATGGTGATCACCATCTCGCACGCAGGCTATATCAAGCGCAATCCGCTCACAACCTATCGCGCACAGAAGCGCGGCGGAAAAGGCAAGATTGGCATGGAGACCAAGGAAGAGGACTTCGTGGAGCGCCTCTTTACCGCTACGGCGCACAGCTACATTCTGTTCTTTACCAACAAGGGCCGGGTATATTGGCTGAAAGTTCACCAGATTCCGGAAGCAGGCAGGCAGGCAAAAGGCAAGGCCATCGTGAACCTGATTCAAATCAGCCAGGATGAGCGGGTAACTGCGGCGCTTCCGATTCGAGCATTCACACCGGACCATTTTATACTCATGGCGACCAAGCAGGGTATTATCAAAAAGACGGAGCTCGAATCCTATAGCCATCCCCGCCCATCGGGTATCATCGCAGTCACCCTGGAAGAAGGCGACGAGCTAATTTCGGCAGAAGTCACCGACGGTAAGCGGGACGTGTTCCTCGGAACGAGGGACGGTCTCTCGATAAGGTTCTCAGAGACCGATGTGCGCGAGATCGGCCGCACCGGTAAAGGCGTGATTGGCATTCGGCTTGATGAAGGCAACGAAGTCAAGGGGATGGAGATCGTGCGAGGAGATTCGACGATCCTCACGGTGACCGAGAACGGCTATGGCAAGCGCAGCACGCTCGAAGACTATCGTAGCCAGGGCCGTGGCGGCAAAGGCATCATAACGATCAAAATAACGGAAAAGAACGGTAGGGTCATTGGTATGGCCCAAGTTTCTGAAGAAGATGAGCTCATACTCATCACGTCAAATGGCAAAGTGCTGCGCATTCGGGCCAAGGATATTTCCGTCCAGGGCAGAAACACGCAGGGGGTGCGTCTCTTTGACATCGATGAAGGAGACAAGGTTGTGAGTTTCGCGAAACTGGTGGAGCGAGAATATGAAAAAGACGTTGTAGCGGACAAGGCCGTTATGGAACCGCCTGCCGAGCCGGACGCCAGCACGACATGAACAAACTTTTCATACTCTTCCTGCTGGGGATCTTCCTGACAGGATGTGATGTATTCGATAAGTCCGCAAACGGCGACTATGAGGCTGCGACTAAACGCTGGAATGCTGGTCAATACCAAACAGCAGTCAATCTGTATTTTACGTTCGTCAAGGAACACCCCTATAGTTCTAAAGCGGACGATGCGCTCTATTGGGCTGGTGTAACTCAGTTTCTCTACCTGGGGGAGACCGAAAAGGCTCTTCAAACGTTGCGGTTGCTTTTGAAGGCCTACCCGCACCGCGATATGGCCCCTTACGCACAGTGGTATATCGCACAGATCTACGAATTAGGGTATAGTGAATACGATCGTGCAATTGCGGAATATCGCAAGGCATCGGAATATGCGAACCGTGAGGTACGGGAGAAGAGTCTTTATAGTCTTGCAGAATGTCTGTTTCGCGTTGGTAAAATAGAAGAAGCACGGGCAACGTGGACCCGTCAGGTATCGGAGTTTCCCAAGGGACAGCAGTCGCGGCTTGCCTATTTTAGGCTGGGAACAGCTGCCTTTTCGAAAGGCGAACTCGATAAGTCCGAGCAATTTTATCGACAAGCTCTTGAGCAAAACGAGGATAAGGAGCTTGTAATCAAGGCAAAATTCGCCCTCGCAGAATGCCTTGAGCTCGGTGACAACCTGAACGAGGCACTCACGCTCTATAGAGAGATCGAACCCCTCTATCCGAATCCGGAATCAATCCAGATCAAGATCAAAGCGCTTGAGCACAGGATAGTCAAGAAAAGTTATTGACAACAGAAGAGGAGAATGATACTTTAAATGCTTGATTTACGGTTTGTCAGAGAGAATGCGGACGCGGTAAATGCGGGGTTGGCACGGCGGGGCATGAGTTTCGACCTGACGGAGTTTCTCGCGCTTGACACTAAGCGTCGGGGTGCCCAGCAGGATATCGAAATCCTCCGCCGTAGGCGGAATGCCGTGTCCGAGGAGATTGGCCGGCTCAAAAAGGCTGGACAGCCTGCGGAAGAAAAGGTTGCAGAAATGCGCGCGGTCGGAGATACTATTACCGCGCTGGAGAATGGCACCCGTGAGGTCGAAGAGGCCCAGCTGAATATCCTGCTCACGATTCCGAACCTCCCGCATTCCTCGGTTCCCGATGGCAAGGACGAGAACGACAACAAGGAAATTAGACGGTGGTCCCTGCAAGGGGGAGAACCACCAAAGTTTTCGTTCGAGCCGAAACCGCACTGGGACCTAGCAGAGTACCTTGACATAATTGATTTCGACCGGGCTGCCAAGATCACGGGAGCCCGTTTTGCTCTTTACAAAGGCATGGGTGCCAGACTGGAACGGGCACTGATCAACTTCATGCTTGATCTCCACACGACGGAGCACGGCTATCTGGAAGTGCTGCCACCGTTCATGGTGAACAAAACGAGCATGACCGCCACGGGCCAGCTCCCGAAATTTGAGGAAGAGCTGTTTAAAGTGGAGCAAGGGACGTATTTCCTGATACCGACGGCAGAGGTTCCGGTGACAAATATTCACCGTGATGAGATTCTGCGCGAAGAAAGTCTGCCGTTGCTTTACACTGCGTATACTCCCTGTTTTCGGCGTGAAGCAGGATCATACGGCAAGGATACGCGGGGGCTTATTCGACAGCATCAGTTCAACAAAGTCGAACTTGTCAAATTTACTCGTCCTGACTCGTCCTACGAAGAACTCGAAAAACTGACACACCAAGCGGAGGAAGTGCTTAAGCGGTTGGGACTGGCGTACCGCGTAATCGCACTTTGTACAGGGGACATGGGGTTCTCATCCGCGAAGACATATGACATAGAAGTCTGGCTTCCGGCCCAGAACAAGTACCGTGAGATATCATCATGTTCCAATTTCGAGGACTTTCAGGCCCGGCGCGGGAACATCCGCTACCGGACAAAAGGCGGGAAGAAGACGGAGCTAGTTCATACCTTGAATGGTTCGGGCCTTGCGGTAGGCCGGACCGTTGTGGCTATCCTAGAAAATTACCAACAGCCGGACGGGACCGTGATTATTCCTGAGGTGCTCAGGAAGTATATGGGCGGTGCGGAGAAGATAGAACCGAGACATTAGGGAACAGAGGGCATCTGTCTCGAGAGGGTTCTTTAAAACTCCTGTATTCTGACTTCTGTCATACGTCATTATTCGGAGAGATGGCCGAGCGGTTTAAGGCGGCGGTCTTGAAAACCGTTGAGCGAAAGCTCCGGGGGTTCGAATCCCTCTCTCTCCGCCAGAATAAAAAATTACATTGAGAGAAAACAGTACGGAGTCCTCATCGGACGGAGGGATGCGCTTCCTCGGGCTCCACACTCTGTACTGGGAACTCTGGACTCGTACGGTTCTCAACCGGAGAGGTGGCCGAGCGGCTGAAGGCAGCTGCCTGCTAAGCAGTTGTGGGGGTGACTCCACCCCGGGTTCGAATCCCGGCCTCTCCGCCATTATTCACTACACCGCTCGAGAGTACCTCGTAGGGGTTTAACCGTATTTGTTCACAAGATAGTATATCTTTTTGAGGAGGGTAACACCATGTTAAGGAAGATAGTTGTGCTTGCAGTTATTCTTACACTAGCAGTCTCCATTTCGGCCTGCAAAAAGAAAGAACAGCAGCCGCAGATGATGCCTCCGGGACATCCTGCCATGGAAGGCGGAATGCCGGCACCGGGAATGCCGGCACCGGGAATGCCGGCACCGGGAATGCCAGCACCGGGGATGCCAAGTATGCCCAAAGTCGAGCGGAAGGTAATCGTTTCGAAGGAAGTCGCGGCAAGGTGGAAGGCAGTGAAGCTAGCCATTGAGAATAAAACGGCAAAAACAACGAAAGAATATACCGTTAACATCGGATCAGCATTGACAGTTCCTAATACCAATCTGACCGTTAAGGTCCTTGCGTTCCTGCCTGATTTCAAGATGACGGATAAGGAATTTTACTCGCAATCCGATAAGCCCAATTTGCCCGCGGCGCAAGTGGTCGTCGATGAAAACGGCAAAGAAATCTGGAACAACTGGTTATTCGCCAGGCAGCCTAGTATCCACCCGTTCCAGCATGAGAAGATCGGCATCATTCTTGTTGACGGCGTATCAAAGTAGCACGCTAACGCGATAGCATTCGCGAATTGGCATGGCGGCGTAAATCTGCGCACTGTATTTGCGCCCATAGCTCAGCTGGATAGAGCAACGGATTTCTAATCCGTAGGTCGTGGGTTCGACTCCCTCTGAGCGTACTACAATACAAGCCTTCTACATTTTATTTGTCGAGGGCTTTTTTTATTATATGATTTTAGGTG
>Ga0187778_10003807_pt1 | contig 10068 bp, 7 predicted proteins | sample 1015_Q2_SP5_20_M_FD_132418 | JGI IMG/M metagenome (GOLD analysis project Ga0187778, IMG submission 132418) | Tropical peat soil microbial communities from peatlands in Department of Meta, Colombia - 1015_Q2_SP5_20_MG | ecosystem: Environmental > Terrestrial > Soil > Wetlands > Peat | place...
GTGGTGAATACATCTTCGATCTGGAGACGGCCGTTGTGGTCGAGACGCCGCAGCTCGGCCACGCTACCTACATTTTCACCAAACCCAGAAGCATGGAAGGCTTCCTTGCCCTGTACACAAGGACTGCCAAAAAGGATATTCGGCGAAATCGAGATAACATCGGCGAACGGTTGGGATACTTGGAGCGTGTGATCCACGGTGCGAATCCGAGAGCCTGGCTCAAAGAGATCCGGCAGCGCATAGGAGAGAAGGTTGACTTTAGCGACATTGTTCGGATTGGACTGCACACCGACAATTCGGGGATTAACAAGACCTAACGAGTGAAGTGCCGAGGCCTGCTCTAGAGCTTTCTGCTCCCAGTAAGAATGCGATTGGTGAACTTATCCCCCGGCAGCGAATCATGCCTTTGCGCGCAGTCCGTTTCCAGCGTGAAGGTTCAGTGCCGATCAGCTGGCAATAAAAGCTGGCAACATTCCGATTCGTTTTGACCGTTTTCCGGGTATTATGCTGAGTGTTCTGCTAACGCTATTTCGGCGCTCGAAGCCGAGATAAGCTCTAAAAAAGAGAGGAGCTTACAGCTTAGCCACTGCCAGCGCTGGAAACAGCGAGAACCGTAGCGCCCCTGACTCTGGATCAGCATATCGGGGTTCGAATCCCTGGGGGGCAGCCAAATCTTTTCAACGACTTCCCGCTTTTGCTCTTCTGAGTCTTCGCTGGCCTGGTGCGTCCCTGGTGCGGATTGGTGCACACTTGTTTCGCTGTCCAGCCGGTCTACCCAAGTGATATTTGCGCCCGGTATCAGGTGCCCGTAGACATCCACCGTGATCTGGATCGAGCTGTGGCCCATCTGCTCTTTAACGTAGGCGAGCGAAGCCCCGTTTTGAATAAGCAAACTTCCGAAGCTGTGGCGTAGATCATGAAAACGGAATCGGCGCAGGCCTGCCTTCTCGAGGGCAGGTTGCATGTAGCGTCTGAAGATGTTGTCAGGCTTGATGACGGTTCCGGCATGCGAAGGGAATACCAGATATTCTGCGATGCCTCCTTGCCCTGCGATGAAGGCCTCGAGCATCCGCTCATCTCGCAATTCGAGCAGAGCGTTTCGCAGCTGTTTTGAGAGATCAACTCTCCGCCATCTATTCCCTTTGGGCGTGGTGAAGTGGCCGCGATAAGAGCTCCGCTGGACGAGAATATACCGGTTCTGATCGTCGGCGTTCGCTCCGAACTGGATGTCACCCCATTTCAGGGCAATGAGTTCGCCTTTCCTCAAACCCGCACGAAGCGCTGTCAGAAAGAACGGGTACCACTCCGGACAAACTTCCTTGACGGCAGCGAGGAAGTCCTCGGTTTCTTGGCGGGTCATCGCACTCGCCTGATGAGCAGGTTTGTCCGTTTTCGCGAATTTGCCCACTCTTGAGGCTGGATTGCTATCGATGAGGCCGTTTTCGACGGCAGCGTTCAGTACCGCACGCAACGCGCAGACGATCAAGCGGAGGGTGTTCTTCGAAAACTTCAGGATGGAAATGTCCTTTACCGTATGGTTGGCCTGTGAAAGTTCGGCCAAGAACCGCTTGATCTCCTCGCGCCGGATGTCGGTCAGGGCCTTGTGGCCAAATCGAGGCCTAAGATGGATGCGAAGCAACTGCTCGTAGCTTCTCCGTGTTGACGGCTTGCATTGAACGTCTGCATAGGTCTTCAGCCACTGGTTGGCGAATTTGTCGAAGGTCGGGACCTGCTGCTCACGCCCACTCAGGAAGGCAGTGTCGCCGAGGGCGAGACGCGCCTCGATTTCCCGCCGTACTTTTTCCGCGGCTTCGCGGGTGCCAACCGCTCGGTTCTTCCGCCGGCCGTGGTAATTCACGTAAACGTACCATTTCGACCCACGCTTCTTGATCTTGACGCCCATCAGTGTGAACTCACAATTTTCGAGACCATTTCGTCGACGATGCAGCCCACGTCGACTGGTTCCACCCTATGATTCTGGAGCCAGCGATCGAATTCGGATCGACGCACTAGAATCTTGGTGCCTACCTGTACTGCCGGCAAAGGATTTGCGGCAAGGTGGATCCATTGGCGCATCGTTCGCTCCGAGATTGAGGCGTATCGTGTGAGTGCCTTTAGGTCGAGCCATTCCAAGCCGTTGTGGAGTTGAGAAATGTTCTCCTGTGCGGGCTCATCAGGACGACGGCAGACATTAGAATACGTTTTAACCACGTTTGCCTCCTTATCAGGCGAACTGGTCAGGGCTGGGTGAGTGTTACAAGCACTTCCTCGGCCCTCTTTGTTGTTTCTCGATCATCTCACCGTGCTGGCACGGTGTCAACTGTCTTCTACAATAATTCTTGTTCACCGTGCTGGTACGGTGTATTATTTGCACATGGACGAAGAACTCATTAAGAAAGTACGCGCTGAACTCGCGAGACAAGGTGGTCTGGCGCGCGCCAGAGCCTTAACGCCCAAGCAACGCCGTGACAGCGCGCTTAAGGCATCCAAGGCTGCTGCGAAGGCCAGAATGAAGAGGGCGAAGGCCAAAAAGCAAAGCAAAAGCGGATCCAAAGAAACATGATCCCTGAACGGTTGGCTCATCTGCTTCCTGCTTTCCCTCCGACGCCAATCTAATTCGATGAGCGCGAAAGGCTTTACGCAGCGTCTAGTCAACGTGGATTCAACCCGACAAACGGTGCAAGTCTGATGGGCGCTGCCGACAACTCAGCCTTCTCTGTGTCTTTTTTTGTTTGTTCAATCCTCGCTGCCTGTCGCGAGAGGCACAAACGTCTGACCAGATTAGATTGGGGTGAATGTTGGTGCGCGCAAGCGCCTCTTTCACGACAGGTGCCTCAATTGACGCCATGGCTCAAGGGCGGATTGACTTCTCCCGCATACCTTTTTGGGTTGACATCTTACCCAAAGGGGGCATACTTAGGTCATATGTTCACTAAGAAGGAACAAGAACGGCTGGAACTGCTGCAAGGCACACTCGACCTGCTGATCCTCCGCACGCTCATCTTCGGCCCGCAACACGGCCAGGGCATTGCACGGGCCATCCAACAAATTTCTGAGGATGAGCTGCTGGTCGAGCATGGAGCTCTCTACCCCGCCCTTCAGCGTCTTGAAGACCGTGGCTCGATCGCTGCCGAGTGGGGGACCTCCACGAATAACCGCAAGGCGCGCTTCTACAAGCTCACCTCGGCCGGCCGAAAACAGCTCGTCAAGGAAACCACCAAATGGCGGCGACTGGCCGCAGCCATTGGGCGCATCTTGGGGGCCGAGGGCTAACCCATGCTCTGGCGAAAGCGCAAGCAGAGCGACTTCAATGCTGAGGTCGAAGCGCACCTTGAACACGAAAGTCAGCGATTCAAGGAGCAGGGCCTGAGCGAAGAAGACGCTCGGATGGCGGCGCGCCGGGCCTTCGGCAACGTTACGCAGGCCGAAGAGCGCTTCTACGAATTCGGCCGCTGCCTCTGGTGGGACCACCTTGTGCAGGACGTTCGCTTCGGCCTGCGCACCCTGCGTAAGAACCCCGGATTCGCGGCTGTTGCAGTACTGACGCTGGCTCTCGGCATCGGCGCTAACACGGCGATTTTCTCGGCGGTGAACGCGGTAATGCTTCGCCCGTTGCCGTACCGCGACCCCAGTCGCCTCGCATGGATCACTGACATCTGGCACAAGGAAAAAGACAATGCCTTCGTACCGAGCCCCGACTACACCAACTGGAGCGCGCAGGCGCGCTCGTTCACCGAAATCGCCGCCTACGACGGCGGTTTCGAGGCGAACCTGACGGGCGCGGGAGAACCGCAGAGAATCCCGGTCGTAAGTGTCACTGCCAACTTTTTCCATCTGCTCGGAATTACACCGGTCCTTGGACGCACCTTCCTCCCGCAGGAAGTGCTTCCCGATGGCCCGTCCGTGGCCATTCTCAGCTATGACTTGTGGCAGCACCGTTTCGGGCTCGATCCGAACATCCTAGGAAAGTCCATAACGGTCGATAGCGAGAGTGTGACAGTGGTCGGAGTTATGCCGCCGGGCTTTCGCTTTCCCGACCAGAACGTCAAACCGCAGTGTTACTTTCCCTTCCAACTGCCGACCCAAGTGGATTGGTACGCGAAGGGACTTGCGGACACATTTGTAGTCGGGCGACTAAGACCGAGGGTTACGCCTGAGCAGGCGCAGGCCGAATTAGCAGATATAAATTCCCGCGATTTCGTGGAAGTGTCGCCGCCGTTCGTGCGCATGGGCCGGGCAACCGTGCGCGTGCAGGTGGTGAATCTCCAGACCAAGCTAGTGGGAAATGTCCGTCCTGCGCTGTTGGTGCTCATGGCGGCGGTGGGATTTGTGCTCCTCATTGCGTGCGTCAATGTTGCAAACCTGCAACTGGTGCGTAACACAATGCGACAGCAGGAGTTCGCGGTGCGTGCCGCCGTCGGTGCAGGACGCTCACGGTTGATTAGACAGTTACTGACCGAAGGCGCCGTGCTGGCCCTATTAGGAGGAGCATTGGGCCTGCTGGTAGCTGCAGGCGGCGTTCACCTATTACGCAGGTTTGGACCGGAGAACGTGGCCCAACTAGGTCACCTGTCCTTCGACCGATCGGTGCTGCTGTTTACACTTGGCGCGACGTCCATAATAGCCATTCTGTTCGGCATGCTGCCCGCGCTCGCGGCGTCCGGGCAAGACTTCCAGCTAGCCCTGAAATACGCTGGTCTGCGCCCGGCAGGCACGCCCGGCAGGCAGCGATTGCGTATGCTACTGGCCACCGCCGAGCTCGCGCTAGCTTTGGTGCTGTTGGTGGGCTCCGGACTTCTGCTGCGCAGTTTCGTTCTGCTTTCCAACGTGGATCCCGGCTTCGATCCCCACAACGTGCTGACCGCACGTCTCCAGTTACCCGAAGCGAAATACTCTACCCCCAAGCAGCAGTGGACATTCTATGAACAGGTCCTGGAATCGGTACGCGCGCTGCCCGGCATCGAATCAGCGGGGGCGGCTGACGTTTTGCCTCTAAACGGGTTTACGGGCGCGGCGGGGATCCGCTTTGAGGGTCAACCTTCCCCGCCACCAGGCGCAGCACCGTCCGCGCCGGACACAACAGTCAGCCCTGACTATTTTCGTGTGATGCGCATTCCGTTGGTTGCCGGTCGCTTTTTCGACCATCACGACGGCACACACAACGATTTCCCCATCATTGTCAATCAGAGCTTTGCCTGGCGGTTCTTTTCCCACGAGGACCCGATCGATAAACGAGTTCGCGTAGGCGCGCCGGATTGGCCTTGGCGCACGATCGTCGGTGTAGTTGGTGACATTAAGCAACGGGGTGTTTCTCAACCTTCCGAAGCCGAAATGTACCGTCCGTACACCAGCCCCCCTGGCGATCCTGTTGTCTCGCATGAGAGCTCATTTGCGACTACCATCGTCATTCGCTCCCAAAACAATCCTTTGATGCTCGCTTCTGCCTTCCGTGAGCAAGTTGCCAAACTCGATCCCAACCTGCCGATATTTGATATCGCCACCATGGACCAGCGGCTGGCTAACTCCCTGGTGGCGCCACGATTCAATGCTGGGCTGTTAGGTGTTTTTGCCGTACTCGCGCTGTTCCTGGCCGTTGTCGGCATCTATGGCGTGATTTCGCATTCCGCTTCGCAGCGGACTCACGAAATCGGGATTCGGATGGCACTAGGTGCGCTGCCCGCCAATGTTCTGCGCCTGGTCATGGGCGAAGCGCTGGCCATCACCGCGCTGGGAATTGGGTTAGGCCTCGCTGCCTGTCTCTGGCTAATGCGTTACCTGGCAAGCTTGCTGTTCGGAATCCCTCCCACCGACCCGCTGACCATCGCGGCTGTCTCGCTGGTCATCGGCCTGGTGGCCCTGCAGGCATCGTATCTGCCCGCTAGGCGTGCCACGAAAGTGGACCCCATTGCGGCGCTGCGTTGCGAGTAGAGACATGGGACTCATTCACTGAGCACTAAGCGGTTTGCAAGGATTGCGCGCCGATATCGGCCATTACGACGCTGCTCCTCACGGTGGCGGATTTGTCTCTCACTGGATGACTCCGGACGAGAGTTCCACACCGCTTTCCATCGTGGTCAACTCGCCGGCGGAACTAACAAAGAAATGACACTTCCAACCACACCCAACTCAGGCTTCGGGCTCGCTGTACTCGGGCGGCGAACGGGCGACGTGCACCGCAGAGCTCAAGCCCCTAGCGATTCCCTCCGTTTGTTCGCGAGTGACGGATTAGACCAACGCCGAAGAACGGCGCAGCTATCAATTACCCGCGTGCTTTTCCGGATCGAGTCTGGTCAAAGTGTATTTCTCCGATTCCTCCGACTTACGATTTTTCCAAACTATTTCCAGGTCGATCGTTTTATCGTCAATGATTCTATAAACGATCCTCTCCACGTGATCCGCATCCGCGCTTTTCAAGTTTGTGATATCGAACATCTGAAACTCAAAGACCCCAGGTCGGGTATTCTCCCTGAGTCGCAAGCGCGGCTGATTGCCAGCGTTGCAGAAGTGTGTCATCACCAGGCTCTGGCCGTCTCGATAGAACACAGATAGTTCCTTGCCAAACTGCTCGGTCACAATCGAACTCTTGGAGCCGCTCTCGTACGTCATCTCATTGGGAAGGATTTTCTGCCCTGATCGGATCGCCCACTTTCCCTCGAATCCCTTGAATGTCTCGAAAGCAGTTTCAGAGCTCCCAAGTACCGCGGAAGCGGCCAGCATCAGGAAAAGCAGAAAGGAGATTTTACGCAAGATCATCCTCAACTCCTTCTTCGGGCATTTAAGCAGATGTTGGCTCAAAGCAGCTCGCGCAACGCGAGCAGCCTGTCCTGTACCTCTCGCCATGGGGGAAACGGTCCGTAGCACAGCAGCCTGCATTGTCTTTCGTATTCGGGGCTGATCTTCTGCACGAGCTCTGCTGGCGGGAACAGCGCATCACTTTTCGCAAAACTCATATGCTCTGGCGGGAAGTAACTGCGCTCGAAGTGCGTACGGCTGATCCGGTCGTAGTCAGCCTTAATGGCAGCATATTCGTCGGCCTTAAGCATCGTGATGACCTCTTGCTGTCCCGCAAGCTGAAACAGGTCGTAGTAGTGCCGTGCATAGGTGCCCAGTGGCCGCCCATCGCGCTTGAGGACTTCAATCTTGCCGTGAATGGCGAACATCTTCTCGACAAAGGTGCGGCGGAAGTGAAGAAGTCTCATCGGAAATGGAGTTTCGTCTTCCGTACCTAGAGACAGTTGCCTGTCCTGTAGAAACTCGGACACGTAGGACCGGAGTTCGATCGTGACGGTCGGCTCGCGCCCGCTGGCGGTGCCCGCCTCTACGAGTACTCGGTCAGCCACTTCACCCGCGCCGCCAAAGCGCTGCTTGTACGAGAAGCGATCGTTGCGACCGAAGCCGCCAATGGTCTGGCTCTCATTCGGGAGAAACGTTAAACCGCCCTGCGCGGAGATGGCGTCGCGCAATGCTTTCAACTCGCGGTCGATGCCTCGTTTTCCGAGTGCCGGATCGAACGCGGCCGGATCGAGAAAGATGTCGATGTCTTCTGAAAAGCGCTGAATCAGATTCCAACCTTTAGCGAGGCTTGTGCCCCCTTTAAAAATGATCTTGCCGCCATTTGCCGCGATGATGCGTAAGGCTTCGGTGACGTAATAATCCTTCTCGATGACAGGCGGGCGCAATCCGCGCGCGCGGAAATGCTCCGCCGCTTGGAGTACCGCCTGTTCAAACTCCGCGTGTTGAAATAATTTCATCTCAGCGGTGATCCCGTGCTTGCCAGTTCTTGGCATGGCGCAATGCGTGCAGGGCTCCAAAATCGAAACGCGAAAAAGGATTCAGCGACTCTCGGAGCCTTCGGAGCACCGAGGGGTCTTTACCGATCTCTTCCCCGAGTGCGCCCATGATGGCTCGAACGCGGGGAGGCTCGGTGTCAGCAACCTTGAGCAGGCGTTCGAAGCGCCCTTTTTCAGAAAAAAGCGCCAAGGTCTTACGCACTGTTTCATCATCGGATAGCTCGCTGGTGCTCCCTGCGCGGCGCAGAAAGTCGAGCATGGCGGCATCCTTCTCGGACAGGCTCGCCCATGCTTCCGGCCGCCGCGTATGGACAACCGTGTCTTTGCCAATTAACTTGCGAGGCAGGCTGAGGGCGCTCGTGGCAACTTCACCGCGGCCGGTCGTCTGCGTCGTAAAGCCCAGAAGATTTGCTGCGGCAATGCCGGACGGAAAGACAGTCTTTCGTCGCGAAGCAAGCTCCCGGATCACCGCAGGATTCGGCAGGCTCTTGCCGAACGTGGTCTGCCGGGGGCTGTAATAGACGCCCTTACTGAGGCGCTGCAGCATGCCCTGGCGGGTGAGGCGGGAGAGAGCTTGTGCGACGGCGCTGAATGGCAGGTCGCGAAAATCCTCTAAGCGCCAGAGGCGTTCTCGACCCCGTTCGATCCGTTGTCGGACTATATCGGTGACTTGACGCGATTCGCCGGATGCGGTGCGCTGGGCCATGGCTTGAGTATCGGGACGGGCAATCGAACAGTCAAGTTTTTTTGCAATAAAACTTGACAAAACGAACCTTGCATATTACCTTCAAAATCGAGCTTAAACAGCAGAACACAATTGTACTTAATGCTTCCACCGGTGGGGAAGGGTCGGGCCGCACGATTGCGGGTATTTCCGTCTCTGAAAACCCGAGACCTGTTCACCTTGGGGAACTTCATTTCAGGTCTCGATCCTGCCTGCGAATCGAGCTCGATAAAGATAAAGATAAGGTCGAAGCGGCCGTCATGGAACTGGAGCGCTCAGCCGTCATTGCGTTCTGCCAGGCCATCCACACCGAACTCGGCGATCCGCTCTTCTCGTTCGGACAACCGAGTCTCGCGCGTTGCATTGCTCACGGATGCCGATCGGTTTTGGTGCGCCTGGGGTGCGGATTTTGCCGTACTTTGCCAAATTCTGCCGAGGAAATCACATTACTTTCTTTACTTTCAATGGGTGACAACAAACTCTGGATCAGCATATCGGGGTTCGAATCCCTGGGGGGCAGCCAAATCTTTTCAAGCGCTTACGGTCCTCCATCTGTTCCCCAAGTGGTAACTGGCAATATCCAGCTGGCAACATTTGATTCGCACACACGCCGGAACACCGGGAAATGCCGGCGTATATAGCAGCAGCTGGCAGCCCGGTGGTGCGCGGCGGGGAGAATCGATCTATTCCTCTTCCTGCTTGTGGATCGGGCGCTTTGGCATAGACCCTCGCGCATCAACGCCGTTTGACGGATTGGCTGATCTGTAAGAAACAGATCACATGAAGGACAAGAAGCGACCCAAACTTCCACGCGGACTGCGCTGGCATTCCGAGTCTCAATTCATTTGGTTCACCTGGTACGACTTCCAAGGCAAGCAGCACAAAAAGTCCACCGAGACGACCGAGCCCACCAAGGCCCTACATCTTAAGCTACGTTTCCTCGAAGAACACGTCACCCGGAAAGCGGATCAAGTCGAATCTCCTGACTTGACCAAAGAGCCTCTGGAGCAGGTGGCGAAGCTTTATTTCGAGTGGAAGCTGGCCAATAACTCCGCTGAGACGGTTGCGCGAGAGCGCAGGATGTTTAAGAACGTGCTCAAGTTCTTCGGCCCGCAGAGACCGGTGAAGTACATCCGGCTCCCGCAAATTCGCCAATACCAGAAAGAGCGGCGCAAGCAAGTCAGTCCCACTACGAAACAGCCGGTGACTGGTCGGACCGTTAACTACGAGATCCAACTGCTGAAAGGCGCAATGAGCTATGCCGATTGCTGGGACGACAACTTAGCGGCCCGGTACCAGCCGCTGCGAGAAGTGAAGAGTCGCGCAGGCAAAAGCGCAACCACCGAGCAGCTGATTAAGATGATCGACACCGCAATGAAGAACGATTACTGGCAGGTTGCGATCTGGTGTGCGGCAGACGCGGTTGGTTCGGGTTGCCGGGGCGGAGAGGTGAGGAAGCTCCAATTGAGGGACATTTGCTTATTGGAAGGCAAGATTCGCGTCGTTCGTGAGATTGCCAAGACGCGAAAGGAGCGGCAACCTCGGCTGATGGCA
>Ga0187778_10003808_pt1 | contig 10066 bp, 6 predicted proteins | sample 1015_Q2_SP5_20_M_FD_132418 | JGI IMG/M metagenome (GOLD analysis project Ga0187778, IMG submission 132418) | Tropical peat soil microbial communities from peatlands in Department of Meta, Colombia - 1015_Q2_SP5_20_MG | ecosystem: Environmental > Terrestrial > Soil > Wetlands > Peat | place...
CAAACTGTAGCAGTTCGTTCGTAACTTGTACAGGTAGCTTTGAACGGAAAAGTTGCGCCCAATCGACTGCTTCCTTAACTTGAAGTGCTTTTTTCAAATCGGCAAGAGAATCGTGTGGTGGTGCCTGGCTAATTCTAAGCTTGCTCAGTTTAGATTTTTGAATGTAGAACTGAGGATTAATCCGCCGAAGCGGTGATTGCCAGAGTCGGATCAGGCGCGGAAGATCGAGTTCTATGATGCCTTTTTCGTAGTCGAGAACAATGCTGGTATATTGCCATCGCTCTTCCCTCCGTGTAAACGATCGAAGACTTTGATACGGGTCATCCTTTGTAGTCAGGAGAATTCTTGGAACCCCGGGGCACTGTTGTAACATTCTTCCTATTTCGAGGATCCAGAGATCTGAACTCGATTTTGGATTGGGAAGACCAAAGAGGGCCGCAATTGGGGAGCATTCTCGTTCTAGAGTTTCCGTTGCTTTGACTGATGAGTCTAATAGTGCAAGTATCTGTGTACGGGTTTCAATGGAATACTGCTTGCTCGTGCAGCCGCGCCAGGGGAAGGTGGCACCTTCTAGTGCAACATTCCACACCGAGCTGAGTTTCTTTGCTAGGTTACTGGCCTGTTCAACTTGATCTGAAGTGAGACTCCCCAGATCATCTCTACCGGAGGAAATTGTCTGATATCTGTTGAGTCTGGCTAATTGCGCGAGCACTTTGTACGCGCTGAGACCAAGTGGTTGCTGCTCACGATGCAATAACTCGACATATCTATTCAGTTCAGAACGTTTGAGTTCAAGTTTCCTGAAATCGTTCTCGGACATGCCACTGGTTGTTGCCTCGGCAATGTTCTCGACACACGCCCTGTAGAGGGTTTCGACCACTACTCTCTTGTTTGCCTTGTTGCTATGCAACTCCAAGCACAAGTGGCCGAGCCCTCGATCCTTGAGACGTTTGTAGACCACCTCTAAGGCAGCCATCTTTTCACTAACGAACAGTACGGATTTTCCGTGCGAAATGAATTCCGCGACGAGATTTACGATTGTCTGGCTCTTTCCTGTGCCGGGAGGTCCTTGGATAACTAGGTGCGAGCCTTTCTTTATCGATTCTATACACGCGAGTTGGCTACTGTCCGCGTCGAGCACTACAAGACTCTGTTGGGGTTCGACTTTCGTGTCGAGATCCTTGGGATCGACTAATTCTCCGGGATCGATGTGGGCAACTCCGGCTAGGGCACGGACTAGTGTGTTCTGGGCGATTATTGTCTCATGTTCTTTGAGGTCGTTGTAGATCGGAAGCTTGTAAAAAGAGAAAAGGCCGATCCAACACTCTTGGGAGATTGTGAAATTCATCCCCGAAATGCTTCGTTCGACTTCACTGAAGTAGGTCTGCAATCCCGCAGAGTTTTCCCAATCACTGGGCTCGGGTAGCTTGATGCGAAATTCGTTGATGAATTGAGTGCTCAACGCGGGGTTGAGAACTATCTCTTCCTCCGCTAGATGCAATTCGAACGGTTGACTTGCAGATTCACGTTTCAATTCAACCGGGACAAGCAATAGTGGAGATTTGATCCGATCACTTTGTGGTCGTTCCGACCACTCGATCGTACCAAAGGTGATATGGAGAATTCTAATGCCTCTTTCCTCGAATTCCGTGTGAGCCCGTCTGTATAAGTTGCTTAGGACATCCTCGACAGGCTTCTCGGAAGTACACTTTAGCTCCGTCGGCGATCTGTGCTTGACGGGCGTTGCGGGCGTCTCCGGAGGTATGAATGACTGTGGGGTGTTAATCGAAGCGTCATTCCGCAAAAGTGCCTCCAACGTTGGTTGATTCGACTTGTTCTTGGAAGGCTCTGGTGGAACGTAGAAACGCCATGTTTTGTCATTCACGACTAGGTGATTGAACACCTCCTCCATCGTTGGTTCGGTGACCTGCAATGTAGAAGAACGAGTGCTTTGGAAGTATAGGAGTCTATTGCGGCGCGTTAGGTCTACGAGCTTCTTGCCCCACTCGACGATCTGATCATGCAATTTGGCGAGTCGCGCAGTTTCATTTGTAGGTTGCACGGACTCACCGATAATCTTCGGGAGTGTAGGTTGGGATACGAGCGTTTTTCCACATTTCGAGCAGTATTGATCGCTTTCCGAAACATTCCCGCCACAATGAGGACAAAAGCGCAACGAGCAATCCTCAACTGGATAGATTGGGAGATCGGTTCACTCGCTTAGAATGTTATGTATGGCTGTCACTTAAGCGATTTGACTATCTTGTCGGCGTCCTTGGCCATCTTCCTGATCTCCTCACTTGTCATTCGCTTTCCGGTCGTAGTCTTCAGGAGATTGTCAATGTTCAAGTAGTTGAGGACGTCAATCACCGTCGGCACCCTTACCGCGTCGCCAACGATGAGCGCGGTTCGCAGCGGAATCGACTGGGCTATTGTAGCCCACACCTTCGCCTTCGGCACGCCGGCTAGGGCGGCCGTGATGTCCTTAGGATCTTTGAGTGAGAGTATCAGCCTGTTACCCAGTTGGCTCATGACTTCGTCGTCGATCTTGCTCGGGCGCTGGTCGATAATGCTGACGATCAGGTTAAACTTCCGCATCTCACGGGCGAGAGTGCTGAAGATCGTGAGTTCCGCGACCTTCGGGTCGAGAAACTTGTGGGCCTCCTCGAGGAAGATGACGAGCCTAGGCAGCCCCTCGCCTCTGTCTGTGTAGATTTCGTGCAGTCGCCGCGATATTATGTTGGCAACGAATAGGTAGATCATGGAATCTGTTCCATACGTCCCGAAGTCCAGCACAATCGACTTTCCTGCTCTGATCTTGCGGAGCATCATCGTAAAGGAGTCTTCTTTCGCTCCCTTCGGCTTCGGTCTGATGAATTGCCACCTGTTCAACCGGGCCACTCTGGCCTGCAGTCCAAATAGCGTGGAATCGGGAACCGTGTCGTAGGTGCCTCGTTGAGTGATTCTGATGGCGGTCACGAGGTCGTTTCTTCCGCGCCCGTCGTTGATCGTCCAAATTGCGTCCTGCATTCGAGTTGTGAGGTCAGTGATGGCGAGAATGAGGTCTTCAGGCACTATCGAATTGGGGTCGATCAGTAGTGGCGCCGCTTCCTTGTTTCTTTCTGGGTCGAGTGTAAGCCACTCGATCTTTTCGGGGAAGTAGAACTTGAGGCCTCGGGAGTTATCCGTCGCAGAGTAAGTGCCGTACTCGTTGTGCATGTCGAAGAGTAGAACGGACGCGACTCCCGTCTTCAGAATGAAATTGCAGATTATCTTGTTAAGGAAGGATTTGCCAGCGGACGTCCGTCCGAGGATGGCAAATGCCTTCTGGGTGAGCTTATCAAAGTCGATAGGTATCTCGAATTCCGGTATGCCTCTGAGGTTCCCCACAGGCATGGAAGTCTTGGACGGCTGGTAGATGGTCTTGACGTCCGAGGGCATCGCAAGCCGCACTTTCGTGAAGTAAGGCGGGATGGTTTCCACATCCGTGAGGGCTCCCGTCTCCTTTTCGATGAGTTGTATGGGTTCAAGAAGGACTTTGGAGAAAAAGAGGGCGCCAAAGTATCCTTTCTGCATGCCTGCGGAGACGGCGGGGATTGAGAGCTTGCCTAGGTCGGACGTGGCGAGGCTGTCTACGACGTCCACAGCGGGGTTGAAGACGTCTGCAACTATACAGTAAAAGTCGTACTTTTCGCCCTCGGCGATGACAGGGTAGCCTGTCTTGATGTTTTCCGGGTTAGTCAGGCTGAGCTTGACGTTGATTCCTTCTGAAACCGATGCGTCTACGACCTCACCAATCTCCTGCTTCTTCTCTTCTGTCATCTCTTTCCGGCTCCTGTTTTGCTGACGAAATCGAGGTACGCATGAAAGGCGTCGCGACGCCGTCCCTCTATGTTCGTTCGACCCCAAACTATGTCTTCGGCATTTAGGCCTGTTTCAGCGGCCACCTTGAAGAGGAGGTCGTCGTAGAGTTTGGAAAACTTTCTCAGTTCGACCGCGGCTCGGTGGGCGTCGGCGAGTGGGTAGATGTAGCCTAGACAGAGCTGAGAGCGTGCAAACTGCGCGAGGCGGCCGAAGAGCTCGTCCGGCTCGCAGTTGGGCGAGATTATGTCTGTTCGGAACCATTTCGGGGCCTCTGGATGGTACCTCACAAAATACGTTGTGCCCCGAGGACCTAGGGTCGTTCTTCGCGGCGCCGGCGGAACCGCGTAGAGAAGGCCCTCCCGTTTCACTTGTTTGAGCAGTTCCTCATCGCCGACGAGGCCTCCGAAGAGCGAAACCTCCGAATCCTTGGACACTCCAACCAGGGCGTTCCCGTTCCGCTCGCAAGCTTCAATGGTCTCCTCCATCTTTCTCTTGATAGTGATTGGCGGGGGAACGGTAAGCGTGCCGTCGAGCACGATCGTGGTCTTGCTGCGCTGCCCAGCCACCCAGGCGGCCAGCTGCAGCTCGCAGAGTATCCGTGCGTACCTGGCCATGCGGCCCGGGGCCTCCGACCGGCTCCGTCCGCGCGCAGTGAGACTCTGGAGTTCGCCCGTAAATCCACCCACCTGGGAGGCCACTGCCCGATCTGTGGTAATCAAATGTGCGGCCTCGTTGACGTCACAGGCTTTGATCGCGTAGCCGTCGCCCTCGCTGAACTCGTAGGTGAGCGCAGCGGCGCGAACCGCGACGATCCAGATGCTTCCAGCTCGGAACAGAGGAGCGTAGGAGCCGTCTATCGCCACGATCTCCGCTGAGCCGTCGGGAATGCGGAACGGGATCAGTTCTATCTGCCGAAGCCTTTCCTCCGCCTCTCTCATCGCCTTTGCTCGGTGGCCCGATATTACCTGGAAAGCGTTTTTGACGTCCCGCTCAATGTCGCCAAGGTGCGGTTCGCCGCTCACTGCGGGGTCACCTCTTCGACTTTGCTGAACTGCTCGGGCGTCATGTAGACCCTGATCCGGTAGGGGAACTGTTCCGCGACCTCAGTGATGTGCGTGATGAGTATGACTCTTTCGAACAAGTCGCCCAGCGAGAGCAGCTTTCTGACGAACAGCTGTCTGCTCTGCTCGGTGTCCAGGGAGCCGAGGTCGCCCTCGTCGATGAACAGGGTCTTCATGTTCCCGTACGACTTTCCGACCTGAGGCATGCTCGCCAGCTCCTTTGCGATTGCGAACCGGAGCGCCGCGTTGACCTGCGTCTTTTCGCCTCCACTGAAGACCGACACGTCATGAAAGAGTCCGTCCACTCCTTCCACCTCTATGTGGACCCCTCCCCCCTTTGTGTCGGTGTACGTGGTCATTCGGATGTCGTTGAGCCGTCCGTCCGTTAGTTCGCCCAGGATGAAGGAGGACTCCCGGCCGATGCTTTGAAGCAGTTGACTGATCGCATAGACTAGAACGCCTTTCCGGTGGAAGATGTCCTCCTTCAGAATCGAGTAGACCTCGGCCTCCTTCGAGAGCGCCTCGGTCTTGCGGCGCAGTCTGGTGACCTCTGGCCCGAGCTTCTCCAGCTCGTCCACTTCCGTCTTGAGCCTGTTCCGGTCGCCCTCCGCTTTCCCGGCGTTTTCGGCGCCATCAGTGACCTTGGGCTGAAGCTTTTCGAGTTCGTCGTAGAGTCGCGTGTAAGTTGCCTCGGGTTCGCGGAGCGCTTCTTCTCGCCCGACGAGTCCCTTGCGCTTCGTATCGGTTTGCCTTCTTTTTCGGCGGAGTTCGCGCAGGAGTGCGCGCTGGTCCGGCAGCCCTTCCAGTTTCGAGCGCTTCTTGTCATAGGCGGAGGCGTCGTCCTTGATTTCAGCCATTCTCTCGGCGACTTTCTTCAGCCTCGCCTTCATCACCGGAGTGAAGCCGGCGGCTTTCTTTTCTTGTTCGAGCCCGCTTATCGCCGTCCGCTCCTTCCGCACATTGTCGTCGGCTCTGTCCTTCGCTCTCCGCATGTCGTCGCCGATTTGCCTCATGGAGGACGCTATCTCGGTTCGGAGAAAGACATCCTCATTGATCAAGCGGGTTTTGTTGGAAACCTTGGGCAACTGCGCCTCGGCTTGGGCTCGTTCGCCCCTGAGCTGCTGGACTAGTCCGCGTTTGTCTTTGAGCCAGGCAACCTCCTTCTCGATCCTCTGCAGCCGCTCCCTGAGTCCGCCTTCGAGCCGCAATAGGGCGAAGGCCTCGTCCTTGCCCAATTCCGTCCTGAGCCCGTCCAGCCTCCGCTTGGCCGCGTCGAGGCGCACTCGGAGCCGTTTCGTGCTCTCGGTTAGGGCGTTTCCAATTTCCGTGATGTTCTGGTTGCGGATTTCGATTTTATCGTCAACCGCCCTGCTCCTTTGCTCTTTTCTTTCGAGACCGGTTCGTTCCCGGGATAGCCGCTCGTGCTCATCGGCGATTTTCCGCAGCGCGCCGACCTCTTCCGCAAGTTTCCGGCGTTCAGAGTCCTTCCGTTCGGCCTGAACGATTTTGTCCTCGTTCTCTTCGAGTTCGTCGTTGAGCCTGCTGAGGGCGTCGGAGACATTCGAGTAGGCTTCATGCGCCGGCTGAAGTCCGGTCACCTTTTGTTTCAGTTCCTTGGCCTGTCGTTTGAGGTCGTCAGCGCGGGTCCGCAGCCGTTTCGCTTCGGCTTTGGCGCTTTCCCAATCCTTTCTCTTGGCCGGAAGCGTCTCCGTAAATTGGATGCTCTTTTGTCGTGCCTCCTCCCCGGCGCGGATTGCGTCCTCCCTCGCCGTCGTCAGGCGTTCACCCGCGATCTTCTGGGCCTTCTCGAAGACCTCGAGCCTGAACAGCCTCTGGAAGATGTCGAGCCTCTGCGCACCCGTCTCGGAACCTATCGCCTTCATCTCGTCCTGCCGGATGAACGTGGAGTTTCGGAATCCGAGGTAGTCGAGGCCCACGATGTTCGTGATCTCCCTCTGAACTTCCGCGGAGCTGCCGCCTATCGATTTCATGTTCTCGTTGAGGGTGAGGAAGCTGCGTCCCGCCTTGCGTCCTCTGACGACCTCGAACTTACGTCCGGCCTGGTGAAACTCGAGCCGGACGTGGCCGTTCTTGTCAACGAACTCCTCAACCTTCATTCCCTCGTCCTTGCGGCTGGACATGCCGTACAGGGCGAAGGTTATCGCGTCGAGGAGGGAAGACTTGCCAGAGCCGGTCGGGCCGGTTATCGCCACGAACTTCTCCGGAAAAGCAATCTGCGTATCATCCTTATAGCGCATGAACCCCTCCAGCTCTAAGGAGCTGATTACGAACCCCGAGGGCGGCTTGGTCACTCTTCCAGCGCCTCCTTCAGGATCTCCCGTCCTTTGGAGACCAGTTCGTCGTGTCGCTTGTGCTTCGCGTAGTTGAGTTCGATGAACGAGTCTAGGAGCGTTGTCGGGGTCAGGGTCATTACGGTCTCTGGGCTACGCATCGGGCTCGCGCCATAGGGGTACCAGTTGAATCGGCGGTCGAACGCAGCGGACAAGCGATCTGCCAGCCTGGACTCCTGCACGAGCCTTCTCGCGCCTTCCGGAAGTTCGACCTCCACTCTCACCATTTTGTCCTTGACGTCCGCGGGGATCGCGCTGAGTATCTTGTCGGTCGGGCTCGCCTCGTCCGCCTCTATCTTGACTCGTACGCGCAGCATCTCTCTGGTCGGCAGCTTGTGCAATTCCCACTTCATGTCCGCAGGGTCTATTGTGAGGAAGTGCTTCTCGCTTTCTCGCTCTCCCCAGTCGATCTTCTCGACCGCTCCGACAAAGACGAGCGTAGTGCCCTTCGCTTCCTTCGTCTGAGTGAGATGCACATGCCCGAAGACCCCTAGGTCGAGGCCCTCCGGAATCATCGACTGGTTGAACTCTATCTCTCCGGGTTCGACTTCCGGAACTATCGTGGAGCTGAGGTCCGTGCCTTCGAAGTAGTAGTGGGCTAAGATGATTTTTCGATCGGCCTTCTGCTTCGAATACTCTTTCAGCAGCTCTTGGAGCATCTCGCGTCCCAGCTCGCGTCGCTGCTCCTCGGGCAATCCGGCCACAGAGGCGCCGGACTGACCGACGAGGCTGTCCGGATGAAGAAAAGGCATTATGAGAAAGCACACGCTTTTTCCCCCGATTGTTTCGATCCTGTAGTCGGGCTTCCGGAAGACCTCGACGTGCATGTAGCCACGAAAGTCGTCAATCGACGTGCCACGCCGGAATTCTCTTGGTTGGTCGTGGTTGCCAGCAAGGATGTAGACTTTCACTCCCGCCTTTCCGAGAGGCTCGATCACTTCGTCTCGAATATACTCCCGGAAAATCGGAGCAACATGGGTTCGGTCGAAGAGGTCCCCAAGGATGATGAATAGTGAAGCCTTGTTATCGATCGCATATGTGGCGGAGCGGACTAGGTTTCGATGCATGTCAAGGGCGCGTTCGGAAACGCCTGTCTGTGGATCGACGCGAATATCGAAGTTAATGCCCTCATGTACGTCGCCAACGACAACGATCTCATTCAATTCCATTCATCAGCGACAGAAAACGTCTGTTCGTAATGGTCCCCGAGGCAATAAGTACAACGGAAGAATTAATCATAATCATCATAACGATCACGTTTCCGACCGAAAATAAGTTCGCTCAGGAGTATCAGCAATAGAACCAAAATTGCCAGCTTAGCTGCTCGAGGTCCTGCTAGTCGGCGTACTATGCAGTAAACGGCTCCGAAAACTCCGACTATCCATAGTAATACCCCCGATCCGAATAGCGCATCCTGCGATCCGCTCACTGCGCTGCTCGCGGAAGTAAGCAGGAAACCCGCTATGACGAGGAGTACAAAGAATAGGATGAACTTAATTGAGACCCAGTTAGAGGCCGAGTTCCGTCGTGTATCGGAAGGTTGCGAATCTTTGCGAACCATTTGTCATCCCTTGTGGAATCCAAGCGCGAATCCCGCTGCAAACCCACCGAAGGCCGGAACCGCAATTGATACCGCTTGTGCTGCAGTCGAGAACCATGAGACGCTTGCGGTTGCAGCTGAATCCAGAAGCGCGTAAAGCCTGTCCCAATTGATTGTGATGACGCCTTCGTACGATAGGTATCCCAGAGGAATTCCGATCAGCGCGGTGAATGCGGCTAAGACGATTAACAGCACCTTCAGGAGCTTCTTGAAGCCGTAGCCCAGTAAGGCTCCAACGGCTCCGGCGCCGGTGAAGGAACCGACGGCTGGCAATAGATTGGAAACGTCAACCGTTGTCACGTTTATCCTCCTCCACTTGCCTTAACTCTTGATGCACCAAGTGCCCGGAGCCGCTTCGGTCGTCTTCGTTCTCTCTGCTGTCGAAGCGTCTTTGTGAAAAGAACAGCCCCAACCCGGCTAGACCGAGGCATGGTATAGCGATCTGCCAAGCACCTTTCAGTAATGTCAGTACGCCTGCGGTGCCTACGATTGTCGATAGGAAAATTCCGCTGGGATCCAGTGGTGACCTCTTATTTGCCTCCGAGAAGTGTGGTCGAAACATTCTGGGGGCACACGCTTGAGCCACCGCACCGGTTAATGTGTCAAGCATCGGACTCTCAGTTCCCTGGAGGAGCCGATTTTCTAACGCTCCCACTGGTTGCTCTCTTGGCTCTACCTCCCGCACGGGAACGAGTAACCTTGCCTCAACCGCTTTGTCAATGATCTTCTGCTTTAGTGACTTTGCTTCCATACTCTCACGCTCCTTGAACGTACGGGCTTATGGCCCAAAGCGGAATTCCCTCACAGACAGTTTGCTGGAATGGATACGGTGGAAACGCTTGCCCCGCAGGCCAGTTCGGGTAAACGAATCCGTAGATTTGATAGGCTCCGTCAGGGTAGGTTTGCGGAAGATTCCATACAACGTACGTTTTCTCTCCCCCAACGTAGAGGTCGACGCATGTTGTGTCATTCGTCAGGTAACCCGTTATTGTCTGGGGTGCCCCCTCGTTGCACATGTATGGGTTGAACGGGTACGTGCAAGTGACAGGGCTGTACCAGGAAGAGGCGGAGGATGACGGATAGTAACTCGACGGGTACCCTTGGTCAGCGACTGTCGAGGATTCTGTAACTGTGGAAAAACTCAGTTGAGTTGCGGTTTGAGTGTCAACCTGGGTCTGCGTCAGGTACGC
>Ga0187778_10003809_pt1 | contig 10064 bp, 9 predicted proteins | sample 1015_Q2_SP5_20_M_FD_132418 | JGI IMG/M metagenome (GOLD analysis project Ga0187778, IMG submission 132418) | Tropical peat soil microbial communities from peatlands in Department of Meta, Colombia - 1015_Q2_SP5_20_MG | ecosystem: Environmental > Terrestrial > Soil > Wetlands > Peat | place...
CGTGCTGTTCTATCCGGGAGCCGAGTGCATCCACGTCGGCGGCGCGTCGCATGGCGGGCGCCTGTACCGCGAGAACCTCCGCGGCCACCTCCGCTTCCTCGCGAAGCACCGCGGCCTGCGCGACGCCGAGCGGGCGCGGCGGCTGCTCGCGACGGCGCTCCGGCTCCGTGGCGTGCTGTTCCGCGGTGAGCGCGGTGCGATGTACCGCGACGCGGCGGAGTGGCTCGCAGGCGGGGACGTGCCGTCGCTGCTGCTCGAGCCGAGGTGAGCTCCGCCCTCCTCCTGGTGCGGCTCGCGATCGCAACCGCGATCGTGCTCGCGCCCGGATGGCTCGTCGCGCGAGCGCTCGGCGTGCGCGGTGCCTCGGCCACCGTCGGCTGGGCGCTCGTGATCGTGTTCGGCGCCCTTACGGTGACGTTCTTCGCGCGCGCCACGCTCACCGTGACCCTCGTCCTCCTGCTGCTCGCAGGTCTCGCGGTGGTGCCGTTCACGCGGGGAGGCGGGAGGGAGCGCATTCCAGGCTGGGCCGGCGCCGGCTTCGCAGGCGTGATCCTCGGACTCGTGCTCTGGCACGTGGCGGGGGCGGTGACCGGGGACGGGCTCTTCCACCTCGCGCGCGTGCGCAAGCTCGTGTCCCTCGACGGGCTCTCGCTCCATCGCGTCGACGAGTTTCCCGACGGCGGACTCCACCCCGGCTACGCGTTCCCGCTGTGGCACGGCTTTCTTGCTCTCGTCGCGAAGGTCGCCGACGTCGACCCCGAGAAGGTCGTGCTCCACGAGTCGACCGTCCTCGCTCCGCTCGCCGTGCTGACCGTCTACGAGGCGGGGTGGGCGCTGTTCCGGCGGGCGAGCGCCGCCGCCGTCGCGACCGCAGCGACGGTTGCCGTGACGGGGTTCGCCGCGGGTCACGGCGGGGCGTACACCTCCCTCGCGCTGCCGGCGACCGTCTCCCGGCAGCTGCTCGCCCCGGCCGCGCTCGCGCTCGCGTTCTCGAGGCTCCGCCGGCCGAGTCGAGGGCTCGTTGCCTCGACGGCGGCGGCGGGCTTCGCGCTCGTCGTCGTCCACCCGACGTACGCGCTGTTCGTCCTGATCCCGTTCACCGGCTTCCTGCTCGTCCGCCTGCTCTGGACCCGGTCCGACCTCCGGTCTGGCGGATCCGCGCTGCTCGCGCTCGCGCTGCCGGCCGGGCTGTTCGCCGCCTGGCTCTACCCGGTGCTCCGCAACACGAGCTCGATTGCCCCGAAGGCCGCCGAGCAGGCCCGCGCGGTCGCCCAGTATCGCGACCAGCTCGTCGTCTCGTCCCTGCACAGCTACCACCTCGACCCGGCGCTCGTCGCCCGCACCGGGGCGGTGGCGGTGGCCGCCCTCGTGCTCGTCCCGCTCGCGGGGCTCGCCGCCGGGAGCCGCTGGGCCGCATACGTCGTCGGCGGCACGCTCTCGGTGCTTGCGCTGACGCTGGTCTCGCCGCTGTTCGTGCACTTCTCCGACGCCGTGTCGCTCTCGCAGGCGCGCCGCTTCGCCGGCTTCGTGCCGTTCGCGTTTGCGTTCGCGGGAGGGCTCGGCGTCGCTGCGCGACTGCTGGGCTGGCTCGCTGCGCCAGCCGCGCTCGCCGCCGGGATCGTGCTGCAGCTCGTCTATCCCGGCGACTTCGGAGCCGGTCTCGGCGGCGGCGTCCCGTCGTGGCCGACCTGGATCGCCGCCGGCGGCGGGGTCGCGGCGCTCGCCGTCGGACCGAGGGTGCGCCGTCGGCTGGAGGGATCCGCCGGCCTCGCGGCGGTGGCGTTCCTCGTCCCGGTTCTCGTCCACGGCCTCGCGCACTGGTCTCCGATCGAGGCGGGCGACGCGTACGCCCTCACTCCCGGGCTCGTGCACGCCCTTCGCAGCGACGTGCCGGCCGGGGACGCCGTCTACTCGAACCTCGAGACGAGCTACCGGATCGCCGCCGCCGCACCGGTCTACATCTGCAACGCGCCGCCCGGGCACGTCGCGAACACGACGCAGAACCGCCCCTACGAGCGCCGGAGCGAGCTTCGCCGCTTCCTCCGCACCGGCGACCTCGCCATTCCGCGCCGCTGCGGCGCGCGCTGGCTCCTGATCGACGAGAGGCGCTTCCCGCGCCGCTTCGACCTTCCCGTCGCCTACCGGGACTCGCGCTACGTCCTCTACCGCCTGCCGAGACGGTGACGAGGCCGAGGCGCTCCGTATCCTGGTTCGCGTGAGCGTGGGCCGGCCGGAGGGTGGAGGTGGGCGTCTGGAGGACGTCGTCGTCGAGTGGCTGCGCCGGGGAGCCGTCTGCTTCAGCGGCCCAGGGTGGCTGGCGCGGGCGTGCGTGGCCTACGTGGTCGCGGTCACGCTCGTCCTCGTCGCGATCGAGCTGCCCAAGCGGGTCTCCGAGCTCGGCCGCACCGCCCACGACAACGCGAGCCTCTCGTATGCCGACCGGGAGATCGCCGGCGGCAACTCCGTGCTCGCCGATCAGCTGCTCGCATACGAGGCGCGCTCGATCGTCCCGCCGGGCGAGCCGTACCGGGTCGTGATCGGCTCGAAGCTGACGAAGCAGGCGTCGCTCCCGACGACGTCGCTCCCGGGCTGGCTCCAGTACTTCCTCCTGCCGAGGAGGCAGGAGGGCAAGGCGCGGTGGGTGATCTGCTACGGCTGCGACCCGTCGTCGCTCGGAGGGGCGTACACCGCGGTCTGGAGCGACGACTACGGCATCTCGGTCGGACGGGTCGGATGACGGCGCGCACCCTGCTCGGGCTGACGCTGTACAACCTCTTCCTGCTCGCCGGCGGCGTCTCGCTGCTCTTCGCGATCAGAGGCTGGCGCTCCTGGGGCGAGCTCGCCCGCCTCAGCGGGCTCGGGTACATGCTGGGTGTCGCCGCGACGGGTGTCGTCTACACGCTGCTCCTCGTGGTGGGAATCCCGTTCTCGCTCGCCGCGATCCTCGTGACGGGCATCGCGCTCGCGGTCGCCGGCGCCGCGGTCGGGCGGCGGCTCGGACGCCGGTTGCCGGCGCTTCCGCGCGCCGCTTCGCTCCCGCGGCTCTCGTGGCTCCAGGCCGCGTTCGCCGCGGTCACGGTCGTCTACCTGGAGGCGCTGTTCCGATCGGGGCGTCTGGCCCCGTTGGAGGAGTACGACGCGTGGGCGTTCTGGGTGCCGAAAGCGAAGGTGATCTACCTCCTGCACGACCTGGACCTCGGGTTCTTCCGCTCGCTCCCGGGACAGTCGTACCCGCCCGTCGTCCCGGCGCTGGAGGCCGGCGCATTCCACTTCATGGGCTCCGCCGACGTCGTGACGCTCCACCTGCAGTTCTGGTTCCTGTTCGTCGGCTTCGTCGCCGCGGCCGCGGGGATCCTCGCGACGCGGGTACCGGCCCTGCTGCTCTGGCCATCGCTGCTGCTCGCGCTGCTCACGCCGCAGATCACCGGACGGGCGCTTCAGCCGCAGGCCGACCTGCTGCTCGACGAGCTCGTGGCGCTGGCGACGATCCTCGTGGCGCTCTGGCTCGGCGAACGGCGCGACTGGCAGCTCGCTGCGGCCTCCCTCCTCTTCGCGGCGGCGATGCTGACTAAGCGCGAGGCCTTCCTGCTCTCGGTCTGCGTTCTCGTCTCGGCGCTCGCCGTCACGGTGCGGGAGGCCAGACGCGCGTGGCCGCGCCTCGTCCTCGTCGGGGTGGTCGCCGGCCTGTTGTCGCTGCCGTGGCGGATCTGGTTCATGGCGCACGGGCTGCCGAGCGACGCGCCTCAGGCGGGCGGCGCAGGGCTGTTCGACCACCTCGACCGGGTGTGGCCCTCCCTCGAGCTCACGGTCCGAGACATGTTCGGCTACCAGCTCTGGCTCGCCGTCGTGCCGCTCGCGATCGCGGCGGTCGTCGCGGCGCTCCTCGCCGGCAAGAGAGCCCTGCCGCTGTTCGCAGCGGGCGTGCTGGGTCTCGGGGTCGCGGGCTTCACGTGGATCACGTGGGCGTTCCCCACGCTGCCGATCACGGAGAATGCGGCCCTCAACCCCATCACGCGCGCGGTCGGCTCGCTCGTCCTGATCTCCGCCGGACTGGTGCCGCTGCTGCTGGAGAACGGGTGGAACGTCGAGGCCGCGCCCGAAGAGCGTCCGCAGTGAGCCGCGCTGCCAGGCCCTGGCTCCTCGTCGCGCTCCTCGCGATCGGCTATCCGGCGGCCGTGCTCGCAGGCGGTGGAGCGTCGTTTCCGAGCCGCGCCGATTGCATCCACCCGGCGAAGGCGGACGGCAACCTCGAGGTCGTCTTCGGCCGGTCGGGGTCGTCGGCCGCGGCGACGGCCCTGCTCCACCGCGTACTGGCGGTGGGGTTCCAGGGCTCGCAGATCGAGCCGGACGGGTGCGGGCTCCTGAAGGTCGCCGTGCACGGCATCCCGACGCTCGAGGTCGGCGGCCAGGTGATGAAGGAGGCGCGGTCGGTCGGCCTCCAGCCGAGCCTCGAGGTCGTCACGCAGTAGCCGCGAAGCGCAGGGCTACGATCGCGAGGTGAAGGTCCTCCTCGTGACCCTCTACTTCCCCCCGGCCGGCGGCGGCGGCGTCCAAAGGCCGCTCAAGCTCGCGCAGCACCTGCCGGCGCTCGGGATCGAGACGCACGTGCTCGCGCCGGACGATCCGAAGTGGATCCACCGCGACTCGGAGCTGCGCGTGCCCACCCAGGCCTGGGTGCATCGGGCCCGCTACGTCGGGCCCAAGGGCCGCAAGCCGGCCGAGGAGCTCCACGGCAAAGAGGGTCTCGCACGCCTCGCGGCGCAGGCGAGGCTCGCCTCGAGGCGTCTGCTCGTGCCGGACGAGAACGTGAGCTGGAACCTGACGGCGATCCCCGCCGCGATCCGGATCGCGCGAGCCGAGGGAATCGACGTCGTGATCACCACCTCGCCGCCGAACTCGGTGCACCTAGTGGGCGCCGCGGTCCAGCGGACGACGGGCGCGAAGTGGCTCGCCGACCTTCGCGACTCGCTTGTCGCCCATCCGCACAGGCGCACCGAGAGCGCGGCGGTGCGCGCGAAGGGGAAGGTGGACGAGGCGGTCGCGTCGCTCGTCGCCCGGCGGGCGGATGCCATCTCGTGCGCCTCCGAGGCGATCTCGGAGGAGGTGCGGAGCATCTCGCCGCGCGGGCCTGTCGTGACGATCGCGAACGGCTGCGACTTCGACGACTTCGCGGGGCTCGCGTACACGCCCTCGACCCGCATGCGGATCACGCACGCAGGCAGCTTCTTCGGGAAGCGGAGCCCGCGGCCCTTCCTCCAGGCTCTCCACGACTCGGGGCTCGACGTCGTCGCGCGCTTCCTCGGCGACTTCCGGACGGCGGACCGCGAATGGGCCGTCGGCCTCGGCCTCGGCGACCGGCTCGAGCTGATCCCGTTCGCGCCCCGCGCACGCTCGCTCGAGCTCCAGCGGGACTCCGAGGCGCTGCTGCTGCTGATCCCGGAGGCGGGTGGAAAGGGGAAGGGGGTTCTCTCCGGCAAGGTGTTCGAGTACCTCGCGGCGGGGCGGCCGATCCTCGCGGCGGTGCCGACGGACGGTGCAGCAGCCGAGCTGATCCGCGAGACGGGCGCCGGCGTGGTCGCCGATCCCGACGACGTCGCGGCTCTGCGAACGGCGCTCGAGGAGCTCCACGGGAGGTTTGCCGCCGGCGGGCTCCCCGACGTCGAGCTGCCCGAAGAGCTGCGCCATCGGCTCTCGCGGGCGGCCCGCGTCGAGGAGACGGCCGAGGTCATCCGTTCGCTCGTCTGAGTACCATCGCGGACGATGAGAGAGCTCGTCCTCGGAGGAACGCGGATCGCGGACGACACCGGCTGCTACGTGATCGCCGAGATCGGCAGCAACCACCAGGGCAGCCTCGAGAAGGCGAAGGAGCTGATCCACGCGGCGCACGAGTGCGGCGTCGACGCCGTGAAGCTGCAGAAGCGCGACAACCGGACCCTGTTCACGCGTGCGCTCTACGACTCGCCGTACGACAACGAGAACAGCTTCGGCCCGACGTACGGTACCCACCGCGAGGCCCTCGAGCTCGGGCTCGAGGAATGGCAGGAGCTCGTGCGCTACTCGGCCGAGCTCGGCGTCACCCTGTTCGCGACCGCGTTCGACGAGCCGAGCGCCGACTTCCTCGCCGAGCTCGGTGTCCCGGCGTTCAAGATCGCCTCCGCGGACATCGTGAACACGCCGCTGCTGCGCCACGTCGCCCGGCTCGGCAGGCCGATCGTGCTCCCGACCGGAGGCGCGACGATCGAGGACGTCGACCGCGCGGTCGAGGCGATCCTGCCGCTCAACTCGCAGCTCTGCATCCTCCAGTGCACGTCTGCCTACCCCGCAGAGGTCGAGGAGCTGAACCTCCGCGTGATCACGACCTTGCGCGAGCGCTACCCGGAGCTCGTGATCGGCCTCTCCGACCACCAGAACGGGATCTCGATGGCGCTCGTCGCCTACATGCTCGGCGCCCGCGTGCTCGAGAAGCACTTCACGCTCAACCACGCCTGGAAGGGCACCGACCACGCCTTCTCGCTGATGCCGGAGGGGATGCGCAAGCTCGTGCGCGACCTGCGGCGCGCGCCCGAGGCGCTCGGGGACGGCGTCAAACGGCGACTGCCGAGCGAGGAGAAGCCGCTCGCGAAGATGGGGAAGAAGCTCGTCGCCGCACGGGCGCTCGCAGCGGGACACGTGCTCGAGCCCGGCGACGTCGTCGCGAAGTCGCCTGCCGACGGCGGGCTGCCGCCCTACGAGCTCGACCGGCTCCTGGGCGCACGGCTCGTGCGACCGCTCGCGGCCGAGGAGGAGATCGTGCTCGCCGACGTCGAGCCCGGCCTCGAGACGCGGGCGGAGCGGGCGCTGGAGACTGCGTGAGCGACCCCCTGTTCGACCTGTCGGGCCGCGTCGCGGTCGTGACGGGCGGGATGGGCCAACTCGGGTCGGCGTACGCGGCGGGTCTCGCGGCGCGCGGCATGCGGGTCGCGATCTTCGACCGTGCAGGCGAGCCGGCTCCGGGCGCTGCCGATCTCTCGTCGAGCGCGATCCGCAGCTACTCGGTCGACGTCACGGATCGCACGGCGATCGAGCGGGCGACGGACGAGGTGGTGGCTGCGTGGGACGTGCCCCACCTCCTCGTCAACAACGCCGGGATCGATGCGCCGCCGGACGCTCCGGCGGCCGAGGTCGGCCCGTTCGAGGACTTCCCGGAGGAGTCGTTCGACCGCGTGATGGACGTCAACGTGAAGGGGACGCTGCTCTGCTGCCAGGTCGTCGGCGGCAGGATGGCGACGGCCGGCCGCGGCTCGATCGTGAACGTCTCCTCGATCTACGGCCTGCTGTCGCCCGTCCAGTCCCTCTACGACTTCCGGCGGGAGGCCGGCGAGACGTTCGTGAAGCCGGTGGCGTATGCCGTCTCGAAGTCGGCGGTGCTCAACCTCACCCGCTACCTCGCGACCTACTGGGCGCGCAGCGGCGTTCGCGTCAACACGCTGACGCTCGCGGGCGTGGCCAACGAGCAGCCGGAGGCCTTCGTGGCTGCGTACGAGGCCCGGCTCCCGCTCGGCCGGATGGCCGAGCCCGGCGACTACGTCGGGGCGGTCGTCTTCCTCGCTTCGGATGCGTCCTCGTACATGACCGGCGCCAACCTCGTCGTCGACGGCGGCTGGTCCGCCTGGTGAGCTCGGAGGAGATCCCGAACCTCATCGGCGGCGAGGCCCGCCCCGCTGCGTCGGGCGAGTGGCTCGACAAGCTCCGGCCGGCGGACGGGACGCTGCTCGGCAGGCTCGCGCGCTCGGGCGCCGAGGACGTCGCGGCGGCGGTCGCGGCCGCCCGTGCAGCCCAGCCCGACTGGGCCGCACGCACGCCCGTCGAGCGCGGCGACGTCGTCCGCGAGATCGCCCTTGCGCTGCGCGAGCGTCGCGAGGAGCTCGCCGCCCTCGTCGTCGAGGAGACCGGCAAGCCGCTCGAGCTCGCGCTCGGCGAGGCCGACGCCGCTGTGGAGATGGGATTCTTCGTCGCCGGCGAGGGACGCCGCTCGTACGGGCGGACGATGCCGGCGAGCATGCCGCACCGGACGGTGCTGACCGTTCGCCGCCCGGTCGGCGTCGCCGCGCTGATCGCGTCCTTCAACACGCCGCTGCCGAACCTGGCCTGGAAGGCGTTTCCTGCACTTCTCTGCGGCAACGCCGCCGTCTTCAAGCCCTCCGAGCACGTCCCGGCGTCCGCGAACGAGTTTGCAACAGTCTGTTACGAGGCGGGGGTGCCGGGCGCGGTGCTGAACCTCGTCCACGGCCTCGGGGCCGAGGCGGGAGCCGCGCTCGTCGACCATCCGGAGGTCGACCTCGTCAGCTTCACGGGCTCGGCCGCGACCGGTCGCTGGATCGCGGAGCGGGCGGGGCGGCGGCTGGCGAAGGTCTGTCTGGAGCTGGGGGGGAAGAACGCCCTGGTCGTGTGCGACGATGCGGATCTCGATGGAGCGGTGCGCTGGGCAGTCGCGTCGGCGTTCTCGAACGCAGGGCAGCGCTGCGCCGCCGGGAGCCGCATCGTCGTCTTCGAGTCCGTCTACGAGGCGTTCCGGGCCGGGCTCGCCGCCGCGGCCGGCGGGCTCCAGCCGGAGATTGTCGTCTCGCGGGAGAGCCGCGACAGGATCGTCGCGGCGCTGGAGCGCGCCGTTGCGGCGGGCGCTCGGGTGGTCGCCGGAAGCTCGACCCCGCCGGCAGGCCCAGGTTTCGGGTTGCGGCCGACCATCCTCGAGGCCGTTCCCTCCGACGCGGAGATCTCGCACTCGGAGCTCTTCGGCCCGGTCGCGGTCCTCTACCGCGTCACCGATCTCGCGGAGGCGATCGCGCTGGTGAACGACTCGCCCTACGGTCTCACGGCTGCGATCCACACGGCGAGCGTCCACCGGGCGATGCGCTTCGCGGACGAGGCCCGGGCGGGCGTCGTCGTCGTCAACGGCGGCACCCACGGGAGCGAGCCCCACATGGGATTCGGCGGAGTCAAGTCGTCCGGCAACGGCTGGAAGGAGGCCGGCGTCGAGGCCCTCGAGGTCTACTCGGACGTCCGCTACGTGAACATCGTCGCCGACCCGGCCCGGGTGTGACCTCGACGGTCGCGATCCTCGGGCCCGGCGCCGTCGGCGGCGCGCTCGCCGCGCACCTCTCCCTCTCGGGGACGCACGTGATCTGCGTCGCGCGGCAGGGGACGGCCGAGGCGATCATGGAGCACGGCCTGACGCTGGAGCTCGGGGAGGACGAGGTGAACGTCCACCCGGACGTCGTCGAGCGGCTCGGAGATCGCGTCGATCTGCTCCTCGTCACCGTGAAGGCCCCGGCGCTCGAGCGCGCGCTCTCGCGGGTCGATCCGGAGGCGGTCGCGGACGGCCTCGTGGTCTCGGCGCTCAACGGCCTGGAGCACGTCGGGGTCGTCCGGGCGCTGCTCGACGCTCCGACCGCAGTCGGCAGCGTCTCGCGCTTCGAGGCCTACCGCTCGGGGCCCGCACGCATCGTGCAGACGACGGAGACGATGGTCGTGACCGCGGCCTCGGACGACGTCTCCGACGAGCGGCTGGAGAGGTCGCTGGCTCCGCTCGGCGCCGCCGGTGTCGACGTCCGGCTCGGCGAGAGCGAGAAGGCCGTCCTGTGGGAGAAGGCCGCCCGGCTCGGCCCGCTGGCCGCGGTCACGGCGCTGACGCAGCGGTCGGTCGGAGAGCTGCGGAGCGATCCCGCCTGGAGCGTGACGCTCGAGGCCGCGATCCGCGAGAGCTGCGCCGTCGCAGCAGCGGAAGGGGTGGCGACGACCCCGCCGGAGCAGTGGGACGTCGTCGCGTCGCTCCCGCCCGACCTCACGACCTCGGCGGCGCGTGACGTCGCGGCCGGTCGACCGTCCGAGCTCGACGCGATCACCGGGGCGATCGTGCGCGCCGGCCGCCGTCACGGTGTTCCGACGCCGACCCTCGACCATCTCCTGGCGCAGCTGGAAGCGGCGTGAGCGATGCCGGCCGGACGGCGATCGCGCTGATCGGAGCGCGGTCGGGCTCCGAGCGCGTGCCGGGCAAGAACGTCAGGCCGCTCGCGGGGCACCCGCTC
>Ga0187778_10003810_pt1 | contig 10064 bp, 6 predicted proteins | sample 1015_Q2_SP5_20_M_FD_132418 | JGI IMG/M metagenome (GOLD analysis project Ga0187778, IMG submission 132418) | Tropical peat soil microbial communities from peatlands in Department of Meta, Colombia - 1015_Q2_SP5_20_MG | ecosystem: Environmental > Terrestrial > Soil > Wetlands > Peat | place...
CGTTCGAACCGGCCGCACATTCGCGTTGGCGGCTTCATTCCAGCGGAAAGCGTCACGTACATCGAGCCGGTTCCCGTCGAAGTGATTGCGCTTCTGCCGCCGGTTCCCGACGGCTGCGTGATCGGGTTCTGGGACGGCTTCATCATCGTGTACTACCCCGATGACTTTTACATCGTGAGCTACATCGATCTCCTCTAAACGGCGCGTTCCGGCTCGCGGGCCGGGACGCATCCTGCCTAACTCCCCTGCCACTGGCTCCGCTGCGCGAAAGGGCTGCGGGGCCAGCCCCATGTTTTATCGAGACCCCAGAATGGAAATCGAGATGTCGACGCGTTCGGACTAGGATTGCTGGTTCGCTGCTTGCGCGGGAGCGATTCCTCCACTTCGAATGGGGACGAAGCGGGCCAGGATGATGGCGGGGATGGCGGAGAGCAGGACCCAGATGAAGAATCGCCGGTAGCCGAGCGCCAGCTGAATTTTTCCGCTGACGGTGCCGGGAATCATCAGGCCGAGGTTCATAAGGGCGGTGGCGAAGGCGTAGTGCGCGGTCTGGTATTTCCCGGGCGCGATTTCCTGCATCATCAGGAGGATTACGCCGACGAAGCCGAAACCGTAGCCGAACATTTCGAGGCTCATCGCCAGGGTGATCATGGCGTGATTCGCCGGTAGGGCGGTGCTCAAGTAGTAGTAGGCCAGCATGGGAAAATTCATTACGCAGATGAGCGGCAGAATCGCGCGCTTGAGGCCGAGCCACGAAGTGAAATAGCCGCCGAGGACGCTCCCGGTGATAAACGCAACGGTGCCGAAGGTGCCGTAGATGGCGCCGAACTGGTCCGTGGTGAGTCCGAGCCCGCCCACAGCCCGCTTGTCGACCAAGAATAGCGGGCCAATTCTTACTACCTGGCCCTCGCCAGCGCGATAGAGAAAGATAAAGACAAGAAGCAGAATAATGTTGGGCTTTTTGAAAAAGCTGACGACGACGTCCCCAAAGGTGGCGGCCATTTTACGGAAGGTTTCCGAATGCCGCTCGAGGCCGCCCTTCGGAAGAACCTGCGAATGATAGAGGCTTAGCGCGACGAGGATTACTCCCATGGACGCGAAGATGGCCATCCAGGCATGGCGTACATTCGTGCGCGCCTCGAGATACCCGGCCAGAATTACCAAGGCGCCCTGCGAGAAAAAACGAGCGACATTGAAAAATCCGCCCTGCCAGCCGGCGTAGGCGGACTGCTGTTTATTCGAGAGGCTGGCGATGTAGAGGCCGTCGGCGGCGATGTCGTGCGTCGCGGAGCAAAAAGCGACGACGGCGAAGAGCACCAGCGAATAGCGAAAATAATTTGGAGAAGGCAGGCAGAGCGCCACAGTAGCGAGGCTCAAGCCGCCGGCAAATTCAAAGAGAACGACGAAGAATTTTTTGGTCTTGAACATCTCAAGCAGCGGGCTCCAGAGCGGCTTGAGCGACCAGGGCAGCAGCAGCCAACTGGTGTAGAAAGCGATCGTATCGTTGGGCAGGCCGAGGCGCTTGTAGGCGATGCCTGCGATCAGGGAGATGGCGAAGAACGGAATGCCTTCGGCGAAGTAGAGAGTGGGAACCCAGGCGGCGGGATGGGCGGGCTTACCCTGCGCGTCCGGGCTCAATCGGCGTGACAACCTTGCGCCTTGCCCTCGAGGCGCGGCCGCGCGGCCCGAAGAGCGGCGTAGGCGGCTCCCAGAACGGGCGCATTCTCGTCGAGCACTACGGAGATGGGGATGCGCGCGAGGACGGGATTGAGCGGAAGTTTTTCCGAAAACGCGCGGCAAAAGCTGCTTTGCGGAAGCTTGGCGAGAATTTTCAGGACGATTCCGCCGGCGAGATAGATTCCACCATAAGCGAGCACGCGCAGCGCGAAATTTCCCGCTTCCGCGCCGAATGCATCAATCCAGAAATCGAGCGTCTCAACGCAGACGGGACAAGTGCCGTGGAGCGCGTTCTGCGTGATCTCGCGGGCGGAGTCGCCGTTGCCGCCGGAAGGCGAATGTTGGAGGCTGGGATCGAGGAAATGGTGAATTCTTTGAAAGCCGCGGCCGGAGAAAATATCCTCGCAGGTCACGCGCGGCAGAGTTTGTTTGAGAGATTGAACCAGTCGCATTTCGCGCTCCGTGCGGGGAGCGAAATCCGCGGCGCCGCCTTCGGAGGGCGAGACGACGTGGCGGCGTCCATCCCAGAAGAGGATGGCTTCACCCAGACCGGTGCCTGCGGCGATGAGCGCTTTATTGGCCGTAGGCCGCGAAGTTCCTTGGTTCAGGATGAGAAAATCATCGGCGCGCAATTTATCGAGGCCGCTGGCGGTGGCTGCGACGTCATTCATGAAAACGATTTCTTCGCTGCGCAGATGGAGCGCGCGCGCGAGCGCTTCGGGATTCAGCACCCACGGCAGATTGATGGCGTGCAAGCATCCATCCACGACGGTGCCGGCGACTCCGAAACCTGCAGCGCTGATGCGCTGGCCGGCGATGGCGTCGCGAGCGGGAATGGCTTTGGTGAAAAAATTCTCGATGAGGTCTTCGAGACTCGAGAAATCGTGCGTGGCGAAGCGGCTCTGGAAGACGACTTCGAGAGCTCCGCCATGTTCCTCGAAGACGGCGAGGTTGCATTTCGTTCCGCCGATATCTCCTGCGAGAATCAATGCATGCGCCAATCTCGCCGCGGGATCTTTGCGGCGGCAGATTTCAATTCAATTGCGTGCTCTACCGGAATCTCCGGATCATCAGCGTGTGCCTCCCGGAGCGATATAGTCCGAGGGCGTACACGGTGGCCTTGCCTTTTGTCGAATAAATGAGTTGCCGCATGCGAAGCAGCGGCGCGCCGCGCGGTAGAGCGAGGAGCTCGGCAGTTCTCGCATCGGCCGCGGTGGCATCGATCTCTTCGTCTGCATAGGCGATCTCCACGCCGTATTCTTGTCCGAGAGTCGTAAAGAGCGACGTGCGGTCAAGCGGCGATTCCACCAGGCCCGAAAATTCCCCGTAAGATAAATAACAAGTTTCAAGAGCGAAGGGTTCGTCGGCCGCTTGCCTCACGCGTTCGATCTTGATGAGGCGTGCAGAAGCTGAAAGGCCGAGGCGGGCGGCAATCTCGTGCTCGGTGTTGATCACCGATGAGGAGACAATCTTCGAGCGGGCCGCGAGGCCGCGTCCGGCCATTTGCTCGGTATAGCTCATCAGCTTGTTGAAATTAATTTTCGGCGGAGCGACGAACGTGCCTGCGCCGTGGCGGCGCTCAACGACTCCCTCGCGCGCAAGATCCGCGAGCGCATGGCGCGCCGTCATCAGACTGACATCGTGGGCTTTGGCAAGCTCGCGCTCCGAAGCGACTACATCACCAGGTTTCAGGCTTCCGCGTTCAATACGTTGCCGGATCGCGCCTTGAATTCGCCGGTAAGCGGGCTGTCCATCTCGGTTGTTCTGTCTCATCACCACTCCGCGCAGGAGGATATTACTTACCACAGACGCGCAGGCACCGCACTGTCCGAAGGCCCGTCGTGGACAGCCTTCGTACTATAGAGCTGTGCAGCGTGCTATAGAGCTGTAGCATTCCGCTATAGAGCTGTCTTTGCATCCAACAGCCTTCAACCTCAAGACCGTGAGACTACCTTATACATGCACATTTTTCTCTTGACAAGCAGAAATGTGTGCTATATAGCTCTGTATCGAATCGGGGTGTTGGGGTGCTTGTGAACTCTTCTTTAGGCAAGTTTAGACTGGAGGATTCCGTGACGGCAAGAACTGGAAAGTTGATCCTTGAGTGTTCCCTCTCGCTCACATTGATCGGGGCGTTGCTGCTGTTCGCCTCGGGCGCGAACGCTCAGCAAGCTGCTGGCTCAATCACCGGCACGGTGACCGACGCTATGGGCGCCGCCGTAACGACCGCGAGCGTCACCGCGCGCGACGTTGATCGAAATACGAATTGGACCACGCAAACGAACGGTTCCGGAGTGTACGAATTCCCTCAAATTACGGTGGGGAATATTGAGGTTAAAGTGTCGGCGACCGGATTCGCCACGCAGGTCTATCCCGTGTTTACCCTCATTCCCAACCAAGTTGCGCGCATCGATTTCGAGTTAAAGGTCGGGCAGGTTTCAGCTACGATCGAAGTTTCAGGCATGCCGCCGCTCTTGCAGACGGACTCCACCGATGTAGGGACGGTGATCGACGAAAACGCCGCAGTGGCGTTGCCTTTGGCGTCCCGCGATCTAAACCAGTTCACTCTGCTCTCGCCCGGCGTGGTCAGTCCGAACATTTTCGCGTTTCAGGCCAACCAGACCACGTTCGGCACCGGGCGTCCTTACGTGAACGGCGCACGGGAACAAGACAACAATTTCTCGCTCGACGGAATGGATACGAATCAGGCCGACAATAATGAAGTAGCGTACGTACCGAGCCCGGACGCGATCAAGGATTTCAATCTGATCGCCGGGAATGCGCCCGCAGATTTCGGTAATTACATCGGCGGCGTGATCGTGGAGACGCTAAAGTCAGGCACAAACCATTATCACGGCGACGTGTTTGAGTTCCTCCGCAACACTTCACTCGATGCCAACAGCTGGCAGAACAACGCCACGGGCTTGCCCCGCAATCCGCTGCACTATAATAACTTTGGCGGCACGTTCGGCGGCCCGATCATCAAGGACAAACTCTTCTTTTTCGCCGATTTCCAGGCAGCGCGTTTCAGTACACCGGCTAACGCCGTGACGTTCGCCCCGATTCCCGGTGCGTTCCGGACGGGTGATTTTTCGGCGCTCTGCACCGCCGGATTTAACGGCTCCGGCGTCTGCAACGACCTTACACAGCAGCTTTTCGATCCATTTTCAAGCAATGACCCGACGACGCGAACCCCCTACGCCGGTAACCAGGTTCCGCTGCTCAGCGCTGCCGCGCAGAATATCCTCACATCGCCACTGTTCCCGGCGGCAAGTGTTTCGAGCTACTCGCAGCACAACTATGTGAATTCCTACCAGGGTGATTTAAAGATGGACTGGCAGTTGTCCGACAAAGATCACATTATGGGCCGCTATTCGCAGCAATACGTCATCAACAACACGGCCAACAGCATTGCGCTGTTTCCCAACCTTACCCGCGAATATCCGTTGAAGAATTTTGTCGTAGATTACGTCAGGACAATTTCTCCCTCACTCGTCAATGATGCTCGATTTGGCATGCAGCTGTTTCCTGCCAACGACCAGGTGTTTACGAATCCGACGGGGCAAAATCTCCCCCAGGTGTTTGGAATTCCTGGAGTTCAGGACACCATCCTTCCATTGATCGAGTTCGGCGGGGCCGCCACGGAAATCGGTAGCGCCGACCTCGTCGAGATTTTTCACGACACGACGATCGAAGCAGAGGATTCCGTGACCTGGACGCATGGCAAGCACGTGATTCACTTCGGGTTCGAGTATTTCCACTACATCATGAATGACGTTTATCCCGGGAACCAAGGCGTGGCCGGCTCGTTTGAATTTAGCGGTCAATTCACCGGCGGTGGCCCTGCCGGGACCAGCGGTGGCAATGGCGTAGCCGACTTCCTGCTCGGCCTCCCGAGCGATGTGCAGGAAGGAACGCCACTGAAATTCCACTTGCGCAACAGCCTTTTTGGCGGGTTCGTTCAGGATAACTGGCGCATAACTAATCACCTCACTCTGAATCTCGGATTGCGTTACGAGTTGACGACCGCGCGTGGCGATTCGAATTCAGGGCACAACGTCAACTTCGACAGATTTACCGGGACGCCGGAGATCGGCAGGAACTTCGACACCTACAACGGGATCGACAACTGGCAGCCGCGCATCGGCGTGGCCTGGCAGCCGGGATGGGCGCCCAACACCGCGTTTCGCGCCGCCTACGGCATTTCGACATACATGGAGGGCAATGGCGTCAATAACCTCGCGGTCGTAAATCCGCCGTTTGTGGTCGCCCGAGATGAAGACAACACCGGGCTTCCCCTGCCGGCCACAACGCTGGACCAGGGTTATTCCGCGTTTCCAGCAGCTGCTTGCACGGCTGCCCTGCTTCAGTCCTTTTCACCGAATTGTCTGTCCGGGGGCGTAACGCTGCACGCGACAAACCCGCACTTGCAGCCTGCGGTTGACCAGCAGTGGAATGCTACCGTTCAGCATCAGTTCGGACGCAGCACAACGGTCTCGGCAGCCTACGTGGGCAACAAAATCGATCACATGACGGACATCTTCCTGCTCAATCAGGCGATTCTCGAAAACGGGGTGATAACCCCCTCGCCATTTGCGCCGCCCTTGCTCGCCGCGGGCGCGAATGTGAGATACAACGATTCGGAAGCGATCCAACGTTTCAATGCACTCGAATTGACTTTGACCGAACGCGCGTTTCATGGCTTGGAACTGCAAGCGAACTACACCTGGTCGAAGTGCCTTTCGAATTCTCTCGGTTACTTCGGTCAATACGGGGACGAAGAAGGCATCGGGCAAAGCCAAACCTTCGGCGGATATTTCTTCTTCCAAAATATTTACGACCAACACAATGACTACGGCCGCTGTATCAACGACGTCGCGGGCTCGTTCAACGGCTATGCGGTGTACGACCTGCCGTTCGGACGTGGCCGTCACTTCGGGAACGGCGTTAACGGCGCCTTGAATCAGGTTATCGGCGGTTGGTCCGTGGCGGCGGATTGGAACATTCACTCCGGTTTCGCGATTAGTCCCTCAGCGCCTGATCAGTCGACTACAGGCGGCGGCGTAGGCGCGGCCTACCGGCCGAATTGCGTGCCGGGCGCCTCACAATACGGAAGTGGTGCGGCAGAGGACCTCGGAGGAAACGTTGGAATCCAGTTCCTGAATCCGGCGGCGGTATCGTTGCCCGGGCCACTCACTTTCGGAAATTGCGGCGTGGGGGCGTTCCGTGGCCCGGGACTTACGGTCGCAGATCTCAATATCATCAAGCGTTTCCCGATCACCGAACATGTAAATCTGCAGTTCATGGCTCAGTTCATCAACCTGACCAATACACCCATCTTCGGTGCGCCGCACTCATCTTGCGCCCCGTCGTGCAACGGCGTGATCGATACGAACCCCGTAACCGGCGGCAATACAGGAGCCGGCACGTTCGGACTCGCCCAGTCTCAGGATCCCGGGCGGGAAATACAGTTCGGCTTAAAACTGAACTTTTGACGCGGCCACAAATTTGCCCCCAAAAGGAGCCGTTACCCAGCAATGGGCGACGGCTCCCACCCCATAATTCCAATTTTGAGTCTCTGCTGCTCGTCCGTGACAGCGGCGCCGGGCTCAGGAATTCGCTCCCCAGGAAAGCGATCCGATCGTCTCGAAAGCGATGGCAGGCCAAAGACCGTCGCTCGGAAACTTCAGGAGCGACGGAGCAGTGGGAGTATTGAGCGCTGTGAATGACGATGCGCCGCTACTGCTGCGCAACGACGCCGGCCGGCTGTTCTACGGGATGGCCAAAGGTGTGGGGAAACCGTACGGACGCCCGCAACCGACGAATCTCTGAACAGAAGATTGCACTACTCATTCCGAAAGGGAAAAGTGGTCGGGGCGAGTGGATTTGAACCACCGACCTCCTGGTCCCGAACCAGGCGCTCTAGCCAGGCTGAGCCACGCCCCGACCGTGGGGCACTGCGAACCGCAGGCCGGAGTTCGTCCGGCACTTCAAATTAGTTTACGATGTCCGTTAATTGCCCGCAACCGCTAGCTTCAGGGAGCCTGCAGCTCTTCACCGATTCGCGCAATCAGGGCGATTGCGGCTTGCTGCACGGCGGGATGAAGTTCGTCATCGTTGCCGAAGTTCGCGCCCGCGATCCCGTAAACGATCGTGCGCGGAGGCAATTCGCCGAGAGCGCGCGCCATTTCGATCGCCGCCGCGGCGCCAAACGAGTGCGACGACAGCCGCAGAAAATCCGACGGAATCCCGGTGGCCGAAGCATCGAAGCAATGAATCGTTCCCGGCGCCGCTGCGGACTGCGCCGCGTCCACGAGAATGGCGCGCTGGACACCCGCCAGGGCCTCGAGTATCGCGGCCCCGTCCCCAGTTTCTTCTACGATGCGGATCTCTTCCGGAATCCTGCCGCGCAGGCCGCGCGCCACGATCAATCCAATTCCATCATCGCCGCGATGGGCATTCCCGACGCCGATAATCACGGTCCGGGCCGCCATGCGCGTCACTCGCGCTCGAGATTCAGCTTCAGAAAATGCGTCGCGCAGGAAATGCAGGGATCATAGTTGCGGATGGCCTGCTCGCATTGCCACTGCAGCTTGTCTTTCTTCATGTCGAGATTGGCGGAGACGAAGCGCAGCAAATCGCCTTCGATGGTCTTCTGATTCTGCGATGTGGGCGGCACAATTTTCGCATCGAGGATCACGCCGTGCTCGTCGAGGCGGTAGCGATGGAACAACATTCCGCGCGGCGCTTCCGTGCAGCCGTAGCCGGTTCCGGCGTGCGGCTCGAATTGCACCGCCGGCCTCTCCGGCATCTCGAAATTCTCGATGAGGCGCAGTGCCTCGTCGCAGGCCTGCACGATTTCCACGCTGCGCACAATGATGCTGCGAAACGGATTGCGGCACACCGCGCCGATACCCGCCGCCCGGGCAGACTCTTGTGCCAGCGGAGAGAGCTTGTCGAAGTTCAGGTTGTAGCGCGCCAGCGGGCCGACGAAGTACGAGCCGCGCTCCTTGAGTTGCGAATGCAGGGAGTTCGAGTGCTTGACGTGCTCCTCCACAAAATACTGGTCGTAGTCGCGCACCGCGATATCCAACCCTTTATTCGATACCAGCCGTCCTTCATTGAACGGATACTCTTGCGCGTGGCGCAGCGCCACGAATTCGTAATCGCCCTCAAACGCCGGAAACGGAAAGCCTGCTACCCAGCGCACCGTTTCGATGGCCGCGTCGCGCGCCCATTTCAGCTTCTCGGCCAGCGCTGCGAATTCCTGTTTGGCCGGCACCTTGTAGAAACCGCCGACGCAAACGTTGATGGGATGAATTTCCCGGCCGCCCAGAAGATTTACGATGTCATTTCCGGCCTTCTTCAACTGCAATCCGCGCTTCACTTCCTCCGGGTGGTCTTTGGCCATGCGGATACTGTCTTCATAGCCGAGAAAATCCGGCGCGTGCAGCATGTAAACGTGCAGCGTGTGGCTCTCGATCCATTCGCCGCAATAAAGCAAACGCCGCAAGGCCCGCAGCGGCCCACCGACAGCCACTCCGAACGCGTCCTCAATGGCGTGGCACGCGCTCATCTGATAAGCGACCGGGCAGATTCCGCAAATCCGCGCGGTGATGTCCGGTGTTTCGCTGAATTTCCGGCCGCGCAGAAACGCTTCGAAGAAGCGCGGCGGCTCAAAAATCTTCAGCTTTACGTCGGTCACGCGCTGTCCTTTGATCTTCACGAACAGGCTGCCTTCGCCCTCGACGCGCGCCAGGAAATCCGTCTTGATGATCTTATTTTTCATGCGCCTCGCTCTCTCGACGGAAAGGCTCGGCGTAGGCATTGAAGCTCCGCAAAGCGCGCACCAGATTTTCTTCGCTCACTCCCATTTGGTTCCAGGCGGCGGCGATCGACGCCATGTTGGGCGTTTCCTTCGGCCCGTAGCACGCATAGCAGCCGCGCGAATACGCCGGGCAAATCGCGCCGCATCCCGCCTGCGTAACGGGCCCGAGGCACGGGATGCCCTGCGCCACCATCACGCACACCGTCCCGCGCCGCTTGCACTCCACGCAGACACTGTGCGGCGGCGTATTCGGCTTGCGCCCGTGCAGGAACGCGCTGACCACTTCCAGCAATTGGTGCTTGTTGATCGGGCAGCCGCGCAATTCGAAATCGACGAAGACGTGATCCGAGATCGGCGTGGACTTGTTCAGCGTCTCGATGTAATCCGGCCGCGCATAGACGATGGAAGTAAATTCTTTCACGTCCTTGAAATTCCGCAGCGCCTGAATCCCGCCGGCCGTGGCGCAGGCTCCGATGGTGATCAGCGTCTTGCACTTGCGGCGTATTTCCTGGATGCGCTCGGCGTCGTGGTGGGTGGTGATCGAGCCCTCGACCAGCGC
>Ga0187778_10003811_pt1 | contig 10063 bp, 6 predicted proteins | sample 1015_Q2_SP5_20_M_FD_132418 | JGI IMG/M metagenome (GOLD analysis project Ga0187778, IMG submission 132418) | Tropical peat soil microbial communities from peatlands in Department of Meta, Colombia - 1015_Q2_SP5_20_MG | ecosystem: Environmental > Terrestrial > Soil > Wetlands > Peat | place...
CAGGACGAAGAGGTGATGAAGCGCTTCGTCCACGAACTGCGCTACTCGCGCAAGATCACTCACAAGAACGTCATCCGCATCTACGATTTCCTCTACATCCAGGGCAACTACGCGATCTCCATGGAGTACTTCCCCTCGCACACGCTCGGCAGCGAGGTAGTGAACGACAAGCCGATCGAGCTCAAGCGGGGTGTGCAGTTCGCCATCGACATCTGCACCGGCATGACGGTGGCGCACAAGGAGGGGATCGTGCATCGCGACCTGAAGCCCGCGAACGTGCTGATCAACCAGGAGGGGCTGCTCAAGATCGTGGACTTCGGCGTGGCGGCCGCGCAGCGCGAGGGCGACACGCAGCTCACCAAGACGGGCTACGTGATCGGCTCGCCGAAGTACATGGCGCCCGAGCAGATCCTCGGCAAGAAGGTCGACGAGCGCGCCGACATCTACGCGCTCGGCGTCATGCTCTACGAGATGATGACCGGCGTGCCGCCCTACTCGCGCGGCGATCACATGTCGGTGATGTACCAGCACGTGCAGGGCAAGGCGCGCAACCCCCAGGAGGTCAACCCCAAGCTCCCGCCGGGAATGGCTGACCTCATCACGCGGGCCATGGCGGTGGACAAGACCAAGCGCTTCCAGACCATGGAAGAGCTGCGCCTCGCGCTCGAGAAGTACCGCGCCTGAGTCGCCCCCGATTGGGGGAGATGCCATCGGCGCTGCCTGCATTGCGAAACTTCGTGCGTTACGTCAAATTTCCGACCTCAAGCGGTTGATCCCAAAGCCGGTGACCGGCTAAACAACAGTCGGGAAATCTCTTAAGGAGCAGTGGCTTGGCGCGCATCGACGCGTTCCTGAAGCTCGGTACCCAGCAGGGGTGCTCGGACGTGCACCTCGCGGTGGGCGTCCCGCCGATGCTGCGCATGCACGGCGACCTGATGCCGATCAAGTTCCGCGAGCTGCGTCAGGTGGAGCTCGAGGGTTACATCGCCGAGATTCTCACCCGCGCGCAGAACGATCACTTCGCGCGCGGCAACGACCTCGACTTCTCCTACGTATCTGCCGAGGGCGGGCGCTTCCGCGTCAACGTCTATCGCAAGGACACCGGCATCGGCGCCACCTTCCGCGCCATCCCCTCCACCGTGCCGACGCTCGAGAAGCTCGCGCTGCCGCCAATCGTCACCAAGCTCTGCGACTTCCACCAGGGCATGGTGCTCGTCACCGGATCGACCGGTACCGGCAAATCGACCACGCTCGCGGCGATGATCGATCACCTCAACAGCACTCGGCGGCTGAACATCATCAGCCTCGAGGATCCGATCGAGTTCGTGCACCCGAGCAAGAACAGCCAGGTCATCCAGCGCGAGCTCGGTACCCATATCCCGAGCTTCGCCGAGGGCGTGCGCGCCGCGATGCGCGAGGACCCGGACGTGGTCCTGGTGGGCGAGCTGCGCGACGCCGACACCATCTCGATGGCGATGACCGCGGCCGAGACCGGCCACCTGGTGCTCGGCACGCTGCATACGACCAGCGCGGTCAAGACCATCGATCGCGTCATCGATGCTCTCCCGGTGGAGGAGCGCGAGCAGACCAAGAGCTTCCTCGCGCAGAGCCTGCTCGCGGTGGTGACGCAGGTGCTGGTCAAGACCGCCGACGGCCACGGGCGCAAGGCAATCTGCGAGGTGCTCATGATGACCAAGGCGATCGCCAAGCTCATCCAGACCGAGCAGACGCACCAGATTCCGAGCCAGCTGCAGATGGGGCGGGACCTCGGCATGCAGCTCCTCGATCAGGCACTGCTCGCGGCGATCGCGGCACGCACCGTCGATCCGGACGACGCCTACTACTACGCCACCGACAAGCGCGCTTTACAGAAGTACGTCACCGACACCAGCATGCTGCCGAAGGTCGACATCACCGGCACGGTACAGGGGCCGGCCGCGAACTCCGCCGCCTGAGGCACCACCCGCGAGCTCATCCCGTGGCACAGATCGATTCGCTGCTCATCGAAGTGCTGGAGAAGCGCGGCTCGGATCTGCATTTCCTCGCCGGCGAGCCGCCGCGCATCCGCCTGTACGGTGATCTCTCGCCGCTCAAGCCGGAGCGGCTCGCCGCGGAGGCGGTCAAGGCCTCGCTCTACGAGATCATGCCGAAGACGGCGGTCGATCGCTTCGAGTCCAAGGACGGTGCGGACTTCGCCTACACGCTCGCCGATCGCGGGCGCTTCCGCGTCAACGTCATGCGGCAGCTGAACGGTATGGGCGCGGTGTTTCGCGCCATCCCCTCGAAGGCGCTCACCCTCGATGAGCTCAAGATGCCCGAGGCGGTGCGGCAGATGTGCCGCCAGAACAGCGGGCTGATCCTCGTGACCGGCAAGACCGGCTCGGGCAAGTCCACCACGCTCGCCGCCATGATCGATGACATCAATCGGCGCGTGAAAGGACACATCCTCACGGTCGAGGACCCGATAGAGTTCGTCCACGAGCGCAAAAACTGTCTCATCAGCCAGCGCGAGATCGGCGTGCACAGTGCGAGCTTCGCGTCCGCGGTGCACTCCGCGCTGCGCGAGGATCCGGACGTCATCCTGATCGGCGAGCTGCGTGACCTCGAGACCATAAGCATCGCGGTCACGGCCGCCGAGATGGGCATCATGGTCATGGGGACGCTGCACACCAACGGCGCCGCGCAGACCGTCGACCGCATGGTCAACGTGTTCCCCTCCGACAAGCAGTCACACGTGCGCACCATGCTGTCGACCTCGCTCCGCGGGGTCATCTCGCAGCAGCTGCTGCAACGGGCCGACCGCCAGGGGCGGGTCGCGGCGCTCGAGATCATGGTGAATACGCCCGCCTGCAGCAACCTCATCCGTCAGGGCAAGCTCGACCAGCTGGAGAACACCATGCAGTCCGGCGGGCAGTACGGCATGCGCACCATGGACAGCGCCATCGAGCAGCTGCTCAACACGCGCCAGATCAGCGGCAAAGAGGCCTACAAGAAAGCGATCAACAAGGCCAAATTCGAGGAGCTGAAGGACTCCGGCTGAGGCGACTGACGCGCGCAGCGCGCCGCGCGGCGTTGCCGCGCCGGCAAGCTGTGTAAACTAGCGCGGATGACCCGCAGGATCTTCGTCACCACGGCGCTCCCCTACGCTAACGGGCCGTTCCACATCGGCCACATCATGGAGTACATCCAGGCGGACATCTGGGTACGCTTTCAGAGGATGCAGGGGCACGAGCTGCATTTCATGGGCGCGGACGATGCGCACGGCGCGCCCATCATGCTCAAGGCCGCGAGCGCCGGTGTCACACCACAGCAGCTCATCGCGGGCATCGCGGCCGGACGGGAGCGCTACCTCAAGGGCTTTCACCTGAGCTTCGATCACTGGTACTCGACCGACTCGCCGGAGAACACCGCGCTGTCGGAGGACGTGTACGCGCGGCTCAAGGCTGCGGGCCTCGTCTACTACAAGGACGTGGAGCAGTTCTACGACCCGCTCAAGGGCATGTTCCTGCCGGACCGCTACATCAAGGGCGAATGCCCGAACTGCCACTCACCGGACCAGTACGGCGACGCCTGCGAGGTATGCAGCACGGTGTATGCGCCGACCGAGCTCATCAACCCGTATTCGACGCTCTCGGGGGCGCGCCCGGTGCTCAGGTCCTCCGGGCACTTCTTCTTCCGGCTCTCTGATCCGCGCTGCGTGGCTTTCCTGCGCGAGTGGCTCGATGCCCCCGGGCGGCTGCAGCCGCAGGTCGCCAACAAGGCGCGCGAGTGGCTCTCGGGCAGCGCCGCGCAACCCTTGAGCGACTGGGACATCTCGCGCGATGCCCCCTACTTCGGCATCCCGATCCCGGACGCGCCCGGCAAGTACTTCTACGTATGGCTCGATGCGCCCATCGGCTACCTCGCCGCCCTGAAGAACTACTTCGAGAGCGGCAAGGCGCGCCGCAACGGCGAGCCGCGCAGCTTTGCCGAGTTCCTCACCGCTGCCGACACCGAGCAGATCCACTTCATCGGCAAGGACATCATCTACTTCCACACGCTGTTCTGGCCCGCGATGCTGAAATTCGCGGGTCCGCCGTACAAGGTGCCGGACCACGTGTATGTGCACGGCTTCATCACGGTCTCCGGTGAGAAGATGTCCAAGTCGCGCGGCACGGGCATCAGCCCGCTGCGCTACCTCGACATCGGCATGGACCCCGAGTGGCTGCGCTACTACATCGCCGCCAAGCTCAACGCCAACGTCGAGGATCTCGACTTCAATCCCGACGACTTCGTGGCGCGCGTCAACAGCGACCTCATCGGCAAGTACGTCAACATCGCGAGCCGCGCCGCCACCTTCATCACCAAGCACTTCGCCGGTGAGCTCACGTTTCGCGGCGACACCGAGCGACTCTCTGCCCTCGCCGCGAGCCACGCGTTCCAGGTGCAGCAGAGCTACGAGAATCGCGAGTTCGGCAAGGCGCTGCGCGAGATCATGGCGCTCGCTGATCGGATCAACCAGGAGTTCGATGCGCAGCAGCCCTGGGTGCTCGCCAAAGACAGCGCGCGACGCGCCGAGCTCCAGGACGTGTGCTCGCGGGCCCTACAGGGCTTCAAGCTCCTCTCGGTCCTGCTGGCGCCGGTACTGCCCGACGTCACTGAGCGTGTCGCGCAGCAGCTGTTCGGACTCGATCGGCCGTTCCGCTGGAGCGACGCCGCGGCGCTGCCCGAGCGCATCAATCCCTACCGACACCTGATGAAGCGCGTCGAAGCGCGACAGCTGGAGGCGCTGTTCGAGAGCGAGGTCGCCCCCGCGGCGGGTGCGGGCGCGGAGCCGGCAGCGGGCGCCGCACCCGGCGCTTCAGGCGCCGCCGCCTCCACGCAACTCTCTCTCGACGAGTTCCGCAAGGTCGACCTGCGCGTCGCGCGCATCATCCAGGCCGAGACGGTCACCGGCGCCGATAAGCTGCTGAAGCTGACCCTCGATCTCGGCACCGAGGTCCGCACCGTGTTTGCCGGCATCAAGTCGGCGTACGAGCCCGCCTCACTCAAGGGGCGGCTCACCGTCATGGTCGCGAACCTCGCACCGCGCAAGATGAAGTTCGGCGTCTCCGAGGGCATGGTGCTCGCCGCGAGCGGTGAGGCACCGGGACTTTACCTGCTGTCGCCGGACGCGGGCGCGACACCGGGGATGCGGATCACCTGAGGCGGCGCGCCACCGGATAGTCCCATGCACCGCCCCGACGAGATCGACGCCCTCCTGCCGCAGACGCAGTGCACGCGTTGCGGCTACAGCGGCTGCCGACCCTACGCGCAGGCGATCGTCGAGGGGAGCGCGGAAATCAATCAGTGCCCGCCGGGCGGCACGGCGACCATCGCGGCGCTTGCCAGCCTCCTTGGGCGAGCGCCGCTACCGCTCAACCCCGCCAACGGCACCGAAGGCCCGCTGCTCGTCGCCCAGATCGACGAGGAGGCCTGCATCGGCTGCGCCAAGTGCCTGCCGCCCTGTCCGGTCGACGCCATAATCGGGGCGCACAAGCACATGCACACCGTGGTGCTCGAGCTGTGCACGGGGTGTGAGCTGTGCGTCGCGCCCTGCCCGGTCGACTGCATCGCGATGGTGCCGCGCGCGAGTCTGCCGCGCTCACCGCGCGCCCCCGCGCCGCTGGAGAACCGCGAGCGCTTCACGGCGCACGCTGAGCGCCTCGCCGCGCTCGCGAGCGAGCGCGCCCTGCTGCTCGCGGCCCGCAAACAGGCCGCGGCGGCCGGTGCCCCGGGCGGCTGAGGTTGAGGACCGGCGCGCATGCATCCCGCCACACGCAGAGCGATCTTCCGGCGACTCCAGGCCGCCAACCCCACGCCGACCACCGAGCTGCTGCACCGCTCGCCGTTCGAGCTGCTGGTCGCGGTCATGCTCTCAGCGCATACCACCGACCGCAGCGTCAACGCCGCCACGCGCGAGCTCTTCCCGGTGGCCAACACGCCCGCGGCTATCGCCGCCCTCGGCGTCGAGGGCGTGAAGCCCTACATCAAACAGGTCGGACTCTACAACACCAAGGCGAAGAACCTGGTGGGTCTCGCGCAGCAAATCCTCGAGCGGCACGGCGGTGAGGTACCCGCGGACCGCGCCTCGCTCGAGGCGCTCCCCGGCGTCGGGCGCAAGACCGCCAGCATCATTCTCAACATGGTGTTCGGTCAAGTGGAGATCGCGGTCGACACGCATATCTTCCGGGTCGCCAACCGCACCGGCCTCGCGCCGGGGAAGACGCCGCGCGAGGTCGAGGCGGCGCTGATCGCCAACACGCCGCCGGAGTTCAGGAAGGACGCGCATCACTGGCTGATCCTGCACGGCCGCTACGTGTGCACCGCGCGTGCCCCGAAGTGCCCGACGTGCATCATCCGTGACCTGTGCGAATACAAGCACAAGACAGCGTCCCCGCGGGCAGTGCCCCGGCGGCTGCCGCTCCCCTCGCGGGGCCGCGCCAAGCGTCGCCCGCGCCCCTGAGCGGCCGGGCCGCAGTTCGGTATGGGCTCGCCCACGACCGTGCCGGCATGCTCACGTGGCTTACAAGCGCACACCAGTAGGTAATAAATCGGATACCGGCCGCCCCGATCGACGGCGACTATCGGCTCAATCCGATCATTCGATTGGATGCGAGACGACCCTGTAGACATGCTCCTGCTCACTCGTTCCGCTGCCCATTGATCTGAGGGCACCGCCACATGCACGGGAAAAAAGCGGAGCACGATCGGAGAGAACATATGGCAACTGAAAGCAAGTGCCCGGTCACCGGCGCGACCCACCCACACACGAACCGTGACTGGTGGCCGAACCAGCTGAGTCTGCAGATTCTCCGCCAGCACTCCAGCCTGTCGGATCCGATGGGTGAGGCATTCGACTATGCCAAGGAATTCAAGAGCCTCGACCTGCATGCGGTGCTCAAGGACCTCCATGCCGTGATGACGGATTCGCAGGATTGGTGGCCGGCCGACTTTGGCCACTATGGCCCGCTCTTCATTCGGATGGCGTGGCACAGCGCAGGCACGTACCGCATCGGCGACGGCCGCGGTGGTGCCGGCGCCGGCCAGCAGCGCTTTGCGCCGGTCGGCAGCTGGCCGGACAACGCGAACCTCGACAAGGCGCGCCGACTGCTGTGGCCGATCAAGCAGAAATACGGCCGGAAACTCTCCTGGGCCGACCTCATGATTCTCGCGGGCAACGTCGCGCTCGAGTCGATGGGGTTCAAGACGTTCGGCTTTGGTGGCGGGCGCGCGGATGTCTGGGAGTCCGACCAGGACATCTACTGGGGCCCCGAAGGCAACTGGCTGGCGGACGAGCGCTACGGCGGCGATCGTGATCTGCAGAACCCCCTCGCCGCCGTGCAAATGGGCCTGATCTACGTGAATCCCGAAGGGCCGAACGGCAAGCCGGATCCTCTCGCGGCGGCCCGGGACATTCGCGAAACCTTCGGCCGTATGGCGATGAACGACGAAGAAACGGTCGCGTTGATTGCTGGCGGTCATACCTTCGGCAAAACCCACGGCGCCGGCGATGCCTCGCTCGTGGGCCCCGAGCCGGAAGCCGCTCCCATCGAGGAGCAGGGCCTCGGCTGGAAGAGCCGATTTGGCACGGGCAAAGGGGATGACACGATCACCAGCGGCCTCGAAGTCATCTGGACGCAAACGCCGACGAAGTGGAGCAACAACTTTTTCGGCAACCTGTTCGGCTACGAATGGGAACTGACCAAGAGCCCGGCCGGTGCGCATCAGTGGCGACCGAAGCAGGGTGAGGGCGCCGCTACGGTGCCGGACGCGCAGGACCCCGCAAAGCGTCACGCGCCATCCATGCTGACCACCGACCTCGCTTTGCGGTTCGACCCCGTCTACGAAAAGATTTCAAGGCGCTTCTACGAGCATCCGGATCAGTTTGCAGACGCGTTCGCCCGCGCGTGGTTCAAGCTGACGCACCGCGACATGGGGCCGATCGTGCGTTATCTCGGCCCCCTCGTTCCGCAGGAACCGCTGCCGTGGCAGGACCCGATCCCCGCGGTGGATCATCCGCTGATCGGCGAGCAGGACATGGCGGCTCTGAAGGCGAAGGTCCTCGCGTCCGGTCTGTCCGTTGCGGCGCTGGTCTCGACCGCCTGGGCGTCAGCGTCGACATTCCGCGGCTCGGATAAGCGCGGTGGAGCCAACGGCGCGCGCATTCGCCTCGCGCCGCAGAAGGACTGGGATATCAACCAGCCGGCTCAGCTGAGGAAGGTACTGCAGACGCTGGAAGCGATCCAACAGGGGTTTAACGCTTGCCAATCCGGCGGGAAAAAGGTCTCGCTTGCCGACCTCATCGTTCTCGGCGGCTGCGTGGCGATCGAGAGCGCGGCGCAGGAAGCCGGGCACGAGGTGAAGGTCCCCTTCACCCCAGGCCGCATGGATGCATCGCAAGAGCAAACCGACGCCGTGTCCTTCGCGCCCCTCGAACCGACCGCGGACGGGTTCCGCAATTATCTGCGCGGCAAGCAACGCCTGTCGGCCGAGGAGCTGTTGGTCGATCGCGCGCAATTGCTGACGCTGACCGCGCCTGAGATGACGGTTCTCGTCGGCGGCCTGCGCGTCCTGGGCGCAAATGCCGGGAAGTCCACGCACGGTGTCTTCACCAAGCGGCCGCAGACGCTGACCAACGACTTCTTCGTCAACCTTCTCGACATGCGCACGCAATGGCAGCCGTCCGCGGGCTCTGCAGGCGTCTACGAGGGACGCGACCGCAAGACGAACGAGCTCAGCTGGACCGGTACTCGTGTCGACCTGATCTTCGGTTCGCACTCGGAGCTGCGCGCCGTCGCGGAGGTCTATGCGTGTGCCGACTCGAAGGAGAAGTTTGTGAAAGACTTCGTGGCGGCGTGGGCCAAGGTGATGGACCTCGATCGCTTCGACCTCGCCTGAGCGGCGCGCCGGCCGCCTCAGCGCACGAGGCGCGCCGCGCCTCACTTCTTCGGCAGATACAGATCGGTCAGCGTCCCTTCGAACGCCTCGGCCGCTCCTGCCACGGTCTCGGTGAGCGTCGGGTGCGGATGGATCGTGAGACCGATGTCGGCAGCGTCGCAGCCGTTCTCGATCGCGAGCGCGACCTCGCTGATAAGCTCTCCGGCGTTCGTGCCGACGATACCGCCCCCGAGCACGCGGTGGGTGTCGGGGTCGAACAGCAGCTTGGTGAAGCCCTCGTCGCGCCCCAGGGACAGCGAGCGGCCGTTGGCCACCCACGGAAATGCGCCCTTTCGGTAGGGCGTGCCGCTGGTGCGCGCTTCGGTTTCGGTGAGTCCCGTCCAGGCGACCTCGGGATCCGTGTAGGCAACCGACGGTATGACGCGCCAGTCGGCGGCGCTCTTATGTCCTGCGGCGACCTCGGCGGCCACCTTGCCCTCGTGCATCGCCTTGTGCGCCAGCATTGGCGGCCCGGCGATGTCGCCGATGGCGAAGATATGCGGCACGTTGGTGCGCATCTGCCGGTCGACCGGGATGAACCCGCGCTCGGACAGCTTGACGCCGGCGCGCTCGGCGGCAATGGCGCGGCCGTTTGGCACGCGGCCGACCGCCACCAGCACGCGCTCGAAAAGCTGCGGGGCAGGCGCCTTCTCGCCGGCGAAGCTGACACGCAGTCCCTCGGGCTGGCGTTCGATGACCGACACCTGGGTCGAGAGCAGTATCTGCTGGTAGCGCGTGCGGATGCGCCGCTCGAGCGGGCGCACCAGGTCCGGATCGCACTCGGGCATGAGCTGCGCGGTGAGCTCGACGACGCTCACGCGGGCGCCGAGCGCATCGAACACGCATGCCATCTCGAGCCCGATGATGCCGCCGCCGATGACGAGCAGGCCACCGGCAAAGTCGGGCACCTCGAGCGCGTCGGTGGAATCGAGAATGCGCGGGTCATCGGGCAGCCCCGGGAGCCGGGCGGCCTCGGAGCCCGCGGCGATGATGCACTGCTCGAAGCGGATGCGCTGCGGCCCGCTCGCGCCGAGCACCTCGAGCTCGTTGGCGCCGACGAAGCGCCCGGTACCGCGCACCACCTCGACCTTGCGCTGTCGCGCCA
>Ga0187778_10003812_pt1 | contig 10061 bp, 13 predicted proteins | sample 1015_Q2_SP5_20_M_FD_132418 | JGI IMG/M metagenome (GOLD analysis project Ga0187778, IMG submission 132418) | Tropical peat soil microbial communities from peatlands in Department of Meta, Colombia - 1015_Q2_SP5_20_MG | ecosystem: Environmental > Terrestrial > Soil > Wetlands > Peat | place...
CACAGGAGGGATCAACCTTTCCCTCAGTGATGTGCAGGATGCTGCCTCCATTATCTATGACTCTGCCCATGAAAATGCAACGATCATCATCGGAAACGTGATAGACCCCGACATCGACGACGAGGTGAGGATCACGGTCATCGCCACAGGGTTTGAGGAGAAGAAGGAAAAGGTGGAGCTGCCCCAGATAAGAAAATGGGCTCCCATCAACGAGTCTGTGGTGTTGAAGGCTTCGGGAAGAGTCCTTGCAAAGAATCTCAGTGCAGGTCTCGCGATAAGTACCCAATCCTCTGACCTTATGCCTTATGAAGACCCCCTCGATGTACCCACCTTCATGAGGCATATGCCCCAAAGAGGATTATAGTTCCCTCCGCCAGCGGGGCCTCCCTTCCCCCAGGGAGGCCCCACCCCCCTTGAATCATTGCAAGGGTATTGGTTGCGCTCATGGTGTCTTGTATTACGCGCAGGCCACTGGGGTACGGTCAAACCCATTCCACCCTTTTGACGCTCGGGAGACTATTAAGGAAGATATCTCGAGCAGCAAGATGCATTCTTTCGCAAAAAAGCGGTCAGTGAGTGATCAGCCTGAATTTGCCTGTCCTTGAATCCACCTGCAGGTCATCGACCTCTTCGATATCGAACGTGACGTTGTCCATTTCCTTTTGGCCCAGTATCTCCTGCAGCTTTATTTGAATGTCCTGAAACACTTCATCCCTCTCTTCTTGCTCCAGGCCTTTTTCAAGACACGCCCTGAACAAGAAGGAATATCTGCTCAGGAGCCTGATCTGAAAGCGGCGCAGATTCCTGACATGGAACTCAACAAAAATGATGGGAGAGATGAAATCCTCGCTGCCATGACGATTTATGAAGACGGGCGCCTGTTCCATCCGGCCGATGAGGTCTTTGATCCTTGTAAAGGGGTGAGGCCAATTGGCGTCAATCATCGGATGGAGCACGTCCTCCATACGGTAGCTGATGAGTGGAAGGGTCCTGTTAAAGAGATTGGTGACACAGGTGTGATCGGCGTGTAGTTCGAAGATTAAATCGTCTTCGAGCAGATACATTCCCCGGTGATGCGGGTGCGCTAAGGCCATGAGCATGTGTTCTGTGCTGTCGTAAAGGTTTATCAGGGGGGCAGGAAAGGCTTTTTCGATCGCTTCCCGGGTGTCAGGGCTGAGCGGCTCGCCGCCACTATAGATCAATGATGGAGCGATCCTGAGTTCTCCGGCCAGCTGCTTCTGAGCGAGCATAAAAAGACCAGAAGGATAACCGCTCAGGATATCAGGCAGCAGGGCGTTGAGTCGATTGATGATGGGCTGAAGCGGGCTGTTGATCTCGAAGGTCTCCGCATGGTACAGGAGCTTCAGGAATGAACGCCGGCATGTGAGAAACTGGGTCACTCCCGCAAAGTGCCCCTGCGTAGCGCCGAAGTATGCTGCCGTACGCCTCCGGAACGAGAAGGTGTAAAGCCGGGATAGCTGCGCATATCCGCGCGCCCAGTCGCTCAGGGAATAGACAAAATAGCCGATCTCCCCTGATGATCCGGACGTATGCAAGACTATGAAGTTCCCTTTGTAGAGTTCAGAGGGATCTCTGGAGCGGGAGAGAAAATCCGCGATTCCTCTCTTCGTGATGGCCTGCGTGGTTACTGTATCGTCGAAATGCGTCATGAGAGTACGCTTTGTCAGGACAGGGAAGTCTTCGGGACTGCAGGTACTGACATCAATGGCGTGCTCCCTTATGATCCGCGCATAGTAGGGTGACCGGCTGTGCACGAACTTGACGAAACTGCGGAATTTGCTGAGACGGTGTTCAGACAATTCCTGCGGTGTCCGGCACGCGTTCCGCCGGATTTCAATGCATTTCAGCAGGAGTACGGGAATATTCATGCGTATCTCCTTTCTCCGCAGGGAAAAATGCGGTTGTCAGAAAGGCGGGATTCTCAGGCCTTTCCCCGCACCTCTGGTACGTATAGGAGCTCAGACGAATGATGACTCCTTAAGCGCGTGCGAGCCCTCCTCAAAAACAGGCGCGGGGCATTGCAAAAGGACCCCTTCTCCCTAAAGTCCAATGGTTGACCATGATATTATTCCTGACATCAGTATGTCATACACATGGCATTCAGATAACCAATTATTACGGATATGGCTCCCAGCACAATCCCTTTGGGAACGTGATTGTGTGGAATGTCTGCGGGCAGATTCGGGAACACAGCCTTGACACAGAGATACGTGACTATCTGGACACACATGGCAACCAACCCCCAAATGAGCATATCTGCCAGACTGACACTGTGGGCAACTGCACTGCCGAGAGGAATTACAAACCCGCTCAGGGCTCCGGTAAAGCTCAATGCAGCCGCCGTATTGTTTTCTCTGATAAGCTGGATTTCCTTGTAGGGAGTGATGGTGACATAAATCAGCACAAAGGCTATGAGCAGCCCCAGAGAGACGCCGAAGTAAGTGGCGAACGCTCCAAGGCCTTGCAGGGATATGCTTACTGTTTCAATCATCATGGTGTCATCTCCTTTACGGTGCGAAATAATGCGGCACAAACCGCGACGTGTTTGTGGTTATCCTTGTGGTATCCTCCCGAACCCCGATCCCTGCTGTCTCTCCATTGATTACCCATGACCCGATCACCGCATGGTTACCGTCAAAAGCGGGAATCGGACAGTACTGCTGGTATATGTATCCTTCTTCGCCGTACTCGCCCTCCATGGTTTCTGTGCGAAGGCCGTCATAGAGGGTTACGTTTGCCCCTTCGCGCGAAAGGAGAGGCTTCCTTACGTACCGGTCGACCTTGCCAGGGCCGAAGTAGGCGGGAAGCAGGTTGGGATGGCCCGGATACATTTCCCATAAAATCGGCAATATACCCTTGTTGGAAAGGATCATCTTCCACGGAGGTTCAAAGACACGGACTGTCTCCATAAGGAGGTTCTTCCCAAACTCCTCGGCAATAAGCCATTCCCACGGGTACAATTTAAAGAGCATGTCGATAGGCTGATCCTGCATATTCGCAAATTTGAGAGCATCGTCTGACCAGCCGATGTCCTCGATGAAAATATGGCGCGTGTCGAAGCCCTGCTGCGCTGCCACATCCCTCATGTACTCAGTCGTCACAAAATCCTCGGCATTGTCCCTTACGCATGAGAAGTGGAATATTGATGATGAGAATGGTACGCTCTTGACACGTGAAAACACATTGGCAAGCTTTTCATGAATAGAATTGAACTGGTCCATTGAGGGATGGAGGTCTTGGAGCCAGACCCATTGCACAATACTGGACTCAAAGAGCGAAGTCGGCGTGTCTGCATTGAATTCAAGGAGCCTGGGCTTTCCCTTACCGTCGTAGCAGAGGTCGAAGCGGCCGTAAAGGGTCGTGTCCCTGCGTTCCCATGAGCGTTTCGCGAGTTCTGCAAATGCGACGGGTATTGCGAGCCTCGGGAAGAGGTTGTCGGCGATTACCCTGTCCACAGCCGAGAGGCACAGGTGGTAGAGTTCGGCGGTCGCATTGTCAAGAACATCTATTTCCTCTGATGTGAACTCATAACATCCGCTTTCATCCCAGTAGATCCCCTCTTCGGTTGTGTGGTAGCAGAACCCAATCTCTTCACACCGCGCTGTCCAGTCCGGACGTTTATGTGTCCTTAGGCGTCTCATGCTGTCCCTCACTAAGAAGACGCAGAGTGGAAAGACCCCTTTGAGCCAAATCCACCGCGTGTGAGGTGTCCCATGGAAGTTGTCGTGCCGATCGAACGCGCGGATCTCTGGCCCTGTGCAATCCGTGAGAACTGTGCAGCAGTCCCCACCGGGGTGGGGTTCCGGTCAGGTCCATGGTAGATATAGGGGTAGCCCTGCCAGTAGAAATATCGCGGTCCGTGCCATCGGTTATGCTGCTGGTCCTGTATTTCCTCGCAGTCCTGCTCACTGTTCCAGTCATGAAGGCAGTCTTCTTTGCTTTTATACTGTTCCCGGTTCAGTGAGAGTTGCGCAGGCTCCTGGCTGCATCCTGCGCCGATGGCAATTGTGGCAAGGATGCTGAGAGTGATCGTTCCGGACCTTTTCATTTAACCTCTTAAGTTCCTCTTTCTGGATCCATGGCATAACTATAGCATACCCGGGATGGAAGGAAAACGGGAAAGGAATGCAAAGAAAAGGCAGCAAAGCGCCATGTGGCGCTTACCACCTGAAAAGTGAATCGAATGCTTCGGGAACTGAAGGGCTGGATGCCTCAATGCTCAATCTGAAAATTAAACTTCTTCTGCTCATACATCAATTTGTCGGCTTGGCTCAACAATTCATCGATTGAGCAGGGATGTGCCGGATCATGGCGCTGGATGCCTGCGCTCAAAGAGAGTGTAAATCCATTGTGTGTTGTCGCATTGTACATGTCAAGGTTCTTCTTCAACCGGGACGCAATGAACTCTGCGTTGTCAGCACTCTTCCCCGCAGTAATAACAACAACAAACTCATCACCGCTGATGCGTCCAATAATGTCAGACTCCCTATAGGTCGATTTCAAAATACGGGCAATATCCCGCAACGCCTGGTCGCCTGCCTGGTGGCCATACTGGTCATTTATTCTCTTAAGACCGTCAACATCAGCATAAAGCATAAATATCGGCTTTTTCTCCCGCTTGACCCTCTTCAACAGGTGTTCTGTAAGAGTAAAGAATCCCCGTCTATTAAAAAGACCTGTCAGATCATCAACAAGCAATAATGCCCGCAGTTCCTCTTCCTGGACCTTTTTTTCGGTGATATCTCTCACAACCTCGATTCCAGCCATTACTTTCCCTGTAGCGTCATGCAGGGAGGACGCCAGAATCTCAATATGCAGGGGTCTGTTGCCTGTTTTACCTGCCTTTTCTAGTTTGTGGATATTTCCATCCCGAAAACAGAGGTTTACCGGGCAGCCGTCGCACACTTTATCATGTTTGGAAAATGCCGAGTAGCAATGTTCACCTTTGTGGTCCCCGATCATGTTTTTATGGGCCTGATTTTGGTATATGACCCTGAAATCAGTATCCATTATGCTGATGCCGTCACCAATGGCTGACATAATTCCTGCCAGCAACTCCACGTGGGACTGTTGAGAATCATTTCCCCTTTCAGACAGACGATCCACAAGCTCCTTTAAATCAGTGTGGCCTTGCATGGACCTGTTTTCCTTCAGCTTTTCCTTTGTATAAAGACTCTATCTGAATAGATTTGAAGCAAAATTTGTTCCTAATGGGATGAAATGGATTAAGCATGTAAAAACAAGCTGTTATCATTATTTACCTTTGTGCTATCTATATTATTTTCTGACCGAAAACGGCACAGAACGTTCAAAAATGCTACGGCTCTTCTATACAAGTATCGGTTAAGTAATCCGGAATTATTGAGAATTGCCAGAAGAAAGGTATATAAGAAGTGATTCCCGTTGAGTTCATTGAAAAGAAGATTCTGCTCCTTGACTTATCAAGTTTGAGAACTTATTATATTTAATAATGTGGCATATTCAGGAGCATCGTGATATCGGAAAAATGTGTCGGAAACTGCCGGAGGGGGTTGTAAAGAAACACGAGCTTTGGAAGGATATCGTATTTCGGCATGGACCGGAAAATCTGAAAGAGTTCCCCGGTTTTCACGACGAGAAGCTGAAAGGAGAACGCAAGGGGCAGCGGGCATCGCGATTGAGCCTGTGCTACAGGGTTATTTACACCGTGGAGCGTGACATGGTGACCGTGTTTGTTCTGGAACTATCACCCCACACGTATTAGGAGGACCTATGAGATCAAAGAGCAGGACAGAATTTGCTCCGGCAAGACCGCATGCGGTGCTTACCACTGGTGAGGTTATTCGCATGCTGCGGGAACTGAAGGGTTGGACTCAAAGCGAGCTTGCACGTCGTTGCGGCATCAGCGCAACAAACATAAGCCTCCTGGAAAACGAAAAGGTGGAGATCGGCAAGAAACGCGCAGAACAGATCGCGAAGGCTTTTGGCATTCATCCCGCCATTATTATGTTTCCCGAGTACGAGGGGAGCGAGATCAGGAAAGTGGCCTGACGGACTTCGTGCGCTCGGCTGCTGCATTTCTGATGGTGCAGCCTGAGGTTGCCTGTTAAGGGTCAGAAAAAAGGGGAATGATATTTCCTGAAGAATACAAGGCTGCCTGCCTCTATGGGGTGGAAGTGAAGCATTCATAGAGACAGATCAGACGAAATATAGACCGGTTTCCGGCAGATTTCATGATCCAGTTGTCAAACGAAGAATATGAATCCTTAAGGCGCCATTTTGGCACCTCAAAAAGAGGCGAGCATTCTAAATACCTGCCCTATGCTTTTACCGAACAAGGCGTTGCCATGCTGTCAAGCGTTTTGAACAATGAGCGTGCGGTGCAGGTGAACATTGTCATAATGCGGGCGTTCGTGAGGCTAAGGGAAATGATCGCTTCACCTATTTCGATTTTATATATCTTTCAAGTTCTTCATAAAATCTTTCATGGCTGCCAAAGGTGTAGAGATAGAGGACCTTCTTTCTGAAATCAACCGCATAGGAAAGCAGGAATAACTGTTTTTTGTATTTGAATTTCAATACCCTGACTCCCAGTAGTGCCCCCTTTTTAAGGTCACCGAGCAAGGGGTTTTCCAGAATTATGTTGACCTGATCATCTAGTGCCCGTTGGAGGTCAGGGAATTGCTTCTTTTTCTTCTTCAGAAAGAGGGGTGAGGCTATCGGTGAAAAACTCACCTGAGCACGCCGAATTTGTATGGTGTGCCAAGTCCTGATTTTATTTCTTCTCTTGCCTCAATCGTCTCTTTAATGAAGGAATAGGGGAGATCAGGATTATCTTCAACCTCAATAGCGATCGTGATATATTCTTCAACCTGGTTGGTGAGTGTGCGTCTGTGTGCCTTTGCCCGTGCAGAGAGCTTTTTTACCATCGTGTCACTGAGCCTTAACGATGTTGCCTTCTTCATAGGTTCCTCCTTAGGAAGAGGATACTACATTGAAATACATCAAGTCAATGCCATCCGCAAAGGCATATTTCCCCGGCAGAGATATGGTTAATCGTTTACGAGTGAAAGCGTATCCCCGGAAAAAGGGTTTCACCTGCAAGACCGTAAATGTCGGATGCTGCAGCTATTATTTGTTTTGAAAAGAAATGTGTGATGCGATTTAGTTATACTTTCGTCTCCCCTGTCTCAACATAAAAAGTCCCTAATTGAGCAGAAATTGCGAATTATAAAGTCTGGAATGCAAGGTGAAAGCGATGCAGCATATTTCATTGATTTCCATTTTGCTGCATCCAAGCGGTGGGTTGTTATTCATGATCTGAGGCTTGAATATCTCGATAAAGTCGCGCAGATTGATCATCTTCTCATCAATCGGTTCTTCGATATATATATTCTCGAAACCAAGAATTATTCTTACGGGGTAAAAATCAGTCCTACTGGAGAATTTCTCAGAATCAATGGCGACAGGTATTCTGCCATGGAATCCCCGATCGAACAAAATAAGCGTCATCAGATAGTGCTTGAAGAGGTCATCAAGAAATACGACCTTATGCCAAAACGGCTTGGCATCACAATCACCCCTTCCTTTTATAATTATGTCCTTGTTTCTCCGAAATCACGGGTGATACGACCATCCAAAGAACGCTTCAATACGAGTATGGTTATCAAAGCTGATACCTTGAGAGATGTTATCGACAAGAGGGTCGATAAGATGGGCAACATTTCGGTCTTGACCACAGTGAGTAAGATATCAACTTTTGAGACCGTCGTAGAAATGGCAAAGAGGCTCGCCGCGCTCCACAAACCAATCAAAATAGATTGTCGTAAGCGCTTCGGTATCGAGGATGCGCCTCTATTGCAGACAGGTGGCACACAAATCTTTAATTCTCGACAGCTAATGCGTTTCTATTGCAGCAAATGCAAAAAGACGATAACCGAAAAGGCAGCAAAGTTCTGCTGGGATAACAAGCAGCGATTTGGTGGTAAAGCTTACTGTTTCGATTGTCAGAAAACGATTCCAGTGAAGTGAAGGCTGCCCCGATCAGCCCCTCCCTCTTCTCCTCTCTGCTCTGCCAATATAGTTCCATGACTCCTGGAAGCAAACAGGCCCTATTCTTCTCACCAGAGTTTTTTAGACGATTGCGGCAGAGCCGTTGGTCATTGTTTTATGTCTTTCGAAGTGATGACATCAAATGGTATAATACTATATGTCAAAGAAGTCATTGCTCGAAACCAATCCTTTCCTTAAAGACCCTGCTATGCGTATGCAGATCGTTGAGACCGTTACCGTTTCTTCCTCTTCGATAGAAGGTGTCCATATGGCTGCTGAGCAGGCCATAAAAAATGTGGCAAGGACGAAAACAGCCTTCAGCGCTGCCCGTACCTACGTCTCGTCCGGAAAAGAACGGATCTAAAAACCTTCTTCATCGGCTCATAATTACGATCCAGGCCTGCCTGAACAGCTTCAAAGTATTCTTTTCTCTTCTTTCCGCGTATCCCTGTAAAATCAAGACCGGGTAGTCCTGCCTGAAATGCCATTAAAACGGCAAGCAACCTCCCGATCCTGCCATTGCCCTCGCGAAATGGGTGAATCAACATCAATTCAGTATGGGCAACTGCGAGCGCAGTGATTATATCGTCCTCAGTCTTGAACTGGCACGGGGTATATTCCTTCAAAGCCGTCCGTTCAAGTTCATGCATTAACTGTGGAACATGGCGTGCCATGGCAAAGGAAAAATTGCCTTTCGATACGTTCACCTGCCGGTAATTCCCTGCCCATTCATAGACATCACCCAGCCACGCCTTATGGATGACACAAATATCATCTGCGCTAAAGCGATGGTCCTTCGTGAACATAGCCATGAGCTTTGGTTGGACAAGAGCGTATAGCTCGGCCTCGATAACATCCATCTCCCGCTTGCGCGTTATGTGCAAGAGGTTCCTGAGGACCCGACCACGCGAGCCAATCTCGAATTGATCTTCCACTAGATGGGAGGTGTCATATGGCTGCGATTTTTTCATCGCGTTGTTATTCTACCAGTTTTTTTACATTGCTTCTTTTCTGCCCTAATACTAGCATGTTATGATAAAATTACCCATGAAAAAGAAGTATGATTTTTCAAAGGCCGAGCAGGGTAAGTTCTACAGGCCGATTGAAAAACTTGAGATCCCCATATACCTGGACAAGAAGATCAAGGAGTTTTTCAGCAAGAAGGCGGCAACAAAGTAGATTGATCTTGATAAGGTGGTCAATACCATATCGCGCAAGGAAATGGAGATATTGAAGGCCGTAGGGCCTTAGGAAGTGCGCCCTCCCTCTTCTCCCCTCTCTTCTGCTAATATAGTTCTTGCCATGAACCTGAACAAGATATGTCCTGAGTGCAAAACCGAGTACGTCCCGCATATTGAAAAATGCGCTGACTGCGGCGCGCTCCTCCTCCTGCCCGAGGAGCTTCAAAAAGTGCAGGAGGAAAAGAAACGGCTCATGGGAAAGGCTGTAGAGGACGAAGTCGTGGTCAGGGAGGGTGATCTGGACTGGATGAAAGAGCTGTACGCAGTCCTCATCGACTCCGGCATCCCCTGCACTGTCCGTTCCGATAAAGGCTGCAAGAAAAGCTGCCGCGGTGCGTGCTGTCTGGTCGTATCTCGTGGGGATGTTGAGCGGGCGCAGGAAAGGATCGAGGAATACTTCATGAAAATCCATCCCGAGATCCGGACTGCGCGCGAGTTGGTGAGCGAGGGAAAATGCCCTGCCTGCGGCTCCCCTGTCAGCGCCAATGACCGCGAGTGCCCTGACTGCGGCCTGCCGTGATTATCGAGGAAGAGGAAGAGAAGAGTTAGAGAGGTCTCAGCATCTCCTTATGATCCGTTCAGATGCATGGTCATGAGGATGAGGTCCGTCTCGTTCCCATCCAGATCAATTATAAACCCTTTGAGGACCGCTGCCTTGGCAAAGCCAAGCTTTTCAAAGAGTGAGTATGCCTCATACAGCTCAGGCGCCATCTCGATGCTGAGCAGTGCCAGTCCCAGCTCTTTCGCGATATCGATGATGTCCTGGGC
>Ga0187778_10003813_pt1 | contig 10061 bp, 10 predicted proteins | sample 1015_Q2_SP5_20_M_FD_132418 | JGI IMG/M metagenome (GOLD analysis project Ga0187778, IMG submission 132418) | Tropical peat soil microbial communities from peatlands in Department of Meta, Colombia - 1015_Q2_SP5_20_MG | ecosystem: Environmental > Terrestrial > Soil > Wetlands > Peat | place...
GCTCCCCAATTGTCAAGCACTCTTTCCGCTCTGGTCCGACAAGGTTGAAGAGTGCAGCCATGTATCCGGCCTCGTAGTGCGGTTCTTTTTGACCGCCGGCCCTGATGGAATTCGCAGATCGTGTCCTCATCATCAGCTCGGGCTCTCTAGTCCCGATGTCCTACTCAGGTTTTCGCTGCGCCTGCTCCCTTTCGCTTCGCGGCTTGAAACGCTGATTTCAAATCGTCGCCATCGCGCACTTCTATGAAGTCGAGCCGCACGTGCAACAGCTCGGCCGCTCGCCGCAGATCGCTCGGCGCATTCTCCGCAAAGGCCGGGTCCCACAAAACTGCCGTGTATGATAGGTGGGGCAGTGCCTGTTTGAGAATCTGGAGGCGTTTGCCCTCCAGGTCGGGCGTCGATGAATACGTTCCGGTTATGTTTCCGCCAGGCCGGCGAACGTTGTCTATCAGACCCAGGCTGAAAGGATCGTACCCATACCCGGCCATCACGATGGGGATCTTTGTGGTCGCCCTCTGTGCCGCACGGGTCGAGACCTCGTTTGTGGCGACGATGACATCAACGTCTGCGTCGACCAATTCCGCAGCCAGCGCGGGAAGTCGGTCCAGATGGCCCTCTGCGGTGACGATTCTCAAAGAGATGTTCTGTCCCTCCTTGTAGCCCAGGTCGCGCAGGCTTGTTCGCAGGTTATCGAAGATAGGGTCATTAACCGGCACGTTAGTGACTAGCAAACCAACCGCCGGAATCTTCGCTGGCGCTTCGGCCAGAGCGAGGCGTGACACGCTTGCTAGACCCAGCCCGAGCGCGAGCAAGACCTGCCGTCTGATCATCGGATCACCTCGTCGGCGCGCAAAAGTACCGATTCTCGGATGATGATCCCAATCGCCTTGGCCGTCTTGAGATTGACGACGAGTTCGAACTTCGTCGGCTGCTCGATTGGCAGATCGCCGGGCTTTGCTCCCTTCAGGATCTTGTCGACGTATCCGGCCGATCGACGGACTAAATCAATATAGTCTGGCCCATACGACATGAGCCCACCTTCGTCGACGAATTTCCTTATGCCGTACATGCACGGTACCCGGAGCGTCGATTCGATCTTTAGAACGCTGCTACGATGGATGACGAAGAAGGGGTCATCCAACACGTACAGCGCCTGAGCGTGCGCCCGACCGACAGCCGAGGAGGCCGGACCGAATTGCTCGGGCGTCCGCACGCTCGCGAAAGTAAGCGCAATCGACAACGAGGTCGCCGCTGCCTTGAGGTCTTCCACTGCCTTTGGATGCCATGGCGTGTCCGGATTCCATAGGACCGCGACCCGGGTAAGCCGGGGGATCGCGTTCTTTAACAGCTCTAGCCGCTTAGCGGTGACTTCGGTCTTCATGAGCGAGAGACCGGTGATGTTTGCGCCCGGGTGAGCGAGGCTCGTGACTAAGCCCGATCCGATTGGATCGGCAACGAGCGCCATGACAATTGGGATCGTAGAGGTCGCTCTCAAAGCCGCGCGGGCCGCCGGCGTGCCATCCACGACGATCACGTCGACCTTGTTCTGAACCAGGTCGGCGACTAACTGAGGTATCTGTCCATAATCACCGTTGGCCGAACGCCACTCGATCACTACATCGCGTCCCTCAACATAGCCGGCATCCACAATGCCCTGCCGGAACTGCTGTGCCTCCTTGCTCTCGCTCGAGAAGCCAACGAGAACGACCCCGACGCGCCGCGGTGCTGTTGACTGGGGCGCATCAGCGGCGCTCGCAAGGCCGAACCACCCCAAGCATGCCGTTAGGGTAGCGAGCACGAATAGGAGGAGGCGGCGTCGAGTCAACCTGTTACCTCATAAAAGCGAATGAGGATCGGTTGCGAGATGGTACGCTCAACTGTCTTACCGGTTACGGCTCGCGGCGGAGGCTTGCGTTAACGCGTCACATCCTAAGTAAGATAACCTAGGAGAGTCCTGGACGGAATCACATTAGGAGCCTATGGGTCTCAGTTTCACGGGGGAGGAGAAAAATGAAGGACAGTCAGGTAACAAGAAATCAAGAGCCAGTTTCAAGTGCAACAATAGTCGATAACGACCGACGCAGGCTACTTGCTCTTCTGTCAGTCGCGGCCGGAGCGAGCACGCTAGGAGCATCGGCCAATAGCGCGAAGGCAGATTCAGAGCCGCTGCCAATGCCTCGCCGTGCCCTCACTGGGCGTGACGAATCTGGAAAGTCCGTCTTCCGCTCGTTCGATGTCACACCCCAAGTCGTAACGTTCGAGTCACGCCCGGGACTGGTGTTTTGGGAGATCTACGCTACTGGGGGAACACCAGGCCTTACAGGTCGAGAACCAGACCCGATGCTGACCAAAGACGGGGCCGTGCCACCTGCCAACGGGAGTCTGTTCAGGATGGTGCTGTTCCCGCCCCGTCCACCAGAGGGCACGAAGCCGAACCCAGGTGCCTTCGATGCGTTTATGAAGGAGGCGGCGGAAAAGATCCCTGGGTGGGCTGAAAACGCTCACTACGAGCGTGACAACCCTGGCATGCACACCACGGACACTCTCGACTATGTGGTGATTATTCGAGGTGAACTCATCTTAGAGCTTGACGACGGAAAAACCGTTCATCTACGTCAGGGCGACTGTGTAGTTCAAAACGGAACTCGGCACCGCTGGCGGAACCCTCTTTCTGAGCCCTGCTTGGCGGCAGCCGTGCTGATTGGCGGAAGACGCCAAGGATAGCGGCAATGAGCGCCGCAGTGAAGCCACGGGCTCACGAGCCTGGGTTGCGGCACGTGGGATGTCCGCTGTCAGCGGACATGAAGGCCGATCACAATGGTATGGACGCCCCCACCCGAAACGGCATCGATGTGCCAGCGCGACATGAAGTCGCACGTATGATTGTTCGGCGGAGCCATCCGACCGGACCTGCCGTCCCATCGGCAGTACCCTACGAGGTAGGGCGGCGAGGCAACGAACCGTCCAGAAGCCTTCGGACAATGTACCTGATCCCGCAAGGGGGTGTCGGAGCCGCGAGGCAACGACCCGACTGCAAGCATCGATGCGGTTAGGGGCTAGGGTGAATGGTATGGTCAGCAAATGCAAACCTCACTGAGTACCGTCATCGATGAAGCGGCCAAAGGTGCTGATAGGCCGCTGATGCGGCGGGAACGGGTGTTTGGCACTCACCCGTCATGGGCACACGACGCCGTCGGTATGCTACGAGGGACCTAACCCATTCTGTCAGACGCGCGGAACATGGTAAGCCCGTAGCATTCCCGCGAGGGTAGGCACCCCGCAAGGGGAGGCGACGGTGATGCGGGTAGAGGATGGAGGAAAAAACGAAGGCCCCGCAGTAATAGTGGGGATACGGGGGCAACATTGCCCGATGCGAAAGCAGGCAGACTTCCTCCTGGTCTTCCATCACGAGAGAACTTGGCAAATCGGTTAACAAGGAATGCAGATGACGGCGCAAGCTGGTGCAACCTTGGATGTTCGTTCATGGGACGCCGTGGATTGGCGTGATGTGGAGACGAACGTTCGCCGACTCCAAGCGCGTATCGTGAAGGCGGTAAAAGAAGGCAGATGGAACAAGGTGCAAGCCTTGCAACATCTGCTGACGCACTCGGTCAGTGGCAAGCTGCTCGCCACGCGCCGTGTGACGGAGAACGACGGTAAGAGAACTCCCGGAGTTGACGGAAAGCTCTGGGATACGGCAGCCAAGAAGTTGCAGGGAGTTAGATCGCTTCGATCGCGGGGGTACCGTCCCTTACCTTTGAAGCGCGTCTACATCTCCAAAAGTAACGGGAAGCTTCGGCCGTTAGGAATCCCCGTGATGCTCGACCGAGCCCAGCAAGCGCTTTATCTGCTGGCCCTCGATCCCGTCGCGGAAACCCTGGCGGACGCAGGCTCGTATGGATTCCGTGTAGGACGCGGCTGCGCGGATGCGATTGAGCGGTGTTTCAGCGCGTTCACTCATCCCTACCCATGGAGCAACCGACGAAGTTTGAACTTGTGGTCAACGTACGAACCGCGAAGGCGATGAGGATCACGATTCCCCAGTCGGTCTTGCTGCGTGCCGACGAGGTGATCCGATGACCCGACTTCTGCTCACCCTCGCGCTCGTCAACCCGGTCGCGTGTCTCACCGCGTTTGGTCTTGCCCACGCTGCCGAGGCCCAGCAATCCGCATCACCGAGACACATCGGCGTTCTGCTCGTGGCCTTCTTGCCCGAGAGCAAAGAAGCGCTGGAGTTCACGAAGGGGCTGCGCCAAGCCGGCTACGCCCCGGGACGCGATGTGGTGATCGAGTGGTTATCCGCTAACGGCGAAAATGACCGCATACCCGATCTGGCCGCTGACCTCGTTCGGCGCAAACCCGATGTGATCGTGGTGGATGGCACAGTTGCAGCCTTGGCGGTGTCGCGTGCCACGGCCAGCATTCCTATCGTCATGACGCTCGCTGCCGATCCGGTCGGATCCGGCCTGGTCGCGAGTTTGGCGCATCCTGGCGGAAACGTCACCGGATTTTCCGCCATGGCGCCTGAGCTATGGGTCAAGCGGTTGCAACTTCTTAAGGACATACTTCCAGAGCTCACCCGGGTGGCCGTTCTTTGGAATCCAAGTACCCAGTCGCACGTGACCTCGGTCGCTAGCCTCAAAGCCGCCGCACCTCTGCTGTCGATCAAGCTCAATTTGATAAGCGTGCGAACGCCGGAGGATATCGGTCCAGCGTTCTCCGATGTCGTTCGATCGCGTGCCCAGGCCCTGTGCGTGCTCGCAGATTCTCAAATGATCGCTCATCGCAGCGCGCTTCTGAGCATGGCTTCAAAGGCGCGCGTACCAGCACTCTACCCCGTGAGGAGGTTCGTCGACGAAGGTGGACTGATCTCTTATGGGACGAACTTCGCCGACTTGTTCCACCGAACGGCTGGTTACGTTGACAAAATCCTGAAAGGTGCCAAACCGGGCGAGCTGCCGATCGAGCAGCCGACGAAATTGGAGCTCGTGGTCAACCTCAAGACCGCCAAGACCCTCGGGATTACCGTCCCCGAGTCGATCCTCCTGCGCGCCGACGAGGTGATACGGTGAACCACCGCCTCCCGTTGTTTGCTCTGGGATTGGTTTGTGTAAGCGTCGTCGGCATGTTCACGTTGCCGGCCGCTCACTCTGACGAGCCCACGCAAAGAGTCGCGCGGGTGGGTTTCGTCCAGCCTCAATCGCCTTCAACCGCTACGCGTGGCATCGACGCCTTCTGGGCGCATTTGCACGAGTTAGGCTGGGCGGAAGGCCAGAACCTCTTCGTCGAAAGGCGCTCGGCAGAGGGCCGATACGAGCGGCTTCCGGCACTCATGACCGAGGTGCTTGGGCATAAGGTCGATGTGCTTGTCACTTCTGGTACAGCAGCCGCCATCGCGGCGAAGAATGCGACTGACAAGGTCCCCATCGTTGTTGGAGTGATGGGTGACCCGCTACGTACTGGCCTCGTGGCTAGCCTAGCGCGCCCTGGCGGCAACCTGACTGGGTTGTCGCTGGGATACGCCGAAGGTATGGCGGGCAAGTGGTTGCAGCTGCTGCAGGAGACGGTTCCTCGGCTTTCAAATGTCGCGGTGATTACGAATCCAGATAACCCACTTGTTCGAAGCTTGGCAAAGGAAGTGGAGACCATCGCGCCTGCTCGAGGTCTGAAGATCCTACGCATCGAGGTGCGCAACCCAGAGACTCTTAATCACGCCTTCGAACAAGCTGGCCAAAAAGCTCAAGCCGTTCTAGTGTTGCCTGATCCAATCATCGCCGAACACCGGACACAAGTGTCGGCATTGGCCACAAAATACCGGCTTCCGACCATGTACGCTTTGCGCGACTTCGTTGACGTGGGCGGGCTGATGGTATACGGGCCAGATTTTGCTGTGGCATGGCGACGCGCCGCGGATTACGTCGACAAAATCCTGAAGGGGGCCAAGCCCGCCGATTTGCCTATCGAGCAACCAACAAAATACGTGCTCGTTGTTAACTTGAAAACCGCTAAAGCACTGGGGATCACCATTCCCGAGTCGATCTTGCTGCGCGCTGACGAGGTCATCCGGTGACCCGGCGCCGTGCTTTGGGTGTTTTTGCTGGTCTGGTTATGGGCGCGCTTGTCCCGCGACCGGAGTACGCCGCGGAGGCTGTGGGAAAAGTCGTGCGCGTCGGCTTCGTCTCTCCGTTTTCACCGTCCAGCTCCCCTCGCTGTGAACCAGCCTTTCGCGCGCGCCTGGCTTTGCGCCTTCAGGACGGGGAGCATGGCATCCAACACAGCTGCCGGATCGTCTGCGAAGGGATCAGTAGTTTCTTCCCAACTCGCCTCGGGGCGGTGATACGTTGAGCGTGATGTCTGCGGCAATACGCTTCTTTGCCCTAACAGCGGTAATCGGAGCAGCTTGGCTCACGTGGGCCCATGCGGATGAGCCATCCATTCACCGCATTGGCGTGATCGATCGCGAGGGAAGCCCGGAAGGCGGCCTGCGCGGCGGGCTTCGCGAACTGGGGTACATAGAGGGGAAGAACATTACTATCGATTGGAGACGCGTGTCAGATCAAACACCTGAGAGCCTTCATTCGATCGTCACTGAATTGGCGCGCTCACACATCGAAGTGATCGTGGCATTCAGCACACCCGCTGCGCGCGTCGCACTTAAGGAGACAAGCCTTCCGGTCGTATTCGTTGCGGGCGATCCAGTGGGAAGCGGCCTCGCGGAAAGCCTTGCACGCCCTGGCGGTCAAGGGACCGGGGTATCGATGCTTAACCGTGAGCTGGCGGGCAAGCGTATCGAGCTGCTACGTCAACTTGTTCCCGGCGCGCGGCGGGTCGACTTTCTGATCAATCCCTGGAATCCGCTGGACGTGCGCATGCTAGAGGAAACAGAGAGTGCAGCCCGAACACTTGGCGTTGAACTCACAGTGCTGCGTGCAGGCAGCTCAGCTGAACTCGACGCTCGCCTTCGAGCAATATCTCGGAGCTCGGCGAACGGGCTTGTCGTGAGCAATGATCTGCTGTTTCTCGCTGAGAGGGCCAAGATCACACAGGCAGTGCGGAAGACCAGGCTGCCAGCGATATTCCCCTTCAAGGAATATCACCAGAGTGGGGCCTTGATCTCCTACGGGCCGAGCGCCTTGGAGGGGACACGAAAAGCGGCCACCTATGTCGTGAAGATCCTCGAAGGGGCCAAGCCCGCGGACCTTCCCATCGAGCAGATTTCCGATTTCGAACTTGTCATCGATCTTCGCGTTGCGCGTGAGCAGGGAATCAAAGTACCGGAAGGACTGCTGTACCGCGCAAACGAAGTGGTTCGTTGACACTGGGAAGCGCCCAAGGGGCGACCCATACCAGCCGTTGCCTGGCGCGATCGACCCTCAAGAGACATTCGAGCAGGGGCAAACCGGTCGTTCAAATCGTGTGAAGCAGACGATGGCTTTCGACAGGTTAGTCACCTATAGCGCCGCACAGAATTCCGCGGTGTTCTAGGGGAGAATTCCGACGGCCCCTCCGACGACCGTTGCCGCCCTAGGTGCTATTCTTGTAGCAGACAGTCACCGTGGGCGAACCATGACGTCGAAGGTGCTGCAGTCGATAGCCCAACGCGCAGGCAAGTTCTGCGCGGCCCACGATGTTCAGATACATGTAATCGATGGGGCTGTCCTGCGCTGCGTCGCCGACCACGGCAGCTTGCCGATATCCACAAAGCGCGAACTCATCCCGATAAGTGCTGATTTCGTCGCAGGCAAGGCCATGCTGGCACGGCGGACGATCCACCTTTGCGACCTTGCTGGTCCGCCCGGACCGAAAGGCTCTGGACGGGCACGCAACGGCTACCACTCCATACTCGTCGCACCGCTAATGCGCGATGGCGCAGCCATCGGCACCATATCACTAGGTCGCAAGCAGATCCATCGGTTTTCCGAAGAGCAGATAGAACTGCTCGAGACCTTCGCCAACGAAGCGGCAATCACAATCGAGAACACGCGGCTGGTTAGCGAACTGCAGGAACGCCTCGACGAGCAGTCGGCAACCAGAGAGATCTTGCGTGTGATCAGCAGCTCGCCGACGGACTTGCAGCCGGTGCTGGATGCCGTCGTGGAAAATGCGGCTCGCCTTTGCGATGCGACTGACGTGGCCATCCTGCACCCCGAGGTGGATGACGATTTCTTCAACGTCGTCGCTCACCGTGGACCACTGGAGTACTTTCGAGCGGACGAGCGAGTCCCGATCCGTCGAGACGTCATAGCGGGAAGGGCGCTCCTAGACGGGTGCGTGATTCATTCCCCAGACATCCTGGTTGAATCGGACGCCGAGTTCGCCGCGGCGAAGGCATACGCTGCCCGTCACGGACAGCGCACCGTCCTAGGAGTGCCAATGCTTCGCCATGGCAAGGCGATCGGAGTCCTCGTGCTGCGGCACGCAGAGGTGCGCCCCTTTACAGAGCGTCAGATTGAGCTCCTTAAGACCTTTGCCGACCAGGCCGTCATCGCGATCGGGAACACACGCCTCTTCAAAGAACTGCAGGAGCGTAACCAGGCACTAACGGAAGCGTTGGAGCAACAGACCGCCACGAGCGAGATCCTGCGCCTGATCAGCAATTCGCCGACCGAGCTGCAACCGGTGCTCGATGCGGTCGCGGAGCGAGCCGCGCGCCTGTGCGCTGCACGCGACGCAGGAGTGTTTCTCGTCGATGGGCATGTGCTCCGTCAGGCTGCAGCGTTTGGCTCTGTGCCGGGCTTGCCGAACGCGGAGCCAGTCGCGATCGGGCGCGATCTGATTTCTGGGCGAGCCATCCTCGATCGCACTGTGATCCACGTCCCTGACGTGTTGGCTGAGCCGGACACCGAATTCGCAGCGTCCAAGGCCTTGGCCATTCGATTTGGCTACCGGACCGCACTAGTTGCACCGATGCTGCGCAAGGAAACGGCGGTAGGCGTGATCTACATCATGCGTGCGGAGGTGCACCCGTTCTCGGATAAGCAGGTCGAGCTGCTGCGGACGTTTGCCGACCAAGCTGTGATCGCGATCGAGAACACGCGGCTGTTCAACGAACTTCAGGAGCGCTTGGAGCAGCAAACGGCGACCGCTGAAATCCTGCGCGTGATCAGCCAGTCGCAACGCGATGTGCGGCCTGTGTTCGAGGTGATCGCGGCCAATGCACGGCGGCTATGTCGAGGCGCCACTGGCGCGACGTTCACGTTCGACGGCAAACTCATCTATCAAATAGCTGCCGATAGTATCCGTCCCGAAGGGCTGGAGGCTACCCAACGAGCGTACCCGATGCCGCCGAGCCGCGGCGGCGCGACTGCGCGCGCCGTCCTCACCCGAAGCGTTGCCTATATACCGGATGTAGGGGAGGACACGGAATATCGCCTGGCCCCCGTTGCGCAGGCAATGGGCATTCGCAGCATAGCCTCCGTCCCTATGTTACGCGAGGGTAGCCCGATTGGAGCAATCAGTGTCACTGGCATTGAACCCGCGATGTTCTCCGAACGGCAGATTGCCATGCTGCAGACCTTCGCCGATCAGGCTGTGATTGCGATCGAGAACACACGACTGTTCAATGAACTTGAAGCTCGCAACCGCGACCTGACCGAGGCGCTGGAGCGGCAAACCGCCACCAGCGAGATATTGCGTGTAATTAGCCAGTCCCAGCGTGACGTGCAGCCGGTGTTTGAGGCGATCGCGGCGAGTGCACAGAAGCTGTGCGAGGCGACGGCTGGTTGGGTCCTGACGTTCGACGGGGAGATGATCCGGCCCGCGGCAGGAACCAGCAGCGACCCCGTAGCGCTGGAGGCGCACTACCGAACATATCCGATGCCGGCCAGCCGCGGCGGCGCGACCGGGCGTGCCGTTCTTACCCGAAACGTCGCCTACATACCGGACCTTCGAGAAGACCCTGAGTATCGCCTGCAGGACCTAGCCCAAGCGACCGGATATCGCAGCGCCCTTGCCGTGCCGATGCTGCGTGGAGAAAACGCCATCGGAGCGATTACCGTCACCGGTGCAGAGCCCGCGATGTTCTCCGAAAGACAGATCGCGATGCTGCAGACCTTCGCCGA
>Ga0187778_10003815_pt1 | contig 10059 bp, 6 predicted proteins | sample 1015_Q2_SP5_20_M_FD_132418 | JGI IMG/M metagenome (GOLD analysis project Ga0187778, IMG submission 132418) | Tropical peat soil microbial communities from peatlands in Department of Meta, Colombia - 1015_Q2_SP5_20_MG | ecosystem: Environmental > Terrestrial > Soil > Wetlands > Peat | place...
CGAATGCTGAGGAACGTGCCGCAGTCGACTCCGAGTTGGGCACCACCGAATCCGGCTCGCAAGGTGGCGACCGTCGGACTGCAGATATTCGCGCGGACTTCGTCAGTCACAGCCGAGGCCAGCGCCACAAGCTACTGGCCGTTCTCCACGCGGTGCAAAACCGCATCGGCTGGATTAGCCACGGCGCTCTCAACTATGTAGCTTTGCGATTAGACATAGCTCCTGCCGAGGTTCACGGCGTGGCATCATTTTACGGAATGTTTTCCCTTCAGCCACAGCCTCCGGTTGTCGCTCATGTTTGTGATGATATAGCGTGTTTCATCCGAGGTTCGGACAAACTCTGTGACCAACTGGAACACAAGCTTGGCCCCGAAGGTTCCAGATGTGATGGAGGGCGTGCCACCTGGCATCGCAGCCAGTGTTTGGGCCAGTGCGAGCGAGCTCCGGCGGCGTTGATTGTTTCAGCGGGCGAACGACATCATCAGCAGGTGCTGGCTCAGGTATCTGCGGAAGCCATTCAGTCCGTCCTAAGCGAAGTCGCGGCAGGAAAAACTGCTGCCGAGCCGGACGCTTTCACTAGAGAGGCCAGCGTTCCGCAGGCTGCTGAGCTGCCATCTAACCCTAGTCAGTTGCGACTTCTGCAGCGGATTAGCACTGGCAGTTCCAACACCCTGAATGACTATCTCAGCTCTGCCGGATACGAAGGCTTACGAAGAGCGTTGCAGATGGGTGCCGAAGCTGTTCTCCGCGAGCTTTCGGATTCCAAACTGTTGGGGCGTGGCGGCGCAGCGTTTCCAACCGCCAGGAAGTGGGAAGCGCTCTTTCTGCAGCGTCACCTGCTGCCACAAGACCCGACTCGCGCGCACTACCTTGTCTGCAATGCTGATGAATCCGAGCCCGGCACGTTTAAGGATCGCATTCTCATGGAAGGAGATCCCTTCGCAGTGCTCGAGGGGATGACCATAGCTGCGTTCGTCACCGGTGTTCGGCACGGTTTTATCTACCTCCGCGGAGAATATCCATTGGCGGCCGAGCGGATGCAGCAGGCGATTCAATCGGCTAAAGAAAATGGGTATCTTGGCGACCATATCCTTGGCAGCGGCCTGCAATTCAACGTTGAAATTCGCCGCGGTGCAGGTGCATATATCTGCGGCGAGGAGACTGCACTCTTCAATTCGATTGAAGGCTATCGCGGCGAACCGCGCAACAAGCCGCCATTCCCCACCGAGTCCGGGCTATTTCACCAACCGACCGTCGTCAATAATGTAGAGACTCTGATGAACGTGCCCTATATCCTCCGGGAAAGTGGCGCAGGTTTCGCGCAGGCCGGCACGGACATCTCTGCCGGTACCCGACTATTTTGCCTTAGCGGTCACGTGGCACATCCCGGAGTCTATGAGGTCGTGATGGGGACTACGTTGCGCACACTCATTCATATTGCGGGTGGAGTGTCTGGCAGCGGTCGGTTGCAAGCGGTGCTTCTGGGCGGTGCGGCCGGATCCTTTGTTTCTCCTCAGGAACTGGACGTGCCCCTCACGTTTGAAGGTACGCGAGCCATCGGAGCCACGCTGGGTTCCGGTGTTGGCATGCTGTTCGACGACACAGTAGACCTTCGAGAAGTACTGCTGCGCATCGCCAGTTTCTTCCGCCATGAGACTTGCGGCCAGTGTGTCCCATGCCGCGTCGGCGTAGTGCGCCAGCAGGAAGCTCTTGAGCGCCTGGTGAAGGCGAAGCCCCTTGGTTCGGTAGCAGGCGAACTTAGGTTGTTAGGCGAGATAGCCCAGGCAATGCGTGACGCTTCAATCTGCGGCCTGGGCCAGACGGCTGCCAGCGCGCTGGAATCTGCCATGCAGCGATGGAGGCTTTTTTCGTGAGCGACGGCTTGGCAGAAATCAATCAGATGCTCGACGCGCCTCAGCCTACCGTACCTGTGCCGCGTGGTCCGATTCCACAGGCGGAGCAGCCAGTAACACTTCCCTTCATCGAGATCAAAATCGACGGCAATCCGGTGTCGGTGCCCGAGGGCTCGACAATCCTCGATGCCACCAGGAAACTTGGTATTGACACTCCAACACTGTGCTTTCTCGAAAGCCTGACTCCAGTCAATGTCTGCCGCATCTGCGTGGTGGAAATGGAAGGCTCTCGGACACTCGTACCGGCGTGCTCGCGCAAGGTAGAGCAGGGCATGGCGATCAGGACCGATTCTGAACGTGTTCGTCTCAGCCGTCGGTTGGTGCTGGAGTTTCTGGCGTCGTCTGTCGATCTTGCTACGGCTCCGACCTTGCAGAGCTACATGGACCGTTATGGCGCCCATCCAGAGCGCTTCGGTCCGGCCTCCGCCACGATCGCCCAGCCCGTCAAAATCGACAACGATCTCTACGTTCGCGACTACTCAAAGTGTGTTCTCTGCTACAAGTGTGTAGAAGCCTGCGGCGCAGACGCTCAGAATACTTTTGCTATAGCTGTAGCCGGTCGCGGTTTTTCAGCCCACATTGCTACAGAGCTTGATGTTCCGCTGCCCGACTCCGCTTGCGTTTATTGCGGCAACTGTATCGGTGTTTGTCCCACCGGGGCGTTGATGTTCAAAAGCGAATACGACATGCGACAGGCGAGAACTTGGGACGAAAGTCGTCAGACCCGAGCTGACACGATCTGTCCTTACTGTGGGGTGGGCTGTACCCTGACGGTACATCAGCAGGGTGGCCAGATCGTTCGTGTGACCTCACCAGTTGATAACGGTGTGACTCGCGGTAATCTCTGCATCAAAGGTCGCTTTGGCTGGCAGTTTGTGCAGATCCAGCCTCCCCGCAGAGATTAATGCTGACCAGTCGACTTGCCCGGTAATCGGCTGTTGCGCGCCATCTCCTGCGGCCCCCGGACAAGATTTTCGCGCCGGCACGTGCATTACGGAATCAGTTCTGATTGACCGTCCCCAGGTATTGATCCAGCCAGCTCGTCGACTCTTTAATCAGTTCGTTCCTCGGGATGTTATGGCTGGTGTCATAAAGCAAGTGTTTCTTCCGGTCTTTCTTCGATCCCAGCATCTGGTAGAAAGGGTCCTGAGTCGAATCGACCGGGAAAAAGAAATCGTACCGGCCATTCAGCATCAATACGGGCTGCTCCACGTGAGTGATAAAGTTGATGACGTTGACCTCTGGAAGAGACCGCTGGAAGTCGAGCCCGCCCAAAGTAAGAATGCAAACTTTGATGCGAGGTTCCACTGCAGGAACAATAGCGCCCATCTCTGCTCCCCAACTGTAGCCATAGTAGGCGATCTTGTCATGATCGAGGTCGGGACGTGTTTGAACGTAGTCGATCGCCCGCGAAGCGTCTTTCACCCACATCACAACGTGATCCCGCCAGGTGTTGGTCATATTAGCAACATCGGACTCCATGCCATCGCCGCGTTCGTAGGTGCTCTTGTAGACCGGGTGAATAACCGCACGTCCGCTGCGAAGAAGACCATCCAGCGCCGCAGATGGGTAAATTGCGAATTTCCGCAGAAGCAGAGCATTCGATCCCGGGAAAAAGATCACGGTTTGAAACGGAGGCTTCCCTTTTTTAGGAACCAGGAGATAGGATATTGCCCGCTCGTTGCCATACGCGGCGGAGTAGGTAATCTTCTCGGCCGTCCATTCTTCTCCATCCGGCAGTTTTTCCACCGTCGCATCGAGCGGCAGCTTATCGTATGAGTAAAGGCTTCTGTAGGCCTTGAACAGCTGATCCGACACGGGCTTCTCATTCCTCAAGTCACGTCGCGGAGAAGGCATTGCTGCCAAGGCAATCGCAGGAACTGCATCCGGTTCGATATACTTCGCGCATCGAAACCCGATGTTGGCGGCGCGTAGAAACGATGATTGTGCGTCTGGATCAACAAACATGTAATTCGGCTCATCCCAGGCTCCGCCTAAAACGTATCGTTTGCCGGGATCTGCTTCGTTCCACACCCATTCCTTCACGTTGCCGGCCATGTCGTAGTTGCCCCAGGGGCTCATGTCTGGCTTGCTCCCCACCGGCAAGACACCGCTGCTCCCGAAGTTGCTAACGGGCACGATAAATGCGGCTGACATTGGTCCCCCAGCGCGGTTCCAGTGATAGATGGTGGGCAGGCTCTTGCCGTTAAACTCGGCGAACGCGGCAGCCTCATACCAACTGATTCCGGTCACGGGAAAATCATCCTGACTTTTTGGATATTCGCCTTGCACCCAGTCTTTCGGTCCGCGGCGCCCCGTCGCATCTCGAAACAGAGCCATTGCTTCGTCAAACGACAACTGATGACCGTCACGCACAAACGGCACTTTCCAGTAGTCGCGCTTTTGATAGCCTCCTTGATCTATGAATGTCTTGAATTCCCGGTTGGTGACTTCGTACTGGTCGAGCCAGTAATCCTTCAATGCCAACTCCGGCATGCCTTCATAACCCGGTATGAAGAGTGTCTTGAAATACTTCGCCGGCTCAACCCGCACCATCCCCGGTGGAATCTTGTCCAGGGCGTCGAGGGTCACGCTGGCTTCTCCGCCCTCTCCGGGAGGCACCAGGACCCGAGGAATCAGGGCAAGCGTGGTGCGGTACACGGTGCCAAAGCCAGACTTTTCAAACTTCCATATCAGTGTCCCGCGTGGCACGCGTACATTGCGGATCGGAGTTCTCCCGACCAGATTCCATGGTGCGTTCGGCTCGACGTAGTTCTTGTAGTACAGGTCTGCGCCAGGAGGTGTGGTTTCAACCGATAGCCGATAAGAAATGGCAGGCCACAAACTAGCAAGGGCGGGGTCACCCGGGATAGCCTTCTCCGCCTGCACTGCAAGCGCGTACGCCTCTGGGAGTTTGCCTAGTCCCCACGACCCGCTTGACTCCGAAAGAGAAGTGATCTGCGGGAGTGCCACTTGACGCGCCCAGCGCGCATCGCGGGAGCGCTTGGCAAGCCAGAACACGCCCGCAGCGATCAAAAGAGCGATCAGCAAAAGCGGAACCAAGACGCGCGGGCGCCGTACTTCGTGCGCAATGCGCCCAGGAGTCAACGTGCTGCCTGATTCCGGAAACAACACTTCGCGAGCCGACTTGAGCGCCGTCATGACTTCGGCTCCGGAAGCATAACGCTCGGCCGGATTTTTCTTGAGGCAGCGCGCAACAATGTTCCGAATCTCTGATGGAATGTCGCGCCGGATCGCACTCACTGGCTGCGGCTCGTCCCGCATTACCGCCGCCAAAAGCGCGGCATTGGATTGGCCTTCGAACGCTCGCTTTCCCGTGAGCATTTCGTACAAAACCGAGCCAAACGAAAATACATCGCTCCGCGAGTCGGTAGCTTTGCCCTCTGCTTGTTCGGGCGACATATACGCGGCCGTACCGACAATCATGCCTGGCATGGTCGCCACGGTGGCTGCTTGACTTTCCGATGAGGCAGGGCCCGCCAGTTTTGCAAGCCCGAAGTCGAGCACTTTTAACAACCCAGACTCTTCCACGATGATGTTCGAAGGCTTCAGGTCCCGGTGAGTGATGCCCGCGTTATGAGCGTGTGCCAGTGCATCGGCTATTTGGCTCGCATACTTGAGAGCCACATTGGCGGGTAGCCCGCCTGTCTGGATCATCTTGTCGAGTGTTCGACCGGCAACAAACTCCATCACGATGAAGTCGATACCGTTTTGTGAGCCAACATCGTGGACAACACAGATGTTCGGATGTTGAAGGACGCAAACGGCCTGCGCTTCCTGAGCAAAACGTGCCCGCAAGTCCGAGTCGGAAGTAAGGTGGGCAGGGAGAATCTTGATCGCCACTTCTCGCTTGAGGCGAGTATCGCGGGCGCGATAAACCTCACCCATTCCACCGGCACCCAGCAGCGACTCGATTTCGTAAGGGCCAAGCTTCGTGCCAGAGGAGAGCGTCATCGGCGCACCATTATAGCCGCTCGTACACCATCGACTCTGATTGGTTTGTTGGCAAACCGGAAGAACCAACCACAAGATAGCTCAAAGAGCGATGTTACTCGGCAGCGCGAAACTGCATTATTTTTCTGCGGGCGCGTTTGGAAGGCCTTCCCTGCGGCGCGGGACTAGAACTTATTCCTGCCCTGCGCAGTTCTGCCATCTTTAAACGCAATTCGCGGCTTGACTCCGTTTCGCGGTAGAGAGTTTGAGCTACTGATGCGGGGCCGCGAACCTCGGCGAGAACCTGAACCTCCACGTCAAAATTCCCATGTTCGGTCCTGATCTGCAAAAAATCACCGGCACGGACCTCGCGAGCCGGCTTGACGGACTGGTTGTTGCATTGAACTCTACCCAGTTCGCAGGCTCGCGCGGCCAGGCTGCGCGTCTTGTAGAATCGGGCGGTCCACAGCCACCTGTCCACTCGAACACTGGTCATGATCTGTGTTAAAGGGTATCAGGTGGGCGATTAATATGCCGGAATTGCCAGACATTGCCGCTTACATGACAGCACTTGAGCCGCGCATCCTGGGACGGCCAGTCGAGCAAATACGGTTGGCAAGTCCATTTCTGCTTCGTACCGCACAACCGCCGGTCACGCATGTGGAGGGGCGAATCGTGCGCCAGTTGCGGCGGGTTGGCAAGAGAATCGCATTTGGGGCAGAAGGCGATTTCTGGCTGGTGCTGCACCTCATGATTGCCGGCCGATTGCACTGGCGCTCGAGAGGAGCAAAGCTGGCTGGCCGTCAGACGCTGGCAGCCTTCGATTTTCCCAACGGCTCTCTCGTGCTCACCGAAGCCGGCACCAAGCATCGCGCATCCCTGTACGTTTTTCACGGAGAAGAAAAATTACGGTCGGTAGACCCCGGCGGAATCGACGTCTTCAACAGCAGTCTCGAGTCGTTTCGCGATGCCATGAGGGCTGAAAACAGAACCCTCAAGAGAGCGCTTACTGACCCTCGCATAGTCGATGGCATTGGTAATGCCTATTCGGATGAAATTCTGCATGCCGCACAGTTGTCTCCTATTGCATTGACACAAAAGCTGAATTTGGATGAGTGGGGCAAGCTCTTCGCGGCTACGCGCGAAACGCTTAAACGGTGGATAGATGAGTTGCGGGCAGAAGCTCTCGTCAGCTTTCCGGAAAAAGTGACCGCATTCAGGAAAGGAATGGCGGTGCATGGATGCTATCGCGAACCATGTCCGCGGTGTGGGGCAAGAATTCAGCGGATTCGCTACGCGGATAACGAAACCAACTATTGCGTTGGTTGCCAGACCGGAGGAAAAGTTCTCGCCGATCGAAGTTTGTCACGCCTGTTGCGTTCGGATTGGCCCAAAACGCTGGATGAGCTAGAAACTCTCAAGCGATCATAGGGGCCAGATACCGCATACCTGCTGAATTGATGCCGGCATTGCGAACTGGCCCATGCTCTGGTGATTAGTCACGATCCTTTTGCGAACCGATGTCCCCAACATTCCGGCGATGTGGAGCTTGCCGCTGATGTTTATTGGGAGCCGATTCATCGTGCACCACGATCGGCGAAACGTGCCATGATTCCACAAGCCGATTTGAGGTTCCTGGTCTTTTCGGTATACGCTCTGGTACTCCTCTCGGGTTGGATCGGGAGCGACTTCGCAGGAAAGTCGCGGAAACAAGATGAATGCTAACGCCGACAGCGAACGTTTCCACGGTGTGGAAAAGTACGCTGCCTATCTCCAGACACCCGAGGGGCGGTTGCGCCTCGACCTCGCCTTTGCCAATCTGCGGGAGTTTCTGCCGCGGGTCACACGGTCTTTGCGCGCTCTGGATATTGGGTCTGGCACGGGCGCGATGGCGATTCGTTTGGCGCGACTTGGCCTTCATGTTACGTTGCTGGATTCGTCCCTCCCGATGCTGGACTTCGCGCAGCGTGCCGCGCAGGAAGCAGGCGTAACGGACTGGATTGTGCTGCAACATGGGGATGTCTCGCAACTGCGAGGCTTATTCCTGCCCGGGTCATTTGATGTAATTCTTTGTCACAACATTTTGGAATATGTCGACAATCCCTCATCTGCATTGAGCTGTGCGGCTCGCGGGTTGCGAAATTCGTCCAGCATAATCTCGATTTTGGTTCGTAGCCAGGCAGGTGAGGTGTTAAAGGCCGGTATCCAAGCCGGTGATCTCGCCTTGGCCGAGCACAACTTAGCGGCTGAGTGGGCCCACGAGTCTCTCTATGGAGGCCGGGTGCGCCTATTTACACCCGACGGGCTGCAAACCATGCTGAAAGCGGCGCATCTCATAAGCGCTGCCGAGCGCGGTGTGCGAGTTGTGTCGGATTATTTGCCGCCGCAGGTTTGCCGCACCACTGAATACGAGCGGATCTTTGAACTAGAGCGTAAGCTGGGCAGGCGAGCGGAGTTTGCCGCAGTCGCCCGCTACACCCATTGCCTGGCCCGTAGCGAAGCTTCAATCACGAAAGACAGTGTATGACCCAGGCCACGCCCCCGTGTTCGTTGCCCGAATCTCGAATGGGGACGCCTCGTGCTGGCATTTCGCTCGGACTTGGGCTCACCAACGAGTGTAATCTGGCATGCGCTTTCTGCTACCGCGATCCGACTCGCGCGGATCGCCTCTCCCTTGATCAAGTCAAATCCGTGATGGAGTGCCTGCCAGTCCGCTCGGTAAATCTGGGCACGGGCGAGAACGGGATGCATCCCGAGTTCAAGGCAATACTGGCGTTCCTGCGAACACAACCGGTCAAACTGACCATCACTTCCAACGGTCATAGCGTTGCTGTTCTGGAGGACGATCAGCTGCGGGCGTTCCACGACATCGAGTTTTCTCTCGATTACCCGACGGAGACAGAGCAGGATGCGCAGCGCGGGCCAGGCAATTGGGATCTGATCCATCGACAGGCAAAGCGGTGTGTCAGGCTCGCCGTGCCAGTGACCATCATTGCCGTCATGATGAAGTCGAATTACCTGCGTTTGGCGGACGTGGCGCGTGTGGCCAAACAATTTGACGCTCCATTGCGAATAAACGTGTATCAGGCCGTGCGGTCCGACCTCTATGCGCTGAGTTACGAAGAATACTGGGAAGGATTCCGACGGCTCTTTGCCGAGACCGACGTGATCGCGATTGGCGAGCCGCTGGTACGTGCCGTGGCGGGCTCGCAACCACTTGGCGCAGGATGTGGCGTTAGCACAGTGCGAGTCACGCCGCGAGCGACCACGCAACCTTGCGTTTACTGGCCGGGATCGGGAGAGCCGCTCGCAGATTTGATTCTGGCTGGCTCCGAAATTTTGAACTCTGCGCCGTTTCAGCAGGCCCGCACCCTCCCGGAAGCGTGCCAGCCTTGCGAGTTTCGGGATACGTGCCACGGCGGATGCGCCGGACGCCGCCGCCTGCAAGGTACACTCCCGCAGCCTGACTTCTATTGTCCGATCATTCGCGGGGAACGACCATGTCTCCAGATACACATGGCTGCTAAACGCGATCTGCCCAAGCTCAGCAGCTCTTGCACTACCGTCGTGATCGCCAGGTAGTCTGATTTAGTTAAAAACAACGTCAGCTGCTCGGGCTAACCACTGTGAACGTCGCCCTCTGGCAGCACTCGCCGCATCCGGTGAAGACGTGGGGCGGAGAGTCGACCAACTCGATCAGCACCTGTGCTGGCGGGGAGGCGCCTCGACAGACCGCTGGCAAACACCACGATCTGCCAAGGCGTCTTGAACTCAGGCGGCGGTAGCGCTTTTCTGAGCTTCGCCCAGAAACTCAAGTAGATCAGCATTAAATTGTTGCTGATGAGTTGCGGTCAGCCCATGGGGTGCGCCCGGATAATAGATCTCCTGCGCGCCCTTGATCAGCCTGGCGGATTTTCTTGCCGAATCCTTCACGGGAACGATCTGATCATCCTCCCCGTGAAGAACAAGGGTTGGGAAATCGAACTTCTTCAGGTCTTCGGTGAAGTCTGTTTCGGAGAAGGCTTTGACGCACTCGTACGCACCTACAGCTCCGGCTTGCATGCTCCAGAGCCAGAACTGATCCAAAGTGCCTTGCGAGACTTTCGCTCCCGGCCGATTGGCACCGTAAAACTGTATTGCAAGGTCTTTGTAGAACTGGGACCGATCACCGGCAACGCCGGCGCGAATGGCG
>Ga0187778_10003816_pt1 | contig 10058 bp, 11 predicted proteins | sample 1015_Q2_SP5_20_M_FD_132418 | JGI IMG/M metagenome (GOLD analysis project Ga0187778, IMG submission 132418) | Tropical peat soil microbial communities from peatlands in Department of Meta, Colombia - 1015_Q2_SP5_20_MG | ecosystem: Environmental > Terrestrial > Soil > Wetlands > Peat | place...
CTCAATATATTCGCCCAGAGTTTCGAAATAGTTTCTTAACAATGTGGGGTCGTTCGAGCCCAGCAGTTGGATGCTGAACGTGCCCCCTTTCGCCTCCGCCAGCCAGCGCTGGGTCGCAAGCAAGCGTTGTTCCAACGGGTCGCTGTGGGGCGAGGCCCCGTTGTGGCCCGGGACTTGGTCGCGCTCGCTTGCCGCCGTAGCGCCGCCAGGCGCTGCGGAGGAGGGTGTGGGCGACGCCACGGGTTGCACCGGTGCCGCGGCGGGTAGTGTCGCCGCTTGCGGCGTCTCCGCCCGTGCCACAGGGGTCGCGGGGATTGAGTCCCCTCCGCCAGGCCTAGGCGATTGACTGGGGACCGGAGGCGGACTGACCGGAGCGGCCTCGCCCGCGTGCGGTCTCGCCGGCGTCTCCCCGGCGAGTTGTGTGTACGCTCGGTAAAGGCCCACGACGGCAACCGCACCAAGCAGAAACGCCGCCGCGGGCGCTAACCAACCGAGCTTGGCCGGGGCGCCGACCCGGCCGCTGAATTCACTGTCATGCACGGCGGCGCGGACGTGTTTGGCGGTGATGTTGTGGGTGTTCTCCGCGAAGGCGGCGAGCAAAGCCTTGTCGGCGACGATGTTGATGCGGCGCGTCAAACCCGCGGTGGCTTGCGCCATGTAGCGAATCACCGGCGCAGCAAACAGGTCCGGCCCATGATAGCCGGCCGCCCGCAGGCGAAACGCAATATAGGCGCGCACCTCTTCGGGTTTGAGCGGCCCAAGCGAGAAACTGTGTGTGATGCGCTCGCGCAGTTGCCGGATCTGCGTTTTGGCCAGATTTTCGTCGAGCTCCGGCTGTCCGAACAGCACGATCTGCAGCAGCTTGTACTGCTTGGTTTCCAGGTTCGATAGCAGTCGCATCTCCTCCAGCGTGGCGAGCGGCATGCTCTGCGACTCCTCCACGAAGATCACCACCTGTCGTCCCTCGGCGTGTCGCGCAACGAGGTAATCATTGAGCGCATGCATGACCACGAGCCGTCCGGCGTCCGGCGCAATCGGCAGCTGCAGCTCAAAGGCGATCGCATGCATGATCTCTTCGGGCGAGACGCTCGGATTGGCCAGATAGACGGTTTCGACGGATTTGGGCAGCCGCGCCTGGAGCACGCGGCACAGCATGGTCTTGCCACTGCCCACCTCGCCGGTAACTTTGATGATGCCCTCGCCGTGCGTGATGGCGTAGATCAGTGCCTCGAGCACAGCACCCCGGTTGCCGCCCTCGAAGAAGAAGTCGGTGTCGGGAGTAATCTTGAACGGAGGCTGTTTCAGCCCGAAGAAGCTGTAGTACATGAGCGATTGGTCATTGGTCGAGCGCGTTGCGGTCGGTCAGCGTGCCATAGCTTTGCATGCGGCTGTAAAGCGTGGTGCGATGTACGCCGAGCAATTTCGCCGCCTGGCTCAAGTTGCCGCCGGTCACCGCCAGCGCCGCTTCCACGTAGCCGCGTTCGATGCGCCCCATGGTTTCGTCGAGACGGAAGTTCCTCGCTGTGAGCAGCTGTCGCTTGGCGGCTTCCACAGTGCTGCGGTGATCAAGGCCGAGCATGGGCTCGCGCGACTGCTCGGTGCCCTCCTCGGGGTCCAGTTCAGCGAGCAGTTGCTCTCGGTTGATCGACTGGCCCGCATACTTCGTGGTGAGGCGGATCACGATGTTGCGCAGTTCGCGCACGTTGCCCGGAAAGGCATAGTCCATCCAAAGTTGCGCGGCACGAGAATCGAGCGTGAATCGCACCGCGTCGCTTTGCGCCGCATAGAACTCCGCGAAATGGCTGAGCAGCTGCACCTTGTCTTCGCCCAGATCGCGCAGCGGGGGCACGCTGACGGTGAACACGCTGAGCCGATGGTACAGGTCGGCGCGGAACCGCCCGGCCTTGACTTCGTGGCGCAGGTCGCGATTGGTCGCAGCGATGACGCGCGCTTGGCTGTGCCGGCTTTGGGTCTCGCCCACGCGTTGATACTCGCCGTTCTCGAGCACGCGCAGCAGCTTGGCTTGCAGCTCGAGCGGCAGCTCTCCAATCTCGTCCAGGAACAGCGTGCCATCGTGCGCATCCTCGAAGTATCCGGGGCGCGTCGTGTTTGCTCCGGTAAACGCGCCCTAGGCGTGGCCAAACAAGGTAGCTTCCACTAAGTTGGGCGAGATCGCGGCGCAGTTGAGCGCGAGGTAGGGCTTCATGGCGCGAGGGCTTTGCCGGTGCAAGGACAGGGCAACCAATTCCTTGCCGCTGCCCGACTCTCCTTCGATTAGCACGGGAAAGGGCGAATCCGCGTACTGGCGGATCTGCTGCCTGAGCTTTGTGATGGCAGGGCCAGAGCCCACGATGCCCGGCTCGATACCTTGCGCGACTCGCTCGGCGGCGGTAATGGTGCGCGCCTGAAGCAGCAGCTCCTTGAGGCGTTGCGGCTCGCAGGGTTTAGCAACGAACTCGATCGCCCCAAGGGCTCTCGCATGCCGGGCGTTGTCTTCGTCGCTCTGGCCCGACAGCACCAGGATTTTTATGCCGGGGGACAGCGCCAGCAGCTCGTTGATGAGGCGAAAACCCTCGTCGGGTCGATGCGGCGTTGGTGGCAGTCCCAGATCCACCAGCGCAAGCTCGGGCGGAGTTTCCAGTTGACGCAACAAGCTTTTGACTTGGGCGCGCGACTCAGCCACGTAGACACAGAAGTCCCGGCCGAGCACGAAGTCGAGCGCGTCTGTGATCAGCGGATCGTCGTCGACGATGAGGAGATCGGGCTTGATCGGTGCGGCAGTGTCCACGTCGTTCACTCGCGGCTCACTGGAGAGACCTTCGCATTGTGCCAGATCGTCAGGTGTGCTCGCACAAGGCTTGCCCGCTAAACCGCCATCGGTTGCTCGATGCAAGCGAGGAAGGCCTGCTCGAGGCTGGCGGCCACGTGGCGCTCGCGCAACTCGTTGGGAGTCCCTGCGAAGCGCAGCCGACCCTGGTGGATCACAGCCATCTGGTCGCAGAGCTCGTCCACATCGGCTAGCGCATGCGAGGTAAAAAACACAGTCTTGCCGGCATCGCGCGCGGCGCGAAGTTGCGCTTTGAGCAGCGCGCGAGCCTTCGGATCAAGACCGCTGGTGGGCTCGTCCAGAATGTACAAATCCTTGCCGCTCAGCAGACACGCCGCCAGCCCCAACTTCTGCGTCATCCCCTTGGAAAACGCACGCACCGGCTTGGCGAGCGCGGATAGATCCAAGTCCAATGCGACAAACATGCGCTCGGCATCTTCGCCCCGATACACCACGTCCTGGAGCTGGAGCATGTAGCGCAAGAAGTCCCCACCGGTGAGATAGAACGGCGGGTTAAACCGCTCCGGCAAAAACGCGAGCCGACTGCGCGCACGGGTCAAGCGGCTCGACACCCCGAAGATCTCGATCTCGCCGCCATCGGGCTCGGAGAAATCGAGCAGGCACTTGAGCAGTGTCGTCTTGCCGGCGCCGTTCATTCCGACTAGACCAAACGTCTGGCTCGGCGCGACGGTCAGCGAAAAGTCGTCAAGCGCCACAGCGGGACCATAGCGCTTGCGCACACGTGCGCACCGCAAAGCCTGGACGCAAGCCGACGAAATCGTCATGGTCGTTCCAATCGAACCGCCTAGAAAATGGACTCAGCGTCGCGCGCGCGATTGCCTCGGGGGCGGCGCCGAAGCGGGTAGCGCAGCTTCTTTAAGCCTCTGCGTGCCTGTGCGCTTTCGCGCAGTGCGCCAGACCCGAGCAAAATGCAAGCCAACGCATGATATCGCGACCGAGGTTTGAAACCGGGGTACAATCCGGCGCGTTTCCCAGGCGGGCCATCTTGTGAGCGCAGAAGATCTGATCGAACTTCGCGGCGTCCAGTTCAGCTACGACGCGCGCGCCGTGCTGACCGGGATCGACATGGCGATTCCGCGCGGCAAGGTGGTGGCGATCATGGGGTTGAGCGGCTCGGGTAAGACCACTATCCTGCGGCTAATCGGGGGTCAGGTAAAGCCCGATCGCGGGAGCATAACGGTGGAGGGCCGGCGCATTCACGACCTGTCCCACCGCGAACTGTACGCGCTGCGACGACGCATGGGGATGCTGTTTCAATTCGGAGCCCTGTTCACTGACTATTCCGTGTTCGAGAACGTGGCCTTCCCGCTGCGCGAGCACACGCAGTTTCCCGAACCGCTGATCCGCGATCTGGTGATGATGAAGTTGAACGCGGTTGGCTTGCGCGGTGCGGCGCAGCTCAGGCCAGAGGCGCTGTCAGGCGGCATGGCGCGGCGGGTCGCGTTGGCGCGCGCGATCGCGCTCGACCCCATGCTGATCATGTACGACGAGCCGTTCACCGGCCTGGACCCGATTTCCACCGGTGTGATCGCCAATCTGATCCGCCGTCTCAATGACGCGCTCGGTGCCACCTCGATCGTTGTCACGCACGACGTGGAAGAATCGTTCAAGATTGTCGACTACATCTATTTCGTCTCGGCCGGGACGATTGTGGCGCAGGGCACACCCGATTCGCTGTCTCAATCGAACGAACCGTTTGTGCGCCAGTTCGTCCTCGGACAGACCGACGGGCCGGTGCCGTTCCACTACCCGGCGCAGGCGTATGCCGATGACCTCGGACTGGGGCGCGGCCTGTGATCGGGGCGCTCGATCGCGGCCTGCGTCACGTCGGCCATATCGTGGTCGACGGAGTTTGGAAACTCGGCGTCGCCTCGCGCTTCTCTTGGTTCGTCGTGATCCGTTCGGCGCAGAGCATCCGTCGCTTCCAGCTGGTCTTAAACGAGATCTACTTCACTGGCACACTGTCGCTCATCATCATCATCGTCTCTGGCCTGTTTGTCGGCTTGGTGCTGGGGCTGCAGGGCTACGAGACGCTCAAAAGGTACGGGTCGGCCGAGGCCCTGGGCACGCTGGTCGCGCTGGCATTGGTGCGCGAACTGGGGCCGGTGGTTTCGGCGCTGTTGTTCGCGAGCCGGGCCGGGTCCGCGGTCACCGCCAAGATCGGGATCATGAAAGCCACCGAACAGCTGTCGGCCATGGAGATGATGGCGGTGGACCCCTTCGCGCGGGTCCTGTCGCCGATTTTCTGGGGAGGGGTGATCTCCATGCCGCTGCTGGCAGCCATATTCAGCGCGGTCGGCGTATTTGGCGGCTATTTGATCGGTGTCGTCATTATCGGCGTGGACTCGGGCGCGTTCTGGTCCCAGATGCAGGCCAACGTCGACCTGCGCGAGGACATTCTCAACGGGCTGATCAAAAGCGTGGTATTCGGCGTCGCGGTCACGCTGATCGCGCTGTTCGAGGGCTACGACGCACCGCCCACCGCCGAGGGCGTGTCCTACGCGGTCACGCGCACCGTAGTCACCTCGGCCCTCGCGATATTGGCGCTCGACTTCGTGCTGACCTCCTTCATGTTTACCGGGGTTTGATCATGAAACGCACGACGGTGGATCTGTGGGTCGGGGTGTTCGTGACAGCGGGGCTGGCCGGTTTGCTCACCTTGGCTCTCAAGGTGGGCAACGCAAGCAGCGTCTCCGTTGCCGATAGCTACAGCGTGTATGGTTTGTTCGAGAATATCGGTGGTCTTAAGTCGCGCGCGCCGGTCAAGAGTGCAGGTGTAGTGGTCGGGCGCGTGGCGGGCATCGTCTTTGACGATCAGAGGTACTCCGCCAGGGTCACGATCCGCATCGACAAACGCTACAAATTCCCAAAGGACACATCCGCGTCCATCCTGACTTCGGGTCTGCTCGGAGAGCAGTACATTGGGTTGGACGCAGGGGGCGATAGCGCGAATCTGGGCGACGGAGACCAGATCAAGCTCACTCAGTCGGCCCTGGTCCTGGAGAAGTTGATCGGCCAGTTCCTGTATGGCAAGGCCGCCGAAGGGGGGACGAAGAAATGAAGCTCCAGCGCAGCGCGTTGGTTACCCAAACAAGCGGTCCAACGACAACCTAGCGAGGTGATGGCATGGTGGGTTGGAACAAGACGATGGAGCGCTTGCGATCATGGGCCGCTGGACTGGCCCTGCTGTCCGCGCTCGGCGCGAGCGGCGCGGCGCTCGCGCAACAGGCGCCGGATAAGCTGGTGAGAACGGTTGCAGACGAGGTGCTGGCTACCCTGAAACAGGATCCTGAGTTGCGCGCCGGCAGCCAGGCCAAATTTGCCGAATTGCTCGAACAGAAGGTCGCGCCGCACTTCGATTTCGAGCGGATGACTCGGTTGGCGGTCGGCCGCAGCTGGCGGCAAGCCACACCCGAGCAGCAGAAAGCTCTGGTTGAGCAGTTTCACAACCTGCTCATACGCACCTATGCCACCGCCTACACCGCGTACAAGGACATCGCCATCGAGGTAAAACCGCTGCGCATGCAACCGAGCGACAACGACGTGCAAGTACGAACCGAGATCAAGGTGCCGGAGGCTCAACCGATCGGCGTCGATTACAGCATGTACAAGTCCGGGTCGGACTGGAAGATCTACGACGTGGCGGTCGAGGGAGTGAGCCTTCTTACCACATACCGCAGCACCTTCGCTGACGAGATTAAGCAAAGCGGCATCGATGGACTGATCAAGACGCTGCAGGCCAAGAACACGCTGCCTGCTGCGGGGAACAAGAGGCAACAGTGACGCCGTGACGCCTACCGGCATCGAGTTTTCTGATGGCTGCCTGCGGGTTAAAGGGCCTCTGACTCTCACCACCGTCGGGCCTTTGCTCGAAGGCGCAAGAGCGCGCCTGGATACACCGGAGCTCCGCGTTGACCTGTCCACGGTCACCGAGGCGGACTCCTCGGCGGTTGGGCTGCTGCTCGCGTGGGTTCGTGACGCCGCCGTTGCCGGGCGTCGTATGCGCTTCGAAAACCTGCCCTCGAATCTGAAATCGCTCATCAAGCTCTACGACGTCGGGGAGTTCATTCCCGGCGCATGAGCTGACTGGCCGCAGTCATCGCGCTTGCCGCCCATGCCTGCCGCAATCGAGGTCCAGCACGTCCACAAGCGCTTCGCGGCCGTGCGCGCCCTCGACGGGATTAGCCTCAACATCGCGGAGGGCGAATTTTTCGGCTTGCTCGGCCCGAACGGGGCGGGCAAGACCACGCTGATCAGCATCCTGGCCGGTCTGGCGCTCGCCGACTCGGGTGAGCTTCGGATCATGGGCTATGACGTGGTCACTCAATATCGACAGGCCCGCCGCCTGATCGGTGTGGTTCCGCAGGAGCTGGTCTTCGATCCGTTTTTCACGGTTCGCGAGACCCTGCGCATTCAATCTGGATATTTCGGCCTGCGCGACAATGACGCTTGGATCGATGAGATCATCGAGCGCCTGGATCTGACCGACAAAGCGCACGCCAACATGCGCGCGCTCTCAGGGGGCATGAAGCGCCGCGTACTGGTGGCCCAGGCGCTCGTGCACAAGCCACCGGTGATCATCCTCGATGAGCCGACCGCCGGGGTGGACGTCGAGCTGCGCCAGGGGTTGTGGCGCTTCATTCGCGAGCTTAACCAGGCCGGCCACACCGTGGTGCTGACCACCCACTATCTGGAAGAGGCCGAGGCTCTTTGCAGTCGCATCGCTATGCTCAAACAAGGGCTCATCGTCGCCCTGGACACCACCCGCAATCTGCTGTGCGGGGTAACCGGCGTGCGGTTGCGCCTGCGGCTGTGGCCCGACCAGCCGCCCGCGTCGATGGCTCAGCGCGTTGTGACTCACGAAGGCAACAGCTGGGTTCTGGCCCTTGACCACTACGCACAGATCGAAACCGTGTTGGCCGATCTGCGCTCCGAGCACATCGAGGTGCTGGAACTCGAGGTGCTCCAGATCGACCTCGAGGATGTGTTCGTGCAGATGATGCGGAGGCAGTAGTGTCCGGCTTTCGCACCCTGCTGTACAAGGAGCTGCTGCGGTTTCGCAAAGTAAGCTTCCAGACCCTCGCCGCCCCGATCCTGAGCGCGCTGCTGTACCTGCTGATCTTTTCGCATGCTCTGGAGTCGCGCGTTCAAGCGTTCCCCGGCGTGGACTACACCGCGTTCTTGGTCCCGGGGCTGGCCATGATGTCGCTGCTTCAAAATGCCTTCGCCAACAGCTCCTCGAGCCTGATCCAGTCCAAGATCACTGGCAACATTATCTTCATGCTGCTCACACCTTTGTCCGCGCTGGAAATCTTTGCCGCCTACCTGCTGGCGGCCGCGGTGCGCGGCGTGCTGGTCGGGGTGGGCGTGCTGCTGGTGACCGTGGGCTTTGCCCACGTGCCGCTGCACCATCCACTTTGGGCCTTTGCTTTTGCGCTCCTGGGCGGTGGGATCATGGGTGCCCTGGGACTTCTCGCCGGGATCTGGGCCGACAAATTCGACCAGCTGGCGGCGTTCCAAAACTTCATCATTATCCCGCTCACCTTCCTCGCGGGCGTGTTCTATTCGGTGCACACCTTGCCAGCATTCTGGCAGCGCGCCTCGCACCTGAACCCATTCTTCTACATGGTGGACGGGTTTCGTTTCGGCTTCTTTGGGACCGGCGACGTCAATCCCCTGGTGAGCCTAGCGGTGGTTTCGGCAAGCCTGATCGCGCTGTCCGCGCTCACGCTGCGGATGCTGCAAACCGGTTACAAGCTGCGCTACTGAAGCCGAAAGATACAATATCGCTTTTCCGATCCTTGTCAGGAGCCACACCTGTGGTCGCACCAGAAGATGTCAAGCGTTACATCGCGGAGGGCCTCGATTGCCAGCACCTGGAAGTGAGCGGCGATGGACATCATTTTGAGGCGCTCATCGTGAGCGCGGCGTTTCGCGGAAAGTCGCGCGTGCAGCAGCATCAGCTCGTGTACCGCGCGCTGGGCGAGCGCATGCGCGAAGAGATCCATGCCCTGTCCATGCAAACTCTGACCCCCGAAGACTGGTCGAAGCGCGCCTGATGGACCGGCTCGTGATCCAAGGCGGCGTGCCCTTGTCGGGGGAAGTCCGCATTTCGGGTGCCAAGAACGCGGCATTGCCGGTGCTGTGTGCCGCCATTCTCACCGCCGACACGCTGCACGTGCAGAACGTGCCGCATTTGCGCGATGTCGCCACCGCCTTGTCGCTGCTCGCGCAGATGGGCATCGAGGTCTCGCTCGACGAGAGGGGGGTGGTGAGCTTGACCGCCGCCCGGCTCAACAATCGCGTGGCGCCCTACGAGCTGGTCAAGACGATGCGCGCCTCGATCTTGGTGCTGGGCCCGCTGGTTGCCCGCTTTGGCGAGGCGCGCGTTTCGCTGCCAGGCGGCTGCGCCATCGGCCTGCGCCCGGTCGACCAGCACATCAAAGGACTGCAGGCGCTCGGTGCGCACATCGACATCGAGCAAGGCTATATTCACGCCACCGCGCCGCGCTTGCGGGGCGCTCGGCTGGTGATGGACCTGGTGACAGTGACCGGCACTGAAAACCTCCTGATGGCCGCGGCCCTGGCGGAGGGCACTACGGTGATCGAAAACGCGGCGCGCGAACCGGAGGTCGTGGATTTAGCCAACTGCCTCGTTGCCATGGGGGCCAACATCCGCGGGCAGGGCACAGACGTGATCACCGTGGAGGGCGTGTCCAGTTTGCACGGCGCGGTGTATCGGGTCATGCCCGATCGCATCGAAACGGGAACCTTTCTGGTCGCGGCGGCCGCCACCGGCGGCGAAATTCGCCTCAGGGACACGCGACCGGGCATCCTCGACGCGGTGCTGGGCAAGCTCGCGGAGGCAGGCGCTGCGATCGACAGCGGAACGGACTGGATGCGGCTGCGAACCAATGGCCACAGCCACGCGGTAAACATCCGCACGGCCCCGTACCCCGCCTTCCCCACCGACATGCAGGCCCAGTTCATGGCGCTCAACGCCGTCGCCAGGGGAACGTCAATCATGACCGAGACCGTGTTCGAAAACCGCTTCATGCACGTGCAGGAGTTGCGCCGCTTGGGCGCGGATATCGAGGTCGAAGGCAACACTGCCGTCGTGCGCGGTGTGCCGGGGCTCGGCGGAGCAAGGGTCATGGCGACCGACCTGCGTGCGTCCGCCTGCCTGGTGCTCGCGGGGCTGGTCGCCAGC
>Ga0187778_10003817_pt1 | contig 10057 bp, 4 predicted proteins | sample 1015_Q2_SP5_20_M_FD_132418 | JGI IMG/M metagenome (GOLD analysis project Ga0187778, IMG submission 132418) | Tropical peat soil microbial communities from peatlands in Department of Meta, Colombia - 1015_Q2_SP5_20_MG | ecosystem: Environmental > Terrestrial > Soil > Wetlands > Peat | place...
ACGCGCACCAGCTGGTGCACCGCGACGTGAAGCCGCAGAACGTGATGCTGCAGGGAGCGAAGCAGCGGGTGCTGGTGGCCGATTTCGGGATCGCCAAGGCGGCGGCGGGGAGCGGCGAGCGCCTCACCGGGACCGGCGTCATCATCGGATCGCCGCACTACATGAGCCCCGAGCAGGCGAGCGGCGCCCCGGACGTGGACGCGCGCAGCGACATCTACTCCCTGGGCATCGTGCTGTGGGAGATGCTCGCCGGCGAGGTCCCGTTCGACGCCACGTCGAGCCAGGGCATCCTGATCCAGCACCTCACCAAGGCGATGCCCGCCATCCGCACCAAGCGGCCGGCGGTGAACGCGCAGCTCGGCAAGGTGGTCGCGCGCTGCACCGAGAAGAAGCCGGAGAACCGCTACCAGACCGCGGCCGAGCTGGCCGACGCGCTGCGGGCCTGCGCCGCCGGCGCGGCGCCGGGCGCCCGGCGACCGGGCCTGCCCGTGCCGCTCGTCGCCGCGCTCGGCGTCGCGGTCGTGCTCGTGGCCCTCGGCGCCGCGCTCCTGTGGAGGGGCCTCGGCTCGCGGTCGGCCGGAGCCGCCGCCAGGGCGGACTCGACGCGGTCGACCGCGGCGAGGATCGCGGTGCTGCCTTTCGACGTGTCGGGCGCCGACACCTCGCTGGCCAACAGCCTGCCGAGGATCCTCACCGACCGCCTGTCCGCGCGGTACACGGTGCCGACCGTCGACACCCGGGACCTCGTGGGGCGGTGGACGGAGCAGCATCGCAAGATCGTCGCGCCGCTGGCCGACAACGCCGGCTTCGCCTACGGCCTCGGGGCCAACCAGATGGTGATCGGCTCCGCCATCGGCTCGGGCCGCAATCTGCTCCTGTCGGTAGACGTGTACGACACGCACGACCTCACGCGCCTCTCGCATGGCGAGGCCTCCGGGAGCCAGGACAGCCTGCAGGCCCTGATGGACCGCCTCGCGGGCCCGGTGGCGGCGGCGCTGTGCACCCAGCCCGACTTCAACCAGGGCCGCCTCTGCTACGACACGCCGGCGCATCCCCGCGACGCGCTCGCGGTCACCGACGTGCCGCAGCCGAACGAGCCGCCGCCGACGGCGCCCGTCTTCCTGGTGCGGGTCAGCAAGGACGGCCAGGCGACCGACGTGCGCGTGAAGACGCCGTCCAACCACGACGACATCAACGCCTTCGCGCTCACCGCGGTGCAGAACACCGGCTACCAGCCGGCGCTGAAGGCCGGACAGCCCGTCGACGCGTGGGCCACCGTGCCGGTGATCGTGCACTCCGGCCGCACCGCGAGGGCGCCGGTCACCGTGCCCGCGCAGTGCCGGGACTACGGCTACCAGAACCCGAACCACGCCTGCTTCGACAACCGGCCGCAACCGCTTTCGGCCCTGATGATTCCGTGGACCCGACCGGGGAGGCCGACGGCGGCCACCTTCTGGATCCAGGTCGGCGCCGACGGACAGGTCGAGAACGTCGTGGCGCTGCAGACCTCGAGCGAGACCGACTTCAGCAACGCGGCCCTGGCGGCCGCCAGGAGCCTGAAGTTCAACCCGGCGCAGAAGAGCGGGCAGCCGGTCGAGGCGTGGACGCAGGTGTTGATCTCGCCGGCCCAGTGAGCGAGACCGGTCGCGAGTTGCCAGACGGCAGTTTGACGGTGGTTACCAGATGGGAGTGTCCGCTATGAAGACCCTCTTCGCGGTGGCGCCGGCGCTGCTGGCCGTGGCCGCCCTGCAGGTGGCGACGCCCGAGCCGGTGCGCGCCCAGAAGCCGGTCGCCGAGGTGCAGGTCGCGCCGCCGTACGTCAACCTGCACGTCGGCGCCAGGCACCGCCTCAGCGCGCTGGCGTACGACAAGGACGGCAACGTGATCGCGAGCGGCGTCCGCTACGTCTGGACGTCCAACAACGTGAACGTCGCCCAGGTGGATTCGACCGGCGAGCTCACCGCCGTGGGCGCCGGCACGGCGGTGATCCGGGCCGAGGCGGTCGGGTCGGGCAGCCCGCCCCGGTTCGGCCAGGCCGCGATCCGCGTCCGCAGGGCCGGCCCCTAGCCCTCCGCGCCGCGCGCACCGGGGCGTCGGCCCCGCGGCGCCGCAGCCGGCGCGGCCGCCGGCGAGTCGTCAGGCGGGATCGTAGCTCGCGATGACGGCGCCGCCGCGGCGGCTCACCAGCCGCAGGGCCGCGCGGCCGGCCGGCACCGCAACCTCGAGCACCGCGCGCGAATCGACCGGACGCACCCGCACACTCACGGCTGACCGCTCCGCCACGATGGTGTACAGGTCCGCATCGCCGTACCTGGCGGCGTGGACCAGCGTGGCGTCGTCGGCCCCCTCCACCGTGAACGTCGGAGCGAGCCGCGCCTGGCGCAGCGCCCACCCGTACAGCTCCACCGTCGCGGCGGGATCGGGCGCAAGCTCCACCGGCTCCGGGCACCAGAGGATCGCTCCCCGTCCCACCCTGAGCCGGACCACGGCGGCAGCCGGGGGCCCCTCCCGCCGCCGCACCTTGCGGCCGAGCTGCTCCGCCTGGTCGAGCGGGCCGGTCACCAGGACCGTGACCCCGCGCCGGGCCCACGCGCGAAGAGACGCCCACGCCGGCGCGCGCAGCACCCGCGGCGACGGCACGAGGACCAGGTGCGCGGCGCCCGGGGCCGACGAGGTGGCCAGCTCGGAGACCGCGGCCAGGCCCATCCTGCAGCCGTAGAGCATCGCGCGCACCGCGCGCCTGGTCGCGTCGGTCGCGGTGTTCTGCGTCGAGAACATGTTGGAGTGCGGCACGACCAGCAGCACGCGCTCCGCCTCCCACCCCGCGAGGTGCGGCTGCGCCGCCGCCGCGAAGGCGGCCACGCCGCGCAGCGCCTCCAGCTCCGGCTTCGCGGTGCCGTCCGCCCGCAGCAGGCCGATCGCCGCCTCGTTGTCCGAGGGCATGTAGCAGTTGGAGTTCCACACCCACTCGACGAAGCCGGCCCCGCCCGGCCCCAGGGCCATGGCCATCTTCCGCTCGAGCAGGTCGCGCGCGTACGCCTCCCAGCGCAGCTCGGCCCCGGGCGGATGCGCCGCGAACATCACGCCCGTCTCCTCGACGAGGTTCGCCCTGCCAGGGGCCTTGGTGATCACGCCGTCCCAAGCGAGCGCGTCGTTCAGCCACCAGGTGTGGTTGCAGCTGAAGTCGAGCGCCGGCGCCAGGAGGAGGTTGTTCGGACTGTCGCGCGTGCCGGCCTCGTCCTGGCCCACCGTCACCAGCTGCCGGCCGGCGCCCGCGTCGCGCAGCGCCGAGCGCATCGTCCGCACCCAGCGCGCGAACATCGCCTGCGCGAACAGCCGGTATTCGAGCACCATGGTGGGATGGGCCGGCGCGGCGTCGCCCTCGGCGAAGTCCTCGAGCGGCGGCAGGTCGGCCGCCGGCAGCCGGCGCTGCGCGAGCCAGGCCGCCCAGGCCGCCCGCTCGAAGCGGTCGTAGTTGGGCCGGCAGCTCCACAGGTGGCTGTTGTTGCAGAACGAGGGCTCGTTGATCAGGTCCCAGACGAGATCGTTCATCCGGGCGTAGCGCCTGGCGATCAGAGTCACGAACGCACGCTGTGCCTCGACGGCCGCGGGATCGAGGTAGGGGTTCTCGCCACCCCAGGTCTCGGGCAGGAAGGCGAACAGCGTGAAGATCACCGGCACGTCGTGCCTGCGCGCCGTGAGGATCCAGGCGTCGAGCGCGCGGAGCGCCCCCTCGTCGTGCTCCCCGACCCGCCGCATCAGGAGCTTCCATCCGGTCCAGATCCCGGTGCGGACCAGGTTGACGCCGGCCGCCTTCATCGCGTCGAAGTCGCGGTCCCACAGCCAGGGATCGGGCTGCTGCAGGAACTTCCGGTGCACGTCCGATGCCATGTAGGTGGTGCCCGTGACCGGGTACGGCTCGCCCCCGCGGGTGAACGCGTGAGGTCCGGGCACCAGCGGCGCTCCCGCCGCCAGCAGGTCGTCGTCCCACACCCAGAAGCCCGTCGAGTGCCGCAGCTCCACCGGCGGCTTGCCCGGCGCGGTGAGCGTCGCGCGGATGCGGTACATCCCCGGCTCGAGCCGGTCACCGACGTCGGCCGTTCCGGTCGCGGAGGCCTCCGTGCCGCTCACCGTCACCTCGGCGGTGTCCTGCACCTCGCCGCGCGCATCCGAGATCTCGAGGGCGCAGGTGGCGCTGATCCGGGCGGCCGCGCCGCGCGGGAACCCGCGCAGGGCCACGGCCACCGAGCGCGGCTCCCCCTCGCGGAAGCACGCCGACGAGGGCCAGACCGTGAGCTCCCAGTCGGGCGCGCCGGCCGCCTCCACCAGCGCGTGGATCGCCGGCGCGGGGACCGGGCCGTCGCCCGCGGCGAACACCCACCGCCCGCCCGCGAACCGGCCCTCCAGCCTGCTCACCAGCAGGTACGGAGCGACGACCGCTGTCCCGCGGGCGTCCAGCCCGGTCACCAGCGCCTGGACCGTCGCCTCCCGCGCCCCGGACGAGCCGGGCTCGTCGGGCCGGTCGGCCACGCTCGAGAATCGCCAGTACGGCTCCCACACGTTCGGCGCCGTGACGTCGGCCGCGAGTGGCGCGGCCCAGGGCAGCGCTTCGTTGGCGCTCCAGTTCCTGACCGCGTCCGTGGGCACGGCGCACGCCAGCACGATGCCGAGCTGCCGGGAGTACGTGTCGTCGCGCGGCAGCACCCGCCAGCCGCCGCCGTTTGCGTCGCGCTCGACGGGAACCGCGCACGGAACGCCGCCCAGGTTCACCCAGTGGCCCGCCGCCTCGAGCCAGCGCACCAGGACCGGCCAGATCTCCTTCGGGAAGGCGCTGCCGCAGGGCGTCACGAGGACGTCGAAGCGCTCGGGCGTGAGGGTGCCGCCGAGGTCCTGAGCCCGGAGCCACGTCGTCTCCATCCCCTCGAGACCCCTGGCCAGCGCGTCGATGGCACCGGCCGGCGCATCCGCCACCGGGAACCCGGGCTCGTTGAGAACGGCCACGCGGAGACGGTCCGGTGCCGGGCGTGGTCCGGTAATTGCGCCGACTTTAGTCCCGAATGCGCCGAACAGCGCCGAAGCGCCGGTGGCCTGCAGGAACTGGCGCCGATCGAGGGTGCGCGACATCCGGGAAGTATAGCGTCCGGTGCTCGCGGCGGCGGCGAGAGGCGGGTGCCATGGGGGAGCAGGAGACCGATCCGCGGTACCGCGCGCTGCTGAACGCCCTGCCACTCTGGGCGTTCGTGGTGGACGACGACGTGCGGGTGCTCGACCTCAACGACGCCGCCGCGGCCGTCTTCGCGCCCGACAAGGCCCTGGTCCTGGACCGGCTCGGCGGCGAGGTGCTGCACTGCCTGCACTCGCTGGACTCACCGGCGGGCTGCGGGAGCGGCCCCTTCTGCCCGGGCTGCGTGATCCGGAACTCGGTCGCCGAGTGCATGCGCGGCGGGCGCGTCTCGCGCCGGCGGACCAGGGTGACGCTGGTGTCGGACGGCCTGAAGAAGGACTACGAGCTGCTGGTCTCGGCGAGCCCCATGCCCGATCGCGGACGGCGGCTCGCGCTGCTGGTGCTCGAGGACGTGAGCGAGCTGTCGGCCCTGAAGGACATCATTCCGATCTGCGCGAAGTGCCGGAAGGTGCGTGACGACAGCGAGTACTGGCGGAGCGTCGAGTCGTACCTGCGGGACCGCCTCGGCGTGGACTTCACCCACGGCGTGTGCCCCGCGTGCCAGCGGGAGCTGTACCCGGATACCGAGGATGCGTGACCGCTACGGAGAGCCACCGGTCGGACTTGAACCGACGACCGCTCGATTACGAATCGAGAGCTCTACCACTGAGCTACGGTGGCAAAACGAAGACCAGTTGCGAGACGCCGGGTTGCGGGGCCCTGCCCTACCCCGCCGCCGGGACACCGCCCTCCCCTCGCAACTCCCGACTCGGAACTGTCCTGGCAGTGCCCTGGGCCGGACTCGAACCGGCACGGATTTCTCCACCACCCCCTCAAGATGGCGTGTCTACCAATTCCACCACCAGGGCCCGGCAGCCGTGAAAGCTAGCGGGCCGCCGTAAATAGCGTCAACTTGCGACCGATGTCCAAGGCTCCGCGCCGAACCGCCAAGGCCGAGCGGCCGAAGGCCAAGGCCGCGCGCCGCCCCCCCAAGGCCGAGCTCGAGACCTCGCTCTCGATCCTCCGCGGCATCCTCGAGTCCACCGCCGACGGCCTGCTGGTCGTGGACCGCCAGGGCAGGATCGAGGACTACAACCGCAAGTTCGCCGAGCAGTGGCGGATTCCCGACGAGGTGCTCGCGACCGGCGAGGACGAGCGGGCCCTGGCCGCGGTGCTCGACCAGCTCAGGGATCCCGGCGCCTTCCTCGACAAGGTCCATGCGCTGTACGACTCGCCCGACGCCGAGAGCTTCGACGTGCTCGAGTTCAAGGACGGGCGGATCTTCGAGCGCTACTCGCAGCCGCAGCGGGTCGCGGGGAAGGTCACGGGCCGGGTGTGGAGCTTCCGCGACGTCACCGAGCGGCGGCGCGCGGAGGACGCGCTGCGCGAGAGCGAGCGGCGCTACCGGCTGGTCTCCGACAACATCGTCGACGTCATCTGGACGACCGATCTCCGCCTCGCGATGACGTACGTCAGCCCGTCGGTCGAGCGGCTCACCGGCCACACCGCCGCGGAGGCGATGCGGCTGCCGCTCGAGCGCCTGCTGACCCCGGCGTCCGCCGACGAGGCGCGGCGCTCCCTCAGGGAGGCGCTGGCCGAGAACGCCGCCCACGGCAGGCGGCCGGGCGGCCGGACCCTCGAGGTCGAGCTGGTGCGCAAGGACGGCACGACCGTCTGGGTGGAGCTGCGGATCAGCTTCCTGCGCGGCGCCGACGGTGTCGCGCAGGGCATGCTCGGGGTCGCGCGCGACATCTCGGAGCGGCGGCGGGCCGAGGAGGCGCTCCGCTCGATCGTGGTGGCCACGGCCGCGACGACCGGCGAGGAGTTCTTCGCCGCGCTGGTCGCGCAGCTCGCCGCCGCGCTCGGCGTGCGCCACGCGCTGGCGGGCGAGCTGGTCGAGCCGGACTACAACCGAGTCCGCACGCTCGCCGTGTGGGCCGACGGGCGGCCGGGCGACGGCTTCGAGTACGACCTGGCGGGCTCCCCCTGCGAGCGGCTGGTCGGCGGCGGCGGGCTGGTGGCGTACCCCGACGGGCTGCGGGAGCGCTTCCCCGACGACCTCCTGGTGGCGAGGCTCGGGGCCGAGTCGTACGTCGGCATCCCGCTCCGCGACGGGACCGGACGGGTGCTGGGCAACCTGATGGTGATGCACGACGGGCCGATGGAGCGGCTGCCGCTCGCGGGGTCGCTGCTGAGCGTGTTCGCGATCCGCGCGGCGACGGAGCTGGAGCGGCGGCGCACCGAGGAGCGGCTCTCGCTGCAGAGCGCGGTGATGTCCGCGGCGGCGAACGCCATCGTGATCACGGCCCCCGACTCGACGATCCAGTGGATCAACCCCGCGTTCACCCGCCTGACCGGCTACGCGCCCGACGAAGCCATCGGGCGGACCACCCGGCTGCTCAATTCGGGCAAGCAGCCGCGGGGCTTCTACGCAGACCTGTGGCAGACCATCCTCGCCGGCAAGGTGTGGCGGGGCGAGATGGTCAACCGCCGCAAGGACGGGTCGCTCTACACCGAGCGGATGACCATCACGCCGGTGCTGGAGAGCTCCGGGAGCAGCGGCACCGCGGCGATCACCCACTTCGTCGCGGTCAAGGAGGACGTGACCGCGTTGAAGCAGATGGAGGACCAGCTGCGGCGCGCCCAGCGGATGGAGGCGGTCGGCCGGCTCGCCGGCGGCGTGGCGCACGACTTCAACAACCTGCTCCAGGCGATGCTCGGCCTCACGCAGCTCGAGCGGCTGCGCGGCGGCGACCCGGCGACCTCCGCCGAACGGCTCCAGGAGATGGAGGAGCTGCTGCGGCGGGGCGCCCAGCTCACCAAGCAGCTGCTGCTGTTTTCGCGCCGCGAGGAGCCCCGGACCGAGCGGTTCGACCTCAACGACGGCATCCGCGAGAGCGCCAAGCTGCTGCAGCGCCTGGTGCGGGCCGACGTGACGCTGGCGTTCGAGCTGTCGGCCGAGCCGCTGCCGGTCGAGGCGGACCGGGGCCAGATCGGCCAGGTGTGCATGAACCTCGCGGTGAACGCCGCCGATGCGATGCCCGGCGGCGGCGCGCTCACCGTGCGCTCGGGCCGGGAGGGCGAGGACGTCTGGTTCTCGGTGACCGACACGGGCCACGGCATCCCCGACGCCATCCGCGACCACATCTTCGAGCCGTTCTTCACCACCAAGGGGGACCAGCGCGGCACCGGCCTGGGCCTGGCCGTGGTGCACGGCATCGTGACGCAGCACGGCGGCGAGGTCGAGGTGCAGAGCGTGGTCGGCAAGGGCACGACCTTCCGGGTCCTGCTGCCGCGCCACGCCGAGGAGAGCGACGCGGCGGCCCCGGCCGCCGCCCGGGCCGCGGCGCTCCCGCGCGGCGACGGCCAGCGCGTCCTGCTGGTCGAGGACAACGACGCCGTGCGGCGCGCCTTCGAGCGGCTGCTGGTGCGGCTGGGCTACGACGTGCGGGCGGTCGGCAGCGGGGAAGAGGCCGAGCTGCTGCCGGCGCCGCAGCCGTTCACGCTGCTCCTCACCGACATGGTGCTTCCGGGAATGTCCGGTGCGGCGCTGGCGGCGCGGCTGCGCGAGCGCTGGCCCGCGCTCAGGGTGATCTTCATGTCCGGCTACACCGAGGACGAGGTGCTGCGCAAGAAGGCCGCCCTGGGGGAGGAGCGCTTCCTCCAGAAGCCGGTGGACCTGCCGACATTGGCGCGGGAGGTCAACGCGGCATTGAAAGAGGGCGGTTCCTAGGAGGGCGGTGGATTCTCGCCGCTCCCCGCTCCATCTTCCCAAAATGGCCGCCTGGCAGGACCGTCTCACCCGCGATCCCTCGGGCTTCTACCTGCTCGATCCCGCCCTGACCGAGGGCGTCCCCGTCCGCCTGTTCCTGACCGAGCACCTCCTCGAGACCACCGAGGAGAACCTCCTCCAGCAGATCCTCGCCGCCTGCGCCTTCCCGGGCGTGCGCTGCGTCGTGGTGACGCCCGACGTGCACTACGGATACGGCGTGCCCGTCGGCTGCGTGATCGCGACCGACGGCACGCTCGCGATGGGGCCGGTCGGGTTCGACATCGGGTGCGGGATGATGGCGGCGCGCTCGGCCGTGCACGCCGGCGCGGCCACGCCCGAGCGCCGGCTCACGTTCAACCGCGAGGTGATGCGGCGGGTGGAGATGGGGGCCGGCGGACAGAGCCGCTCCCTCAAGCGCCTGACGAAGGCCGCATTCGAGGGGATCGTCCGCGGGGGCGCGGAGCACTACGCCGCGACGTACGGCGCCGCGTTCGACCGCGGCAACGCCGAGCGGCACCGGATCCCCGTGGACGACGACTGGGAGATCCCGTGGGGCGGACGGGGCAAGCCGGAGCGTGGCATCACCCAGATCGGCTCCCTGGGCGGCGGGAACCACTTCATGGAGCTGCAGGCGGACCAGCACGGGATGCTGTGGGTGATGGTGCACACGGGCTCGCGCGGGTTCGGGCACGGGCTCACCACGAACTTCTTCCAGCTGGCGAAGCAGGAGAATCCGCGCCTGCCCTCGCTCGACCTCGGCTACTTCACGCCGGCCTCGCGCCACTGGCGGAGCTACCGCAACGCGGTGGCCGCCGGCGGGAACTTCGCGATCGTGAACCGGCTGGTGATCTTCGAGCAGGTGGCGCGCGCGTTCTCCGACGCATTCGGCGCGGAGCTGGAGCTGGTCTACGAGATCTCCCACAACCTCGCCCAGCTGGAGCCGCACCCGGAGTTCGGCGAGGTGTGGGTGCACCGCAAGGGCGCGACGCGCGCCTTCCCCGCCGGCCATCCGCTGCTCGCCGGCACGCGCTGGGAGGCGACGGGCCACCCGGTCCTGATCCCGGGCTCGAACCAGGACCGGTCGTTCGTCCTGCGGCCGGGCGCGGGAGCGGCGAAGTCGC
>Ga0187778_10003819_pt1 | contig 10055 bp, 9 predicted proteins | sample 1015_Q2_SP5_20_M_FD_132418 | JGI IMG/M metagenome (GOLD analysis project Ga0187778, IMG submission 132418) | Tropical peat soil microbial communities from peatlands in Department of Meta, Colombia - 1015_Q2_SP5_20_MG | ecosystem: Environmental > Terrestrial > Soil > Wetlands > Peat | place...
ATTTCCAACTCGCGCTTGCCATTGGGCGTAACCACGACGGCTTCGTCTCCGACTTTCTTGTTCAGAAGCGCGCGGCCGATCGGGCTGGTGGTCGAAATTTTTCCTGCCGCTACGTCGGATTCTTCGCTGGTGACCAGCTTGTATTCGACTTCTTCGTTCTTGGTGTTGTCGTAAACCTTGACCGTGGATCCCAGGCCGACCTTGTCGCGCGGGATGTTGTTCATGTTGATCATGGACAACTCGGCCAGGCGCTTGCCGAGCTGGCGGACGCGCGCCTTGACGAACTCCTGGCGCTGCTTGGCCATGTGGTACTCGGCGTTTTCGCTGAGGTCGCCCAGGGCGGCGGCTTTCTTGATTTCCTTCGGCAGTTCGTGGATCAACTCGTGTTCGAGCGCGTTGATCTCTTCCTGCAATTTCCGTTTGATTGCGTCTGTCATCGGATTTGAAGCCGGATTGCTAGGCGGCCGGATTTACGGCAAGGCTTTCGACATTATAACCCCGGCTTTGGCCTTTGGGCGTTTGGGGGAGGAAATCGTCTGTCCTTCAAAGAATGAAGGAAAGCCCGGAGGAAGAGCTTGGTTCGTGGAGTTCCAGGCACGGGAAATGCGAAGGGGGCTGGCAAAGGCAGCAGCCAGGGAATGCAGCCATTACGGGCGTAATATCACGCGGCTATTTTCGATTTGTCAAGCGATGCTCGAGGCCTACCATTTTGATTTACACCTCCTCCATACGTCCTGGAATCCACTATGAAAACGCGAATTTCTCTGTCGATTCTTACAATCCTCGGGATGTTTGTTTTGGCGGGGCTCCATCGCGGCGACCAGGCGCGGGGAGCGGGTGCGGGGCCGGCGCCGCGGGTTACGGCAATCACACAGATCACGCATGATGGATATCCGAAGACCAACTTACTGGCCGACGATTCGCAGCTCTATGTGACGGAACTGCCCGCCGCCGACCGGGTCATCGCGAAAGTCACGTTGCCGGGTTCGGATCGCTCGCTGGTGCCAAGTCCGTTTTCAAACCTGCAGGTGCTGGATCTGTCGCCCGATCACTCGAAGCTGCTGATTTCATCGACGTCGAAGACCACCGGAGAGAGCGAATTCTGGACGCTGCCTGTGGCCCAGGGACATCCTGAACGCGTTTCCGACTTGAGCGGGCGGGACGGGAGCTGGTCGGCGGATGGAAGGCGGCTGGCGTTTGCCAAGGGTTCCGCGCTTTGCTTGTCGAACGCGCAGGGACGGGAAGCACATCCCATCTATAACGCCAGCGGATCGATCTTTGGGGTTCGTTTCTCTCCAGACGGGCAGCGAATCCGGTTCACGGTGAGCGACACGGAGCTGAACGCGACGACCCTATGGGAAGTGGAGCGGGACGGCTTGAATGCCCACGCGCTGCTGGGTGACTGGCCGTTGAAATCGTCGGCGTGCTGCGGGAGCTGGACGCCGGACGGGCACTACTACATTTTTCAGGCGACGCAGACGGTTCCGAACACGACCGCGGTCGTGACGTCGTTGTGGGCGCTGGCGGAGTCAAGCGACGTTCCGGTTCCGCTGACCAGCGGGCCGATGTCGTTTGGAAACGCTTCGACAGGACACGATGGCAAAAAGATTTGGGCGATTGGCCTCCAACCGACCGTCGACATTGTGAAGTACGAAGTGCGCAAGAAAAAGTTTGTGCCGGTGATTCCGGGGCTGTCGGGAACGGACCTGGATTACTCCAAAGACGGGAAGTGGGTGACGTACGTGGCCATCCCGGACGGGACGTTGTGGCGGGCACGGGCAGACGGGTCGAAGCGTCTGCAGCTGACGTCTGGAGCGGAGCGCGCGGCGTTGCCGAAGTGGTCGCCGGACGGAAATCAGATTGCGTACGTCAGCTTGAAGCCGGGCGAATCCTGGAAACTTTATCTGATTCCTTCCGAGGGTGGAACTCCGGAGCCGGTGGTGCAGGAAAGCGGCAGCCAGATCGACGCGAACTGGTCAGCGGACGGAACCCGGCTGATGTATGGCGACTTCGCGCATGATGCGGGAGGGCTGAGCATCCGGATCCTCAACTTCAAAACGCACAAGACGGGAAAAGTGCCGGGATCGGAGGGATTGTTCAGTCCGCGGTGGTCGCCGAATGGGAGATACGTTGCGGCGCTCTCGCCGGACAACACGGCCCTCATGCTGTTCGACTTTCAAAGTCAGCAATGGGCGAAGTGGATTTCGGCCTCGGGAGCGGTGAATTATCCGGTGTGGTCGGCCGACAGCAAATACCTTTATTTCGATGATCTGGTGGACGGCGCGGAGTCGATTCGGCGGGTGAAGGTTGGCGAGAATCAAGCCGAGCCGGTCGTGGCGGTGGGAACGATGGACCGCTACATGGGCGCACTGGGGATCTGGAGCGGGCGAGCGCCGGATGGTTCGTGGATGTTCGTTCGCGACCGCAGCACGCAAGAGGTGTATCAGTTGAGTTTGGAGTTGCCGTAAGTGAGAGTGCGAGGATGCAAGTCATGCGAAAAGTCGGAGATGCGGTCCGCCAAGGGAGCGGCAAAGGCGGATTTGTGCTTTTGCTGATCGCAGTCGCTTTGTCGGGCTTTTTCGTTTCAATCGCGAGAGGGCAGACGTACGTGCCGGGGGAAAACGAAAGGAAGGTTCTCACGCGCGTACAGCCGGATTATCCCGAGGCCTTGAAAAAGCTTTACATCGGCGGCGTGGTGCGAGTGGAAGTCGTGGTAGCTCCGAATGGGACTGTAAAAAGCACGAAGCTGCTGGGCGGGAGTCCAATTCTGGGCCAGTCCACCATGAAGGCGGTCAAGCAATGGAAGTTCGTGCCGGCGGCAGCGGAAGAAACGCGCACGGTGAAATTTGAGTTTGATCCGCACCGGTAAGGCGAGGTTTCAAAGGTTCAAAGCTCCCATGGTTCAGAGTCTTTAGCCTGGAACTTTGAACTCTCGGAAGATTGCAAGACGCTCCTGAACTAATTCCCTTTGCATTTTGCGACGATGAGCGTGATGTCGTCGTGTTGGTGGCCGGCGCTGAAGGCGCTGACTGCACTTGTGATGGCTTCGAGCGCCGACTGACAGGATTCGACACTGTGCCGTCTCATCTGGTCCAGTAGACGCTCCTCTCCGAATTCCTCTCCTTTCTCATTGCACGCTTCCGTGATGCCATCAGTGTAAAGGGCGAGGAGATCTCCGGACTGCAGTTCACATTCGGCGATGGAGCAATCCCAATCCTGAAACAAGCCCAGCAAGGTGCCGGTCGATTCGAGACGCTGAAAAGTGTCGTCGGTGCGCAGCACCAGGCCGGAGAGATGTCCGCAGTTGGCATAGCTGAGACGCTGCGACTGATCGTCGTACTCCGCAAAGAAGAGTGAGGCGTACGCGCTGTCGACTGTGTTCTCGTAAAAAACACGGTTTACGGACTGGAGAAACTTCACTGGATGAGTGCATACATGTGCACTCTGGCTGCGCAGATTTGCTTGCAGGTTGGCCATCAGGAGGGCTGCTGCGATGCCCTTGCCAGAAACGTCGCCGATGACAAGTCCGAGGCGCTGCTGACCGAGCTCGAGGAAGTCGAAATAGTCTCCGCCAACCTGGCGGGCCTGCAGGCAGACACCGGCATATTCGAGCGTTTTCGCCTCGGGATGGATTTGGGGGAAGAGCCGAGCCTGGACCTGTTTGGCGATCTCGATTTCCTGAGCAGCGCGGCGCTCCGCTTCGAGCTTCTGGGCGAGGGCACGACGATGGGCTTCGACGCCGCGGGTGAGTTCGTCGAAGCCGGCGATGCCGAAGCAGTTGCCATCGGGATCCTTGAAGCGAGTGTGGACGCCTCCCCATGCGGGAACCTGAGGCGGGAACTCGAAGTTAACGCCTCGGGCATTCCATTCTTCATACTTACGCTGGACATCCTCGGTGATGAACCAAATGCGCGCCTCGGGCCGGATGAGTTTCTCAGCGTCGTCATCGGGCTGGAGACGCGCTAACCCTACATGAGCATTGCCATCCGGCGGAGCGACTTCGATCCAGCGGTTGCCGTCGGCAAAAGTGTAGTCAACGGGGACAGAGAATCCGAGCTGGTCGCGGTAGAAGACGAGACTGCGGTCCAGGTCGCGGACATAAATGATGGCGAAGTGCAGGCAGAGGTAGGGATCTTTGCCGTCGAGGCGAAGAAAGGATCGATCGATGCCAAACGGTAGCTCGTAAGTTCCCATTCGTCGAGATTATAAGGGCACAGGGACAATCTCCCAGAGAGGCCAGCACGAGGGGCGCTCGCGCAAATTGGAATATCGGACGAGGTGACACGAGGAAAGAATTTAAGGGCAAAGTCGATGATTACCTGTGAGGCCGCCGGCAGCGACGTGAAGAGCGGGGCGCATTCCAAGGCGGGAAGGGAGTTTTTTCAGGCCTGGAATTCCGAGGCTTCGGGGAAGCGCAACTTGCACTTGGCGAGGGCGGCGGTGAGGATTTCCTCGATTTTCGACTCTTCGCAGTTGCGCGCCATGGCCAACTCGCTGACGAGCAGATAGCGGGCGCGCTCGAGCATCTTCTTCTCGCGGAAGGAAAGCGGTTTGGCCTGATGCAGGGCGATCAGGTTCTTGAGAACCCATGCCACTTCTATGAGCGCACCGGTGCGCATGCGCTCGGAATTTTCCTTGAAGCGGTCTTTCCAATCGCCGGTGCTGCCGTTCTCCTGAATCGAGAGCAAATCCAATACTTTCTGGATTTCCCCGTTCCGCACCACGCGCCGCAAGCCCACACTGCCGGCATTATGGCAGGGAACCATCACCTTGAGGCTGCTGGCTTTAATGTGAAGCAGATAGAAGCGTTCAACATTCGTGCCCACCGAGCGGCTGCTGATTTGTTCGATCACTCCAACGCCGTGGTTGGGATAGACGACTTTGTCGCCGATGTGGAAATTCAGATCGGAACCATTCATATTCGGCACCGAAGGCAGGCTAAAGGGTTCGTGGGGAAGAACGCCGTAAACTACTGTAAACATGCTACTCCTCGGGATCATGGAAGGCAAGGCGAGGGTAGTGGCTCCTCGCGTTCCCGGCCTGTGGTTATGAAGGCCCGTGTTTACTATAAGTTAGAGGATCGATCCTCGCTCCTGGAACGCGACTATAATCGGGCCGTGAACTCTGATGGTAGCTTTGCGGCGGGCAGGGTTTTAGGGCTCGATGTGGGCAGCAGAAGAATCGGAATCGCGGTTTCGGATCCATTGGGAATCACGGCTCAAGGGCTGAAAACTCTCGAGCGCAAGAACAAACGGCATGACATTGATTACCTGCAGCAAGTGGTTCGTGAGTACGAAGTCAGGGAGATCGTGGTTGGGCTGCCGCTGCGCATGAGCGGATCGGAGGGGACGCAATCGGAAAAGATGCGGGCGTTTGCCGACGAATTGCACAAGAAACTGGGCTTGCCGGTGCATCTCTGGGATGAGCGGCTGACCTCAGCCGAAGCGAATCGGTTCTTGCGGGAAACAGAGCTGTCGATCGAGAAACGTGGAAAGGCTGTGGATCGGATGGCGGCGGTGCTGATCTTGCAGGGATGGATGGAGAGCCAGAAAAGCCGGGGCGGGGGCGGAACAATAGAAGGCTAGTGACCGCGCATGGCCTTGCGGTAGGCGACGACATTCTTATTGTGCTCCTCCATGGTGCGGGAGAAGCGGTGGCGGCCCTGGGCGTCGGCAACGAAATAGTAGTAGTCAGTCTGCGCCGGGTGCATGGCAGCTTCGAGCGAACTGCGCCCGGGATTGCCGATCGGCCCGGGGGGAAGTCCGGCGTTGCGATACGTATTGTAGGGCGAGGCGAAGCGCATGTCGGCGTGGTGCAAGGCGCCCTGGTAGGTACCAGCCAGCAACTCCGCATAGATGATGCTGGGGTCGGCGTCGAGCGCGATGCGCTTTGCGAGCCGGTTGTAGTAGACGCTGGCGACCAGAGGGCGCTCCTCCGGGACGGCGGTTTCTTTTTCAATGATCGAGGCCATGATCACGGTGCGCTCGATGGCCGTGAGGTCGAGCGGCGGATTTGTGACCGGGGGATCGGTGGGCTCGTGGACAGAGCGGATCACAGCGCAGATGTGGCCTGATCCTGCTGGCCCGCTTCCTGAGGCGGCTTCACCGCCCGGGGATTCGATCAAGCCGATCTGCTGTGCGACGACGTGAAACTGACAGACCATGGCCGCAGCCATGTCGCGCATCGTCATCATGCGGGTGAATTGGTAAGTCTCGGGGAAGAGAAAGCCTTCCAGCGAGCGCGCGCCCGGGGCGATGTGGGAGATGAGTTCGGTGTCCGACTGCGCGACTTTCAGGAAATCGTCGGCCGGACCAAGCCCAGCGGTCTCGATGGCGCGGGCAATGTCAAACATCGTATAGCCCTCGGGAACGACGACGGTGTGGAAGTAGACGTCGCCGCGGCGGAGGCGTTTTTGAATGTTGATGATATTTGCGGGATGGTCGAAGAGATATTCCCCAGCTTTCAGAGATCGGCCACGGTGAATGTAGTGCCAAAGGACGAAGGCTTCCTGGCTACGGATGACTCCGGCGTTCTTGAGTTCGCCGGCGATACGGCGGGTGGAAAATCCGGGACGCAGCAGGACGAAGGTTTGCGTCGAGGGTTCCACGGGCGTCAGGAGTGCCCAAGCCAGCCAACCCGCAGCTGCCACGACGGCGATGAGGATGAGCCAAACCGCTTTTCTCAAGTAGACCCCGCAAATGTGAGCCAACCCGCAGGCGGGCGGGCAGGCACAACCATCAGTTTAGATGATGCGGGCGGCGCTAGTAGCTGACCATAGTGTGTCTGACTTTCGTAAGGCGCTGGTGTTGTTCGAGATGGTTGCCTCCGGAGGAACAAAGGCGGAAGCCGAGAAAATCACCCGGACAGTCAAGAAAGCGTACCATCCGTCTGCCGAACCCTTTTCGGCGCTGTATACTCAAATGTTTAGGAAGCACTTCTTCCGGGTATTCATGAGACGCAGCTCGCTGTTTTCGGCTTTAATCCTATTGTTATGTGTGCTGCCCACCACTGGGTGTCTTTTCCGCACCCGTCCGGTCGAGGACCAGTACTCGAAAGCCCCGCTCAAGGAAGCGACGCAAGAGGGGCTGATCGACCTCATTGATCAGCAGGCGCAGGCGATTCGGACGCTGAAGGCGACGGTTGACATCGACAGCGCCGCAGGCGGGATCAAGAAGGGCAGCCAGACACAATACAAGGAGATCCGCGGTTACGTGCTGGCGCGGAAGCCGGACTCCTTGCACATGACCGGACTGATGCCCTTTGTGCGCACCACCGCATTCGACATGGTGAGTGACGGCAAGGACTTCAAGCTGTGGATTCCTCCGAAGAACAAGTTCGTGATCGGACAGAACGAGGTGACGGTGCCGAACGCGGATCTCCCGATGGAGAACATTCGTCCGCAGAATATTTATGACGCCCTGCTGATCCGGGCGGTCGACCCAGAAACCGAGATTGCGGTCATGGAGAACGGCTACCAGACACTGCATGATGCCAAGGGGCACCGCGTCCTGCAGGACGATTATGAACTGACCATCATCCGCCGGGTAGGAAACGGAGGCAAGCTTTCGCGCAAGATTGTCTTCGCGCGGACGGATCTGAAGCCGCACGAGCAGATCATTTATAACGACAGCGGCAAGGTTATTACCGATGCGCACTACGCGGAATACAAGGACTATGAGGGGGTCAGCTTTCCGTCCCGCATCGAGATCTACCGGCCGCAAGAGGAGTACGACATCACGTTGAACATGCTGAAGCTGGAGTTCAACACGCCGTTGAAGGATGAGCAGTTCGTGCTCGAACAGCCTGATGGGGCACAGGTGGTGCATCTCGATCGTCCGCAATCGAGCCTGGTGGTGCAGCCGGAGCAGAGACACTGAGACACTGGGAGCCATCTCATAAATGAACCAAGTAGGGTCTCTTGGGGGCTACAGCGCATTTTCTTGGCGAACTGGGCGGCGCGGCCCAAAGCCGCGCCCTTGCAAAGCCGATTTCATGAGATGGCTTGATGGCTTCTAGAGGCGGCGCTTAGGAACCGGCAAAATCAGCATCCCCACTTCGCGCGCAAGAGGCGCGAGAGAAAATGGGGCACGCGGACCAAGGTCAGAATCTTCACGTTGTCTCGCCAAGAAAGCGAGACAGGAGTGGGCCCAGCACTCAGTTTCATTTCCTTATGATGAACAAAATGGTGGTAGCCAACCTGACGCAGCGGCCGACCCGGTCGGTAATTACCATGAGTGCGATTGCGCTCGAAGTCACGATGATCCTGATGGTCGTGTCGTTGTTCTACGGGTTGCTGAATGGATCGAGGGAGAGCCAGCTTGGGGTGGGCGCCGACCTGATGGTGATGCCGCCGGGCGCTTCGTCGGTGGTGGGCTTGTCAGGCGCTCCGATTCCGGTGAAGGTGGGAGACAAGCTCCGCCAGGTGCCGCACGTGGTGTCGGCCGTGCCCGTGATCTGGTGGTTCACGCAAAAGCCGCTGGAAATCATTTATGGCATTGATTTGTCGAGTTACGACACACTGCCTCCCAAGTTTTACTTTCTCTCCGGCGGACCTTTTCAGGGGCCCTACGACGTGATCGTGGATGACTATTTTGCCGCGATGAATCATCAAAAAGTTGGCGACGAAATCGAAATCCTGGCGCACAACTTTCGGATCTCTGGCATCGTGCCGCACGGGAAAGGCGGGCGGAAGTTTCTGCCGCTGGCGACCATGCAGGACCTGGTCGCAGCCGGAGAACCGAGGGCCTCGGTTCTCTATCTCAAGCTGGATGATCCCGCGAATGCCGGCGCAGTAGAGGCGTCGATTCAGGCCATGCCGGGCATGGAGAGATATTCGGTGCGGTCGATGCGAGAGTATTTGTCGATGATGACGCCGGACAATTTGCCGGGATTTGATCTGGCGATCCGCATTGTGATTGGGGTGGCCGTGGTGATCGGTTTTCTGGTGATCTTTCAGTCGATGTATACGGCCGTGATGGAGCGGACACGGGAGATCGGAATTCTGAAGTCGATGGGCGCGTCGAAGTGGTACATCGTGAATGTGATCCTGCGCGAGACGCTATTGATTGCATTCGTGGGAATTGTTGCGGGGATTCTCATCAGCATGGTTGCGCGGCACGCGATCATGTTCGAGAAGCCGGTGCTGCGCCTCTTCTGGAGCATGGAATGGGTGCTGCGCGCGACCGTGATTGCAATTGTGGGAGCATTGGCGGGGGCCCTATACCCGGCGTTCAAGGCGGCGCAGCGGGATCCGATCGACGCACTGGCGTACGAGTGATGACCCCTCGGCCGAAATCCCCACTTCTGGCAAGAGCGGCAAGAAGTGGGGTATCCGGTTGTTTGCTTCTCCCAGTCGCGGGCTGGGAAGATCTGGAATCAAGCCCCCAGATAAAGAACATGAACGTAGGTGCCGAGCCTTACGTTGTAGGCGAGGTACCAGCCGTCGTGGTCAGGGTCTTCGTAGATCACGATGCTGTCGCTGTCCCAGAGCCAGTCGCCGCAGTAGCCGACATCGAAGGTTGCGACGCTGAAGAAGAAGCCGCCGAACCAGAAGCGTCCGGGACCGCCTCCGACAAGGCGCCACACGTGGCCACGGCCAAAGCCGCCGGTGAAGTGGCCGTGCTCCCAGGGATGATCCAAGTGGAAGCGGGCGGCTTGGTCGGGCCCGTAGTTGTGCCCGACCCACTCTCCGTTGTGGTGGACGTGCGGGGCTTCGGGATGGCCTTCCATGTCCCGTCCCTGGACAACCGGGTGTGCGGGGGCGCCGTGGGAAGGCGGTGGTCCGTGTCTCGGAATGAAGCCGCCACCCACTGCGTGGCTACCACCATGTTGCGCCCACAAGGGCAGGGAAAGAATGAGTGAGACAACGAGAAATTTGGGAGCCGATCTCATAGACAGAACCTCCGCCCGATAACTTATCATTGGCTGCCCGGCATCAACACGCCCTTGACAATTCTTTGCATTTGGCCGAAATCGATGGTGACAAATTGCGGTTTCGAACGTCGCTCCGAAAGGGCATTCGGTCGAGATCCTGAGGAGGGTACATGAAAACTGGC
>Ga0187778_10003820_pt1 | contig 10051 bp, 6 predicted proteins | sample 1015_Q2_SP5_20_M_FD_132418 | JGI IMG/M metagenome (GOLD analysis project Ga0187778, IMG submission 132418) | Tropical peat soil microbial communities from peatlands in Department of Meta, Colombia - 1015_Q2_SP5_20_MG | ecosystem: Environmental > Terrestrial > Soil > Wetlands > Peat | place...
CCGTTTGGGCTGATTTCCTGCAGAGTCCCAAAATTGCCAGGACCAGAATTGGGCACCAGATAACAGGTCTGGTGGAGAGTTGCGCCGTCGCCGCAGGTGGTACCAATGGGGTTGTATTGCAGCTGGTTGATACCGTCGCCATTCTGCACGTAGTAGTTGGCGTGGTTGAACAAATTGAAGACTTGGGCTTGCAGCTCCAGTTCCATGCCCTCTTTGATGGCGAAACTACGGGCCAGTCCAACGTCGATCCGCTCAAGCCATGGGCCATAGTAAGAATTCAGCCCGATTCCGGGTGTGGGGCCGCTTCCGTTGATGCCCCCGGCGGTATTTGCCGTGTCTTGGTTAAATGCCGTATCGTTCAGGTTTCCATTGGCGCCGTCGCAATTGGTAAAGGACAGGGTCGAGCTTGTACAGGCTGGACTCATCAAACCCGCGTAGGGGCGCCCGGAAGAGAACTCCATAACGCTGCTCAGCCTCCAACCCGAAAGCAAAGCGCGTCCCGTGTCCGAATCGGTCAGTCTTTCCAGCCGCGGTTGGTAAACGCCGGCAAAAGTAACGCGGTGCCGCTGGTCGAGTAGCGAAGGAGCATGGGTATTGCCGAAGTTGAACTGATTATTGAAGTCCATCCCATCGAGCATGATGCTCTTGGCGAAGGTATAAGAAACCTGCAAAGAGAGACCTTGCGACATGCGGCGCTGCAACTGCACGAAGAGGGAGTTGTAATAATTTTGTGCAGGGCTGATCAGTTCGTTGATCTGGCCCAACTGGGAGCTGATGCGACCTTCCGTGAGCAGACCATTGTCCATGTTCGGCAGGGTGATCGTCGGCCCGCTGCAGGGTGCTGTGGTTGCACTGGGAGGACACATGACGTAGGTGGTTGATCCCTGCAAGGGATTCAGGTTCAAGTCATAAGCGCTGCCCGATAGGATGTGCACCCCATGGTTCCACATGGTTCCAATACTGAGGGTCGTGTTCTCTAGAATCTCGCGCTCGATCTGCAGACTCGCCTGCAAAATATAGGGGACCCTGAAGTGCGGTGAAATCAGGGAGATGTCCGGGGAAGCCGCGAACAGCGGGGAATTTGCCGGAAGGATGGTCGGGAAGGCTGGCACCTGTAAGTTGGGCGGACCTGAGACATAGCTGACATTCACCGAAGACTGCTGGGACGCGAGTCCGTTCGAGATCACCCCGTTGCGGTAGTTCAGGCCGTTCATGTTCGTGTAGAAATCTCCGAATCCTCCCCGTACTACGGTCTTCGATGCCGGTTGCCAGGCGAATCCCAAACGCGGAGCTAGCCGCGCGAACTGGTTCGGATACTGCCCGGTGAGCGGGAAAGCGGGATTTTCCGTCGGCTGAGGATAGACCTGAAAGTCTTCGCGCAAACCCATTTCGAGCGTTAGCCGCGGCCAGGCCCGAAAGGTATCCTGCAAGTAAAATCCATAGTAGGGTACGGAAAAAGAAAACGTCGGCTTGCCCGCCGCCTGGCTGAATTGGTTGTACTGACCGAGGGCAAAGTCTTCCAGGTTTGAGAATTCATAGAGGCCGAGGGGTGAACCGAAATCAATAGCTTCGTTGGGATCCGCTCCGCCATCATCCGTATCCGCATCCCAGGCGCGGTTGTATTCAAAGCCGAACTGCAGGGTGTGTTTGCCCATGACATAGTCAATCCGGTCGGCCAGGGAGTATTGCCGTTCAAAAACTCTTCCGATCGAGAACGGGGCGTTTCCTAGGGTGAATGCGGCAGGACTGTCTAGAACCACCGTAGGAGTATTGGGAGCCAGACCAGTCGGGGTCGCGATTTGGTTATCTTGCGAGGTCCCCGCGTGGAATTCGTTCAGCAATCTCGAGGAGAACGTGTGCGTCCATCCCACCGTGGCTCCAAAGGTGTGTACGTAGGCGTTCGCCAGTGTTTGCCGGCCATAATTGCCGACCGTGGGGTCGGTGATCACCCCTCCCGGCGAGTCGAAGCGATTCAAATTCAGGCTCAAGAACAGGTCATCGCGGGAACTGGCTTGATAGTCCAGCCGCGGCGTAATCACCAGATCGTCGCGCTTTCTTGGCTTTAGGCCAAGATTGGAGTTCAACGCATTCACCACGTTCGACACTTGCTGCAGGTAGACCGGATTGGCCGGATTCGGCGCGGTGTCGCTGCCCGGCAGGGGCAGGGGCCCGTTCGGCGGAGGCAGAGCCGTCCCGGCCGGGATCCCAAAGTTAGCCGCCAAGAAAGAGCCCAGGTCCTCGGGCGTCGTCGCCAAGGCAGAATTGATCACTGAAATCGGATCGTTCCGCAGTTGCTGCTCATAATCGACAAAGAACCACAAACGGTTTCGGAGGATGGGTCCGCCCACTCCAGCACCAAATTGCTGCAAGACATCGAGGGGCTTAGGGTTGCCGAGGGATTTGTCGATAGCGTCATTCGCTCCGGTGGCGGAGTTCCGGTTGTAGTAGAACGCACTACCGTGAAAGGCGTTACTCCCCGACCGCGTGACGGCATTGACGAAGCCCGCGGCACCTCCATAGACGGCTGAATAGGGACTGACCGAGACTTGGAACTCCTGGATCGCATCTTCCCCATATAAATAAGGAATGCGATAACGGCCTATGATATCGGCGAAATAGTTGCTGGTGCTGTTGCTTCCATCCACGGTGAAAACGTTGGAACCATTTCCGTTGGCATAGCCCGAGTCCTCTCCACCTTGTTGTCCCCCGATACTCACCAGGCCTGTGTCGCCGTCATAGCTGGTATTCGGGGTCAGCATGGTGAAGTCGGTGTAACGCCGTCCGTTGAGCGGCAAATCTTCGACTAAGGACCGCTCGAGCACCGTGCTGGCCGAGGATTCCACCGGCCGCAGCAGGGGCGTGCTGCCGGTTACTTTCACCGTGTCCCCGCCGGCTCCCACCGGCAGCTTGATGTCCTGGACCGTGGTATTTCCGACCAGCACTCGTGCCAGGACTTGGACATCACGAAAGCCTTGGAGGCTTGCTGTGATGGAGTACGTTCCCGGCATGAGCGCAGGCAACTGATAAAGGCCGGAGTGATTGGCCACGACAGATTGTTGCACCCCCGTCGCCAGGCTCTCGACAACCACCGATGCTCGCGGCAATACGGCTCCGCTTGGGTCGGAGATCCGTCCGCTGAGAGCACCTGTCAGCACAACATTTTGGGCGATCAGCAACCCGCCGCTTGCCCATGCGACCAGCACGCAGCCTATCGCCCAGCAATTGGCCAGCGGAAGGACTCTTGCTGTTGGTCGAATGACAGGTCCTTTTCTCATCTCGGCTCCTCTACATTCCTATGTGATGCCGATGGCTAACGAAGATTTTAGTTTGGCAAAACGCTGGACTTCTTGGGCGGCGGTCGTGGAACACAGAGAGCAAGGTAGAGGCGGATTGTTACGATCATACGGCTGGCTGATTAATTCTGAAAGAAAATTTGATCGACGAACTATCTACTATCAGCAATACTACTAGCGACCATGAGTAATTGCTCGCCTTGTGCCCGATGTCGACGCGGTTGTCCGTGCTCGATTGAGGTTGTACCATCCTGCCGACTTTGTTGCTGCAGTGTTAATTTTTTAGTGGACTCGTTGACGGAGCAAGCTCTCACCATTAAACTCATTCTCTCCGCAGGAAACTTCTTAGGTTAGTTCTCCAGATGGATATGGATAAGGTCCTCTCTTCTTTCGAAGCCCACCCCAGAGCCAACCTGGGACCACTCGAGCGTCAGGTCCTCGACGTGGTGTGGGCGCTGGGAACGGCGACAGTTCGCGAGGTGGTTCGAGATGGGAAACTCTGGCAAACCTACACCACGATCATGACGACGATGCACCGTTTGTTCAAGAAAGGACTCTTCAACCGCGTGCCCGAAGGTCGAGCGTTCCGATATTGTCCGCGGTACAGACCGGAGGAATTGGAGCGGATCGCGGCAGAAGAGAGCATTCGGCAACTGCTGAGCTCGCAGAATGCTTCGTTGCACTTGTCCTATCTGGTCGAGGCGGCCGGCACACAGGACGAACGATTGCTGGACGAGTTGGAAGCGCTCGTGGAACGGCAGCGAGCGGAATTAAGGAAAGGGCACTGAAGTGATCTTTGCCGCCCGCGGAATCATGGTGTCGCTCGCGTTCTTTGCACTAACGTACAGCTTTCTTTCCTGGCTAGCTCTGCTTGCCTGGCGAGGCCTACGTTTCTGTTCCCGATGGAGACGGGTTTCGGTCAACCTCTTGTTTGGACTGCGAGTGTTGCCTTTTTTTCTTTCCACAGCGATCACTTTATTGCTTGTCTTCCCATCGTTTCTGCTCCTCGAAGCGCACTCCATGGATGAGGACTTAGGCACGTTCGTACTGAGTGCGAGTGCCGCATTGCTGCTCGGTGCGGGCCTCTATCAGGTGACGGCCACAGCCGCCAAAACCCGTCGCCTGGTTGGGGAGTGCCTGGAAGGAGCACGTGGGTTGAGCGCCGATGACGCCACGCCGGCACTCGTATCGTCTCAGAGCGTGTTGCCTCTGATGCTGGTTGGCATCCGCGTGCCGAAGGTTCTCATTTCCGAAGCGGCCCACGAATTACTGAGCGAAGGAGAGCTGCGGACGGCCCTGCGTCACGAGGTTGAGCACTTGCGCTCGCGTGACAACCTGAAGAAAGTAATTCTGAGTTGCATTCCATTTCCTGGCATGGCAGGGCTGGAAAGAGCCTGGCAGGAGGCCACAGAGTTAGCCGCCGACGATGGCGCGGTATCGAGTCGTGAGGAGGCTCTGGATCTGGCAGCGGCATTGATCAAGCTCTCGCGCCGTTTTCCGTCTCAAGCGGCTCCGGCATTTACCACCGGACTTGTGAGTGTTCCTGGCTCGGTGGCCACGCGCGTCGCCCGCCTGCTCGCGTGGAAGGAAGACTCGGCTGCGGCTCACAACGGTTGGTGTTACGCCCTCCCTCTCGCTTTCGCGGCTGTTCTTGGTGTGGCTGCAAAGCTTGGCCCCGTTATGCTGCTCATGCATTCCCTCACCGAGCGACTCGTGCCCTAAGCTATGAGCTTGGGCCTCCCCCCTTTCTAAGTAAGGAGGGCGCCTCCTTTCGTAAGAAACCAGCCATCCACTTGGTGGTAGAAGTTACTTCGATTCAGGAATGGTACTGACAGCTGGGTCTCGGGTTGCGTCCGCCGGTGCCTCATCCCCGCCCCCGACCGGATCGTCGGATAGTCCCCCATTAGACCTTCCCCAAGGATTCGGTTGAACACCTCCGGATTGACTCGCGGCCCGCACGCTGATTGTTGGCTCGAGCCTCGAATGGATTGTGCTGTGTGGACACGCGCAGCAGGGCGGAGTGTACACTCTTGTTCAGGTTCGACCATTACCTCCCGTTTTGCGCACATGAGCACACCGAGATTGCTGTGGTTGATAGCATGGCTTGGAACGATCCCCGTCGCCTTACCCCAGGCACCATCGACGGGTGGCACTCCGATGGCAACCACAGATCGAGTCCAAGGTCCCACTTGGTGGCCAACGAAGGGCACGCCGGCGCGGCAAGAGTACGTAGGCCCGGATGCCTGTGGGCAATGTCATCGCGCGAAAGTCAACAGCGCAAGAAACAGTCCGATGGCCCACGCTTCGATGGCTGTGGCCGATTCGGAAATTCTGCGCTCTCACGATCGGCTCGAGACGCAGATTGGTCCCTATCACTATGAAATCGTCCGCACACCCGAAGGAAGTGCCTATTCCGCCAGCGACGGGGCCAAATCTGTCTCCGTTCCCCTGGCTTGGGCGTTTGGCATTGGCGAAGTGGGGCAAACCTACGTTTATGAACAGGATGGCAAGTGGTACGAAAGCCATCTAAGCTATTACAAAAATATTCAGGGCCTGGACTACAGCCCCGGCCACCAGCGCACGGTTCCGAGCAGCTTGGGGAGCGCTCTCGGTCGGCTCTTCGAGATTGGTGAGCCGCGCCTTTGCTTCGGCTGCCATAGCACGGCATCGACCACCAGCAACCAGTTTGACCCCAGTCATCTGATTTCCGGGGTTACCTGTGAAGCCTGCCACGGGCCCGGTGCACAGCACGTCGAGAAAATGAGCCTGGGAGTCGAGAATCAGAAGTCGAAGACGATTTTCAATCCTCGGACGCTGAAGCCGGTCGACTCCGTCGAGTTCTGCGGTGCCTGTCACCGGACAGCCTGGGATGTGGCGCTGGCAGGCTCGAAAGGAATCTTCAATCTTCGGTTTCAGCCTTACCGCCTGGAAACCAGCCGCTGCTGGGGGCAAGGGGATGCTCGCCTGGTTTGCACAGCTTGCCACGACCCCCACGAGCCTTTGGTGCGCGATCTGGCCTCGTACGACCAACGCTGTTTGGCCTGCCACACTACGACACCCGCCTCCAAATCCATGCCCACCCCGGATCATCCGGGTGCGGCTTGCCGAGTAAGCACCAAGGATTGCGTAACCTGCCATATGCCGAAGCAGGAAATCCCCGGGATGCATGCCACATTCACCGACCACCGGATTCGCGTTGTACACAAAGACGACACGATAACGGAATCGGTCTCGCCGAACTTCCCCGCGCGCCCTCGCGGTGAACGAAATGGTCTATTCTTCGCGTTTTGTTTAGTCGCTGGTCCGGGAGTTGACCGAGCACTCTTGGTCCAGGTGAAGTCGGCTGTGCTACAAGGGGGTGGACACAACCCTTTTGCTGAGTTAAAAAGAGTGATGGATGCTCACCGACACCCCACCTCGGAGGGCGAACCGCAGCGGATTTCTGGAAAGTGACCGGATCAAGACTCTCGATCTCCCCCAGGATCGGCGTTTGCCTTGGATCACGAAATCCATCGGCTCGGCAATAGAGGCTGGGACCAGCCGAGATGTCCACCGTGCCTGCGAAGAATTTCTGGATGCCGCATCGAACTTCTACAAGGTGCCTGCTTGCCCAGTGCGCGTGCTTGCCGCCCGACCACTGCGAGTGCGCGAACGCTGGACCACCGAACTCTTCGGGGACTACGCGCCCGAAACTATGCTGATCCGGGTCTGGATGCGGACGGCGGTGCGAAAAGAGGTTACCTCCTTCGGTACGTTCCTGAGCACGCTTTGCCACGAATTCTGTCACCATCTCGATTTTCAGAAGTTCGGGCTTCCCGATTCCTGGCACACGCGCGGATTCTATGAACGAGCCGCTGTGCTTTATCATCATGCGCGGGATACGGCTCCGAAGCATCTGTGCTGGATATCCCTGCCGGGTGAGCGCTGGCGAATTGACTGGCCGCGCACCAATCTGGGTGGTTAGTCCTCAGGCTCCCCTCAAGTCTCTGGGACGGACGCCTGCGCAAATACCAAGAGTAGGATTGAGATCACACCAGGCATACGGCTAGCGCGTATAGTGTAACCTGTGTCTTCTCTGGTCTTGCATCGTATCCATTTCGCCTTCACCGTCACATATCACTACCTGTTCCCCCAGTTGACCATGGGACTGGCTCTGCTGATCGTAATCCTCAAGAGCCTTGCAATCTACCAGAAGAACGAGCGCTATAACCAGGCGGCACGATTCTGGGCGCGCATCTTCGCCGTTAATTTTCTGATCGGCGTCGTTACTGGCATTCCGATGGAATTTCAGTTCGGCACAAATTGGTCTCAGTTTTCGCGTACGACCGGCGGCGTCATCGGGCAACCCCTGGCCATGGAGGGTCTCTTCTCCTTCTTTTTGGAATCCGCGTTTCTGGGGCTCTTTTTGTTTGGCGAAAAACGTCTTTCGCAAGGGATGCATTGGGCATCGGCATTCCTGGTCTTCGTGGGATCGTGGATCTCCGGGTTCTTCATCATCCTGACCAATGCCTGGATGCAGCATCCGGTTGCTTATCGTGTGTTGCCGAATGGCATGTATGAGGTCACAAGCTTCTGGGGACTCCTGGCGAATCCGTGGGGCTTGCTCGAATACATGCACAACATGTCAGGCGCGGTAATTACGGGTGCGTTTGTCATGGCCGCTGTGGGCGCGTTCTATGTTCTCGAAGATCGACACGCCGAGCACGGTAAAATTTTTGTCCGTGTCGGTGTGTTCGCCGGGGTGCTGGCTTCGCTCGCGCAGATCTTTCCCACCGGCGACTTACAAGGTCGCTACCTGGCCAAGCATCAGGAGCCTACGATGGCTGCCATGGAAGGCCTGTTCAACACCCAGCGGGGGGCCGGAATCGTCCTGATGGGACAACCCAACGAAGAAACGCAGACGATCGACAATCCGCTGGTCGTGAATGACGTGCTGAGCTTTATGATTTATGGCACCAGACACGCGGAGGTCAAGGGGCTCGATCAAGTGCCGCGCGATCAATGGCCCGAGCCGCTGCCGCTGCTGTTTTACAGCTATCACATCATGGCTGGGTTGGGGACCTATTTCGCGCTGCTCATGGTGGTGGGTGCGTTTCTCCTGTGGCGCGGCAAGCTGTTCCATACACGATGGGCGTTGTGGGCGCTGATGTTGAGTTTTCCCCTGCCCTATATCGCAAATACCGCCGGTTGGCTAACCGCCGAGATCGGCCGCCAGCCGTGGGTAGTTTACCGCCTGATTCGTACCTCGGAGGGATATTCCAAGTATGTTTCCGCAGGCAATGGATTGTTCACCTTACTGGGCTTCATGGGAATGTACACCGTGTTGGCCATTCTTTTTATTCTGCTGGTTTCTCGCATCATCGACAAAGGGCCGGATGCAACCGAGCCTGAGACGAGACCGGCGACTGTTTTTGTAAATCCGGTGTGAGAAGTAATCAAGGGAGCAAGAGATGGGATCCATCTGGTTCTGGAACGTGGCGGTCATGCTCGTCGCCTACGTGGTGCTTGACGGATTTGATCTCGGCGTGGGTATCTTGCACCCGTTTCTTGCGCGCAACGAACAGGAAAAACAGAGCATGTTGCGCTCGATCGGACCGGTATGGGACGGTAACGAAGTTTGGCTGCTTGCCGGCGGCGGCACTCTCTATTTCGCCTTTCCCCTGCTGTATGCATCGGCGTTTAGCGGTTTCTATTTGGCGCTGATGATCGTCTTGTGGCTGTTGATCATGCGCGGAGTGAGTATCGAACTGCGCATGAACCTAGGGATCAGTGTGTGGCGGTCGTTTTTCGATGGTCTGTTCTTTCTCTCCAGCACGCTGCTGGCTGTGTTTTATGGAGCGGCTCTGGCCAACGTAATCCGAGGCGTTCCGCTCGGCGAAGACGGTTACTTTTTTCTCCCTCTTTGGACGAACTGGCGTGTAGGACCGTATCCCGGCATTCTCGACTGGTACACGGTGATGGGCGGGGTGGTTGCGCTGATTTCACTGGCACTGCATGGGTCGCTGTATCTAACCGTTAAGACTGCAGGTCCGCTTCAACAGCGCTCGAAAAGCGCGGCCAAGATTCTCTGGGTAGGTGTCGTAGCACTAACCGCAATCAGCCTGCCGGCTTCGATTCTTGCTCGCCCCGATTCGCTGACGAACTACCGGACCTACCCCGGTACGTGGCTCGTTCCGACGGCGGTGATGGCGTCGTTGATGGGCATATTTGTTTTCTGGCGCAAAGCGGACGACCGCAAGGCGTTTGCATGCTCGTGTGCCTATCTCACGTTCATGTTGGTGGGCGCTGCTCTGGCTTTGTATCCACGCCTGTTGCCTTCGAGCAATGATCCTGCTCGCGATATCACGATTCAAAATGCACTCTCCGGACCGCGCACTCTCCGCGTCGGACTGGTATGGTGGACCTTAGGCATGTGCCTGGCGGCGTTGTATTTTGTGATTGTCTATCGATTGTTTGGAGGGAAGGTTTCCGAGGATGGTTCTGGCTATGGACATTGAGTCTGGTTGTCCTTCTACGAGCCTCGACTGCGGCAGTCCGAGGGGTCCGCAGTGCCCATACGTACTCAGCCCGCGTTACGAACTGGCCATTGTCGGTAGGGCGGATTGTTCATACGATGGCGTCCTCCGGGGGAGGTGAGGCCCCTCAGAGACGCGAAGCGCAGAGGGACTCATCGGGGAAAATTGGTGGGTGCTTTTGCTCCTTCCGGTGCAATTTCTTGCCAGCCTAAGATTCGCTTGCCGGCCACGAAGGCAATCAAG
>Ga0187778_10003822_pt1 | contig 10049 bp, 11 predicted proteins | sample 1015_Q2_SP5_20_M_FD_132418 | JGI IMG/M metagenome (GOLD analysis project Ga0187778, IMG submission 132418) | Tropical peat soil microbial communities from peatlands in Department of Meta, Colombia - 1015_Q2_SP5_20_MG | ecosystem: Environmental > Terrestrial > Soil > Wetlands > Peat | place...
ACGCGGGTGTTGCCGGGGCAGACCCCAGCTTGCTTTTCCATGTGTACTAGGAAATCGAGCAACACTTCAGGTTGACGACTATCGTGACGTTGATAATCGCGCCAGACAATGCAGTCGCTTGAGCCTTCCACCACGATCGCCTTGACTGTCGTGGACCCCACATCAATTCCAACGAGCAAAGAAGCATTCATCTCAGTTCCGCCGCGGCAACGCAAATACTCTGCGACTGCCCTTCATGCGCCCGGCTACATGCAAAACAAAATTGGCGGCTACTCCCGCCACCCCCGCACGTTTAGGTACGCGGTAGAGAGGGCTACGCAGTTCAGGATGATCCGCCACATAGTCGCGAATGCCTTCCGGCCGCACACGAGTGGTGGCGAGGCAGCGATCAAACTCGGCCCACGCTTTCGCTTTGGCTTCCGTTAGCGCCATCTGCACGCGGCTCTGTGCGTTTACTTCACCTTCGCCAGCGGTCTCGATGGGCAGGAAGATCATCTCCGGAAAACGATTGACAACCGCCGACTGGACACCATCGGACTGCGACGATGGCATACAGGCGAAGGGCTTGATCGCGAGAACCATATGGCATAGGTGATTCGTTGTGTAGTAAACGCTTTTTCCAACCTCCAGATGTCCTTCCCCGCCACGCGCGAGCGAGTGATAGAACGGATGTGCCAATCGTGCTAGTTCTTTCTGGGGTAATAGAGGAGCGGCGACGCTTCCCAGGGCTTCGGCCGCTCTCTGATATTGCCGAGCCCAAATGCGCTCACCCAGAGTCAAAGGCGTCCATTTTTTCTGGAAATGTAGTTCGTTCCACAACTGTTTCTTGATTTCCCACCAGGCGGCGTCCGGATACGGCGCGTCGACATTCTTCCGTTCCTTCGCGTTGGCTTTGGCCTGGTGAAGCAGGTACATCACCCAGTTACCGATAGAATCCACGGCGACGTGCGCACCTTCTCGTTCGAGGAAAGAGAACATGTTGAAGTTGCCGTCGCCCTCGGTGAGTTGCGCCCAGAACTCGCCGGTGACCTTCACTAGGGGCTTTACTCTCAACCGATCTACCTCGAACTCGCCAAAGCGGGCGCGACAGCGACGGAGCGATTCCAAATAAGCCTTCCCGTACCAGTGCTCGCGGAGTTTACCCACTACGTTCACCGTCATTCTCAGTTTCTCGTTGCGATCCAAGCGCGAGTACAGCCATTCAGGTAACCGGCCCAGGACGTCAATGCTCCCCTGGTCCCGGAGCAAGCGGCAAAGTTCCTCCACAACCCATTCGATGGCGCGGTCTGTTTCCCCAGGAACAACCTCATAAGGACGAAGATTGTAAGCCGTGACGTTTGTGATATCGCCCAAATTCAAGGCGTTCATGGAACCGAATCCCAGGTTCACGGTGAAGTTCAGCCCGGGTTCGCCCGACTCTGCCTTGATCCCATCGTTTTGCGAAAACAGCAGGACCCGGAAACCTCCGAATCCGGCCTTCTCCAGAGCCATGCGGTACTCGGATTCGTACATTCCGAAGCGGCAGGGGCCACACGAGCCTGCCGTGAAAAAAACGTAGTTGTCGAGAATCTGCTGTTTCGAGAGACCGTGACCCTCCAGTTCACGCAGGTACTGGATCAGATTCCCGACAGTGAAATAGGTGGGATTGCATTGACCGGGATTCCCAAATGCCCGCCCAAGGTGATAGCTCGAAAGCGTGGGATTGGGCAACGGCTGGCAACGGTAGCCGCAGCCCTGAAAGGCATTCTGTATAAACTTTTCGTGTTTCCAGGTAAATCCGCCGAACAAGATGGTTACACGATCGCGTTCTTCAGCCGTGAAAGGCCGCTCAATCGGACGGTGAAAATGCTGGACTGGTGGTTGGCTCACAATCTCTATCCCATTGAGATTTGGGGAGTTTCAGCATGCACTCTAACTGACAACTCGTACAGACTCGGACAACTCGGAAATTCCGGACGTTCACCTCTATTCGATTTATGAGGCTGATGGGCGAATCTCGGTTGCTGTATGCTCCTCTTCTGCTGGCGTGCCGGGCGTCCCCAAACACTCCGCGCTCGAGGATCGCGATTGAGTACCTCCCGCAGTCTTCTCCGGCCGTGGAACACTCTGGTTTTTGCCGCCCTGACTGATATTCCCAGGATTCGAGCGATCTCTCGCATCGAACACTCTTCTAGATCTCGCAGTTGAATTACAACACGCATCGCTGGTGTCAGCCGTTTCAATGCTGCGTACAAGATTTGCTTTCGCTCTTGTGCAAGGCAATGGTCGTCAGCAGCGACACTGTAACGAAGCGTGTGCGGAATGCTCATTTCTACATCCATCTCGTCCGAGTCTTCCACCTGGACCTCATGCCAGCTGCGCTTCCTTCGTAGCAGCATCAACGCTTCGTTCACAGCGATTCTGAACAGCCAAGTGGAGAAGGAAGAGTTTCCTTGGAAGCTATGGAGTCGCGTAAACGCTTTGAGAACGCTCTGCTGCCTTACGTCTTCCGCATCCTGCCAATTGCGTGTGATGCGCATTGCTTGAAGAAGTATCTTTCGTTCGTAGCGTTGGATCAGGAGTTCAAATGAGCCAGTCTGGCCATTTTTGGCCGCGGCGATGATGGCCGCTTCGTCCTCGATATGACAAACACTGTCCCCTTGATTCGACTTCTCTCGAACCTCAAGTTCCATAGGAGTACCTTTCTCTACGTTCCCATCGTGCCTAAGGCGTGTCGTCACCTAGCCCGATCTTTTCGAGCCGTTCCAATTCATCCGGCAGCTCAGAGCGCCAAACGCAGAGCGGAAACACAAGTAATTCGGGTTGCTCGCGGTGCACATCCGAAATAAATTCAATGGCCTCATAACTTCTAACGTCTTCGCCAATCAAAACGGCGCCAAAATCGCTGGTCTCAATCAGATCGAGGGCCTCGTCGGGTTCCGTGACACAGGTTACCCGGTGTCCCGCGCGTACTAGAACCGACTTGATGGGACATTGACGCAACGGATCGAGATAAAGGATCTTCATACCGTTTGGCTCCCACAGGCTATGACCTGCCTGCTCCAAGCGAGCACTGATTTACCTCAATCTGAACCATCTCTGCCTCCTTCGATTACCAGTGACTCGAAAGCAGAATTCGGCAGATAGTCGAGGTAGCTAATCGTGACGTCGGTCTTTCCAAAGATGCGTGCCTCAGTCACGCTTTCTGTCGTGAAAGGAAACCAAAAGCTTCCGGACTTGTGGTACTGCTGCACGAAATGAATGCTGCGTGTCCAAAATGAAGGATTCCTTGCTGGTTTGCCTTCGGCTCGAACGAGCGCAAAGTCCTCGGCGTCCACCCAGATGCGGCCCTCGAAAAGATACTTGTCCTCGCGCTTCGGTAGAACTTGGATGACGTAGGTGGGTCGTCCTTCCAGCAAATCGCTGCCAAGCATCCGGAATCTATAATTCTCGGGAGTAACGCTGGTCTTCGGACGAATCTGAGGCTGGGAAGTTTCTGTCTCCGATTCGAGCATCTTGCGCAGAACGTGCTTGTTCGCAGATTTCCAGCCCTGCTCCGAAACAACTTCAAAATGCTTGGTTCCGTCGAGACCACATTTGACGCCCACAACCATTTCGGAGCGCTTATTCAAGCGCTGGTTTTCCAGAACATAGTGTCGATTACCGGTGTACCCGCGTCCCAACTTGTCTCTCTCGCTGTTATGTTCGATCAGCTTCGCGATGACATCGTCTGCGTAGAGAATCGGAGGTTGCTGTGCACGACAGGCAATTGTTGGTCTCAACGCCAGAAATAAAATGACGGCAGTTCGAAGGTTCATAATCACTCCACAGTGAATTTCCCGCGTATTCACGCCAGGCAGGGTAAAAGAACTCGCCAAAGCGAGTGCTTTCTTCGATGTTTTGCACATCGCGCGAAGTGTGAATACCGTCAGGTACCGTCAAATCGTGCCGCAGGTGCTCGGTCTGGCTTTCAGACAGATTTTGATTGCTCGCAGTCTCATAATCCAGAACCCAATAGGCAGTCCACGGCGGAATCCACGTCCGGCTGATTTTTGTATCAGTCTTATGCACTTACAAGAAGCCCGACTTCACGTGAAGTGTAATTGCATTCGTGGGACCAAGCGTTGGGGTGCTCTGCCAAGCCGCTTAACTGCGTACCCGTGAAGCACATATAGGCTGCAGTACCAATTAACCCCAGAAGAGCAGAAGCCAGATCCAGGGTGTCGTGACCGAATGCGGTCAGGCGGGTTTTCTACGTTCGCCACCCTTGATGGAACTGCTTCTTGTGAGCGACCGCTATCACTTCAATACGTGGCTGGTAATTTGCCAGGAACGAAGCTATCGTCTCGCCCTACAGCGGGCAACGCCCCGAATTGTGGCAATGCATTTCTAGCCTGGTTTTAGCCCAACCATCCTTAATATCAATCAAATGAATGGATCCAAAATTTGGCAGCCGATTTGCCTATACATGCAGTGAAGCAACCGACCGATGGTTGCCAGATTTGCATCTGGTGTCTGCAGTCGGACTTGGTGGCGGAGACATCCAGTGTGCGTGATGTCCGCGAGCATTCTCATTTGATGCTCAAAGGAGGCTCAAATAATAGCAATGAACGAGCGTCGCTGATGAGTTGTTCGTGACCAATCCGCCCCGCGGGCCGTACCCGGGCAAACGCCAGCTGGCCTGGGTACGGCCTCCCACTCGCAGAGCAGAACGATACTGTGGGGGCATTTCTCGAAGCTCGAAAAGAAGCAGGAACATCATGTCGACAGCAGCTCAATTACAGACCTTGGGAATATTGGATCCGCACCGCCGCAGTTCCGCGTCGTGCCATTTCGAGGTGGCTTTGCGACAGCAAATTGTCGGGCAAGATGCGGCAGTACAGGCACTGGTCGAGTTTTGTCAAGTATTCTGTGCCGGTCTCAATGCGCTTGGGCGTCCCATAGGAAATCTACTGTTTCTTGGACCGACCGGTGTTGGGAAGACCCGCATCGTAGAAGCTGCGGCGGAGATCCTGTTCGGGGACAGCCGAGCCCTGATCAAGGTGGATTGCGCGGAATTCCAGCATTCCCATGAAATCTCCAAACTGATTGGTTCCCCTCCGGGCTATCTCGGCCATCGAGAGACACCCCGCTGATTACGCAGGAGGCGCTTGCCAAACGTCATCGACGTGAACTGAAGCTCAGCTTTTGCTGTTCGACGAAATCGAAAAAGCAAACGATGCATTGTGGCAACTCCTGCTTGGAATTCTCGACAAGGCCACTCTAACCCTGGGCACCAATCGTCGAGTTGACTTATCACAAACCATTATTTTCATGACGTCCAACGTTGGCGCCGTCCGGTTGGCGGACTTAATGACAGGAGGTATGGGATTCGTTTGTCCGTCCTCACAATCAGCCCAATACTTGGATCAGAAATTGGAACGGGCGGCTACAGAGGCGGCGCGTCGGAAGTTTTCGCCGGAGTTCATCAATCGCCTCGACAAACTGGTCGTATTTCATCCGCTGAAGCGCCCACAACTGGAAGAGGTGCTTCAGATCGAACTTCGAAAAGTGCAATCCCGCGTCAGCGCTGTTATTAGTAGGCCGTTTCTGTTGCAACAAGTTGATCGTGCCGACGATCTCTTAATGGATCTCGATTCGAACTGGACGGACAATTCCAGTTTCGTTAGTGACGAGATTCGGGTGTAGGTGCTGGAATGATTCTCGTCTGTTGCAGCGAAGTGCGATCGATTGCCCCCATTCGGGCAATGCCCATATAGCGGCAAACCAACGAGGCAAGCGAATGGCGGATTATAGAGTTTAATCAAAGAGATAGGAGCGCTTGGCCCTTGGCACATGATCTGCACATACAACTTACGTGAAGCGACGGTCGCCAACTCTAGGATCACTTATGCTTCGAGCGAAATTCAACCAAAGCAATACTCCCCCATCACTCAAACTCGACGGTCGGCTCGTAGGTGCCTGGGCTGTGCAAGTGAAATCGCTCATTGCCCGACACTTCATACCAAATGGATTGCTAGTCGATATGTCGGAACTGACTTACGTGGATTTTGTCGGAGAGCAGCTGCTGCTCTGGCTGCGCGGCTTGCACGTAGTATTCATCGCAGAGACCTGTTATGCACGTGATCTCTGCGAGAAACTTGACCTCAGGGTCAAAGGAGATGCTGACAGGTCCGTCGCGTCAGCAACCGAGGTAGGTCCTTCGTAGACAACAGCCCCCTCCCGTGCCCGGGCGTTGCCCCTGTCGCCCGGGCACGGCCCCCCTTGATAAGGCGCCAAACATGTCTGGATCTTTTCAGTTGAGAAGAGCGTGACGGGAGAAGCGAAACAGAACAAATGGTGATCAGACAAATACTCAGACTGGAGAATTTATGATCCGGGTAATCACGATTACACATCAGTGCGGGAGTGGGGGGACAACACTAGCTCGCCTACTTGCCCATAAACTTGGTTGGAATCTGGTGGATCGCGGGCTCATTGAGCGCGTTGCTCGCGTCACCGATTTGGATACGTCCACAGCGGAGTATCTCGATGAACAGGCGACCCGCTGGTGTGGTGTTCTAAAGGCGCGAGGAATCAATTTGGATACACTTTGTTCTCCTGTCGTACCTCGCTGGTTTGGCGAAATTGACGACGAATCGATACTTGATCTTGCGAACCAATTTATCCGAACCGCGGCTGATTTGGGTGAATGCGTAATCGCGGTTCCTGGCGCGCAATGCTTGCTGCTAGATCGCGAAGACGTTTTCAAAGTGTTGGTTTACGCCCCCATCGAGAAACGTGTGGCGAGAGTACACGATCGGCACCCTGAATGCGTTAATGCAGAGGCCTTCCTCAGACAAATGGACCTGCAATCAGCCAAATACACGCTCGAGCATTACGGGAGCGAGTGGCTCGGGGTGGGCCTGTACCTTTATGATCTTTGTGTCAACAGTTGCATGGGCCTCGACGCTGCCGCTGCACTGATCAACGCCGAACTGGCATTGTTGGAAAATCGTGGCACTCCACCAGTACAGGAGTTGTCGCCATGTCATGCGCCCCAGCAACTCTAGATCTGCACTTAAAGTCCGTCGCCGGTTGGTACAGTGCGGCCGAGGTCGCGTTAATGCGAGAGAATGCGCGAATAGCTGCCTGATACGGCTCGATCAACTGGTGCCCTGGTGCCTCGTGCCCAACAGAAGGGAATTCAGATTGAACTTGTGGTCCAGTTCAGCATACCAAGCGAAAAAACTCTGCAACTTGCCCTGGAGCGGAGCGTAGAACTGCTCACCAGACTATGACTCTGAAAGTCTTTCTACTGCCAGTTCGGTTTGTGCGATTTCCGCAACGTTACTGCGGACAGCCAGAATGATCAAGTATTCGTCATCAAGACACGCGCGGAATGCGCGCCTGCGGCTGCCCTCCTGCGGGCATTGCCGCAATCGGAGCGTAATCACCACTACCGTCCTATCAATGACTTAGGCTGCCCGCCATGTTGGCACAGGATTTGCCAATCCTGGGAGCATGGAACTACTACGAGGTTCGGCGAAGAACCGTCTCTTGACAGCCCTTCAGCCCAGCGAACTGGAAAGCCTGCTACCCGAACTGGAACAGGTCGCCTTCCGTTCGAGACAGATTCTGTTTGGGGCCGGAGATCTTGCCCGCTATGTGTACTTCCCGCAAGAGGCTTTAATTTCCCTGCTCGCAACCATGGAGGATGGAAGGAGCGCCGAAGTCGCCCTGACCGGCATGGAAGGTATTGTGGGTATTGCGGAGATTCTCGGGGCTGCAACGTATCGCTACTCTGCCGTAATTGTGGTCCCAGGCTCGTGTCTCCGCATAGGCTTGGAAAAGTTCAAGGCCAGATTCCAGCACGGCGCGGCCGTGCAGCTCCCCGTCCTAAACTACTTTCGATATCTCTTCTTCCAAGTTACCCAAACAGCAGCATGCAACCGTCTCCACAAAGTGAAGCAGCGCTTGGCTCGCCGACTACTCATGATTCAAGATCGCGTACGTAGAAGTGAATTCCCGATGACCCACGAATCCCTCGCTATTGCCTTGGGCACTCCGCGTTCTGAGGTTTCCTTTGCGGCCGATCTGCTCCGCGATTATGGGATGATCGATTACAGCCGGGGTCGAGTGGTTATTCTAAGCCGCGCAGAACTGGAATCAGCTGCCTGCGAGTGCTATGGCGTCATTCACCGCGAATTCCTGAGTCTGAGCTGACAGTGTTTATTTAAAGCTTGGTTCCTCGGCCTCCTCGTCATCCCTCAAGAATTAAATGTTGCGCATCAGCGCTCCGACCACGTTCGGAGTTTCCGGGTGAATTACGTCAGGCAGGAGTGATCCCGCAGCCCCGAGATCCGGCGTTTGCAGTTGACCCATTTGCTCGACGAGCATTGGCTGGCAATCAAATTCAACAGACGGCCAAGGCGTCTGGAACCTCCGAGACAATTTGATCTTTCATCCAATTCAAGAAGCCGTGGAGCGCATTCAGAAGTGTTGAAAGGTTCATAGGCATTGCCGACGAACCTCTACCAGTACTGGTTTCCGCCACTGACATTGGTCGTGGTGAAATGCAGCGCCGCACGATTTGTCTCAATTCCCACGAGCGAACGCCCCCGGATTCCTCGGTGTAATACATAAGTGAAGGGCTGATTCCATTGCGAACGGCCTGAATTGTCGCTGCAACTACCACAATTGTCTTGGTTAGAAAGCTGCCCAGCCACCTCAGGGCCGGGCCCGCGCCACTCAATGGTGTATTCGCCTGGCTGCCTGATAACGCTTCGGACGAGTGCCGGTTCATCGAGGGTGACGGTTGCTTGTTTGAAGCGGCCGTCGCTCTCACCGAGAGCATCGTGGTGCAGAGGGTCGCCAATAATGCTATGGCTCCCCAAATTCCAATGAGCCTAGGCTTCATACACAGTTCTCCTTCAGTTCACGTGGCGCACTTTCCTTGCCACATCCTCTGCGCAGGTAACTGCCCTACCTTGTTTTGCATCCGGGGTCATAGTCTTCCAAAGGTATGCCGCAGATGGTCGATGCCCCGAGGCAGTCACGATCCGGTTCAAGGCCGTTACACTTTCCACGCCGTGAAATATGAGGTTGCTGTTGGCCGTCACAATCGCACGCTCCGCGGGCAGTGGCTCCGTTTCCGGAGTGCAGGTCCAGTTCACGATGTTTGAGGAAGGGAGGCTGATTGGGAAGCCAGCAAGATTTGGAGGCCAAACCCCCAGTGATGTCTATTTCACTTGCAGTGAGAAACCAATCCCTTGGACCATCGCTTCTTGGGGTACTATGACGGCTCTCGCATAAAGAAAAAGTTAGGCTCCCACCCTGCGGTTGAAGACGAAACGGTTAGGGTACTGCTGACCTAACAAGCGGCTGACCAGTCCGTACCAGTGCAGAACTTCGACCTTGCAGTCGATGATCTCAGTCTGCATTTCTGGGAGACAGGCTTGGCCGTATTTCAGTTATGCAATGGGTGGCGCAATGCCGGCCATCACAAGGTGAGAAAGTTCAGCCCGCCAGCTCTGCGCTCATATCGCCATCGAAGAGAATCCACTGAAAGTCACTGGCATGTTGAAGCTGCTCGTTGCTATCGTTCACGGGAACGACGAAGAGATCTGGATGTACTAAAATTGTATACAAGTTCTACCCCGTCACTGGCACTGGGAAGAGCCCCTTGGAATCTTCAGTCAAGCCAAAAATGATGGGGCGATCCGAAGACCGCCCCGATCAGCATTTTTTCTTTTTTCACCGCACTACTGTTTTTCTAACGTCTTGCGAGCCGAAGCGCAAGGTCAGCAGTCACAACGAAAAGTCCAAAGTGGTCACAGTCGGGTGAGAATCGACTCACAGCCACAGTTAGCTCGTTTCAGGTGCGGGCGGCGGCCCCCACTGACCTTGCGAATGATTTTGTCCTGAGATCCCAAGCACTTATGTTCCGAATGATTTGCAGTTTGCGTAAGGTTTTGTAGCTTCGCAGTCAGTTCTTTTCGGCCCTTCCGGTCAGTCTGTTGCGCGGGTTCCGAAAGAAAGGTAGGCGGCGAGAACGAGTCGCCGTGAAATGCCACCGGGCTGGTGCAGGG
>Ga0187778_10003824_pt1 | contig 10046 bp, 10 predicted proteins | sample 1015_Q2_SP5_20_M_FD_132418 | JGI IMG/M metagenome (GOLD analysis project Ga0187778, IMG submission 132418) | Tropical peat soil microbial communities from peatlands in Department of Meta, Colombia - 1015_Q2_SP5_20_MG | ecosystem: Environmental > Terrestrial > Soil > Wetlands > Peat | place...
CGCGCTATTGCGGCGCGGGTGCGCTGGCCTTGGGCGGGGCCGTCTGCGCGCCGGGGCCGGATCCACCGCCATCCGGGCCATTGGGGGCCATGGGACAACGGAAGCAATCCATCGGCATCGGAGGGTGAGGCCCCCAGCAGCCCTCGCCGGGACCGCCGCCCCGCATGTGCCCCATCATCCCGCGCCCGCCGTGCGCCGCAGCGAAGATCGCGCCGAGGATTACGAGACCCGCGAGGGTGAAGGCCCAGAATCCTAGGTACCGTCCAAAGGCGCGAAACGTCCCTTCCGATCGCCCGGCAACATACAGGACAACATAGCCAGCGACCGTGAGCGCGGTGGCAGGAAGCAACGCCAGAATGTAAATCATCGCGAGGCCCTCGACGTCACCCGACCACCGCCATCATAACTCCCCACGTTGTCCCCGAGGTCGCTTCTTGTGAACCGTCATGTACACCGCGATGTCCCAAGCATTGCGGATCCCGGTAAACAAGAGAACCAACGACACCGCGGCGACGCCATAGAGCGCGAGCTCCAGCTCGCGCCAGACAAGGACAGCCACGACCAGCAGTCCGGCGTAGAGCAGCACCGGTAGAATCACGTTGAAGATCCAGTCCTCGCGCACTGGAATGTAAGTACTTGGCTGCCGCCGCAAACTCACTGCGATGAAAGCGCAGTATGCAAGCCCGAGAATCCCGGTGACAGAGAATCCCAGAGACAGTACCCCGACCCGTTGATGCGGTGCGCAGAGAAATGCCGCCATGGCAAGAACTACGCCGAAGTGAACAATCGTCGGCGTGACGAAAGTGCGTAAGCCGGACGGATTGACGCTCCCGAGATCGCCCACGAGCGTAACCACGACAAATGTGAGTCCGATGAGCCCACCGGACGACGACCCGATGATGACGTAAAAATTTTCCCAGCCCGTAAGCAACGATTCGGCCATTGCGCTCACCTCATCCTCGCGCAAGAGTCGTTGCGCGGCGTAACATCGCTACGGACACGTTTACCATCTGCACTCTGTCCTGTCGTTCTGGCCTGCGGCGCCTGCTTGCGCCCGGCGTCCGAAGCTGTCCGGAACCAGGTGCGCCGACCGACGAACCGTTAACGAATCGAGGTGTCGCATGGCAACTCTGGCTGGCGGCGCGGGCACGAGCGTCAGGCTCACGGGCGGCCAATGTCTGCGGATTACTAATACGCATGGAAGCCAAGTAGTAGACACCTGGTGCCTGGCGCTCTCTGACCCGACCGAGTATCTGTCCGTTGAGCACACGCGGCGGATGCTGGGGCGCCTGTTCCCGCGTCAGGGTGATGATCTCTTCAGCAACCGACGGCGTCCGCTGCTGCACATAGACCGAGACACGTCCAGCTGTCGCCATGACATGTTGATCGCTTGCTGTGATTCATGGCTGTATCACTTCTACAACTGCCCTCCAGGGCACGCGAACTGCCACGACAACTTCGTCGCGGCGGTCGCCGCGGACGGCATCGTGCCGATCCACGTTCCAAACCCAGTCAATTTCTGGATGAATGTACCCGTCGAAGACAACGACAATATCTCACTGCGAGCGCCGGCCTCGAAAGCCGGTGACTATATTGTTATTCGCGCCCTTACAGACGTCATGGTCGTGATGTCCGCGTGCCCGATGGATATTACGCCGGTCAATGGCGAAGACCGAAAGCCGCGGGATGTTGAATACGACATCGTTGGGACTGACGGTTGATGAGTTTCCGGGTGCCGCGATAAGGAATGTCAGCTTTAGACCGTGTCTGCGCGCGCCGGTCATACCAGTCATATGCGCGCCGTGACGCACCGCGACGCCCAATTGCCCCCTCGCCGACGATTCGCCATACGTGCTTGTTGCGAGGACGCCAAAGCACATAGCAATCACTGGGACGGGAAATCCTCCCACCGACTCGCGCGTGAACGCCGTTCGTTTCCCTAGCGTCGGCGGGCCAAATTTCCGAATTCATTTCTGTGGTTGCCGTTACCTGATGTTGCAAAGACTCAGCCGACGAGGTTGTCGGCACGTCGACCGATAATCTGACGTTCACAATTAAAAATTTGGTTGACAGCGTGCCGGCGTGGCCTGTGGCACACCGCTGACCACATGCGCGTCTCGCGACAGCGCATTCAAAAGTTGGACGGGCGCGCGCTCCCACTATACAATCGCGGCCCCTTCAAAGGTTGGGATCGAATGTCATGGCAGGCATGAAGAAGATCAAATATTGGAGTACGTCTGATCTAAAAACGCTGAAGCAGCTGGCCGGCCGGTCCAGTGCTCAGCGGATTGCTCGCGTGTTGCGGCGGTCGATCACGGCCGTGCGCGTAAAAGCGAGCGAGCGCAGGATCAGTCTGCGTCTCAGCGCATAGGGAAACTGAGCTCTTCTACCACGCGCTGACGGCGACGGCGGCCGCCCGGTCCGCTTTTGACATCCACCGTCAGCCACGCGGTGCGAGTTAGCTGCGTGGCCAACGTCGCCTCGCCTAGCGCGCCGGAACGGCGGCGGTGGCAAGGCTCACATGGCCAGCGTGATCGAAAGCGCGAACCGCAAAGATCACGTTGTCCTTTGATATTTCGAGAGTGGCGCTTGCGTTGGCGACCGTAAGGGCGTCGGTCCAGATGGGGCTAGACGTTTCTCGCCACAGCACCTGGTGGCGCTCTGCCCGGGCAGTCGACACCCACGTTAATGTCGACCTATTCTCCAACTGCGAGGTTCGCAGCGACACCGACGACGGTGCCGCCGGCGCGGATGCCAGTGAGGCAAGCGTTGCCGCGTTGAGCATCGCCACTCGTGCGACGTACCCGTAATCGACAAATTTAGGCAAGTCGCCGTACTCAACGCCGTTCTCAGTCCGTAGGTTCTGGTGCTGGTGATCGTAGTTCTCGCGGTACTCGGTGAAGCGAACCGCAGTGAAGCCCACCTTATTAAATGACGTCTGGTCGCCGCCCCGCAGGTAGCGGTCGGGGCGAAGGACGAGCAAAGGGCGTATGCCCGCCTGATAAGTGCGGGCGACGTCGGCAACGTAGCGGGCGAGTTGCCGCGACGGGGAGTCACTCTCCGCGCCAATAGAGCGGATCGCGCGCAACTGGGCATCGTCCGCGACCAGCGGGATGCCCTCAGAGAACAGTCGCACCACCTGCGGGTTCTGCTGATCGTTGCGGTCACCGCCAACGATATCGTTGTTGAGCACTGCTGCGATGTCCCACTGGTTCTGGCGCGCGAGTTGGGCAAAGTGCTGACTGCCATTGAGATTCTGTTCCTCGCCGGCGACGGTCAGGAAAATGATGGTGGCGGGGAAGCGCAGCTTGCTGAGTACGCGCGCGCATTCCAAACTGACCGCAGTTCCACTCGCGTCGTCATTCGCGCCCGGCGCATCACCCGCAGCATCGAGCGGATCTGAAATTCTCGAATCGTAGTGACCTGTTACCAGCACGATACGCTGCGCTTCGTTCGGATCGGTGCCCTTGAGCACCGCGTACACGTTGGTAATCTCCGTTGGCACCGGAATGCGTTCCGCGGGCGGCTGCGTGAAGGCGTCGGTTTTGACCTCAAGACAACCGCCGCAGTCGCGCGAATAGAGCTCGAGTTGCGCCTTGATCCAGTCGCGCGCGGCGCCGATGCCACGTCCGGCCGCAATCGATTGCGCGGTCTGGTCGGAGATCGTTGAACGAGTGCCAAACCCGACCAATGCAGCGATGTCGGCCTGGATCTGCGCAGGGGAGATCTGCGCGATTGCCTTCGCGACAATAGGATCAGGTGCCACATCGGGCACGGCGGCCTGGGCGAAAGTGAGTGGCGCACCGATAACCGCGAGCGCGGCACCGCGCCGCAGCATCGCCGTTGCGCACTGGGCACGGGCCATGGCTCTGTGCTTGGATGAGGCTACAAAATCGGATCGGTGGTCCATTTCGGTTTCCGTGTCGACGCGTCGGGTCTTCGAAGCAGCTGACGGCTGGGACATACAGAGTGTAGCCGGGTCGAGTGGATGGCTGGCGCGATTCATCGTGTACGCTTCACGGCTTGCCTACGACAGACGACGAGGAATCGCACTGCATGCTAGACGCCGCGTATATCGAGAATTCGCCGCGTCGATGCGCGCGCGATAGAACGGCCTGCTGGGCTGCTACGGAAAAGCAACATAGGGCCCTGACTCGTTACGCTGCGCGGCCTTGGCGCGCGGCTGTATCGCGGGTGGTTCGTTGCCTGGTGCTGATCCTGTACGCGACGGGTGCGACGTCGGCCACTGGATCCGGGTTCAGCGACCTGGAAAATGAAATTGACACGTTTGTCCAGCAGGAGATGCAGCGGCAGAAGGTGCCGGGCATCGCGGTCGCCGTAATCAGGGGGGCCGACGTACTGGTCGCCAGGGGTTATGGCGAAGCGAACCTCGAACTCAACGTACCGGTCAGCAGGAGCACCATCTTCCAATCCGGCTCGATCGGCAAACAGTTCACCGCAGTCGCTGTGATGATGGAAGTCGAAGCCGGAAGGCTATTACTCGACGAGAGCGTCACTAAATACTTCACAGACGCACCGCCGGCATGGCGACCGATCACCGTCCGTCATCTTCTGACACACACCTCCGGCATCCCGAGCTACAGCACGCACGATATCGACGACCGCAAGGACTATACGGAAGACGAATTTCTGAAGGCCGCCTATGCTTTACCACTCGAGTTCGAGCCGGGCACGCGCTGGAGCTACAGCAACACCGGTTATGCCGTGTTGGGGTTCCTGATCCACAAGGTGTCGGGCCGGTTCTACGGAGACATCCTGCACGACCGGGTGTTTGTGCCGCTCGAGATGAAGACCGCGCGCATTATCTCGGAGGAAGACATCGTCCCCAACCGGGCGGCCGGCTACAGGCTGCTAGGCGGGCAGATCAAGAACCAGGAGTGGATAGCGCCGACGCTGAATACCACGGCCGATGGTTCGCTCTACATGTGCATCAATGACTACGTCGCATGGGACCGGGGTCTGCGGGCGAACGCTTTATTGACACCGGCGAGCTGGGCGGAAATCTACAAGCCGGCAGTGCTCAAGAGCGGGCGGACGGTTCCCTACGGATTCGGGTGGAACGTAGAGCAATCGCGCGGACAGCCCTGGTACCACCACAACGGCGGCGCACAAGGATTCGCGACCAGCATTTCGCGATATCTCGGCGACGACCTCACGGTGATAGTGCTCACGAACCTGGCCGAAGCCGACCCGAGCGCCTTCGTCGATGGCATCTCGCAGGCGTTCGATCCCACACTAGCTAAGCTCGAGCCTGATAGCCCGATTTCCGACCGCAGCCCCGACGTGACCAGGCGTGTCCGCGAGCTATTGCAGAAGGCCGGAGCAGGCACGCTGTCTCGACAGGATCTGGCGATGGTGCGGCGCGACTATTTCCCGGAGGAGTTTGACGCCGCAATCGCGCTGGTTCGCCCGCTGGGCGAGATCGAACGCCTCGATCTGCTCAAGCGACAGCAGTGGGGTGACGACACCCAGTATTGGTATCGCGCCGCCTACAGGCAGCAGCAGCTGCTGGTGGAAGTCGCGTTTACGCCCGGTGGGCAAGTGTCATCGTTCTACGTCGACCGAAAATAGACCGGCCGCTGGCGGCGTAACTTTTTCAGGTCTACGGCACGAGAATAATCTTGCCGTGGGAGCCACGTTGCGAAATTCTTTGGTGAGCTTGGGCCGCCTCGGCCAGCGGCAATCGCGCGCCAACGTAGGGGCGAAGGTATCCGCTCTCGAGGCCAGCGCCGACCGCGCGGTTGATACGCGCAAGCTCTAGTGGCGGTACGTTCCAGAGCATCATCCCGGTGATGGAAGCGTCGCGAAGCATCAGGTCGCGCGGTGTGATCTCCACGTTGCCGCGACTGCCGATAACGACGACCCGACCACCGGCGGCGAGCATCTGCAAGTCCTGCGAGAGATTGATATTCGCGAGCATCTCTAGGATCACATTGACACCCCGCCCATCGGTGAGGCCGAGTACGCGCTTGGCATGCTCGCCCTCGCCGTGATTGACCGCATGGTGTGCACCGTGTTCGCGAATCAGCTGCATCCCAGCTTCCGAGCCGGCGGTTCCGATGATCGTAAGCCCGGCAGCACGGGCAAACTGCAGCGCAGCGATGCCGACGCCACCGCTGGCGCCATGCACCAGCGCGGTGTCGGTGGGTACGGCCCGCGCAATCTGAAACAGCGCGCGGTATGCGGTCGCGTACGGCACATAGACACCCGCTCCTTCGCTGAATCCGACTTGCGACGGGAGTGGCTGCAGCTGGGTGCGGCCACACAACGTGAGCTCCGCGTAGGCTCCGGTAAGAGTGCCGGTTGTATAGACGCGGTCGCCGGGAGCGTATTCGGTCACGCCTGAGCCCACGGCCTCGACGATGCCCGCGGCATCGGAGCCAGGTGTGAACGGCAATATCGGTGTCCGGGCGCCGTACTGACCGCTGCGCATATACGCGTCGTAGGGGTTGACCCCGGCGGCATGCACCCGGACGAGCACCTCACCGGGACCGGGATGCGGGTCCGTGGCGTCCTCAAGCTTGAGGACTTCGGGCCCGCCGAATTCATAGACGCGAATTCTCTTCACGGCGATGGTTCCGAGAGAGACAAGTGAATTACGCGATCCACGATCGTTGCCTATAGATATTCATTGTCAACCGGCACGTTATAGGCCGTGGCGAGTCGATTGGTCTCGTTGGCGAGACCGATCACGGCGACCAGCTCCGAGAGCTGCTGTGGCGTGAGCCCTTTGCCCCGTGCACTCGCAGTATGTGACGCGATGCAGTACCCGCATCCGTTGGTCACGCTCACCGCAATGTACGCGATCTCCTTCGCGAGCGGATCCAGAGCGCCCGCGGCCATCACCTGTTTGACGTTCTGCCAGAGACGCTCGAGGGTGACAGGATCGTGAGCGAGGACCTTCCAGAAGTTATTCACCCAATTAACGCCGCGTGTCTGCATGATGTCGTCATAAACCGCGCGTACCCGCGGCGGCGCCGCTTCGTAGGAGATGGGCTCGCGGCGCGTCGAACTTTGGCGCGGTCCTGCGCCAGCCTGAGATGTCATGTCGATGTCTCCGCTGCTTGAACCCTTAAAGAGGTACTGCGTCGAGGAAGGGCCGTAATGCCGCGGGGGCTTCCCGCGGGCGAAAGCGCGGCGGCCGCCTCGTCCAGCCGGTCGCGCTGACTGCGATTCGACTCAGCCCCAAGCCGCCCGGGCATCGCTCCGCGCTGCATGCGACCCCAAACCAGCAGGCGTTCAGGTTGCCGGCAGCCCCGTGCTGTGCACAAATTTAGCCGCTTGTATGTCCGAATCCGGCAATCGCTGGCCGACCGCAATCGGTGCGCCTGGGTAGGAATTGGCGGGTTGCGTGACCCAAGTTCGGGAACTCAGTTGGATGGTCCCGCCGGTGGCAGCACTTGCAAAAAAGCCGGTGGGTCGTGATCGACCCGCCGGCCACCTCGCAATGCACGAGCAACGGGGGGAGACTTGTGCTCGGCCGCGAATTAAAGACTTCTTAATGTTGTCCCTGTTGGCTTGCTGATTTCCTAGGATCCATCCTTGGCAGGTAGATGAGGGTCCCTCACCGGACGGCGGCGTTCGCCGCGGTACCCAAAACGCGATCCGCCGATAAGGCGGATCGTCGCGCCAAGGGTAATCGTCGGCGGGCACATTAAAAGCGACAATAAGACCTTAGGGAGGGGTGATATGCGCTTCCCCGGAGGTATGATGTTCGAATCGTGCTTAAAATACTCGGAAGCTGACGCTCCGCACGGGATGTATTCCCGCCGTCATTGGGGCCGCGACAGCGTTGTGAGCCGACTTGCGGGACAGCGGAACATCAAGAAGAACGCCGAGGTGAGGGGAGTCTAGGTCAAAATTTCCGGCGGCCAGCGGCTGCGCTGACGCCACGCTACGGGGCGGCTGCAGGGAGGCGCGAGGATCTCATGAAGCAGAAGTTGCGGATCATCGGCCACCGATTTGCGCCGGCTTCTTACGGGACATGTATTGGGCGGTGATTGAGCTGGCGCACGGCGCGTTCGTGCCCCAGACCAAATCTCCTGGGTAGGCAACACGAGGAAATGAGAATGAAAGCGCTAAGTGTGTTCGCGGGTCTTTCGTTGATGGTTGGGCTGTCCCAGGTTTGGGCGGCCGACACCTTTGATCCGGACAAGCTGCCGAAAGTGGCTTGCTCCGATTTCAAGTTCAGCAAAGCGGTTCTGGACAAAGTTCCGCAGGCTCAGTCGGCATGTTTGGACGGACGCGTGTACAAGGGCCAAAAGTACGCGAAGTACCAGGGCAAGGTGTACTTGCCGATGACCGACCGAATCACGCTGGAAATCCTCGATTCGGCTGGCAACACGGTGAATACGTTCAGTTACAAGCCGGCGCCCACCCAAGTGGTGATGGTCAACGGCCAGCCGGAGCAGTACAAGGATCTCAGGAAGGGCGAGATCATTACGTTCTGGATACCGGAGTCGCGCCTGGACGTTAGAGAGACACCGGCTTCGACTCACGAAAACTGGTCGGTGACCCCGCCGATCAAGTAGGACTGATGCGCGAGCTCTGAGGCTGGCGGAGCCCCAGGGGATGACGTTCGTGCGGTCGGCGCGCAGCGAAATGCCGTCCGCTACGCCTCAGAGCTTGATCGAGCAATACGTCAGGCACGGCGAAACCGCCGTGCTGCACTGCGCGTAGACGCTCTCCAGAATTGCGCGGAGCGTGCGACTGCCGGACGAGGGTCGCGCCTCAGAGTGGACTCTTCCCGGGATGGCGGGCAGCCGGCAGGGCGGAAAGGCGCGGTTCGGCGCAGCGGCCTTCTCTGCCGGAAGCGACCATAAGTGAGCCACCCGGCCGGGTAGGACTGAAGTCCAATTACACGTGGCCGGGCGCCGCGTAGCCTCAGCCGCTGCGAGCCAATTACACGGGTCGGGCGGACTTGCGGGTTGGTCCGAGAGCCCCGAGAAAACGCGTGGACACGGCTCATTGATATTAGCAAGCGGATGCATAGTCACTCAGATCACCGGTGAGCCTCACAGTCAGGCTGGACAGGTCAGCTCGCCGTCGCCCGCTTCGTGGAGAGTTCCGCCATGAATCAAAATCGGTGCGCCCTGGCTAACGGTTCGCGCCGCTGGTTGGCGGCTTGCGTGGCGGTCCTCCTCGCGAACGGCGTCCCGCTACCGATAGTTGCCGCGATACAAACCGCGGCTGCGCAGACCGCACCGGCTCCGGCCGAGAAACCTGCGGCGCCGATCCCGCCGGACCAGCTGGACTCGTTGGTCGCACCGATCGCTCTCTATCCCGATGAGTTGCTTGCGCAAACGCTCGCGGCGTCCACCTATCCTCTCGAGATCATCCAGTTGCAGCAGTGGCTCGCGAAGAACAAGGACCTTAAGGGCAAGGCGCTGGAGGACGCAGTCGCCAAACAGCCCTGGGATCCAAGCGTGCAGTCGATGGCCGGCCTCCCCGACCTAGTCAAACGCCTCGCGGACGACATCCAGTGGACCACCGATCTGGGCAATGCGTTTCTCGCCCAACAAGCGGACGTGCTCGCTGCCGTCCAGCGCATGCGCAAAAAGGCCAAGGACAACGGCGCGCTCTCGTCGACGCAGCAGCAGACTGTTGAAACAAAAGTGATCGAAAACAAGAGCGTGATCGTGATCGAACCGGCCGATCCACAGGTCGTGTACGTGCCTTCCTACAATCCGACCGTCGTCTATGGGGCGCCGCCATATCCGTACCCGCCCGTCTACTACCCGCCGCCCGTCTATCCCGCGGGGGGCATGTTCCTGAGCTTCAGTATCGGTGTCGCCATGGGAGCAGCGTGGGGTGGTGGGTACGGGTGCGGCTGGGGCGGCAACAACGTCACCATCAATAACAACAACACCTTCGTCAACAACTCTAACCGCACCTCGAACCGGACCGGTGGCGCAGGCAACTCGTGGCAACACAACCCGTCTCACCGGGGCGGCACGCCGTATGGGGACCGAGGAACCGCAGACCGTTTCGGCGGCAACGGGCCCGGCGGCCGAGGCGGTGCGGGC
>Ga0187778_10003826_pt1 | contig 10044 bp, 7 predicted proteins | sample 1015_Q2_SP5_20_M_FD_132418 | JGI IMG/M metagenome (GOLD analysis project Ga0187778, IMG submission 132418) | Tropical peat soil microbial communities from peatlands in Department of Meta, Colombia - 1015_Q2_SP5_20_MG | ecosystem: Environmental > Terrestrial > Soil > Wetlands > Peat | place...
GCATCCCGAACGGCTAGAACCCCTTCAGCGCCTCGGCCTCCGTGGCGAACACGGCGAGGATCTTCGAGAACCCGGAGATCTCGAACACCTCCCGGACCGTCTCGTTCAGTCCGAACAGGCGCAACGCGCCGCCAGCCCCGTTGAGCCGCTTGGCGGTGCCGAGCAGGACGCGAAGCCCGGCGCTGCTGATGTAGTCGAGCGCCGTGAAGTCGACCACCATCTTCTTCCCGCCGCCCGCGAGAATCCCGTCGAGCGCCTGCTGGGCCTGCGGCGACGTGTTGCTGTCGAGATTCCCCGCCAGGGCGACGACCGTGACGTCGCGCTGCGTGCGCGTCGTGATGTCCATGGACCTTCCTCCGCTCGGACCCGCGGTCATCCCACCCGTCAGGCGCTTCGCCAGGGTGACCACGTTGCGATCGGCGCGGCGGTGATAGCTGACGTCGTCCATCATCCGCCGGACCAGGTGAATGCCGAGCCCGCCGATCCGACGCGCCTCCACCGGGAGCGCGGTGTCGGGGGCAGCCATGCCGAACGGGTCGAACGGCTGGCCGTCGTCGCTGAGAGTGACGCACAGCCGGTCCGCGCGCAGCTCGGCGTCGATGGTCACCTCGCCGCCCGCCTGGCCGGCGAACCCGTACGCGATGGTGTTGTGCAGGAGCTCGTCGAGCACGACGCTCACGCTGCGCCGGATCGGGGCCGGCAGGGCGTGCGCGTCCGCGAACCGGGCGAACGCGGTGGTGACCCCGGCGACCTCGCCGGGATCGGCGCCGATCGTCATCCGGAAACGAGGCCCCATCTGGCTCTCCGGCGTCCGCGGGCCGACCCCGCCCGCGACGTAATATCGTCAGCCCGCGCCGCGCCGGCGCCTGGGGGGGCACCGGGCCCTGGCGGGACGCCCGCGACCCGGCATTTGCCGAGGGACGCCCAACGGTGCACGTTTTGGCCCGGGGGAACCCCTTCGGCGCGGGCGCGGCCGACCGGGCGGACGCCCCGACCAACCTTTGCCCATCCGAGTTGTATTTGAAAGAGACAGCGGCGGCGGACGAACAGGACCGGGCCCTCGTCAGGCGGTACCTGGAAGGTCAACGGGACGCGGCCGGCGGTCTCGTCGATCGCTACCAGAAACGCCTGTTCAACGTCGCGCTCCGGATGCTCGACAACGCGCAGGACGCCGAGGACGTCACGCAGACGGTGTTCCTCAACGCGTTCCTCAAGCTCCGGACCTACGACCCGAGGTACAGGTTCTTCAGCTGGGTCTACCGGATGACGGTGAACGAGTCGCTGAACGTGCTGAAGCGCCGCAGGCGGATAGTGACGGTGGAGGACGAGCCCGACATCCAGGCGCCGGGGGCCGCACCCGATCGTGCGGCGGAGGTGGAGGACCGCGTGGGGAAGGCGTTGATGTGCCTGAAGCCCGACGATCGAGCGGTGGTGGTGCTCAGGCACTTCGTGGCCTTCTCCTACGAGGAGATCGCCGACGTGCTGGAGATCCCCGTCCGCACCGTCAAGTCGCGTCTGTTCACGGCGCGGGAACGGTTGCGGCTCGCGCTCAGTGAAGGAGTCCGATAGCGATGCTGAGCCAGGACCAGATCGAACTCATCCATCAGGAGATCGACGGCGCGAACACCCCCGAAGGGAGTGCCGCGTTCCGGTCGCTGATGGAGCATGATCCGGAGGCCAGGGCGCTGGCGGCCGAGCTGCGCCGCGTCGCCGGGCTCTTCTCGCAGGCGGGAGAGCGCGAGCCGCCTCCGATGCTCAAGCGGGCCATTCTCGATGCGCTGCCGCAGCCCGCTCGCGCGTCACCACGCGCCAGCCTGCGGTGGGCTGCCCAGGCGCTGAGACTCGTCACCGAACGAATGGAGGAGGCGATCATGACCAAGAAGACGGTACTCATCGGAAGCGCGGCCGCGGCGATCGTGCTCATCATCGCCGGGGTCGTGAGCAGCTGGCCACCCGGCAGCCACGAGGCCGGTACGATCGGCGGGGTCGAGCAGGCGGCGCGGTACCATGGCCGGGCCATGACCGAGGCCGACGTGTCGCTCAAGAACCCCGAGATCCAGGCGCTGTTCCAGAACGACGAGGTCCTGCAGCTCGTGCGGAGCGAGGCGTTCCGGCAGGTCATGGACAACCAGGCGTTCCGCCAGCTCGTGGCCAGCGACGCCTACCGGCAGATCGTGGCCAGCCAGGCCTACCAGCAGCTGATCGCCAGCCAGGCGTATCAGCAGCTGCTGGCCAGCCAGGCGTACCAGCAGCTGATCGCCAGCCAGGCCTACCGGCAGATGATCGCCAACCAGGCGTTCCGGGACATGGCGGCCAGCCAGGCCTACCAGCAGGTGATGGCCAGCCAGGCCTACCAGCAGGTCGCGGCCAGCCAGGCCTACCAGCAGCTGATGGCCAGCCAGGCATTCCGGAACCTGCAGGCCAACCAGGCCTACCAGCAGGTGATGGCCAGCCAGGCCTACCAGCAGCTGATGGCGAGCCAGGCCTACCAGCAGCTCATGGCCAGCCAGGCCTACCAGCAGCTGATGGCCAGCCAGGCCTACCAGCAGCTGATGGCCAGCCAGGCGTTCCGGAACCTGGAGGCCAACCAGGCCTACCAGCAGATGATGGCTGGCCAGGCCTACCGCCAGATCGTGGCCAGCCAGGCGTTCCGGACGCTGCAGGCGTCCGAGACGTTCCGCTCCCTGGCGCAGAACCAGGCGCTGTCCCAGGCGTTCATGCGCGAGGCGATGCGCACGCAGAACTAGCCTGACCCGCGGGGATCCCGGCTCGCCCTAACGGGAGCCGGGGTCCCCGAGTAGCTTCCTCCGCCTCTGACAATGCGAAAACTCCGGTTCGTCCTGGCCTTCGTGGCCGGCGTCGGCTTGTCTGCGCCCTCCGATCTCGCCGCGCAGTTCCAGACGCTCCAGACCCGCGACCTGCGGCTGGTGTGGACGTCTCCGCTGCAGTCGTATCTGGTCCCCCTGGTGGCCGGAGCGTTCGAGAACTCGCTGCAGTTCCACTCCCGCCTCTGGGACTACGCGCCAGCGGGCAAGATCGACGTGCTGATGCACGACCTCTGGCACTACGGCAACGCGGGAGCGAGTCCGCTGCCGGAGAACCACATCACCGTCGGGCTCGCGCCGTACGAGACGGAGTACGAGTCGGCGCCCGCGCAGGAACGGATCGTCTCCTCGCTCAACCACGAGATGGTCCACATCGTGACCACCGACAAGGCCACCGCGTCGGACCGGTTCTTCCGATCGGTCTTCTTCGGCAAGGTCACCCCCAACCCGGAAGCCCCCCCGTCCATGCTCTACGGCTACCTGACCACCCCGCGGTGGTATTCGCCGCGGTGGTACCTGGAAGGGATCGCCGTCTATCTCGAGACGTGGATGAACGGGGGCGTGGGACGCGTGATCGGTCCCTACGACGAGATGGTGTTCCGCACCCTCGTACGCGACGGCGGACGGATCTACGACGTCGTCGGGCTGGAATCGGAAGGGACGACCGTCGATTTCCTGGTCGGGGCCAACTCCTATCTCTACGGCACCCGGTTCGTCAGCTATCTGGCGCTGCGGTACGGCGACGACAGCCTGCTCGCGTGGTTCAACCGCACCCCGGGCAGCCGAGGCTACTTCTCGTCGCAGTTCCGCCACGTGTACGGCCGGTCGCTCGAGGACGAGTGGTCACGCTGGATCGCGTGGGAGCGCGACTGGCAGCAGGCCAATCTCGACTCGATCCGGCGGCACCCGGTCACCACGGCCCGCCCGGTCTCGAGCCGGGCGCTGGGCGCGGTCTCCCGGGCGTACTACGACTCGACGAGCCGGAACGTCTACCTGGCCCTCCGCTATCCGGGCCAGGTCGGCCACATCGCGGCCATCAACCTCGAGACCGGCAAGCTCACGAACATCCGGGAGGTGATGGGGGCCGCGGGACTGTACGTCACCTCGCTGGCGTACGACCCGGCGTCGCGCACCTTCTTCTACACGACCAACAACGCCAACTGGCGGAATCTCGTCTCGCTGAACCTGCAGACCGGCCGGACCGAGGTCCTGATGAGGGACGCGCGGGTCGGGGATCTCGTGTTCGACCCGGCGGACAGCTCGCTGTGGGGCGTCCGGCACGACAACGGGTTCTCGACCCTGGTCCGCATTCCGCCGCCGTATCACGAGTGGCACCAGGTCCGCACCCTCCCGTACGGGCGGGACCTGTTCGACCTGGACGTCTCGCCGGACGGATCGACGCTCGTCGGCTCGATGGCGGAGATCAGCGGGAGCCAGAAGCTGGTGAAGATGGACGTCCCGGCCCTCGTGCAGGGGGACACGACGGCCGATTCCCTGTTCGGCTTCGGCGAGAGCGCGCCCTTGAACTTCGTCTTCTCGCCGGACGGGCGGTACCTCTACGGCTCGTCCTACTACTCGGGCGCGTCCAACATCTACCGCTACGACCTCGCCGCGCGGGACATGGACATCCTGAGCAACGCCGAGACCGGCTTCTTCCGGCCGGTCCCCGTCTCCAGGGACTCCGTCCTCGTCTTCGCGTACACGCGCTGGGGATTCGTGCCCTCGCTGATCGCCAACCGGGCCCTGGACAGCGTGAGCGCGATCCACTTCCTGGGGAGAGCGGTCGTCGACCAGCGCCCCGACGTTCAGTCGTGGATGGTGCCGCCCCCCTCGCGCGTCAACCTCGACTCGGTCACGATCTCGCAGGGACCCTACCGGTCGCTGCGCAATCTCAAGCTGGACAGCGCGTACCCGGTCGTCGAGGGCTATCAGGATGCGGCCGGCACCGACGCCGTGGGCGTCGGCATGCGCGTGAACGTGTCCGACCGGATCGGCACGACCGCCCTCGATCTGACCGGCACGTACTCTCCAGACCTGCGCCTGGCGTCCGCCGAGCGCCTCCACCTGCGCGCGAACATCCACTACTGGAACTGGCAGGTCTCGGCGGCCCTCAATCCGGCCGATTTCTACGACCTCTTCGGGCCCACGAAGGTGAGCCGCAAGGGGTATTCTCTGGCGCTGCAGTACCAGGGCAACCTCCTCTATGACGAGCCGAGGAGACTGTCGTACACGCTCAGGGCGGCGGGCTACGGCGGCCTGGCCACCTTGCCGGAGTACCAGGGCATCGCGGCCCCCGTCCACACCCTGCTGTCGCTCTCCGGCGACCTCGCGTACACGTCCCTGCGGCGCTCCCTCGGAGCCGTCGACAACGAGCTGGGAACGACCTGGGACGCGGGCGTGTGGAGCAACGAAGTGAACGGGAGATCGTATCCCCGCGTGAGCCTGGACGCGTCCAGGGGATTCCTGTTGCCGCTGGACCATTCGTCGCTGTGGCTCAGAGCCTCGGCGGGAGCGGCGCTGGCCGGGGCCCGGACCGACCCGTTCGCCGACTTCTTCTTCGGCGGCTTCGGCAACAACTGGGTGGACTACCGCGACATCCAGCAGTTCCGGAACGTCGAGAGCTTCCCGGGCATCGACATCAACAGCGTCGGCGGCGCCAACTACGGCAGGGCCCAGGTGCAGTGGGTGACGCCACCCCTCCGGTTCCGTCGCGTCGGGATCCCGAGCCTGTACCTGCAATGGGCCGACCTGTCGCTGTTCGCGACGGGGCTCTCGATCAACGTGGACGACCCGGCCGCCCGCAGCACGCTGGCGAGCGTGGGTGCGCAGCTGGACGTCCGTCTGATCACGCTCTCCCATCTCGAGTCCACGCTCTCGACCGGGTTCGCCGTGGCCCGGGAGCAGGGCGGCCCGCGCCACTCCGCCTGGATGTTCTCGCTCAAGATCATGTGACGACCGTCCTCGCGGTCGCCGTCAGCGTCCTGCCGGTCTTCCTGTTCCTCGGGGCGCTGGTCTTGATCGACAGCTACAAGCTCGTCGCGCTGCGGGCGGTCCTGCTGTCGGTCGCCGCCGGCGTGGCCGCCGGCCTCGCCAGCTACGGGGCGAACGTCTGGCTGCGGCCCGCCCTCCACCTCGACTTCGCCGCGTACTCCATGTACGTCTCCCCGCTCGTGGAGGAATCGCTCAAGGCCGCCTTCGTCGTCTGGCTGCTGCGGCGGAACAAGGTGGGGTTCGTCGTGGACGCGGCGATCCACGGATTCGGGATCGGCACCGGGTTCGCGTTCCTCGAGAACCTGTACTACCTGCAGGTGAGCCCCGACGCGACGATCCTGACGTGGCTCGTGAGGGGTTTCGGCACCGCCATCATGCACGGCGGCGCGACCGCCATCCTGGCGATGGTGTCCAAGACGCTCCACAACCGCGTCGACGCCTTCAGGCTCTATCTCGTGCTGCCCGGACTCGGCGTGGCCGTCGTCCTGCACGCGCTGTACAACCACTTCCTGCTGCACCCGCTCCTGGCCGCGGCGCTGATCGTCGTGGTCTTCCCCTACCTGTGCGTCGCCGTGTTCCAGCAGAGCGAGCGTGCGACCAAGGCATGGCTGGGAACGGGGTTCGACACGGACCAGGAGCTGCTGCGGGTCGTGCACTCCGGGCAGGTCTCGGGGACCCCGGTCGGGACGTACCTCAGGACCCTGCGCAGCCGCTTCTCGGCCGAGGTGATCGTCGACATGATGTGCCTGCTGCGGCTGCACGCGGAGCTGGCCATCCGCGCCAAGGGCGTCCTGATGATGCGCGAGGCCGGGTTCGACGCCGCGCCGGATCCGGCGCTCAAGGACTCGCTCGATGAGCTGCGGTTCCTGGAGAAGAGCATCGGGAAGACCGGACTGCTCGCCCTCGATCCGTTCCTCCACACCGGCACGCGGGAGATCTGGCAGCTGCACATGCTGAACCAGATGTAGCCGGCGCGGCCGGCGCGCCGCGGCCGGCCGCGGCGGATCACCGATGCACTAGCCGCCCGCCCCCGGCGGCCGGTATCTTGTCCGACCCCACAGGGACACCGGACAACCGAGGATGACCACTCCACCGCCACCGGGAACGACCCCGCACGCGTCCGACCGCGCTCCCGCGAGAGTCCTGGTCGTCGGCCCCGCCGCCGGCGGCCGCGACGCCCTCGGTCGCGACGTGCAGCGGGAAGGGTATGCCGTGGAAACGGCCGGCCCGGCCGACGAGGCGCTCGCGAGGCTCCGGGCCGAGCCGTTCGACCTGGTGCTGCTGGACGTGCACCAGCCCGAGACGGACGGCCCGCGGTTCCTGGAGGCGCTCCGGCAGGACGCGGGGCTCGCGCAGGTGCCGGTCGTCGTGGTGTCGGCGGTGGACGACGTCGAGTCGACGGCGCAGTGCCTGGAGCTGGGCGCCGACGACTATCTCCCCCGGGTGTTCCGGCCGGCGATGCTGCGGACGCGCCTGAGCGCCGCGCTGGACCGCAGGCGCCTGCGTGACGCCGAGAGCCTCACGCGCGAGATGGCCGTCGCCCGCAACATCCAGCGGGACTTCCTTCCCGAAGCGCTCCCGGTCGCCCGGGGGGTGCAGCTCGAAGCCGCGCTGCAGCCGGCCCGCCAGGTGTCCGGCGACTTTTACGACGCCTTCGTGCTGGTGCCCTCCGGCACGATCATCATCGTCGTCGGCGACGTGTGCGACAAAGGCGTCGGCGCGGCGCTGTTCATGGCCCTGTTCCGGAGCCTCATCCGCGCCTCGGCCGATCCGGTCGGGGGCGGCGCGATCCAGATGATCGGCGGCCGCCGCACGCTCGTCCGCCAGTCGCTGGAGAACGCCACTCCGGCGGAGCTGCTGACCCGGGTCGCGGGCTTCACCAACAACTACATCGCCCGGCTGCACGGGCGCACCAACATGTTCGCCACGGTCTTCCTGGGGGCGCTCACGCCCATGACCGGGCAGTTCGACTTCGTCAACGCCGGTCACGAGCCGGCCATCGTCATCGCCCCGGACGGCGGCACCCGGGAGCTCAGGCCCACGGGCCCCGCGCTCGGACTCCTGCCTGACGCGGAGTTCGGTGCGGGCGAGGGAAGGCTCGGAACCGGCGACTGCCTCGTCGCCTTCACCGACGGGCTAGTGGAGGCGCGGAGCCCGGCCGGCGAGGCCTTCGGCACCGAGCGGCTGCAGGACGCCCTGCGGGCGAACCGCACCTCCGCCTCGAATCTCGTGCGGGGCGTCATCGAAGCGCTGCGCGCTTTCACCGGGCCCGCCGAGCCGCACGACGACGTGACGCTGCTCGCCGCCGCGCGCACGATCTGACGAGCCGCGCGGGCGCGGGCCGGCCGCGCGCGTCGAAACCGGCGCTAGTGGCCGGCGAGGAGGCGAATCACCGCGGCCAGGAAGAACACGCCGGCCGCCGCCAGCGCACCGCAGAGCAGGAGCCCGGCGCCGCACAGCAGAACGATGAAGCGCCGATCGGCCCTGCGGGCCCGGGCGGGCTCGGCCGCGTGGCGCTCGAGCAGCGCGACGTTCCGCAGGCTCGCCTTCCACACGACGTCGAAGATGTCGCCCACCACCGGCACCACCCCGCCGACGGCGTCGACGGCGATGTTGTAGACCATCCGGGCGAGCGTGGCCCTCGAGGCGCGGAGGCGCACCCCTTCCACGACGATCCAGGCCGCCAGGATCGCCCCGGCGGCGTCGCCCAGACCGGGCACCAGGCCGATGATGGGGTCGAGGCCGACGCGCACCGGTATCCCCGGGAGCTTGATTCCGTCGTCCAGCCAGTGCGCGAAGTGCCGGAGACGCCGGAGCCTCGCGGCGTCCCCGGAGGCGCTCGCGGCACCGGCCACAAGGGATGCGCCGGGATCGTCCGGCTGTTTCTTCGCCGCCGCCATCGGCGAGCTGCCGACCCTCAGCGCAGCTCGACGACGACGACCGATTTGGAGGGCAGGTCCAGCGTCAACGTGCCGCCGGACAGCCTGGCCCCGCGGAACTCCACGGGCTGAACCGTGTTCGGCTGCTCGAAGGTGTTGTCGGCGTTCATGGCCGCCGCCGTCAGCAGGCGCCCGCTCACGCCGGTGACCTGCTGCCCGCGGATGTCGACCTGCACGGTGCGGCCGCGGTCGGGATCCAGGTTCACGAGCGTGACGTGGATCCGCCCGTCCTTGTCCTTCGAGGCGGACGCGCTGACGGCCGGCACGGACTGGCCGTCGAACGCGTAGGCGTCCGTGCCGACGTGCAGCGGCAGCAGCGTCGCGTCCTGGTGCACCTTGTACATGTCGAAGACCCAGTACGTCGGCGTGAGGACCATCTGCTCGCCCTGGGTCAGGATCATCGACTGCAGCACGTTGACGGTCTGCGCGATGTTGGCCATCCGCACCCGGTCGGCGTGCCGGTTGAAGATGTTGAGGTGCAGGCCGGCGACCACCGCGTCGCGCAGCGTGTTCTGCTGGTAGAGGAACCCCGGCGTGGAGCCCGGCTCCGGGTCGTGCCACATGCCCCACTCGCCCACGATGAGCCACACGCGCTTCTCGGGATCGTACTGGTCCATGATCGTGGCATGGCGCGTGATCAGCGTGTCCATCCGCTCGGCGCGCTGCAGCGCCGTGAACCACTCGCGCTCGCCGAAGTCCGTGGCCGAGCCCTTGTGCGACCACGGCCCGACGACCGTGTAGTAGTGCAGGTCGAGGCCGTCGATCATCCCGCCGGCCTCGCGCATCATCGTCTCCGTCCAGGCGAAATCGTCCGAGTTGGGACCGGAGGCGATCCGGAACGGCCTGGCGCCGCGCAGGTACTCGGCGTAGCGCTTGTAGCTGTCCGCGTACGCCTGCGGCGTCATCGCGCCGCCGCAGCCCCAGCTCTCGTTGCCCACGCCCCAGAAGCGGACGGTGAACGGCTCGGGATGCCCGTTCGCCGCGCGCTCGTCGCCGAGCGGGCTGCCGGCGGGCGCGTGGAGGTACTCCCACCACTTCGACATCTCCTCCACCGTGCCGCTGCCGACGTTGCCGACGATGAACGGCTCGGCGCCCAGGCGCTGGATCAGCTCGAGGTATTCGTGCGTGCCGAAGCTGTTGTCCTCGGTCACGCCCCCCCACACGGTGTTGACCATCTTCGGCCGCTGGTCCCGCGGCCCGATGCCGTCGCGCCAGTGGTAGTAGTCCGCGAAGCAGCCGCCGGGCCAGCGCAGCACCGGGACCTGGATCCTCCGCAGCGCCTCGATGAC
>Ga0187778_10003828_pt1 | contig 10042 bp, 6 predicted proteins | sample 1015_Q2_SP5_20_M_FD_132418 | JGI IMG/M metagenome (GOLD analysis project Ga0187778, IMG submission 132418) | Tropical peat soil microbial communities from peatlands in Department of Meta, Colombia - 1015_Q2_SP5_20_MG | ecosystem: Environmental > Terrestrial > Soil > Wetlands > Peat | place...
CGGTAGCGAGCGTGGCCCGGAGCGCGTCGGGCCAGAGTCTCTCGCCACGAGGTCCGCGGGACAGAGCTCTTGGGTGCCAGCGGCGTGCCTTGCTGCGAATATCGATCAACCCCTGCTTAGGCGGCCGCCGCTGCGCCCGCGAGGCGCGCACGCACGAAATCAATGTGCTGCCGCAGCACGTACGCTTCGTCGGCGAACTGGGCCGGCAGCTTCATGGTAATGACCGCGCTTTCGATCCGATCGAGGCGCTCGAGCAGGCGGCGCGCCGCCTCCGCGCCCGGCAGGCGCTGACTTTCGCGCTCCAGCGCCATCAGTTGCGCGTAGCGTCGATAGATGCGATTGCGGATGCGCCAGGCGTACATCGTCGGCAGCAAGCGCATGGCCGGTACGAGCAGGACTACGGCCGGCACCAGAAGCACCAGCATGCGGTCGACCAGGCTCGCAACCCAAAAGGGGAGGTGTCGATACGCAAAGGTCTTACCCGACTTGTAGTAGCGTGCGGCGTCCTCGCTGATCGGGAAATCGCGCTCCGCGGGGGAGGGAAACTCCCCGGCGCGCTGCAGCAGCGATGCGTGCCCATGGACTTCTTGGGCCGCTTCGATCAGCAGATCGGAGAGCGCCGGATGCAGGTCGCCGCGGGCCACAAGTTCGACCGTGGGCGCCACCAACGTCGTCGGCCGCGCGGGCAGATTACGCCCGAGGTCGAAGGCGCCCATGGGCAAGTCGATACGATTCAGGTAGCGGAAGCGGCGCAGGTACGCATCGGCCTGTACAAAATCGAACAGACGCACTCCGGGCGTGTGCAGCAATCGACTGATCTCCTCCGGCTTTGCCGAGTCGCCCGCAAGAAATACGGCGTCGACCCGATGCGCGAGCATGGCCGGCAGCGCCTCTTCGTCCGGAAGCGAGAGCAGCGTTGTCGTTCCGCCGGGCGCAATTTCGTTTGCCTTCAGCAGTGCGAGCGCGAGGGCCTCGGCGCCGCTTCCCTCGCGGCCGATCGCCAGGCGCCTGCCATTCAGACCCGAGAGACGGTCGATCGATGACTCGCTTCGGTACAGCACGAACAACGGCTCGTAGAAGACGCTGCCGAGGGACACCAGAGTCTCCGAGCGCAGTTCGGCAGGCAAGCCGCCCTGCACGAAGCCAATGTCCACGCGCTCCTTCGGATCGGAGAGGCGTTTGAGGTTTTGGACCGACCCGAGCGAAGCCACGAGTTCGAGTGTTATGCCATTGCGCGCCAGGATCTTTTGGTAGCGCTCGCCGTAGTGCGCAAACGTGCTGCCGGCAGTACCCGTGGTCATGACGAGCTTCGTCGGTGGCGCCGGCTGGATGAAACGAACGGCAATTGCGAACGCGGCGATCACCACCAGGATGAGCGGAAGCCCCACCGTGGCCAGATCGCGCCACGAAACCCTCGTAAGTCGGGAGGACAGCGGCACGCGGGCCTTCGAGTCTTGGCGAGGTTCATCCATGGTGCTTGAGCGGCTTACAGAATCGCCGGCAGTTCGATGTCGAGCCAAGAACGCAGCCGCGGTTCGATTCGCGCCGGCAGGACTGTAGTCTTCGGGACCCGAAGTCGCAATCCCGCGCTGGCCGAAGACGTCCGAGAGTGCACACGGCCAAGCGCGATTCCCGTGCGACGGCGCACGGCCGCGTTGTGCAAATCTGCTGTAATGGGCTTTGCATACCCATGAAGAGAGCCGGAGGCAACAATGCTCAAGAAGGTGCTGATCGGGATCGTCGTACTTGTCGTAGTTCTCGCGGCCGCCACGGTCGCGTTTGTGGCTTCGTTCGATGCCAACCGATACAAACCCGAAATCGAAAAGGCAGCTCTGGACCTCACGGGGCGGGCGCTGCAGATCGACGGCAATCTTTCGCTGTCGATATTTCCGAACCTGGCGCTAACGGTTCCCCACCTCACCCTAAGCGAACGCGGATCCGCGCAAGCCTTCGCCAGCCTGGAGCACGCGCGCGTATCGGTGGCCCTGCTGCCATTGCTGGCCGGTAGAGTCGAGGCCGACACCGTCTCCCTGGTGGGACTGCACGCGACGATCCGGCGCCACGCCGATGGCAGCACCAGTGTCGATGACCTCACGGCCGCTTCAAAGACCGGCCCGCAGGCACCCGCCCAAGGCACGAGGGCGCCGTTACCCACACTCGAGCTCGGTGGCCTCGATATCGTCGATGCGGCCATTACGCTGCACGATGAGAGCGACAACAGCAATTTGGCGCTCTCGCAGGTCAATTTAAAAATCGGGCGCATCGCGCCCAACGTCGCCACCCGGGCGCAGGCCAGCGCGGCCCTTGACCTGAGCCAGCCGCCGACACACGTTGACCTCAAGCTCTCGGCCGATGCCGTTGCGCGCGAAGGCGACCGAGCCCATATTGAAAAGCTCGCGCTTGACATGAAGGCAAGGCAGGAGGACCGGGCGGCCGCGCTGTCCGTGCAGGGACCGGCGAGCTTCGATTTTGCGGCCGGTCGCATGGAGCTGCCGAAATTCGAGGGCAGTGTGGAGCTCGACTTGCCATCGCTACCGCAAAAAACGCTGAAACTCGCGCTCGCCGGCACACTGTCCATTGACACAAAGCCGCAGCATGTGCGCGCGCAGAGCACGATACGATTCGATGAGTCGGTTGCGACCCTAAAAGCGGATCTGGAGGGCTTCTCCCAACCGCATATCGTCTTCGAGGGCACCGTCGATCGCCTCGATATCGACCGCTACCTCAAAACCGCGTCGACGGGCGCGTCCACGGCAAAGTCGGCCGACCATCCAGCGCAAGCCAATCCGTCGGCCGACACAAAGGTCGATCTCTCGGCACTCAAAGCGCTGCACCTCGACGGCCGGATTGCGCTTGGCGCGCTCAAGGGTCTCGGGCTAAAGGCCGCCGACGTGCACGCGGCGATGCGAGCCGCTGGCGGAGAGCTCGAGGTCGCACCGGTCTCCGCTGTGCTCTACCAAGGAAAGCTCAGCGCCTCTTTGCGGGCCCAAGCCGCTGGCAACCGGCTAGCGCTCAAAGGCGATCTGGCCGGTATCTCGGTCGGTCCGCTGCTAAAAGATGCCACAGGCAAAGAGATCCTCGACGGTCACGGCAACACGGATTTTGACCTCGCGACGCAAGGCGCGAGCATCGGTGCGATGCGGCGCGCGCTCGCCGGTTCCGCGGCCATCGCGCTGCGCGATGGTGCCGTGCACGGCATCGACGTGGCGCAGAGGCTGCGCGCGTTGCGCAGCGCCATAAGCACCGGATCGCTCCAGACGGCTTCGGCCAACCCCGCCGAGAAAACCGATTTTTCGGAGCTCTCGGCGCATTTCGTCGTGCACGATGGCGTGGCAGTCAACCACGACCTGCAACTGAGCTCACCGCTGCTGCGCGCCACGGGCGACGGCAGCATTGATGTCGGCGCTCTCGCGCTCGACTATACGGCCAAGATTTCGGTTGTCGGAACTCTCGAGGGACAAGGTGGCGAGCCGCTGTCGGAGCTAAAGGGGATAACCGTTCCTTTGCACATTTCAGGGCCTTTCGAGAACCTGGCCTTCGGTCTGGACTGGCGCAAAGTCGCGCAGCAGGCGCTCGAGCAAAAAGCGGGCGAGCAGCTCAAGTCCCGTCTGGGCACTGGCGCCAAGCCCGCCGACATCTTAAAGGGATTGCTGGGACATTGACGAAGCTCCCATCGCCCCGGCGCCGTCTTCGGAAATGTCGAACTCCGGGCCGGCATCTGGAAGACGCAAGGAAACAGCGAGCCCCAACGAATTTGTCGTTTGCGAGAATAATTGCCACACCGCAACGGATGTCGGGGGAGCTCCTTGGACTTCGGCCGCCGCAAGGTCTGTATGGCCGCAGCCGCCCGAAGAACGTGCGCGGCTCTGTGCCCGTGCGAGGAGTTCGTGCGAACCGCACACCACCCCCGGCGCCGCATGCCGGCCGCCGAGGCTCAATCCGGCGCCTCACCGGCGCCCGACGCAAAAGGCCCGAGCGCTTTCTCAACCGGCGTATTCGGGTCGATACATGGCGCCCAGGACCGCAGCGCGCGGGTCCTCTAAGCCCGCTCGACTCGCCAGACCGCTGTCCATCGCGACCTGCACGACGGCCGTTGCCACCGCGACGGCCACGTCGCGCATCCGTTTCTGCGGAGGGAAAATTCGGCCCTGGCGCAAATCGTCGTCGGTCACCTGGTCGGCAAGGGCCTGCGCCGCCGCCAGAAACATCGCATCGGTAACGCGCGCGGCACCGCAGACCAGAACCCCCAATCCAATTCCGGGGAAGATATAGGAATTGTTCGCCTGGCCCGGCGCAAGGGTCCCGTTGGCGAGTGTGACCGGCTCAAAGGGGCTGCCCGCTGCAAAAATCACCCGGCCATTGCTCCATCCATAAGCCTGCTGCGCCGTGCATTCGGCCTTCGATGTCGGGTTCGAAAGAGCGAAGACCACCGGCGTAGCGCAGCTGCGGGCCATTGCTTGCAACACGGGCTCCGTGAATGCGCCTGCCTGCCCACAGGCACCGATCAAAACGGTGGGACGAAAAACATCGATGGTCGAAACGAGGTCGGGAAAAGGCGCCACATTCTGTGCAAATGCGCGCTTGTGTGCCGCAAGATCACGGCGCTGCGCAACGACAGTGCCTTTCGAGTCAATGAACAGGCAACGCGAGCGGGCCTGCTCGGGACTGAGCCCGGCGCGCTGCAGGGCGGCTACAACGGCTGCACCGATTCCCAGGCAGGCTTCGCCTGCGCCAACGAACAAGATGCGCTCTTGCGTCAGTTCTCGGCGCGTAAGTCGGCTCGAAGCGTAGAGTCCCGCGAGCCCCATTGCCCCGCTGCCCTGTACATCATCGTTAAAACAGCACAGGCGGTCCCGGTAGCGTTCGAGCAGGCCAAACGCGTTGGGGTTGTTGAAGTCTTCGAACTGCACGATCGCACGCGGGAAGACGGTTTGCACGGCCGCAAGGAACTCGTCGAGAAACGCGGCGTACGGGTCGCCCGCAAGCCGCGGCAGCCGGCGGCCCAGGTAAAACCGGTCCTCGCGAATGCTTTGCGTGTCGGTGCCAACGTCGAGCATCACGGGCAGGCATCGGCCGGGAGGTACGCCCGCGCAAGCCGTATACAACGCCAGCTTGCCGATCGGAATTCCCATGCCATTGGCCCCGAGGTCGCCCAATCCCAAAATCCGCCCGCCGTCAGTCACAACGATGATGCCGACGTCGCGCTGCGGCCAGCTGCGCAGAATCTCGCCGATTCTTCCGTGATGTTCCGTCGTAAGGTAGAGGCCGCGCGGCCGCACGTACAGCCGGCTCCATTCGAGGCACGCCTGGCCGACCGTGGGCGTGTAAATGAGCGGGAGCAGTTCCTCCAAATGGTCCGTGATGGCGCGAAAAAACAGCGTTTCGTTTTCGTCTTGGATGCCCGATAGATAGACGTAGCGCTCGATCGGTTCGGTTTTGGCGCGGACGGCCGCTACCACGCGCGCAACCTGTTCCTCGATGGTTTCCACCCGAGGAGGGAGCCGTCCCTCCATGCGCCACCGAACGCGCTCGCCGGCGCGAAACGCGGTGCCCCGGTTAGCGAGGGGATCGTGCAACACAGCCGCCGCATGTTCCACTTGGTTCGAGGCCATCGTGAGCTCCCGTTTTGCTTGCGATCATTGTCTCAGCATCTGGCGGAGCCGGCAGCACGACTTCACCAGCGCCGGCCGAAGCCCGACGTGAATAGCCCCAGGCCAAGCGCATACGATTTTTGGGAGTCGCCATGGGAAGGCGAACAATTGGGTACGCCTGGCGTTCGAAGGCCGTTAGCGTTCGGCTCCGAAAAAAAGCGGGGCGTTGGGAACGCTCCTGCACAAATGCGCTTCGTGCAAAGACATGTCACACCGCCTCGCGGCTGGCGTACCGCCGCGTTCGTTGCGAAATTAGGCGCGGCGCCCGATGGAGGTCGTCACCTTGCCATGACGAATTTTCCGTAGCTCCACGATGTACTCGCCCAAGGCCGAGGACTCCTGGCGGCGCGCGGTCGAACGGCGCGCGACCAGTGCGACCGTTCGCTTGGGGGCCGGAGAAGCCAACGGGCGCGCGACAAGGCGCACGGGACTATCGCGTAAGAAACCGGGGGATGGTGCGGATCACCGAGGAGACAAGCGTGGGGCGCGGCGCGGGCGCGGAGCGCTGCGTCACAGGGCGCGGCGCAATGGTGCGCCGCGTGGCCTTCGCAAAGATCGTCTCGAGCCAGGTGATCACCCCAGCCCAGTGCGGCATCTGGCACTGCGCGACGTCGGAGGGGAAATCGAAAACCGATAAGCCCTGCTCGAGACAGCGGCTGTAGACTCTCGCAATCGGGATGGCACCGAGGTAAGGCACAGAAAGATCGCGCAGCATCGTCTCGAGCAGCGCGGAATCGTTGGAGGTCGGGTCGATGCGCGTGCCCACGCAGGCGACCGCACAATGACCCGAGACGACCCGGGGGGCCGCCCGCAGCATGCGCACGGTATTCTCCAGTGCGCCGCGGTCGAAGATCGAGAAGGCGGTAGGAACGAGCACCGCATCGGCGTACATCATGAGCCGCAGGTAGGGCATACCCTGGAAGCCGCTGGGCGTGTCGATCACGACGTGCCGCGCGTCTGTGGGAGGATGCGTAAAGGAGCTCGCAAGGCTGTGGCCACGGATCTTCGCGGAACTCGCGGGGCGCAGCTTGAGCCAGATCTCCGTCGACCTTTGCGGGTCGAGGTCGCACAAAACGACCTCGGGGTTCCGTATGGCGCAGTACGCCGCCAGGTGCGACGAAACCGTGGACTTGCCCGCGCCCCCCTTGCCGTTGATAACTGCAATCACTGCCATGGCACGCGCTGCCGAGTCCGATCCGTAACGCCCTGATGGTGCGACGCCAAATTGCGCGACTTCGATCGCGAAAGGGAGTTCGGCCGTTCCTGGATCGCTCTACTCACCTAAATTGGATCGCCCATTCGGCGCAGGCCAGCGAAGGCCGCATTGTACAGACAAGACCGGCCGTTCTTGTGGCCCGAAAACGACGCGCGCAGCTCCACGTAACCTTTGTCGCTTCGGGTACAGGTGAGCAAGGTCACGCCATCCGGAAGAAGTCCGATACTGCCGTCGAACCAACGCCTGCAAGACGGAAGAGCAGGGACCGCATGAAGCGCGCCCGCGGGTCGATCGACCGTGCGCAGCAAGGCACCATGGTAGCTCATTCGTGCAATCGAGCCCAAGCGGCCGTTGGCTTGTGCCGAGTACGGGCTTCGAGCGCACAGCGAAAGACGACGCGCGAGTTTTCGCGCAAACCGTTCAATGGCGTCCTTCCTCGGATCGGGTGGCGGACGACGCTCATGGGGACAGCCCCGACATCCCCGCCGGTCTTTTCGGCAATCGCCTTGTTCAAGCACGTCGTTGCTGTGCCGCGCATCGGCACCACCAGGTGAGAGCGGTCGACGGCCGGATGCTCGTTGCGGATACGGGACGCTCTCAACACACTGCGCGGACAATCGACGACACCTCCGTGCCCGCAGCACTCGCGGACGACCGGCCCGTGGCCCGTGATGTTGTGACAAGCGGCGAGCTCGTGCAAAAAGTCATCGAACGCGTCTTTGAGATCGCGTTTCTCGGCCGCCAAAACCTCTGGTGCGCAACCGAGACCCTTACGCGGTACGGCCGCAGACAAGTGACACGGCTCGCGCAGACGGCGGGCGTTACTCGCCGGTGTCAGCGTGGCGACGGGCGTAGTCTTGCGCAAACGCCTGCTGTTGAGCCGGCGGCGCAGGATCGTAGTGCGACAACTCGATCGAGTAGCTCCCGGAGCCTTGGGTGATTGCCTTGAGGCGGTTCGCGTAGCCGTCGAGCGCGGCCAGCGGAACCGTGCCGCGCAGGCGCGTCGTCCCGGCGCCGAGTTCGTCGCTGCCGTTGACCTGGCCGCGGCGTGACGATAGGTCGCCCGCGATGTCGCCGATCTGACTGTGGGCGCAGACGACCTCGATCCGGACAATCGGCTCGAGCAGTATCGGTTCGGCTTTCGCGAGCGCGTCAAGGAACGCCTTGCGCCCGGCGGCGACGAACGCCACCTCCTTGGAGTCGACGGGGTGGTGCTTGCCGTCGTAGACGACCACCCGCAGGTCCTGCATCGGGAAGCCGGCCAGATAACCGGTGGCAAGCACCTCCCGTACGCCCTTTTCGACTGCCGGCATGAACTGGTGCGGAATGACACCGCCCTTGACCTGATCGATGAACTCGAAGCCCGCGCCGCGCTCCAGCGGCTCAATGCGCAGATACACCTCGCCGAACTGGCCGGCGCCGCCGGTCTGCTTCTTGTGCCGCGCGTGCCCGGCGGCCTGCACGGTGATCGTTTCGCGGTAGGGCACGCGCGGCGGCCTCGTCGTGAACTCGAGCCGGAACTGCAACGTCATGCGTTCCAGCACCGATCGCAAATGCAGTTCCGACAGCCCTCGCACCACGGTCTCGTTCTGGACCGCGTCGTGATCGATTGCGAGCGTCGGATCCTCCGAGGCGATCTTCGCCAAAACATCCCACACACGCCCCTCGTCGCCGCGACGCTTCGGGGTCAGCGCCAGACCGTACATGGGCTGAGGAAAGGCGAGCGGCCGCATCCGCACGAAATCCTCGTCGTGCGAATCGTGCAGCACGCAGTCAAAGACAACATCATCAATCTTGGCCACGGCGCCGATGTCGCCCGGCACCAACGCTGTTACCTCGATCGTGTCCCTGCCCTGAAGCGCAAGCAGGTGCCCGACCTTGAACGACTTCTTCGCCTCGCCGATATAGAGCAGGGAATTGGGCGTGATCGATCCCTGGTGGACACGGAAGACTCCAATGCGTCCCACATAGGGATCGTTGACGACCTTGAAGACGTGCGCCAGGACATGCCCGGCCGGGTCCGGCTTGGAATGGAACACGCTTCCGTCGGTGGACCGCACGAACTGCGGGGGATTCCCCTCGCCGGGATGCGGCAGATGGCGCTGGATCACCTCAAGCAGTTCCATGACGCCCGCGCCGGTGCGCCCCGAAGCGAAGCAGACCGGCACCAGGTGACCCTCGCGCAGCGTCTGCTCCAGCGTCTCGTGGAGCAAGGTCGGGTCGATGTCGCCTTGCTCGAGATAGCGATTCATCGCCATCTCGTCGACCTCGACGATCTGCTCGAGCACCTGCCGGTGCACCTCGCCCACCGAAAGGAAATCGGTCTCGCCCGGGTCCCCGGCGAAGCAATCGATGACGCGGGTGCCGCCGCCGGCTGGCAGGTTCATGGGCAGCACCTCGGGGCCGAAGGCATCGCGCAGCCTCTGGAGCAATCCTGGCAGGTCGATGTTTTCGCGATCGATCTTGTTGACGATGATGACACGGCAAAGGTTGCGGTCGCGCGCCCAATCCATCATTCGCCGGGTCATCAGCTCGATTCCGGCGGCCGCATCGATGACCACGGCGACTGTCTCGACCGCGTCCAGCGCCCCGAGCGCTTGGCCCAGGAAATCAGGGTAGCCCGGCGTGTCGATCAGATGCGCGCGCACGCCCTTGTAATCGAGATGGCAGACCGCCGCGCGAAGGGAGTGCAGTGCCTGCTTCTCGAGCGGATCCTGGTCGCAAACCGTCGTTCCGCGTTCGACACTGCCGGGCGCGCCGATCATCCCCGACTTCGCCAGCAATGCCTCGACGAGCGTGGTCTTTCCGGACGCGCCATGGCCGACAAAGGCGATGGTGCGAAGGTCGTCAGTCTTGTGCAATTGCATCGCGCCCCACGCCTGCGTCGCGTCGCCTCAATGGCACACACTATAGCGATTTCGGTGCCGGCGCCAAGCTTACCGGAACCCGGCCCAGATCTGGGGCGGCGGCCTTCGGCACGCCTCGAGTTCCCTGAGATCGTCCCTGTCGGCCCGACGAACTGTGGGCTACCGATCCACCTTCAAGCGACCATCACTCTCGACCCCGATTCGACTTTCAGGCGGCCGATTTGCGGACACGGCTAGCCTGTGGAGCGGGCGGGCTTCTCGTCATCGCCTTCGAGCATCGTACAGATACCAAGCCCGATTGCGGCCCC
>Ga0187778_10003829_pt1 | contig 10042 bp, 4 predicted proteins | sample 1015_Q2_SP5_20_M_FD_132418 | JGI IMG/M metagenome (GOLD analysis project Ga0187778, IMG submission 132418) | Tropical peat soil microbial communities from peatlands in Department of Meta, Colombia - 1015_Q2_SP5_20_MG | ecosystem: Environmental > Terrestrial > Soil > Wetlands > Peat | place...
GCCCCACTCGTACCTTCCAGGTATCTCTTCCTTGTACAGTGTGTCACCATATTTTGGCGAAAACTGCAGTGTTCCGGTCGTCGTGAAGTAGTTGGTTCCGTTAGAGAAGTCTACATAGTTCACAGTCACTGTGATGTATACGTTGAAGTCCCACTTGGAGATTCGAACGTCTGTAAGGTCAGTGAACAGGCTACCTGTTGGACCTGTTATTTGCCATTTTATTCTAAAGTCACTCAGGGCAATCTGCATGTTGTATCCGGCTATTTCAGTATTGTTCGCAGTGATAGTGTCAGTTGAGAAGTCATAAGCGCTTATCTCAAGGCTTGTCGTATCCTCTTTGAACACCGTGAAGTCTTTTGCCTCCCAGTCCATCGTTTTGTCGTATGTCCACGTCGTGTTGCCGGGTATGTTTGTCGTGTTCATCGGTGTGATACCACCGTCAAATTCTTTGATGGTTATGTCGTGTTGCACGTTCAACGTGTCCACCCAGCTCCAAGCGTTTGGTGGCCAATATGAATTACTGCCGAAGTCAAAGCCCATAGATGAGTCTACAGTAGGAGGCAACGTCAGCGAGTTAACAGTGAAACCAGAAGTGTAGTTACACACATCTGTCGCGTAGATGATCTTTATCACGTCTCCCTTGTTGAAGATCGTGGTGTCGGGGAAGTATATGTAGCCGGTTCCATCTGTGTTCACTTCGAGTTCGTAGGTGGGTGTGTATCCCGCTATGTTTCTTTCTGGATATTGGAGCACGCCGTTTATGAACACTCTTTCAGATTGGCTGTTGTAAGTCTCCCAAGGATATGCATAGAGCACTGGTGAGTGAGACAGGTCGACGAATAGAACTGAATTCAGCAGGTCGCTTGCTGTCACCGTGTAGTAGTCCACCCATGTGTTGATGTTGTTGTCTATGGAACTCTTCAGGTCGTACGGTGTGAAGACTGAGTCAAGTTGGTACTGAGCTTCAACGTCAAGTCTTTCTCCCTGGTATATTCCGCTAGGTTCCTGTGGATCCTGTGCATCGTGATAGTTGCATATGCCTTTGACTTCCACTGCTCTGAACATCGGGAATGTTGCAGGGTCCAATGCAATGTCCCATTGGCCTATTATGAGTGGAGATCGTTTCGGTGCGCTACTCAACTCATCTACTCGTGTGCTATAGAATGGCTGCAGGAAGTTAAGTATACCATCGACGGTGTGAGAAGATGTCGGTGGCCACATTGCTGTCCAAGCGACGTACAGATTATCCGATGATATTACCTGTGCATAGTCGTATTCGTTCGCCCAGGATGGAACACCTGAGGTTTGGGCTCCGATCCCACCCGTTGGGGCCTCACTAGTTGCGCCTTTGAACACGTACTTGTAGTAGAACTTTATGATGGCAGTTGGTGGTGGTGGTGATGGAAAGACGACTGTTGTAGTGGTTCCATAGTTTACGGTGTATGGTGGTGGTTGAATGCTTGGGTCTTGGAACACGCCGTTTATGTACACTTTCATGTAATCGTCGGACACTGGATAGTTGCTTGGTGGATTTAGCCTGTATGTGGTAGCGCCTGTACTTGGATCATAAGATACATTTGCGCTTCCGATTTGTGTTTCAATGTAGTCTGACGTTAGATTTTGTGCGATTGACCAACTTGGAGTGTAGTCAGTCCATCCGTCTTCTTCGTAGAAGTGGGCATAGCTCGCATGCGATGGATCGGGTCCTAAGTCATATTCTTCTCGGTCACTGAGTTGCACGTTCAGCTTTCCCCATAGGTTCAATTTGTCTATGGTAGTTTTCACGTCTTTGTAGAGGATCACTTGTTTGGAATCTTTGTTGAAGATCATGGTTATGATCAGGTCGACTACTGGCCATTGGTTTGTGCCATCGTTGTCGTAGATGTGGTTGACTGCCTGAGCTATGTACTCTCTTGGACCATCATAGAGCACTGTTAATGGGTCTGTGATGACCATTCCGTTGGTTTTCCTGCCACCGTAGGGTGTGTCAGCAGGAGCTCCTGTAATGTTGATTACCCAGTCTCCGCCGGCCACGTGGCCGTCAGAAAACAGGGCAAATGCCCACAGGTTCCTGTCCTTGATTGGCTCGTTGGGGTCGATGTAGCTGATCCAGAGGAACCAGCCGTTGATCCATTGATTCTGTGGAATCGTCGGAGTGGTTGGAGCGAATGGATCGCGACCATTGTATTCCATGCCGACCCAGTTACTTTGAATGCCCTGGTTTACGCCTGGCTCAATTCCGATCAGTTCGCCGTACTTTGAGAAGCCAAAGCTGACGTTGTTAGCTTCAAACGGGTATTGCGTGTAGAAATCGGTGTTAAGATTACCATTCGTAACCGTGTAGAAAGAAGGGTTATCGTTTACTGCTTTCGATACTGATAATGCACTGAACATTGACAGAAATATTATCATGGTTACTGTTGTTGCAATAACTAGTTTCTTCTTTTGCATTTTCATTCCTCATTTTTACGCTTTTTATAGTGTTAGGGTCTATATTTAAAAGGTTTTCCATTCTAGAAGAAGCATCAAAGCGCAAAAAACGAGATTGGAAAAGATGATTACAAATATTCTTAGAGCATTTAGTCGACACTTTTCAGGAACCCGCCAACCAGATGCTTCATCCATTTCCGCGTTCGAATTATCAAAGTGCACCTTTAAAAAGATCTTTGCACGCAGACATGTAGAGTTCAGTAACTTTAGAGTTTTCGCTGCCGTCAACGGCGTCCGCTAAGCCCCTGCAAATCACGACTGGTCTCGCCTCGTTTCCTTGCCCCATAAGAAGCTCGGCTGAAGCTGCCAGCTCATCCACGACCGCTATGTTCTTAACTTTGAGGACTTGTCCAAACATGTCCTTTTTTCCCCTGTAGTCTCTGAATGGCCAGATTCCTGCAAAACCAATGGCAAAGTTCACTTGAGCTCTTCTGAAAGGGCGACTGTAAGTGTCACAGATAATTACTGCGACCCCTTTGCCAGTTAGTTCCCTAATCTTTGATCGGCATTTCTCAGCCGATTCATCAGGGTTTTCCGGCAAAAGAGCAAAGTTGTCTCTGCCCTGCACATTTGATTTGTCGATGCCAGCGTTTATGCAGACCAATCCACGTTTGTCTTCAATGAGGAGAATTTCTTGAGAAGCTCTCACAATCTTCTTCGTCTCTCTAAGAACAAGCTCAACAAACTCTGCCCTTTTTCCGATTGCGCCGGCAAGCCTCTTTGCCTCTTTTGAAGGAACCACTTCGCCAAGTCTTACGACTCTTCCTTCAGCTTTAGAGAAAACCTTCTGCGCAACGACTAATACGTCTCCGTCTTCGAGGCTCAAACCATTCTTCAAAGCAACATCGACGATTATCTTCGCAATGTCGTCGCCAGCATTCACCAAAGGGAAATCCTCTAAGGCAAACGCTGTGAAACTTTTCATTCATTTGTCCTCCAGCTGATTTCAACTACTACGCTTTGCATGTCTCAAAATTAAATCCTTACCTGAAAAAATTGATTCCTCAAAGACCCATTGCATCGTTGATCATGAAGTCTAATTCTGGATTCATAACGTTTAAACTGAAAAATGGCACTGGTCTAGTTTGATCAGACACCGTTAGGACGCGTCAACATGTACAAATCACTCAGGTCACTAGTTGTTCTGTTAATCCTAGTTGGAGCCAGTTTGTGTTTATCTTTCAGGATTCAAATCCAACAAGCGAGAGCAACGTACGTTGGGGGTCCAATCGACAAAGACACTGTTTGGACGTTAGTCGACAGTCCATTTGTAGTTTCAAATGATATCATCATCAATGCGAATACAACTTTAACGATAGAGCCTGGAGTCGAAGTTCGGTTTGGAGATAATTCGTCAATAATCGTATATGGCACGCTCGTGGCACAAGGCACCGAAACTGCAAACATCCAATTCACCTCCAACGGAATCAACCCAACTCCAGGAGATTGGGCAAGTATCCAACTCAACGACAGGCAAGCATCAGCTTCGCTAAACAACTGCGCAATCGAATATGCATTAAACGGTATTACGCTCGATGCTGGAAGTCTAACAATTGAAAACAGTCTGATCAGTTTTAACTCTGAAAACGGCATCGCAATAGCGAATGCAACTGCAAACGTAAACAACAACAACTTCGAAAACAACACTGAAAGCGGAATCTACATCAACGGAAACAACCAGGCTCAGATCCAGAACAACAATTTCACTCTGAACGCTGACGGCGTGACTCTAGGCGGTAGCTCCAATCTTGATGAGGATATCCAACAAAACTCTTTCGTGAACAACACCCACAGTGGCATATCACTTATTGCCGCCTCAATCGGCAGCACTCTGATCGCCGGAAACACTTTCTTTGATAATAACGCCGGATTCGATGTTGCAACGCAGACGAGCACAAACATAGCAAACAACTACGTCTTCAACAACACGGTAGGAATCTTGTACGAATCTGGACTTGACCATCAAGCGCATTTCAACGACATTTGCAACAATACGATGGGCATGAACGTCATGGAAAACGCCACAGTAAATGCTCAATACAACTACTGGGGAGACAAAAGCGGACCAAAACACGACAATTTGAATCCTTACGGAAAAGGAAACCCAGTCGGCGGCAACGGAACAACTATAAAATTCATATTCTTCTTGACACGACCATTCGAATCCGCTAATCTGCCACCGACAGCGGTTCTTCAAACAGACAAAACTCTAATCGGACCAAACCAAAATGTCACCTTCATAGGTACTGGCTCAACCGACGACGGCCAAGTTGACCAGTACTTCTACGATTTCAATGACACAATCAATACAGGCTGGACAACTCTGTCATTGTTCAATCACACATTCACTTCTCCTGGAGTTTACACACCAACTCTGCAAGTCTCGGATGATTTCGGTGTCATTAGCCAAAACGTTGCCACAGCAACCATCACAGTTCAGCCGAACTTGACACCGCTAAACGTTGCAGTTATTTCAAGCAATGATACCGTGAACTTCGATCAGAACGTATCGTTGACCATTTACGTGTCAACGGGGACGGCACCTGCAGACGCTGCAAACATAAGGCTGATATCGGTAGAAGGCGGCAGTTTCACCCAGGTTGCGCCGTTACCGAATTCACCCGGCTACTTCACTGCAGTTTTTACAGCTCCAAACGTCACGCAAGTAACTAACGCAAGAATCATTGCTTCAGCATCCATGAACGGGTATGCTGACGGCTCCGACTACACGTACGTGAAGATTCTTCCGCCACTTTACGTTCAAATAATGGCAAACCCGACGATCCTTAACTCAGAAGACTATTCGACCATAGCAGTCTATGTTACTGACAGCTTCGGAGACCCAGTCGACGCTGCTAATCTTACGTTGTCCGTTGACAACGGCAACCTATCGGCGACCACTGGAGCGACGAACTCCAACGGACAGGCAACATTCAGTTTCACGGCCCCACAAGTACTAAGCCAAATTAACGCCACGATAAGTGTGACCGCTGACAAGGACGAATATGCAAGTGGTCAAAGCCAACAGATCATAATGATCAACCCGAGACTCCTCGTTTTGGCGATGACCGCGAATCCCTCAACAATAATCTCCGAATCAACATCCACGATAACGATTCACCTAACATGGAACTCGTCACCAGTCTCAAACGCGACACTCACGGCATCATCAAGCATGGGAGGCAACTTCTCATCATCCGAGAATACCACCGATTCAAATGGTGATGCCGCATTTGTCTTCATTGCGCCACAAGTTACCGTCCATGACGGTGTCACAGTTAACATCACCATAGACGCTTACGAGAACGGATACGTAAACACGGAAAGTCAAGTGGCGATAAATGTAATTCCGAAAATCTTGCTCTTGCAGATCACTGCTAACCCCAGTTTACTGACCTCTGGAGTAGAAACAAACATAACCGCCCACGTTACATCTTCTTCTGACTCGAACCAAGTTTCAGGCGTAAACGTCACTATCGCATCAGAAAACGGCGGTAACTTCAATACAACAGCAGGAATGACCGACCGAAACGGAGATGTCACTTTTCTGTTCACAGCTCCAATAGTCAACGCTTCACTCAATCTTACCGTTTCAGCCTCAGCGCAAAAAGCTGCATACGCGGATGGCCAGAATGTTACACTCCTAATGGTCAACCCTGGGAAAATGACCGTTGACGTCAAGGCAAATTCACCAACCGTCGCTTCAAGAGGATCAACGGTTATAGACGTTTTTGTAACCAGTAACTCAACATACGTCGCCAACGCTTCAGTCACGATTTCATCTAACTATGGGAATTTCTCGGCCAAATCTGCAATAACCGATGCAAGTGGACACTGTGCGTTCATCTTCAACGCCCCTAAAACAAATTCACAGCTGCCTGCCGTGATTACGGCTACCGTGACAAAGAATGGGTTCGTTAATTCGATGAACCAGACGATGATAAACGTGACCCCCGAAGAGGCCCAAACTGTTGGTGGCCTGCCTTTGACAACGTTGCTCCTGATACTCATACCCGTCATAATAGCGATTGTAGTCGTGGTCCTGATTAGGCTTAAGGTCCTTTCGATTTCGTTCAAAGAGGAAGAGGAATAGCTAAACGTGTATCGTGAGACGTAATATTTAATAGAATCAACCTCATCATAGTACACATATGAGAGAAAGACAATGAAAAAACCACAACCAAAGCAAGCACTTGCTAAGCTGAGAAGAGTAACGATTCGGTTCAACGCCCGAAAACGCAAAGAAGCAGTCGCCCAGACGCCTCAGCCGAAATCAGTGCCTCGGGGTTTCAAAATCGTTGAGAAATACCCGCTTTACGAACCCTTTGCACATGTTGCGATAGCCCAAAACCCGAAAACTGGCGAGTACAAATACATTTTGGACGAATTGCAACTCGACCCTCTTGAAAGAGGCGTTTACAACCGCATTTTAGAAATACTGCTGGCGGAGATTGAATCGCCGAAAGAGGAAATTCATGATCCTAGAAAATTCTTCGCTGATGAAGCCAAGAAAATCGTCAACAAATACCGCATAAGCTTAGGTTGGCTACCTGACGTTTCCTGGTACAAGATTCTTTACCATGCCGAAAGAGACTTGGTGGGCTTCAGCCGTATTGACCCGTTGATGCGAGACCCGAACATAGAAGATATCTCATGCGACGGAGTTAACAAGTCAGTCTACGTGTGGCATAGAAATTACGAAAGCATCGAAACCAATATTCAATTTGAAAGCGACGAAGAACTCGACAACATCGTGGTAAAACTTGTACACATGGCGGGAAAACATGTTAGTTCAGCTTTCCCAATCGTTGACGCTTCATTGCCCGGAAAACACAGACTTGCAGTATGCTACAGACGAGAGATCACACCTTTCGGGACAGCTTTCACGATTAGGAAATTCAGAGAAGACCCCTACTCGATAATAGACCTGATAAACATAGGCACATTCTCAGAGGAAATGGCCGCTTACTTCTGGGTAGCCCTCGAAAACAGGGCATCAATAATGGTCCTGGGCGGAACAGCAGCAGGAAAAACAACCGCGCTTAACGCTCTAGCCTGCCTGATCAGACCTGGAAGCAAAATAATCACGATAGAAGAAACAGCAGAACTCAACCTGTCGCATGAAAACTGGGTCTCACTAATAGCCAGACAGAGTTATGGATTGGGCGGAAGCACCATGGGTGAAGTAGCCCTCTTCGATCTGGTGAAAACTTCCATGAGACACAGACCTGATATACTGATCGTAGGCGAAGTAAGAGGCGCAGAAGCATATACGCTCTTTCAGGCGCTTGCCACAGGTCACGGAGGCATGTGCACCATGCACGCTGAGAACCTAGACTCAGCCATAAAACGTCTTACGCAAAAACCCATGGAAATCTCGCCAGCCTACATTCCTTTGATGAACGTTATACTGTCAATTCAAAGAGTTCACCTAGTAAAGGGTAGCGAGAAAAAAGCTTACAGACGCGTCATGAACGTAAGCGAGATTGCAGATTATGAAAATTATAAGGGCGTTTTCAAGTGGCAACCCATAAAAGACCAGCAACAGCCGAATTTTGACCAGAGCATACTACTAACGTCGATCTCTGAACGGTTAGGCACAACCAAAAAGGAATTGCTCGAAGAGATAGACAGACGCAAAAATGTCCTGCACTACATGCGAGAGCAAAACATCAGAAGCTACAAGGATGTCGCTGTGATAATCGCTGAGTACTACTCTAGACCCAAGGTGATCTACGAGAAGATTATGGCAGGCGAGGAGGTTACGCCACTTGCCGTTTCTGGAAACCGTTGAAGCATGGTCCTACAGGTTCTTCGGAAGACTTGCTCCTCCTTTTCTAGACCATGTGTTCCAGTTCAAGGACTACTTAGAAAAGGCTAAAATCAAAATTTATCCGGAGACTTACGTTTCGCTGATGTTCTTCATCGCATTGCTGACTCTTCCTGTGTCGATAATATCAATGGCGATTGTCCTCTTCTACGGATTCATCCCAATACTTGCTTTGATGCCTCTTCCATTCTACGTGATGGCTGGGTTTCTAGTAGTACCAATGTCCAGAGCAAGTGACAGAGCGAGCAACCTAGAAAGAGAGATGCCTTTCGCAACTGCATACATCAGTGTCATGGCCTCTGGAGGAATAGCGCCATACACCAGCTTCAAACGATTGGCAGACGTAAAATTGATGCCGGCGATGAATGGTGAAGCAAGAGAGATAATAAAGGATGTAGAGATTTTCGGCATAGATCCGTTGACTGCAATCGAGCGTGCTGCAAAGAAGAATCCATTAGATATCTTCAAAGACTTCCTGTCAGGATATGCTTCAACGGTAATCATCGGCGGGGACATCGGACACTTCCTCGAAAGAAAAGCTGAAGACATCTTCAAGGCAAGGGCAATGCGGGTTCAAGCCGCAGCCGAAAGGCTAGGAATGCTTCTGGAGACTTTCATAATAGTTAACGTCATGATGTCGCTGTGCTTCTATATCATGTTCAGCGTTGAAAACATAGGCGGAGTCGGCGGAGGCGGCGGATCCGTCTCAAGCATAATTCTCTACACGTTCGTCTTAAGCCCAATGCTTTCAATGATGTTCATCTACTTAGCCCACAGCATGCAGCCTAAAACGCCAGTTGTCGAAATGCGCCCGTACAAAGTCTACGCTGTTTCCATGACCGCAGGAATGCTACTGTTCGCCTTCCTCGTGCTCTTCGGTCATTTCGGAATTCTCAGCCAGCTGCCCATAGCCCTTTCCATAGGCTTGGCCGCTGGCACTGCACCGGCGGCAATTGTGCATATGAGACTCACAAGCAAAAGAGTGAGCATTGAACAGGGCATAAACAGTTTTCTAAGAGACTTGACAGAGGTCAGAAAAACAGGGTTGTCTCCTGAAAAATGCATTGAAAGTCTCTCACACCGAGAATATGGAATATTCAGCAAAGAGCTGCGAAAAATAAGTTCAGAGATTTCTTGGGGAATCCCGCTGAAAAAAGTGATGATGGACTTCATAAACAGAACAAGGAGTTGGATGGCCCAAATTGTCATGTTCCTCCTAGTTGAAACAGTAGATGTGGGCGGCGGCACAATTGCAATGATAGAATCGCTGGCAAGATTCAACAACTTAACTCAAGAGGTAGAGAAACAAAAGAAGTCAGAAACCCGTCCGTACGTGATGATGCCCTATTTCTGCGCCCTCCTTCTAGTGGCAACGACAACCATGATGCTAGGCTTCACCTCAGGCACCATCGGAGTAGCCACAGCACCACCACAGAACATGAGCTACATTAGAGCAATATTCACAACATCATGCATTTTCTCCAGCTACCTCATAGGCATAGTTGCGGGCAAAATAAGCGAAGAATCCATAGCAGCCGGGTTCAAACACGCAGCAATTCTAGTAGTAATTTCAATCATAGCAGCACAACTCGTCCCCATATTGCTATCGAGTTTCATGCCGAGCGCAGGCACGCCAAGCAAATAGGAGGAACAATCACGAGAGAAAAAAGCGCGCGTGCTCCCCTGAACAGATTAGGCAACGATGACAGAGCAATCAGTCCA
>Ga0187778_10003830_pt1 | contig 10041 bp, 10 predicted proteins | sample 1015_Q2_SP5_20_M_FD_132418 | JGI IMG/M metagenome (GOLD analysis project Ga0187778, IMG submission 132418) | Tropical peat soil microbial communities from peatlands in Department of Meta, Colombia - 1015_Q2_SP5_20_MG | ecosystem: Environmental > Terrestrial > Soil > Wetlands > Peat | place...
CCGGCGTCCGCGGCGCCGCGCACGAGCTCCACGCCGTCGACGACGTCTCGTTCTCCATCGGGCGCGGCGAGTGCGTGGGCCTCGTGGGCGAGTCGGGCTGCGGCAAGTCCACGCTGGTCAAGCTGATCACGCGGCTGCTCGACCCGACGGGCGGGCACATCGCCTTCGACGGCCACGACATCGGCGCGGTGCCGGCCGCGCGCTTCGCGCGCGCTCCCGAGCGCGCGCTGATCCAGATGGTGTTCCAGGATCCGACCGACAGCCTCAACCCGCGCTTCACCGCCTTCGACACGATCGCGGACCCGATCCGCCGGCTCGGGCGTGTCAGTCGCGCGGCCTCGGTCTCGGCCCGGGTCCACGAGCTGGCCGAGATGGTCGGCCTCCCGGAGGCCCTGCTCGGACGCTTCCCACACCAGCTCTCCGGGGGCCAGAAGCAGCGGGTGGGCATCGCGCGCGCGATCGCGCTCGAGCCCAAGCTGCTGGTGCTCGACGAGCCCACGTCGGCGCTCGACGTGTCGGTGCAGGCGGTGATCCTGAAGCTGCTCGACGATCTCCGCCACCGCCTCGGCATCAGCTACCTCTTCGTCTCGCACGACCTGGCGGTGGTCCGTCTCGTCGCCGATCGGGTGATCGTGATGTACCTCGGGCGCGTGGTGGAGGCCGGGCCGGTCGAGCAGGTGTTCGAGCGGCCCGGCCATCCCTACACCCGCGCCCTGCTCGCCTCGGTACCGATGCCCGAGCGACGCGGCGAGCGACGGTTCCGCCTCACCGGCGAGCCGCGCAGCCCGATCGATCCGTCCCCGACCATCTGCCGCTTCCACGGGCGCTGCCCCGACGGCTTCGAGCGCTGCACGCGCGAGATGCCCGTGCTGCGGAGCGACGCCGCCGGTCACGCCGTCGCCTGTCATCTGCATGGCTGAGCCCGGGCCAACGCCCGGGGTCGGCGAGCTGCTCGCCGGCTTCGCGGCGGGCACGCTCCGACCCGAGGCGGTGCTGCGGGAGGCTTACGCGGCCATCGACCGGCGTGGCGCCGACTCGGTGTGGATCCACCGGTTCTCGCTCGACGAGGCGCTCGGTCAGCTGGAGGTCGCGACGAGGCGGCGCGAGGAGGGCGCCGCGCTGCCGCTCTTCGGCGTGCCGTTCGCGATCAAGGACAACATCGACGTGGCGGGCCGGCCGACGACCGCGGGCTGTCCGGCCTTCGCCTACAAGCCGGAGAGCACGGCGACGGTCGTGCGCCGGCTGCAGGCGGCGGGCGCCATCCTGGTCGGTAAGACGAATCTCGATCAGTTCGCCACCGGCCTCACCGGCACGCGCACGCCCTACGGGGCGCTCTCCTCGGTCTTCGACCCCGAGTACATCGCGGGCGGCTCCAGCTCGGGCTCGGCGGTCGCGGTGGCCGCTCGTCTGGTCGCCTTCGCCATCGGGACGGATACGGCCGGATCCGGACGCGTGCCGGCCGCCTTCAACGGTATCGTGGGCCTCAAGCCCACACGGGGGCTCGTCAGCACCGCGGGAGTCGTCCCGGCCTGTCGCTCGCTCGATTGCGTGTCGATCCTGGCCCGCACGGTGGAGGACTCGATGCGGGTGCTGGACGTCGCGCGTGGGCCGGATTCCGACGACCCGTACTCGCGCGAGGCCCCGGGCCCGACGCCAGCGCCGGGCGCCGCCTTCCGCTTCGGCGTCCCCGGTCGGACGCAGCGCGAGTTCTTCGGCGACGAGGCCGCGGCCGATCTCTACGAGCGTGGGCTCGACCGGCTCGAGAGCCTGGGCGGGCGGCGCGTGGAGATCGACCTCACCCCGTTCCGAGCCGCCGGCGATCTCCTCTACGACGGCCCGTGGCTCGCGGAGCGGCTGGCCTCGATCCGGCCCTTCTTCGACGAGCACCCCGACGACATCCACCCCGTGGTGCGCGCGATCGTGGGGCGGGCCGCCCGGCTCTCGGCGGTCGACGTCTTCCGGGGCATGCATCGGCTCCAGGCGCTCCGGCAGGCGACGGCCGCTCAATGGGCAGGGATGGACGTGCTGGTGCTCCCGACCACGCCGACCATCTATCGCCACCGGTCGATCGAGCAGGATCCGATCCGGCTCAACGGCAATCTGGGCTACTACACCAACTTCGTGAACCTGCTCGATTGCTGCGCGGTGGCGATGCCCGCCGGTGTGCGGGCGAGCGGCCTGCCGTTCGGGATCTCGCTGATCGCGCCGGCCTTCCACGACGAGCTGCTCTGCGCGCTGGGAGTGCGGTGGGACGGCGAGGCGCCCGCCGCGCCGCCTCCGCCGGCACGCGGCCGCGCGGTCAGGCTGGCCGTGGTCGGCGCCCACCTCTCCGGGCAGCCGCTCAATCGCGAGCTGACCGAGCGCGGGGCTCGGCTCGTGCGCACCTGCCGCACCGCCGCGGCGTACCGGCTCTTCGCGCTACCGGACACCAGGCCCCCGAAGCCGGGGCTGGTCCGCGTCGCTGCCGGCGGCGCCGCGATCGAGGTGGAGGTGTGGGAGCTGAGCGAGGCGGCCTTCGGCGCCGTGGTGGCCGCCGTGCCTCCGCCTCTTGCCATCGGCACGGTGACGCTCCAGGATGGGGAGCCGGTGAAGGGGTTCCTCTCCGAGGCGCACGCGGTGGCGGGCGCGGTCGACATCTCGGCCCACGGAGGCTGGCGCGCCTATGTGGCCAGCCGGGGAGCGGCACGATGAGCACTGGCCTCACGCCGGAGGAGCTGGGCCGCTACGTGGACCGGGCTGCCGCACTCTGCGATCTCCGGATCGCCCCGGCCCATCGACCGGGGGTGATCCAGTCCCTGGGCGGGTTGGCGCAGGCGGCCGCTCTCGTCGCGGAGTTCGCGATCCCGGAGGAGACGGAGCCCGCTCCCGTGTTCGAGCCGGCGCCCGGAGCGGAGCCGGCGTGAGCGTGATCGACTACGCCACCGCCGACGGCCTGGCGCTCGTCGGCGCGGTGCGGGCCCGCCGCACCAGCGCGCTCGAGATCTGCGAGCTGGCGCTCGCCCGGATCGCGGCGCGGAACCCCGCGCTCAACGCCTTCACCCACGTGCTCGCCGAGCAGGCGCGGGCCGACGCGGCCCGAGTCGACGCCACCATCGCGGGCGGGGGCGATCCGGGGCCGCTCGCCGGCCTGCCGTTCGCGGTGAAGAACCTCTTCGACGTGGGCGGGCTCACGACGCTGGCCGGGTCGAAGATCAACGCCTCGCATCCGCCGGCCCGACGCGACGCGGCGGCGGTGAGGGCGCTCCGGCGAGCCGGAGGCGTGCTGCTGGGCACGCTGAACATGGACGAGTACGCGTACGGCTTCACCACGGAGAACACCCACTACGGCCCCACGCGGAACCCGCACGACGCCTCGCGCGTGGCCGGCGGGTCATCCGGGGGCTCGGGCGCCGCCGTGGGAGCGGGCCTGGTGCCGCTCACGCTCGGCTCCGATACCAACGGCTCCATCCGCGTCCCCGCCGCGCTGTGCGGCGTCTTCGGGCTCAAGCCGACGTACGGTCGCGTGTCCCGGGCGGGCAGCGTCCTCTTCGCGCCCAGCTTCGACCACGTGGGACCGCTCGGCCGGTCGGTTCGCGACGTCGCCGCGGCGCTCGACGCCATGCAGGGCCCGGATGGCGGCGATCCGGTCTGCGCCAGCCGGCCCGCCGAGCCCTGCCTGCCGCGGCTCGGCGAGGGCGTCGGGGACCTCCGGATCGCGGTGCTGGACGGCCACTTCTCCCGGGGCGGAGACGCGAGCGCGCTCGGGGCCGTCGCGCAGGTCGCGGCGGCCCTGGGCGCCGGCCGTCGGGTCACGATCCCGGAGGCGCACCGCGCCCGCGCGGCGGCGATGGTGATCACCGCCTCCGAGGGGGCGACGCTCCATCTGGCCGATCTCCGGACCCGAGCGCAGGACTTCGATCCGGTCTCGCGCGACCGATTCCTCGCGGGCGCGCTCGTCCCGAGCGCCTGGTACGTGCAGGCGCAGCGCTTCCGGGCCTGGTACCGCGAGCGCGTCGGCGAGATCTTCCGCGACGTGGACGTTCTCCTCGCGCCCACCACGCCGTGCCCCGCTCCGCTCATCGGGCAGGACCGGATCGTGCTGGACGGCGTCGAGGTGCTCACCCGGCCGAATCTCGGGCTCTACACCCAGCCGCTCTCGTTCATCGGGCTGCCCGTGCTCACGGTGCCCGTCGCCGGGTCGGGGGCGATGCCGCTCGGCGTCCAGATCGTCGCGGCGCCGTTCCGGGAAGCGCACGCCCTGCGCGTCGGCGCGCTGCTCGAGGGCAAAGGCGTCGCGGCCGCGGTGATCTCGGCATGATGCGCCTCAACGATGAAGCGGTGGTCGCGGAGGTGACCGCGGCCTTCCAGGCGTACGAGACGGCGCTGAACGACAACGACGTGACCACCCTGACCGCGCTCTTCTGGAAGAGCCCGCTCACGATCCGCTTCGGCCTCGGCGAGAACCTCTACGGCCACGACGCGATCACCGCGTTCCGGCTCGCCCGGCCCGCGGTGGACCTGCGGCGGACGCTCGCCAACACCGTGATCACCACCTACGGGAGCGACTTCGCCACCGCCGACACGGAGTTCGTCAAGCGCGACTCGGGCCGCCACGGCCGACAGAGCCAGACGTGGGTGCGGACCGAGTCCGGCTGGCGGGTGGTGAGCGCCCACGTATCGTTCCTTCCTGCTCACGTTTGAGGCTTCTGCTCAGGCCGTGAGCAGCGCTGCCGCCTACTTGGTCTGAGATCTCCGGCTAAGCCCTTGATTTGCCGCCCGGCCATGCCGGGCACAGGGCTTGCTCCCCCACGTCGATCGTCCCGCTGCGACGGAGGTGTCGCTACCGGGTGAGGCAAGGGCGCCGATTTGGGAGGCGCACGGCCTCACGCCGTGACCGGGAGGCGGGAATGACCCAGGAGCAGACGACGGGGCGCATCATCGACGGCTCGCGGAGCGCTCGGTCACCCGCGGTGCTCGGCGGTCACGCGACGAGCTCGGTCCCCTCCGAGAAGACCGACCTCGGGCCCCAATTTCATCCCACCCTCGTGATCACCGCCTGAGGAGGACACACATGGACCGAGCATCGGCGCTGCAGGCGCTGCGTCAGGCCCGCGAGAGCAAGGGACTCTCGTTCGAGGATCTGGCCAAGGCCGTCGGCTCCAAGGACCCGATGTACCTGGCCGCGGCGCTCCACGGCCAGCACCGCCTCAACGCCGAGGAGGCCAAGAAGCTCGCCCAGGCCCTGGGCGTCGAGGCGGAGACCGCGCTGGCCACGACCGCGATGCCGCTGCGGACGGACTTCCCGCTGACCACGGATCCGTTCAAGTACCGCCTGATGGAGCTGGTCGGCGTCTACGGCGACGCGCTCCGGGAGCGCTCCAACGAGCTGTGGGGCGACGGCATCCTCTCGGCCATCGACTGCAAGGTGACGCTCGAGAAGCGGGGCGAGCGCGGCGTGATCACGATCGACGCCAAGTTCCTGCACTACAAGGAATACTAACGGAAGGGGATCCGTATGAGCACCAAGCCGGCGACCGAGAGCTTCGACGACCTGGTCAGCGGCACGCTGCCGTCCCTCGTGAGCGAAGCGAGCGCGGGGGGTGGACGGCTCTACCGCAGCGTGATGGCCCGGGTCGAGCTGCCGCTGCTCCGCCACGCGCTCGAGCTGTGCGGAGGCAACCAGCTGAAGGCGGCCAAGTTGCTGGGTATCAACCGAAACACGCTGCGGAAGCGACTACGCCTGCTCGGCCTGCTGCCCGCCGCGGGGAGCAACGGAGCCAAGACGGGGAACGGCGCGCGACCGGCCTAGCTCGCCTGGACGGGCGCGACGGGGCCGGGTAGACTCCGGCCACAGTGCGCTCCCGAGCCGCCGCGCTGGTCCCGCTGCTGTGCCTGGTCGCCTGCGCGAGCGCCGCGAGCGACCCGGTCCCGGGTCAGCCGCTCCACCACGTCCAGGGCGGCTTCCGAAACCTCGACCCCGCGTTCAGCCGCCCGTCGGGCTGGGCGCGGTGGACGTTCATCATCCGCCGCGGCTGGCAGAGCATCACCGCGCCGCGCCACTTCGACGCGCCCCGGGTCGCCAACGACGGCGCGGCGCTGCGTGCACCGTCACCACCCCCCAGCATCACCTGGATCGGCCACGCGACCCTCCTGGTGCAGGTGGACGGGCTCTCCGTGCTCACCGATCCGCAGTGGAACGACCGGGCGGGCCCTACCTCGTGGCTCGGCGCCAAGCGCCTCTCTCCCCCCGGGCTTGCCTTCGAGGCGCTGCCGCGCATCGACGTGGTCGTGATCTCGCACGACCACTACGACCACCTCGACTTGCCCACCGTCAAGCGCCTGGCCGCGACGCACGACCCACTCTTCCTCGTTCCGCTCGGGCTCAAGGCGTGGTTCGCGGACAACGGCATGACCCACGTGGAGGAGCTGGACTGGTGGCAGGAGTACCGCTACCGCGGCGTGCGCTTCGTCTGCGTCCCGGCCCAGCACTTCTCCCAGCGGTCGCTCTGGGACGCGAGCCGGCGGCTCTGGGCCTCGTGGGTGATCGCCGGAAGCGAGCGGCGGCTCTACTTCGGCGGCGACACGGGCTACTTCGCGGGGTTCAAGGAGGCGGGCCGACGTCTCGGGCCGTTCGACGTGGCCGCGCTGGCGATCGGGGCCTACATGCCCCCGGCCATCATGAAGTGGGTGCACACGACGCCCGAGGAGGCGGTGGCCGCCTTCGTGGACCTCGACGCGCGCGTCATGCTCGGCGTGCACTGGGGCACGTTCGACCTGGCGGAGGAGCCGCTCGACGAGCCGCCGGTGCGGATGCTCGCGGAGATCCGCCGACGCGACATCGACCCCGGCCGCGCCTGGGTCCCCAAGATCGGAGAGACACGCCCCTGGTAGGCGCGTATAACAGGGTGCAGTGGCCAGCCCGCGCATCCTGATCGTGGAGGACGAGCCCGATATCCGGGACCTCCTCGTCTTCCACCTCGAGCGCGAGGGCTACCATGTCGTGCGGAGCCGCTCGGGGCCGGAGGCCCTGCGGCTCGCCCGTGCCGGCCCGCCCGATCTGGTATTGCTCGACATCATGCTGCCCGAGATGGACGGCCTGGAGGTGTGCCGGCGGCTTCGTCAGGACCCGGCCACGCGGGACCTGCCGATCGTGATGCTGACCGCTCGTGGCGACGAGGTCGACCGGGTGCTGGGCCTCGAGCTGGGCGCCGATGACTACGTGGTCAAGCCGTTCTCGCCGCGCGAGCTGATCGCGCGCATCCGGGCGGTGCTGCGCCGGACCCGTCCGGCCGCGCCCGCAGCACCGCTCGCGGTCGGCCGCCTGACGATCGATCCGGCCGCACACACCGTGACCGTCGACGGCGGGCCGGTGAGCCTCACCCGGAAGGAGTTCGATCTCCTGCGGGCGCTGGTGGAGGCGCGCGGCCGGGTGCTCTCGCGCGAGTTCCTCCTCGACACGGTGTGGGGCTACACCGCGGCCGGCGAGATCGAGTCGCGCACCGTCGACGTCCACGTGCGCCGCCTCCGCCAGAAGCTCGGCGGGGAAGGGGCGCGCATCGGCACGGTGACCGGCGTCGGCTACCGGCTGGAGACGGAGGTATGAGCTGGAGCCTGCTCCGCGCCGTCCGGCGCAGCATCGCGCTGAAGCTCACGCTGACGCTGGTGGGGTTCGTGGCGATCAGCATCCTGGCCGCCGGGCTCTACCTGAACCGGGCGCTCGAGGCCTTCGCTGTGGAGTCGCTGGAGACGCGGCTGGGCGCGCTCAGCGCGGTCCTCCACGACGAGGCGCGGGTGGCGCTCGAGACCGGCGGCCGCCCCGCCCAGGACTTCGTGCAGCGGGTAGCCAAGCCGACCGGCGCGCGGGTGACCCTGATCGCGCCCGACGGACGGGTGATCGGCGAGTCGGACCGCGACCTCGCCGGGTTGAGCCAGCTCGAGAACCACGCGAGCCGGCCCGAGGTGCAGGCCGCCCTCGCCGGGCGCCGCGGCCGCGACCTCCGCCGCAGCGCCACGGTGGCCGCGCCGCTGCTCTACGTGGCCGCGCCGGTGCGAGACGGCGACCGCGTGATCGGCGTCCTCCGCCTGGCCCTGCCGCTCTCCGCGGTGACCGCGTCCTACGCGACCCTGCACCAGGTGATGCTGGCCGGCGGCGCGGTGGCGTTGCTCGTGGCGCTCGGCATCGGCCTGTTCGTGGCCGGCCGCGTCACGCGCCCGGTGGTGGAGATGCAGTCGATCGCGCGGCAGATGAGCGAGGGCAGCTTCCTGGTGCGGGCGCCCACGCGGTCGACCGACGAGATCGGCACGCTCGGCCGGTCGCTGAACGTGATGGCCGGGCGCCTGCGCGAGAAGATCCAGGACATCGAGCAGGAGCAGGCGAAGATCACCGCGATCCTCGACGGGATGGTCGAGGGCGTCATCGCGGTCGACGGCCAGGAGCACATTCTCCTGATGAACGAGCGCGCGCGGACGATGTTCGCGCTCGGCACCGCGCGCGGGGACGGCAAGCCGTTCCTCGAGGTGATCCGCAACGCGGACCTTCACGAGATCTTCCGCTCGGTGCACTCGGGGGCCGGCGTCGCCCCGGACGGTGCGCCGGTGCGCCGCGAGATCGTGGTCTCGGGACCCGCCCCGCGCATCCTGCAGGTCAACGCGGTCCGCCTGGCGATGGGCGGCGAGGGGCCGGGCACCGTCATGGTGCTCCACGACGTCACGGCCCTGCGCCAGCTCGAGCGGGTGCGGACCGAGTTCGTGGCGAACGTGAGCCACGAGCTGCGCACGCCGCTCACCGCGATCCAGGGCTACCTGGAGACGCTGCTCTCCGGCGCGCTCGAGGAGCGCGACAACGCGCGGCGCTTCCTCGAGATCGTGCTGCGCCACAGCGAGCGGCTCGGGCGCCTGCTCAACGACCTCACCGACCTCTCGAACATCGAGCTGGGCAAGGTCACGCTGAGGCGCGAGCCGGTGCGGATCGACGACGTCGTGGCCTCCGTGCTCGGCATCATCGCGCCCCGCGCCTCGGCCTCGCAGGTCAAGGTGACCGCGGACATCTCGCCGGGGCTCCCCGCGGTCTCCGCGGACCGTGATCGGCTGGCCCAGATCCTGATCAACCTCGTCGACAACGCGGTGAAGTACACGCCGGGTGGCGGCTCGGTGACGGTGACCGCGCAGGCGCACGACGGCGCGGTCGAGGTGGCGGTGGCCGACACCGGGATCGGGATTCCCCCCGCCGACCTGCCCCGGATCACCGAGCGCTTCTACCGGGTCGACAAGGCCCGCTCGCGCGAGCTCGGCGGCACCGGGCTCGGCCTGGCCATCGTCAAGCACCTGGTGGTGGCCCACGGCGGGGATCTCTCGATCGAGAGCGAGCAGGAGCGCGGGACGACCGTCCGCTTCACTCTCCCCGCGTAGTTTTTTCGCGGCTCCGCGTCACAGAAACTTCACGGCCCAAACGGTACGCGATCAATACGTGCCGTGCATGCTGCCTTCACATGGACAGCGTGGCGAGGGCGCGGCGGGGCGGACGACGATGCACGGGGAGCGGGCGAGCGGATCTGCACGTCCACTCCGTCTACAGCGACGGCGGGCAGACGCCGGAAGCCCTGGTGCGCGCGGCGGCCGGCCAGCTCGACGTGATCGCGATCACCGATCACGACGAGGTGGCGGGCGCGGTCCGCGCGCGCGCCTTTGCCCGGGCGCATCCGGAGCTGGGCGTCGACGTGGTGGTGGGCGAGGAGATCAGCACGCTCAACGGGCACCTGATCGGCCTCTACCTGTCCGAGCGCGTGGCGCCGGGGCTCTCCGCGCCCGAGACGATCGAGCGCATCCACGCCCAGGGCGGCCTGGCGGTGGCCGCGCATCCCTTCCATCCGCTGCGCGGCGTCGCGCGCGGCCACCGCGCGCTCGGCTGGCTGGTCCCCGACCTCCACCTCGACGCGATCGAGGTGGTGAACAACGCGGGCGTCTTCTCGCGGCTCTACGACGCGCTCGCCGCGCTCCGCAACGTGGAGTGGGGCCTGCCGGTCACCGCGGGGAGCGACGCCCACGACTCCTGGTACGTGGGCA
>Ga0187778_10003831_pt1 | contig 10037 bp, 3 predicted proteins | sample 1015_Q2_SP5_20_M_FD_132418 | JGI IMG/M metagenome (GOLD analysis project Ga0187778, IMG submission 132418) | Tropical peat soil microbial communities from peatlands in Department of Meta, Colombia - 1015_Q2_SP5_20_MG | ecosystem: Environmental > Terrestrial > Soil > Wetlands > Peat | place...
GACGTCCTGCTCCTTGAGCGCAAGTCACTCACATGCGGAACGACCTGGCACGCTGCCGGACTGGTTGGAGTGCTCCGCGCAACCTACAACATGTCGATGCTGGCGAAGTACAGTGCCGACCTTTATGAAGGACTGGAGAAGGAGACCGGACAGGCGACCGGGTTTCTGCGCAATGGCTCGCTTAGTGTCGCAACGCACGGCGAGCGGTTGACGGAGCTGAAGCGGGGCGCTTCCCTCGCCAAGCTCTGCCAGTTTTCATGTGAGGTTGTTGGGCCTGATCGCATCCGCGAGCTCTGGCCTCTTGCCCACGTCGATGACCTGGTCGGGGGCGTCTACTTGTCGGGCGACGGAGTAGTCAACCCCGTCGACGTAACCAAGGCCCTAGCAAAAGGTGCCCGCGCCAAAGGCGCACGGATATTGGAAAACGTGTCGGTGCTGGACATCAAAATCAGAGGCAACGCCGTTACCGGTGTTGTCACCGACCGTGGCGATGTGGACGCAGAGTATGTTGTTAACTGCGCAGGCATGTGGGCCCATCGGCTTGCGCGGAAGTCGGGGGTCAGCATCCCGTTGCATGCCGCCGCGCATCACTATGTGGTTACCGAGCCGATCGCCGACCTCCCGGCGTCCGCGCCGACGCTACGTGACCCGGACGGCTGCAACTATTTTAAGGCCGACGCCGGCAAGCTCCTGATCGGCACGTTTGAGCCCCATGCCAAGCCCTGGGGTCATCAGGGCATCCCTGACACCTTCGCGTTCGACCAACTGCCTGCGGACCTCGAGCACCTGGAACCGTATCTGGACGCAGCGGCGCGCCGCGTACCGCGATTACGGGAGGTCGGACTGAAGGTGGTCTTCTGCGGGCCAGAGAGCTTCACTCCCGACGATCGGTACCATCTGGGAGAGGCGCCGGAAATACGAAATTACTTCATCGCGGCTGGCTTTAACTCAGTGGGCGTCCAATCGGCCGGTGGCGTGGGCAAGGCGCTGGCCGAATGGATTTCTAACGGTCACCCGCCGCTGGATCTTGGCGACGTGGATATCCGACGGACTTCGAGATTCCAGAGCACGCCGCGCTATCTCTACGATCGGACGACAGAGACTCTTGGTCTCCTGTATGCGATGCACTGGCCGTACCGGCAATTTGAGACCGGCCGCAACGTGCGCAAGAGCATTCTTCACGATCGACTGGCCGCGGCAAATGCATGTTTCGGTGAAGTTGCCGGCTGGGAGCGCGCGAATTTCTTTGCCCCTCCCGGCGTCGCGATCGCGTACGTCGATTCCTGGGGCGCGCAACCCTGGTTGTCCTGGTCCGCGATCGAGCACCGCGCCGTGCGGGAGTCCGTCGGTCTGTTCGATCAAAGCTCTTTCGCGAAGATTCTGGTACAGGGCTCGGCCGCGCTGGCCACGCTCAATCGCATATCCAGCAACAACATGGACGTTGACATCGGGCGAATCGTGTACACGCAGTGGTTGAATGATAGGGGTGGTATTGAGGCAGACCTCACGGTGACTAGGGTGGGTCCGGAGGCGTTTCTTGTCGTTACCGGAGCCGCGAGCGAGACCCGCGACCTGAGTTGGCTGCGACGCAATACTGCACCCGGGGCTCCCGTGACCATTACGAACGTGACTTCATCCATGGCGGTGCTGAGCGTCATGGGGCCGTTATCGCGTCAGCTACTTCAGACGGTCACGGAAGACGACCTCAGCAATTCCGCATTCCCGTTCGCCACGTCGCGAGAGATCGAGATTGGTTACGCAGTAGTGCGCGCCTCGAGAATTACCTACGTCGGGGAACTGGGTTGGGAGCTATACATACCGACCGAATTTGCACCGGATGTCTTCGACCGGATTACCAGTGCCGGCGCGCCCTTCGACCTCAAACCTTGCGGCTATTACGCGCTTAATTCGCTACGCATTGAGAAAGGCTACCGCCATTTCGGCCACGACCTGTCGGATCATGACACGCCGTTCGAGGCAGGCCTGTCATTCTGCTGCGACTTTGGGAAGCCAGGCGGTTTCGTCGGTCGGGAAGCGCTGCTGCGCCAAAAAGAACGTGGCGTCCAACGGCGGCTCGCACTGTTCAGATTCCTGGATCGAGAGGGCCGCAGCTACCACGAAGAGCCCATATTTCGGGACGGAATCATCGTTGGTCGCACGACGTCGGGAATGTTCGGGCACACGCTCGGCACCAACATCGCGATGGGCTACGTGCGATGCGAAGAAGGCGCGTCGGACGCGTGGCTCATGGCCGGGCGCTATGAGATCGAGGTCAGCGGAGTCAAATACGCCGTGGAAGTCAGCCTTCGACCTCTCTACGATCCGGGTATGAACAAGATCAAATGCTGAAACTCTCTGCTACGGCGCATCCCGCATTGGAACGCATGTACCGGTCATGAGATCCCACGCGCGCGTAGTGATCGTCGGCGGCGGCGTGATGGGCTGTGGGCTCCTGTACCACCTCGCTCTGGAAGGCTGGCAAGATATCGTGCTAATCGAGAAGGGAGAACTAACTTCCGGTTCGACCTGGCATGCAGCGGGCCAGTGCCCGCTCTTCAATGGTTCGCTCAACGTCACCAAGGTCCACCGGTACGGCAACCAACTGTACGCACAGCTGGCCGAGCGGACGGGATACGGCGTCACGTGGCATCCCTGCGGCGGATTGCGATTGGCGATGAGCCATGAAGAAGTGCGCTGGTTTGAGCAGGTTTACGGCCTGTCCAGGCTCGCCGGCTACGAGGCGCACATCATCGGACCGAGTGAGATCTCGCGGCATCATCCTTTCATCGACGTCTTTGGCGTAAAGGCAGCGTTCCTCACGACTACCGACGGCCACGTTGCGCCCGCGGATGTGACCAATGCGATGGCCGCCGGCGCGCGCGCGCTCGGCGCCGAAATTATTCGGCGAACGCGAGCGACGGACGTCAAGCGGATGCCGAGCGGCGAATGGCAGGTCGTCACCGAGCGCGGAAACATTACCTGCGAGCACGTCGTTAACTGCGCAGGGAGCTATGCGGACGTCGTTGGATCATGGTCTGGGCTCAGAGTCCCGATCGCAAATCTTCTGCATCACTACCTGATCACGGAACCGCTGCCGGAGCTGGCCGAATCGGCGCGGGAGCTGCCGGTCGTACGGGATCCCTATTCGAACTGCTACCTGCGGCAGGAAGGTCGCGGTGTGCTCGTCGGGCCGTACGAGACCGCGACCGCCCACGAGTGCTGGGCCGGCGGACCTCCGCCTTGGGAGTTCGAAAGCGAACTCATCACGCCGGAGCTCGAGCGTCTGGTGCCATGGCTCGAAAAGGCGGCAGAGCGCCTGCCACCGTTCCGTAGTGCGGGCATTAAGACCGTAATTTCGGGTGCCATCACGCATACGCCGGATGGTGCCTGCCTCTCTGGGCCCGCTCCTGGCGCTGCGAATTACTGGATGCATTGTGGAGCATCCATCGGCATTGCCCAGGGCGCTGGCGCCGGGAAGTTTCTGGCGCAATGGATGGTCCATGGGCAGGCAGAGATCAACATGCGTGAGTTCGATCCGCGCCGGTTCGGCAGCTGGGCGACCAGGGACTACACGGTAGCGACGGCGGTCGCGGACTATCAGCACATGTACGATTGCTTTCCGCCGGGGGATCAGCACCAGGTCGCACGGGGGCTGCGCAAATCGACGCTATATGAACGACTCGCGCAGTCCGGGGCGCAATTCGCCCAGGTGTTCGGGTGGGAGCGTCCGCGCTGGTTCAGTCCGTCGGGTGCCGGTGAGGCATTCTCGTGGGCAAGATCCAACTGGTGGCAGCCCGTGCGCGAGGAGGCGCTGGCGGTGCGCGAGAACGTCGGCATCATGGACCTGTCGACGTTTGCCAAATACGAGATCAGCGGACCGGACGCGTACGGTTTTCTCGAGCGTATTTGCGCCAACAGGATTCCCAGGAAACCGGGTGGCATAGCGCTAACGCATCTGCTCACCCCGGCAGGATTCATAGAGAGCGAGCTCACAGTCACACGCCTCGCGGCTGATCGGTTCTACGTCCTGTCTGCCGCCGTCGCTCAGGTGCACGACCATGACGAATTGACACGGCGCAAGCAGTCGCGCGATCGGGTTGAGATTCAAGATGTCACTGACGATTACGGAGTACTGGTGCTCGCGGGTCCGGCTTCACGCGAGGTGCTCGCCGCAGCGACAAGCGTCGAACTCTCGAGCTCCACGTTTCCCTGGCTGACCGGGCAGTCCGCGGAAGTGGCAGGCGTGAACCGCGTACGCCTGCTCCGAATTAATTATGTCGGCGAGCTCGGTTGGGAATTGCACATTCCCATGGCGCGAATGCCAGCGGTGTACCAAGCATTGATGTCGGCTGGCGCAGCACGTGGAATTCGGCACTTCGGAACCTACGCCATGAATTCCCTCAGAATGGAAAAAGCCTATCGGGCGTGGGGCGCGGAGCTCACCAACGAAGTGACATTAGTCGACGCGGGCATGAGCCGCTTCGTGGACTTTAAGAAGGACTTTATCGGCAAGGCCGCGACCGAAACATCGCACCGCAACGGCCCGAGGTTTCAACTCGCGTATCTGGAAGTGGATGCGGATGACCAAGACTGCATGGGCAACGAGCCCGTCTTTCTCGACAACTTGGTGGTCGGAATTACGACGAGTGGTGCGTACGGCTTCGCCGTGCGAAAGTCCCTAGCGTTCGCCTACCTCGAGCCGAAAGCCGCGAGCGACGCCGGCCATTTCGAAATCATGGTGGGCGGCGTCATGCGAAGCGGCAAGATAATCTCGCAGCCGGCTTGGGACCCGAATAACGAGCGATTGCGCAGCTAGTTATTCCGAAGGTTTCGCGTCTGTTTCCCAGTCCTGCACGGCCGTTGGGCGACGTCACTGGTAGTCGCGCGGCACGTCCTTGGTCCAGATCCGTTCCCGCACCACCTCGCCGTCTTGCAGCAGCTGGCGGCGGTGCCGGTACTGAAACTGGGTGTCGTCGCTTGTGATCTGGGTTTCACCCTGCCATTGCACCTTCTTTCCCTGCCACAGGCGTTCCGTGATGACCCGCGCAGTTACGCGCGCATGTGCCGGGTCGTTGTCACTCGCCTCGTACTCCAGAAACATGGTATCGCCGGGTGTGGTGGAGACGTTGAATTCGCCGTGATACCCGTAGCCATAGCGGACGATGGTTGTCGCCTTCGGGACGTCGCGTTCAATGTGCGCGGGGCCAATCCAGTGCAGATCGACCTCACCGGCCGCCGCCTCAGCCTGTCGCTGCGATAGGTTCTGACTGCCGACCAAGGCTGCGGCGGCCGCCGCCGCTCCCGGCTCGGCGGGTGGCATTACAGGCAAAGTCAGGCCAGACCCGCCCTCCCCGCCCAGCGCCAACTTAGTCGTCATGGGTTCCGGCGTCGGCCAGTACATCGGGAACAGCGCGTTGGACACAGCAACCCGGATCCGATGACCAGGCTCGAAGATCCATGAGGTAAACAGCAGTGGGACATCGAGACTATAAACGTCGCCGGCTCCGAGCGCTGTTGGGCTGACGTCCGAAGCGCGATGGGTGCCGTTGATCGCCTTGCCGGTGATCTGCGTGACGCTGCCATCCGGGGCCACATCCTCGAGGCGCACCATCCAGTTGGCGCGAGTTCCGGAACTCGACACGTTCAGTCGCACTATCGGCGACCCGAGTACTTGCAGCTCCTCACGAAGTGGCTGGCTCTCGTAGGTGAGGCTATAAGCATCGGCGGGCCGCTGGTCGGGCATAGGATCGCCCCACCAGATCCCGGCCTCGATGCCGCCGGTCGGTACGTACCGGAGCTCCTCGGTTCCACGTGAACTCGGCGCATCCTGCATGGCGTGGCCGACACCGAAGTAGAACCTGACCTGACTCTGGCGAGGATCCGGCCACCTCTGCACGGCCCGCCACTCACCGGGTACCGCCCCGATTCCAACTTTCGGCAGGTATGGGCGGCGCATGTACGCGACCAGCTGCGGCGCCTCAAGTGCACCATTGCGTTTGTCCTTGAGCCAGTAGTCCCACCACTGCACGGCAATGGCGAGCTGATTGGCTAACGGCATGGGCTGGTTCCGCTCGTGTTCCCACGGCCCGACGACGGCGTGGACCGGGCCAGTGGCATGTTCCAGCGCCCTGAGGATGGCCGGCCGATATCCGTCGTACCAGCCGCCAATCATCAGCGTTGGAACGGACAGCCGTGCAGAGGGCTGGTCCAACCGGATCCCGCGACGCCAGAAGTCACCGTCGCGTTGGTGCTGCAGGTACAAGAGACTCCAGGGCGGCTGGTCAAATCGGTTCTTGAGCGTTACCTCGTCGAACGGATCCATCGGCTCCGGGACGGCGATGAGCTGCAGATCTGCAAACGCGTCCCAGTCGTCGAATCGCATGATCCCGTCCTGGTATCGGGCGTCCTCGTGATACATGTCCTCCGTGGCGACAGCGGCAACTATCGCTTTGAGCGCAGGTGGATTTCGCATCGCGACCTGGAGTGCGTTGAAGCCGCTCCACGACGCGCCGAACATGCCGACCTTGCCGGTCGACCACCGTTGGCGCGCGAGCCAGTCGACGAGCGTCTGCGCATCGGAGAGCTCCTGCTCCGAGTATTCGCGCGCCGGAAGCACCCCCTGACTGAGCCCGGTGCCCCGCACGTGAACATACGCGACGGTATAGCCGGCCTGTGCCAGACCCAGGAACAGGGACCGGCCACTATCCGTGCACCGGTCCACCGCGTATGGGTCCATGGTCAAAAGCGCGGGGACCTTTTTCGCCGCGCCCACCCCTCGCGGCATGGTCAGGCACGCAAATAGACCGACCCCATCCGGCATCGGGACCGTGACGGCCTTCCGATCCAACGGATCAGAAATTTGCGGTTGGTCCGCGGTGCTCGCGCCCGAAGCGAGCGGCGCCATGAGCAGACCCGCGCACGCCGCCCAAAGTGCCGCCGCGCACCCGCGCACGTGCACCTTCACGAATGGCCGCATTGCGGTGACGGGCGCCTGTCAGTGCCCAGCCGGATGAATGATGCCGACACCGTTCTGAATCTCGATCTGTGTGCCGTACGGCGCAGAGATCTTCTGAAGTCGCTCGAGTATAACTTTTGCCTTGTCGGCGCCAGCCAGCCGCGGCGTGCCGCTTTCGGTCAGAGGCCTGCCATAGCCCAGGTCGATCGGGTACAGACGCAGCTCGCTCAGCCGGCCCTGCCGGAACTGCGCGATGGCCAGAATGGACTGATAGACAATGTCGCCCGCGAAATAAGGGTAGCTCTGCTGGATGCTGACGTCGGTGTCGGTTGCGCGTTCCGGGTGCTCAAAGGCGGAGTTATTGGTTTCCCGATACTGCTGGACCACGTCGCTGGTGAGCGACTCATCGGTCTCGCCCCAGAAGAAGTTGCCGAGTCCGTAGAAGATCGGGCGTCCACGATAGACTTCGATCGGTCCCAGGTGATGGATTCCGGTCGTCATGAACGCATCGGCGCCGCTGTCGATGACGGAGTGCGCTAGGACCTGCAGGAACCGCGCCGGCGTATCGAGCATGTCAGTCTGTGAGTCGGCGGCACTGCTCCGTTCCGGCTGGTGCGAGTGGATCGTAGCGATGAGAAAGTCTGCGTTCTGTCGGCCCTGCCGCACGCCTTTCAGAATCGCCGACAGGTCGATTGGGTCCACCTCGTAGCGATAGGAGTACACCGAGCCCGGTTCGAAGTTTGTGTCAAACATCGTAAAGGAGCCGGATGACGGCGCCGGCTCGTCCGGATACAGCGTACTGCGAAGCCGACCGAGCTGCTCCATCGCCCCAGGCGGCAGTACGACGTATTTCTTGACGTGCAGCGCGCTGATTCCCGGTCGGCCCGGTGCCGCGGCGTGTGGGGTCAGAGCTTCGGTATTCGGTGTAAACGTAGACGCCATGGAGACGATCGCCACCCTGCCTTTCCCACTCTCGAAGTAGCGAGCCGCGCGGGCGTTACCCTCGTCGACGCCGACGCCCGCGTAGATGAGCCCTGCCTCGTCGAGCCAGCGGCTGGTCTCGCGCATGCCGTCGCTGCCCCAGTCCAGGGCGTGATTGTTCGCGCGCGACAGGACGCTGAATCCCATCGCCTTCAGGTCCTTGGCGACGGCCGGATTGGCCGCCATGGACCAGTCGTCCGGTCCTGGATTGGGCGGCCAGCGGGACTGCCGGAGATCCACGATCGAAATTTCCATGTTGCCGTAGGTCGCATCGGCACTGCGCAACAGTTTGAGCACGGCGGCAAAGCCAGGGTCGCGTCCAGCATCCTGGGAAAGCGGGCGCCTGATAATGCAATCGCCGACGGCCGCGAGCGCGAAGCCATCCGCGATCCGCCCCGACAGCAACAGCTCCGGCGGGCGCTTGGGATCAAAGAGCTTGCGGTCCTTGACGCCCGGATCCGGATTTTGATCTGCGGTCTGCGCGATCGCGGCGGCACCGAGCATGGCCAGCAGCCCGGCGGTCAACAGCAGCAGCGTTCCGCTTAGACGCGCAAGGCGTCGCGGCCGCGTCTTCAAACCAATTCCCTCTTGACCGTGTCCTGCCACCGCTTTTCGCGAACAACGCGATCGTTTTCAAGCAACGTGCATTTGATGTCCATGGTGAACGTGTCGACGGTGCTGGTGAGAGAACCCTCTGCGCGTGATTCGACGCGTCGCGCCGCGCCGTCCGGAGTATGAACGGCGACGGAGGATAGCCGCATGGATGCCCGAGCCGGGTCGTTGTCGTTAACCTGGCACCAGAGTTCGTCTGGACCCATCTGGTAGTGAGCAATCGCCTCTCCAGAACGAATATCACGCGCGAGCTGATAGCCGGTCATCCCATCGCCAGAGCGCCAGGTCTTGCCGGGGACAGCAGCCTCCGAAAGTATCGGCAGGTGACCTTGGAGATACGGCAGCGTGGGCAGTACCGGCAACGCTATGAAGGACGGTTGATCCCCACCCGTGTAGAGCGTCGTGGTCATCGGATACGGCGACGGCCAGACCACCGGAAACTCTGCGTTGGTGACCACTACCCGTATCACGTGAGCGGGTGAGAACCGGTAGCCGGCGCAGAACAGCTGTACGTCGATCGGATAGATCTCGTTGGGCATCAGCGGCTCGGGGTGCATATGGGACCGGCGATGGGAGCCGTTCAGGAAGCCGCGCGTGACCATGTAGGAGGTGCCGTCCGGTGCGAGGTCGTAGAGCTGCACCATCCAATTCGCCAGCGGCGCGGTGCTGGACACATACAGGTGCGCCTGCGCGAAACCCAGCATTTCGAGCGGAGACTTCAGAGGCGGGGTATCAAAGACCAGGCCCCAGACGTTTTCATCTCGTGCGTCGACTCCGTAGTACCCTTCGTCACCGTCTGGACCCAGCGAGTCCGCGGACCCTCCGCGACTCGGGTAATAACGCAGTTTGAGCGCCGAGGATTCGCCGGCGAGCTCGCTCAGGCTGCCGCCGCGGCCCGGGGCTGGATCCATCGCGAGTGCCTGGGAACGCGGCAACTCGGGTGCCGGACGCAGAAAGAGCTTGTCCGGCGGGTGGAAAACAGTGTCGGGGAAGGCGTCAATGAAGCGCCATTCTCCGGGAATGGAGCCTGCATCGCGAAAGGTCTTTCGCTTCCACTCCGGCAGATAGAACGCCACCCGCGGTTCGGACAGCATGCCGGTGTCGATGCCCTTGAGCCAGTGATCGAACCAACGCAGCCGAATGCCATACCAGTCGAGCACCGGGCCGGGCCAGGTCATGCTGTGGTGCCACGGCCCGAGGATGCCGTGGGTCACGGCCGGGGAGTTATGCATGATGCGCGGGACGAAGTTCTGATACATGTCGAGGTAGCCGCCGCCGAGGAACGTCGGCGTCTTGAGTCGACTGTAGTCCGGCGCCAGAGACCCGCGGCGATAGTGCGGCCCATCGAGCTGGTTGTGCAGGTAGACCTGAAGCCAGGGCGGTGTATTCCAGCGGTCGAGTGCAGCCTGGCTGTTCATGTCGAAGTCCGGGGCACCGGGCGTCGCATTGCGGGTGATCATTCCGAGCGCCCATGAGTTGTCCACCATCA
>Ga0187778_10003835_pt1 | contig 10034 bp, 3 predicted proteins | sample 1015_Q2_SP5_20_M_FD_132418 | JGI IMG/M metagenome (GOLD analysis project Ga0187778, IMG submission 132418) | Tropical peat soil microbial communities from peatlands in Department of Meta, Colombia - 1015_Q2_SP5_20_MG | ecosystem: Environmental > Terrestrial > Soil > Wetlands > Peat | place...
AGGACAAATAGCTCCCTGCGGTCGTCACCGTCGCGAACTGCGTCCCATGTTCGCTGACCAGCGTGACCCCCGCTCCGATCGCGTCGCGGTTGCTCTTGTGGCCCACTAGACTGAGAATCAGCCAATGATTCGATGTTCTAGTGTCATTGTGCAGCACGTGAATCGGGCCATCATTCGTGGTAACGACCGCGTCTACTCTTCCGTCGTTGTCTATGTCACCGGTCGCCAGACCACGAGCGACCCAGGGCTGCTGAAACACGGCCCCAGCTTCCTGTGACACATCCACGAAACTCTTGCCTGTGTTTCTCGCCAGGAGCATGGGTTCGCGGTAATGGAGATTAGGAAATGTGAGCTCAATGTTGTCCAGATCGTGCCCCTGCGCAATGATCAGGTCTCTCCAACCGTCGTTGTCATAATCGAGAAATCGCACCCCCCAACCGGAGTGGGCGAAGCTCATCCGTCCGAGGCCCGACGGATAGCTATCATAGGTAAACGTGCCGTCGCCGTTGTTACGGAATAGCGCATACATTTGATCGGCCAGGTCCGTGATGACCAAGTCCGGAAGTCCGTCGTTGTTGTAGTCCGTGAATTCGACTCCCATTCCTGCAAAAGAGCGACCCTCTCCATCCACCGCTACCCCTGATCGCAGTCCAACCTCCTCAAAGGTACCGTTACCACTGTTGTGGTACAAAAACTCCGGCATCGAATCGTTGGCAAAAAAAAGATCGATGCGCCCATCCCGGTCGTAATCTGCGAGTGCGATCCCCAATCCCTTGCCCTCTTTCGAGAGCCCAAGTTTCTGCGACACTTCCGTAAAATGCCCGTTGCCGTCGTTGTGATACACGAGGGGGCTGATGGGACGAAATGAATCCGGGGGGCAATAAGCCCGAAATCCTTCCTTGCGTTCTCCGCACCACAAATCGAAGAAATCCCACTGCATGTATCGGAGCACCACCAGATCCAAAAGGCCGTCATTGTCCAGATCAACCCAGGCGGCGCTGGTCGACCACCCGCCGCCTCCCACTCCCGCTCGTGCGGTAACGTCGGTGAATGTGCCGTCACCGTTGTTGTGGTACAGCTTGTTGCCTCCGTAGGCGGTCACATACAAGTCTTCGTAGCCATCATTGTCGTAATCGCCAACGGCGACCCCAAATCCATAGCCCACACCTTGCAGGCCCGCCTTCTCTGTTACGTCTTCAAAAGTGCCATCCGGCTTCTGATGAAAAAGTCGGTTCCAATGCTCCGGTCCCATCTTCTGTGGAATCGCGCCCTTCGGCGTGGGGTCGGTTAGTAGCGCTCCGTTGACCGCAAAAATATCCAGTCGTCCGTCGTTGTCATAGTCAAATAGGGCCACTCCGGAACCCATAGTCTCAATCAGGTATTTTTTCGAGGTGTGCGAGGCGGAATGCTGAAAATGTACGCCCAGCGCTGATGTCACATCGGAGAATCTAGGCTGGACAGCTGGAGATGAGTTTGGGCTTTGGCATAAAACGGTTGGCGCACGAAAAAAGACCAGCGCTAGCAAGAGAAAACGTGCGCGGGAAATCGTGTCGGAGGACCGGATGGGTCTGTTCATCAGCCAGCCTACTTCAGTTCAGGGGTGGCGCCCCCGACTGGGTCATGAGCTTTGTTGGCAGCCGATTTCGAAAGACTGTCAAATTCACTCAGTTCGCGCGCGCTGGCGTCGGGATCGTGCAATTCCCGGTAAACCTGTGCAAGCAGATAGTGCGGTGCCGCCGCTGTGGGATCACCTTTTATGGCCGTCAATAATTCGCGCTTTGCACTTTCGGGATCATGGCGCGCCTGGTAGCACGTGCCCAGGAGAGTGTGCATCTGCGGAACGTCCAGATTTCCTTTTTCTGCAACCTGCAAATACTTGAAGGCTTCATCAAAGCGTTGATCCTGCACGGCAATGTCGCCGAGGTACAAATTGGTCATAGGGTCTTCAGGATTCTCCTTCAACGCGTCCTTAAACTCCGGCTCGGCCTTGTCTGGCTCGTGTAGAACCCAATAAGCAATGCCAATCGAAAAGTGAATTCCCACGGCACGTGGATTTCTTTTGAGTGCCGAGCGATATTCCTCGATAGCTTCCGGATAGCGTTTTTCCTCAGCATACGACTCGCCCATAAGAACGTGTAACTGGAACGAGTCCGGGTCTATAGCCCTCAACCGCTCGATTGCTTGCAGAGAGGCGTTCTTGTGTAGCCGGACGAGTTGATAGAGCACGTCGGCATCGGTCGCATTATCGGCCAGGGCGCGGTTCAGTTCAGCAATAGCCTCGTCGGCGCGGCCTGACGATTGCAGCGCCAGCGCGAGGTAGTAGCGGCAGCGCGGATGAGGTTTCGGAGCTGCCAGTTCGCGATGGAAGCTTTCGATCGCGGTGCGATAATCACTCTTCCCGAAGTAGGAGACACCGAGGTAGAAATTAACTTCCGGGTACTCTGCGTTGACAGCGAGCACTTGCTGAAAGTGCGCGATCGAATCATCAAATTCTAGTTCGGTTTGCTCCAAAATTCCAAGTCGTTTCAGAACCTCCGGATTCCAGGGAGCAATCGCAAGTGCCTGATGATAGACGCGAGCGGCGCTGGCATAATCCCCGGCTTTTTCGGCCATGCGCGCTTGTTGGAGCAGCGAGTCGGGATCATTCTGCGCAACAGCTTTCATGCCCAAGAATGTGACGCCGACGGCTAGGGCTGCATAGACGATCGTTGACCAAGGCGAATGTGACACAAGGCGCAACTGGGGCAGACGGCACACGGTATGCAATCCGGTCACGAAAGAGCGATAGTTTACTACGAAAGGTGCGGGTTCCCGGCTCTGCTCTCGGCGAAGTGGCTGGTCGAGAATTATTGAATGCGGCGGACGGCAACCAAAGTGGCGGAATTAGGAGCACCCGAAACAGTGCGCGAGCGAATGAGAGCCTCAAACCAAGCGTTGCCTGCGATACCGTCTGAAACAGGGATCCCAAGGGATCGCTGAAGTTGATGGCGGTTCTCTGCCTCAAGCAAGAATCGGCCGGCAGCTTCGGTGCCTTCCTGCTGGAGTCCTTGCAATATCAGGACGCTTCCGTCCCGAGTCATGTTGGGAAGAAGAGCGATCGTCGCATAGTCATCTCCCTGGGCGCCGGTTGACAGCAAGCCCTGATATCGCGTCTGTTCGCCGGGGAGAGGATTTGTATTCACAAAAGCCTTTACGCTCTTGCCGACCGCCTCCTCGCTCTCTCGAAAGTTCAGCTTGTCCTGGAACAGTAAAACCCAAGGATTGGATGCCGGACTTCCAATGAAAATGTAGTTATCGTGATCCAAGTCGCGTATTTTGAGATCCCTCGCGGAACGGACGGAGACGAAGTCCTGCAGGGGTCCGGCCACCTTGACCAGCGAAACGGCATCTGCGACATCGGCGAACGAGGTAAGCGTGGAATCCGAAATGTAGTCTGCAAAGCCGGAGCCAGCCTCGCCGAGCTTCAGCGTCGCGGAGTTTTGAGGAAGATCCCGGTTCAGGTACTGTTCGAGCGAGCCCCGTTGCCCTGTCAGGATGCGCCAGATGCCATAGTTGCCGTCCGCAACGACCACGACTGTCTTATGCCGCCCATCGAAAATCTGTGAGAACGGCCAGCCAGGGCCGGCTACCGGGACGGCAGCCGAACGTTGAAAGTTGAGAAGCAGAAGCAGGGTTGCAGAAACCACGGCCAGCAGACCGCACAAGATCCAGGGCACCGTTGCATGACTAAACCGGGTTGCAGCCGGCTCGGCCGGCGCTGACACCAACCTGGGCAATTGCGCTTTGGCGGGCCGAAATGCGGGAGCGTAGGCGCCCTTAGGGATCTCAATAACAAGGACTTCCTCCCGGCCGATCCCGTCGAAATACTCATGGAGCTTCAGGCGCAGCTGCCGGGCGTGAACACGTACCGAGCTGTCCTCGAGTGGGCTATAGCCCGACGCCTTATGAAAGACGGCTTCACCGATATGCTGCTCCGTCAATTCATGCGCAAACCCGCGAATCGTCTGCTCGGTAATGTACAGGAGCAGATCGCGCAAGCGGCCACTCTTCTGAAAAGGGGGACTGGATACTATTCGCTGGACCAACTGCCACCGGTCATCGGCGACCGGATCATCGATTATCGCAGGTTGCTGGCCCGGGGTACTCATGGATGAGGAAGCGGCGTAGCTGCCACCAGGCAAACGAGTGCAAGCATCGTACCACACCAAGCCCTGAAATCAAGGTTGTCGAGATTGGCTAGGGCCGACGATCTCAGATGCTTGCCCTTCTGGAACGTTCGCGGAAGACTCGGATCACGAAATGCCCCAGAAATCATGGTGAATCACTATGAATTCACAGGCTACTCCCTTGCTTTCCAGTCAGATAATTGTTTCATACTACGACCGCAAATGTGGGGCACGGTTCTATAGAGCGTATGAATTTCCGTAGATCGTTATGGAAGCGCAGAGGAACCTGCTAGCCAGGAGGTCGCAGTGAGAGACTTATTGCGTCTGCTTTCTTTGGTCGGGCTGCTGATCGCCATTTCAGTCTCAGTCGTCTTGAGTCAAACCACGAACGGAAGCATACAAGGATCAGTCCTCGACCCGAGCGGTGCGACAATTTCGGGTGCGACCATCACCGCGCGAAATATGGATACCGGGCTGACGAACGCGTCGAAAACGACGGACGCGGGCGTTTATGCATTGCCGAACCTTCCGCCCGGTCGGTATTCCCTGACGGTGGAAGCCAACGGGATGAAGAAACTCGTTCAGGAGGGTGTGACTGTCACGACGGGGAGCACGGTTCCTCTCGATCTCAAACTGCAATTGGGCTCCGCATCGGAAACGGTCAACGTCGCAGCCGATGCCGCTCAATTGGAGACGGAAACCTCAGATATTGGCGCAACCGTTCAAAACCAGCTGGTGGAGAACCTTCCGTTGGAGGTGGGCGGGACGGTTCGCAACCCAACCCAGTTCATTGAGTTGGTGCCTGGCTTCGTCGGCCAAGTCGGCAACGATCCCGGAAACAACGCTACCGACGACTTCAAGGTCAACGGCGGCCAGGAAGGGGGAACCGACGTTTTGGTGGACGGAGTCTCTATATCCCTAGTTTCGCCCAATACTCAGTGGAATAAGGGCATCTCCCCGGAGGGGGTACAGGAGTTCAAGGTTCTTCAAAGCAATTTCGCCCCCGAATTTGGTGAATCGGGTGACGGCATTGTCAACCTTGCCATCAAATCGGGAACGAATGACTTGCACGCTTCGGCCTACGACTTTCTGCGTAACCGCGCCCTCGATGCGGATGCTTGGACTCTGAATACGCAGAACGCCTTTAACTTGGCGAATGGGAACCCGCTTGCTCCGAAGCCCCCGGATACGCAAAACGATTTTGGGTTTACGGTCGGGGGGCCCGTCTATCTGCCGCATTTGTACGATGGTCGAAACAAGACTTTCTTCTTCTTCGACTACGAGGGATTTCGGTTTCACACTGGCAACTCCTCGACGGAAACGTGGATCCCCGAGTCTTTTCGGAATGGCGACTTCTCGGCATTGCTTCCCGGAATTCAGCTTTTTGATCCGACCACAAACAATCCCATACCGGGCAATGTTCTGAGCAACGACCCCAATTACACGGAAAGCGCGGTAATGGCCAAAGTGATGGCATCACTACCTGCGACCAGCGGCAGTTTGACGAACAATGTATTTGATACGTCGATAGCCAGGACGACAGCAGACCTGTGGGACCTGAAGATCGACCAGACCATTTCTGACAAGCAGCGGTTCTCGTTCGGTTTTGACTACGACAATACAAAAACCGGAACCTTTTCGAATTTAGAGCCTTATCTGGACCAACAAATTCCGCAATCCACCCGCTATACACGGTTCAGCCACAACTACATCTTCAGTCCAACCGTCGTGAACCAGTTCCTGGTGGGTTTCAGCCGTCGTTTTCGAGGTGAAATATCGAATAGCCTGGGCCAGAATTGGCCGCAGAAGTTGGGGGTGACTGGAGTATCGAATGCGACGTATCCCTGTTTTGCGTTTCAGGGAACGAACTATGCAGGCAACCTGAACAACTGCGGCGATTCCCAGTTTGCCGACAACGTTTATCAGGTAAACGACTCAGTGAGCGTTGTTCGGGGAAAGCACACGCTAAAATTCGGCGGCGGGTTCCATGACGGGCAGTTCAACACTCGCCGGTTCACTAGCGCGTCGGGAACGTTTAATTTTAATTCCAACGAGACAAGCAGCACAGGCACCCCGACGGGTACGGGCGGATACGCCGTTGCCACTGCGCTATTCGGGCTAGTCGATTCAGGCAAATTGGTTTACGGGACTACCAGCGGCCCACGCTACAAGGATTCCTACCTCTTCGCCCAGGACACCTATAAGGTCACGCCAAAACTCACCTTGACGTACGGCCTGCGTTACGAGGTGGACTTGCCCGCTCGCGAAGCGCAAGATCGTTTTTCCGAAGTGGATCCCACTCTGGCGAACCCCCTGGGAATTCTGGGCGCCTATACCTACTTTGGTAGCGGCACGGGCCGTAACGGCAGGCACCGGCTGCAAGATACTTACTACAAAGCGTTCGGACCGCGATTGGGTTTTGCCTACAGCATCAATGACAAGACCGTCGTTCGGGGCGGATATGGCATCTACTACGAACCTCTCAAAGAAGGTTCCTTCGCAGATCAGGATGGTTTGGGGTTTTTCAACACCGAGAATCCAAGCTTCGGTCTTCAGGCGCCGTTTCAGATCGATAGCGGCTTCCCACACTACCTGCCGGCCTCGGGTCCTTTCACACCCGACGGGCAAAACGGAAATGGCGGGGTAATTCTGGTCCCACGTAACAGCGGGCGACCCGCCGACATTCAATCCTGGAACCTTGATGTGGAGCGGCAGATTGCAAAGAACCTCGAGGCCAGTGTCGCCTATGTGGGCTCAAAGGGAACTCATCTGCCGGCGCTGAACATTATTCCCAATCAGGTGAACCCGACGTTCCTGTCTCTGGGCAGCGAGCTGACGGTGAATGCAAGTTGCCTAGCGGGGGCGCCGCTACCGGCTCCGCAATGCCCGAATTCAATTGCTGCAGGCGTAAAGTTGCCGTACCCAACCTTCAATGGAAACATTAATCAGGCTCTTCGACCCTTCCCCCAGTACGGCGATTTCAATCAGGAAGACAACTCCTTCACCCCGGACCGCACCGGCGACTCGACCTTTCATTCCATGCAAGCGCAAGTGAACAAACGATTCGCGGAAGGATTGAGTTTCCTCGTTTCATATACCGTTTCGAAGAACATCACTGACGCGGATTCCCAAGGCCCAGGTGTTCAGGGCTTCATTGGAGCCAACGCCTGGATTGGACAGAACTCGTACGACCGCAGGGCGGAAAAGTCCGTGAGCTCTCTCGATACCCCTCAAAGGCTGGTCACAAGTTTCTTTTATGAGCTTCCAATGGGGCGCGGAAAGCGACTATTGAACTCAGGGGGAGTGGCAGACCGCATTGTGAGTGGCTGGAACGTGTCTGGAATATTAACTTATCAGTCCGGACTACCGACTGAGGTGTATTCCCCTTGCGGAAATACGGCTGGAGCCGTCCTTTTCGGCGGATGTGAATTCACGGGCAGTGCGCGCGTGAATATTGTCCCCGGAGTTAAACAGTCGAACGGCCGGGGCCTGAATCCGCTGACCACCCCGTTCTTCAATGCAGATGCCTTTGCCGCGCCGGCTTCCTTCACGTTTGGCGATGAGCCCCGAACTCTAGCCAGCGCTCGCGCCTTCGGTTACCGAGACGAGGACCTCACGATAGGAAAGAAAACCAGGATCTCCGAGCGAGGGGTGATCGATCTCCGGGCAGAGTTCTTCAATATTTTCAATCGCCACGTTCTCCAGCAACCCGGCGGCCTTGGAGGATTTGCCACTCAACTGGGTTCGCCGTTTGTGCCCGCCGGCGCTCCCGGCTGTCAGCAGGCGTTTGCCTGCGGCTTCGGCGCGATCACTAGCTCCTACGGGCCACGAACTATCCAGTTTGGCCTTAAGATCGAATACTGACGTGAACCCCTGCTGGGGAACTTGATCCCCAGCAGGGCATTGGCTCCAGAATCGCATCCAGCCGATAGCTCCATGAGCCCTCTACACCGCCGCGGCTTCATCAAGACCTGTGTCGTTACGGCGGCCGGTGCTCTCTGCGGCCGAAGTTCGCTCGCCCAGCACCAGTCGCCAGGAGAGAACGAACCGGTTGCGTTTACAAGCCTCGACAACGGCGACCAGCAACTGAGGGTCTCTCGGGAAGGAGAGATCTTTGCTTTTCAGAATTTTCTGCGTGCGGCGCAGGAGTGGCGCCCGGCTACACTGCCGGGTATTTCTCTTGTGACCGGTCCTTCATTCCCCCTTCGCGCATCGGGTATTTCAAAGAGCGGCTCGGCGCTGAGATGCGGAGGCTCGTCCAACGCAGAAGATCTCAACGGCAAATCATTCTCATACAGCTGGGAGGCCGAGATCTCTGCTCAGAACCCCGCCCGAGATTGTCCGTGGTTTCGATTCTGCACGAAGCTGAGCCTGCCTCGCGAAATCAAGCTTCATCAGGGAAGCCAGGTTGAGCCGCAGATAGTGGTCTGGCTCAGCAACAATTCAATCTTCATGGAAGGGCAATCGGGTAGTTGGAGACGTGTTTTACTGCAGCAGCCGACCCGCAATTCGCTGGGCGCGTGGGGTAACGATCTGCCGGCAGTCTATTTGCTGGATCAGAATGTTGGGATCGAAACCATAATGTTTTTCGACGTCAGCGATATGAATTGGATGGGAATCCAAAACCTTCCACGGTTCCTGGTTTATCGCTGCTCAAGTATTTCGCAGATTCATACTGACGGCACACAACGTATGGGGGTTGGGCTCGTTGCCGATCAGGCTACAGGCGACGTGCTCCCCGCAGGCGAGATTAGGTTCACATACTGGTTCATGCAGCGCTCTGTCTCAGCCCTGTTGACCGAACAAGAAGCCGTTGCGCGCTGGATGGAAGCATTGCTGCCGATTTTCGACGAACGGCTAGCGTGGCCAAAGTGTGCGAGTTCCTGGAAGGATTTTGCCGCCGGCACCGTGGCCAACTTGCAAACCAAAGCCCAGACGGAGGTCGAGGCCCATGGCCATACGGGGCTCTCTGCATATGTGAAACAGACCTCACAGCTGTGGAAACAGCCTGCCGACAACTTCGAGTTGATGACGCTCGCAGATGTCCTGTGGCCCTCACTTCTATATGTTCGTTTGCACCCCTCCCCTGCTTTCCAAACTGAGTGCAATAAATTTCTGGACGACTTCCCAGGTTTCTATCACTCGGACACGCACAGCATCAGTAATGATTTCAGTCGTCTTCCGGAAGAAAGAGCCGATTCCTGGTACCCGTTCGAGAATGGGCTGATCAAATATCCAATGATCGGGTCCCTGGCGGGATTGGAACAAGTCAAGCACAACTTTCTGGATGCTTTTGCTACCGCGCAGAAGATTGCGCATGAATATGACTATCTCTTTCCCATCTACTACGAGGTTTCAAACCTAAAAGCTCAAGGCGCGGGCACCAACTATGCGATAGGCGGCCTGTATGCGTGGGCCGCCTTGATAGCGAATCAGTTAACGAAAGATCAGGCGTATCGCGATGAAGCGCGGAATGCAGTCCGGGCACTTTGCACGGTTCCATCGGATCGGCTATTTCACGAACCTCAAGAACTTGCATACGGCGCGTTGGCAGCGGCAGAACTTGAGTTGCATGACGACGCCAAGTATCTTCTCTCCGAACAGTTACGAATGTTCTATTGGTATTCCGATCCAAGCCAGAAGACGCATGACACTCGTGGTATGGTGCAGGCCGCTGCTTCGATTCTCTATCCCGCTTTCAAAGAAAACGTCGAGGCGATTCTGCCTTGGACCGGAATCATGAAACGAGGAATGGTCATTGAAGGCTTGCTGCGCTTCATGGACCAGCAGCGGCGCAACAACTTCAGCTTCTTCGAAAACTGCTCAGAAGGTCGCCAAAATCTCGCAATGGGATTCATACCGTTCGAA
>Ga0187778_10003836_pt1 | contig 10033 bp, 9 predicted proteins | sample 1015_Q2_SP5_20_M_FD_132418 | JGI IMG/M metagenome (GOLD analysis project Ga0187778, IMG submission 132418) | Tropical peat soil microbial communities from peatlands in Department of Meta, Colombia - 1015_Q2_SP5_20_MG | ecosystem: Environmental > Terrestrial > Soil > Wetlands > Peat | place...
CGCCGATCTCGTTCACGAGGATGGCGACCTTAACGCCCTTTTGCGATAGCCCCTTACTAAGGGCTATAATCAGGGTTGTCTTCCCCGAGCCGAGCCATCCTGCCACTTGCACGAGCCTCATGGGAGCTGTTCCATCCCTTCCGGTCAGGCGACCTTTATATTGATGTCCTGCAATGCCGTCATGAGCGCTTCCATGTTTTCCTTCGGCACTTCGGGCCAAAGATCGCAGCCGGGCCAGACGGCGCTTGCTCCGCCATTGAGAGATTCGATGACGGCGGGACCCACGCCTTTGGCTGCTCCCTTGTGCAGGACCTTGATGGGATCGAAATTGCCGAGGATGATCGCTTTTGGCCCCAGCTTCTGCCTCGTTTCGGCCAAACAGTTCTTGTGGTCCACGCTGACCGCATCGGCCCCGCATTCCGCCATGTCGGTTATAATCGCGTTCGTATCTCCGCAGATATGGAGGATGCTGGGACGTGGCATTTCAGAGAGGATCCTCTTCAAATGAGGCTTGATGAGGCTCTTGAAGCTGCGGGGGCTCATAACGTCCGAAGTCCCACCCATTTCCCGGAGCGTAAAGTAGTCGGCACCGGCCTCCTGGTACACTTTAAAGACCTCCACGATGAAGCCCGAAAGCTTTTCGAGCAGCTTGCCGGTCTTTTCCGGCTCAAGAAATGACTCTTCGTAGAGGGCATCGAGCTCCTTGACCTGGCCGGCCAGGGTAAAGGGCCCGAGGACATAGGTTCCGATGGCCACGTCGTTTCCGAGTTCCCGCCTGAGCGCCTTAATGGCCTTGGCCACTACGGGGATTCGGCCGGCGTTCCGGATATCCGACGGTATCTTGACGTCGTCGGCGCTGGTAACGCATTTTTCCTTCACCGTGGGATAGAGAAGTCCTTCCACCTCGTCGTAAAAATTCAATCGCGCTCCGAGCGCTTCAGCCTCTACCCCCAGGTCAAAGGGCACCACCGCGCATTCAAATTTAAATTCCCGGTACATCCCTGCCGCCGCCTTTGCCATCAGATCGGGATCTCGATGCACTCTCGAGAAGACGATCCCGCTCTTGTCCAATACCGGCTTGATCACGTTCCCCATTCCACTGAATATGGGCGGACGATCTACCTTTTCGCCGTTCAGTAATTTCATAACCCGCTCTTTTGCCGTTAATGACGCCATGATATCTCCTTTCGTCCGCTCGCGCAGATGCCTTGGTTGTTCCGCAGCCATCTGCATTTTTTTTCGGTCTTTGTAGTGCGCATATTCCCATGACTGCATAAAACCGTCAATCGGGGAAACCCTGATTCTTATGCATAAAATACCTTAGGCATCGTTACGTGACCCGGCCCTGCACCACATAAGCCTTCAGTATGATGAATCAAACGGCTGAAGAGGATTTTTTCTGCAATGGACTTGAAACTGTTGAAATTACTGCACAGAAGGGTTACCCATGATTCGTCGACGCTCTGTCTTTTTATGACGATAGCCCGTGTTTTCCCCTTTCGTTGAATCAAAGGCTATTTATCAGCTCGAGAAAATGATCAAGGGTAATCACCCTCCGCTCTACGGGTAAGCCCGTGAACTCGCTGAACTTGTGCACTTTCATCTCGTCGATGGGAATAACGCCCGTGTCGAATACCAGGATCCGTTTGTAGTGCTCGAACATTGACTTGAAATCGATATGAATATCTTTTTTCCCCGCGTCGAACATTTGTTCCCAGTTATTTACCCACCCGGCTGAAAGAAAAAAACTGACTGCCTCGTTGTTGAGACGAGCGACTTCATCCCGCCCCACAAAGGCCTCGAGACAGTTTCCCGCTGCCAGCTTCTTCGCCCCGTATCGATCCAGGATATCCAAGATATCGGGGTGACAGTGTCCATAGAGAACTTTGATGACGGCCCCTTCTGCCCTGTTCTTTTCCAGTGCATCAACCAGGCTCGCTCTCAGTCTGTCAAAGTTCACATGGAGGGCAGCATCAAGGAAAATTACCCGGTGCGGGAACTTATGCTTTCTGCTGAGATATTCAATTTCTTCCTTGAATATTCCGCAGCTGATAAATATGACAGGGTCTCCTGGCATGATCGCGTCTTCTCCTTTCTCTCCGCACAGCCGTGCGATGCCTTGCGTTCCGGCCTGTCTATACAGCAAAGGCAATCTCTTTCCTTTTTGCCACGATGTGCTCTTCGATCTCCTGCGCGGCCTTGACAGGATCGTCCTGCAGGAGCATCCTGCCGCCTGTAACATTGACCATATCTTCGGTCAGATATTTTTTCACGTGCGGACTGCCTCCGATCATCGGCTCAGGCGAAACATGTGTCAGGAGTCCGTAAGCAAGGGCAGTAAAGATATCGGCGATCGCCTTCTGTTCCATGTACTCAGGCACGGCTGCGGCTACGGGCAACTGGCTTGTGTCGCAGCCGATCGTCCAGGCGAGCGCCGCCACGGTGTCCAGGATTTTACCCACATCGGTGCAGGAACCGTACGAAACGATCGGCGGTACGTCGTATTTTTCACAGACCGATCTGAGCTTCTTCCCGGCCTTTTTTGCCATCTCCTTCGTTGACATGCAGAGGTTCTGGTGCGTCGAGGAGCAGCACCCGGCTCCAATGACCATGATGTCGCGCTTGATCAGCTCCAGGGTCAGCGCCTCTATCGATCGTCCTCCCTGCTCATGCCGGACGTTGGTGCATCCGGCAACCGCCACTGCTCCTTTGATGTTCCCCTTCCTCAGTTCGTCGATGTACGTATTGATATTGTTACCGAACATGGTGAGCACCGTCTCGGTCGTATAGCCCGCGATGCACATGGTGCCCTTATGGCCCTTCGGGATATTGACCACTCTCTTTTTATCCGACTTCCTCGCTTTGAACTGTACGATGGCCGCATGGAGGATATGATCGGACTGTTCATCGGCTCTCGCAGAGTCGAAATTTACCGCATCTACGCCAGGGAAGCGAACGACAGGATCCGTGCTGATCAGCCTCGTTCCATATTTGTCTGCATAGTCCTTCAGCGTGGGCACCGAACAGTTCATATCCATGAGAAAAAGATCGACCAATCCGGTTGCGATAAAGAGCTCCTCCTGTATCCAGTTCCCCAGCTGTCCTCCGAATATCTCCCGGTAGTGACCGGTGCCCGAAACGTTCATGAGCTGCTGGCCCTCGCAAAGGGAGCCATAGAGCTTGATGCCCCTTGCCCCGGCATCCCGTGCGGCGGCCTGGAACGCCTGCCCCGCCGCTTTTTCCATGAGGTATCCTGCGAAGACCGGCTGATGGCCGTTCGACACGATGTTCACCGTCTCCGAGTCGAGACAGCCGACGTTCGACTCGGCATTGACCAGTTCGGGCGTACCGAGCAGAATATCCTGGATGACCGTGATCCCCCAGAGACCGACGTATTCGTTGGCGAGACCGAGTCTCAATGCCGTATGTATAAGATCGACAGGGTCATTGCTGACATTGGTCATGCACTTGGTGAGCGCGGTCAGGATTTCAGAACTCGGCCCGCCAGCGTAGAGGCCCTTTTCTTTCCAAAGCTCCTTTCTCTTGTCCACGGCGAAACGATCCATGAGCGTCATAGGCTCATTGTCCTGTTTGCCTATCTCGCGGAGGATGAAATCGGCGAATTGGATTGCGAGTTCATTGACCGGCCGGGTGTGGTCCCAGCCAAGTCCCTGGCACATCCTTTTGAGCTTGTCTTCATCCCTGATCTTCAGTGGAGACCTTCCCTCGCCAATTGTTTTGAGCGTATTCGCGAGGTTCCGGCACTGATAGGTATTCGCAGCGGTGCCGATGGCTGCGAGTTTGAGCAGGTTGCGGGCGACAATGACATCTCCGCCTGCACCGCAAACTCCGAGCGGCGCCTTGCTGCTGATCCTGCAGGGGCCGTCGGAGCATAATTGGCAGCTGAGCCCTTTCTTGCAGGTGCCGCATTGAGGCTGCTGGGCATCGAACCGCTCGAATACGGTATTCATGCCCTGGCTGACAGCGGCCCGATGCACCTCCTGGCTTTGTTTATCCTGATGACGTTTCTTCATATCTGCGACTTTTGTTTGCATGGTTTCCCCTTTTTCTCGCTTCTTCTCTTCTCGTTTTTTTCTATACTTGCACGGATGCGCCGAACGCGTCAATCGGGGAAACCCTGATTTTGCTCCCTGAAATGCCTGATGCCAAATTCTTGACGAACACGAATTCCTCGAAAAAAAACGAAAGAGAGCTATCGTGATGATTTGAGCTCATGCTCTATTTAGAAAATCAAAGAAAAAACTTTTATTTCGGTTTCAGGGTTTGAGAGAGAGAAGGTGAAGTGCTTTAACGATGGGGCATCTTGAAGAGAGTCAGGGGGACAAGGACCAGAATCAGCCAGAGGGTGCACTCCTCTTAAAGGACAGTCAAAGGGACGTCAAACCTTCACGGATCGCATATTTTGTCAATTCCGCGACGGTATGGATATTGAGCTTTTCCATGACTTTCATGCGGTGAGTTTCGATGGTCTTGATGCTCAGGTTCAGCTGATTGGCTATCTCTTTGGAGGATTTTCCCTCGGCCATGAGCTGGAGCACCTCCCGTTCCCGATCGGTCAAGTGGGAGAAGGCGGAAGGCCCCGATTTCGCCGTGTTGCGCACGAAATTGTCGACTACGACGCCGGAGATGCAGGGGCTCAAGTAGGTCTGGTTTTTTAGAACCGTCTTGATCGCGGTGATCAGTTCGTCAACGGCGCACTGTTTTAGGAGATAGGCCGTCGCCCCTGCCTTCAGCATCTCCGATACGAAGTGCCGGTCGGAATGCATGGAAAGCGCTATCACTTTGGCGCCGGGCCGATCCGCGAGTATCTTGCGCGTAGCCTCGATGCCGTTCATGTCGGGCATGGCAATGTCCATGACGACCACGTCGGGCGACAGCTTATTCGCAAGACGGACTGTTTCCCTGCCGTCTTCGGCTTCACCGACCACGGAAAGCTCGGCATGCTGTTCAAGCAGCATGCGGAGGCCCCCGCGCATCATGGAATGATCGTCTGCAAGAAGGACCTTGATTTTCATGGCCGGACAACCTCCGCGGTTTCCTTCCGGTCAAGGGGAGAGATCACCGTCACACGCGTGCCCCGACCGGGACCTGTGTCGATCAACAGGGAGCCTCCGAGGTACTTTAATCGTTCCCGTATGCTGAAGAACCCAAAGGTCAGGTCCGTATCGATCTTTGAAACATCAAACCCGATCCCATCGTCTTCTACCGTAATTTTTATGGCGTCGGCTTCCCAGCTGATGCGGACATTTACCTGGTGCGCCTGGGAGTGCTTCACGATGTTCATGAAGAGCTCCCGCACAGTCTGGAACAGCAATATGCTGACATCCTTCGTCAGCGTCTTGGAGTTTCCGTCCTTTTCGCAGTAAAAAAGGATGAAATGCTGCTTCTGCATATTCTCCGCGAGCCACTCGATTGTGGCTTCAATGCCGATATCATACAGGAGAGGCGGACTCAGCTCAAAGGACAATGACTTCGTGTAACTGATCGACTGATCGATGAGTTCAACGAGAGCCGTGACCGCATCTTCGTGGACGTTCCCGGAGAGCGCATTTCTGAGCACCCCGAGTTTTATCCTGGTCAAGGCGAGCATTTGTCCAATATTGTCGTGAAGGTCCATTGCGATGCGCCTTCGTTCCCGTTCCTCGGCAAGCAGCAGCTCCGAAGCCAGGTACCGCAGCTGCTCCTGGTATGCCTGAAACTGCTCCTCGTTCTTTTTCCGCTCGGTGATATCGCGCTGGACCGAGACAAAATGGGTGACCTTTCCACCCTCATCCCGCAGGGGGGTAATCTGCCACTCCATATTAAACTGCGTTCCATCCTTCCTGGTGGCCACCGTTTCAAGATAAAAGGACTTGCTCTGTGACGTGCCTGTCTCCAGCTTCTTCCACTGTGTGCTGTCGGAGAGAGATCCCTGGAGCAGGGAGAGCTTGCCAGTCACTTCATCCGCTGTATATCCTGTCATCTTGGTAAAAGCCGGATTGACAAATACAACGCGTGATGAGGACCGTACGGGGTTTGCCGTTATGATGACGACCGCGTCTCCCGCCTGCTGAATCGCCGATTCGGTCAGGCGCAGCCTCTCTTCGGCCTTTTTCCGTTCCGTGATATTATTGAAGAACGCGAGCGTGGCGGGCCTGCCCAGCCAGGTGATCAGGACCGAGTTTATGTCCAGCCATTTGATATTCCCTTCAGCGTCGAATATTCTGCAAAAATAATAGTGTGAAAGGCTGTCCCCCTTTATCCGCTTCAGATGCCGCTCCATCACCATCGCCCGGTCATCGGGATGAATGAAATCGGTGAAAGGCCGCGACATCAGCTCTTCTTTGGAATGTCCCAAGATTTTTACCGCCTTTGGGTTCACATACCGGAATAAATCATCCTGCGTGATCAGAATGCCCTCGTTCGCATACTCGACGACGAGACGGTATTTTTCCTCCGATTTTTGCAGGCTCTGCTCCATCCATTTGCGCTCGACGATTTCCTGCCGCAGTTCCTCGTTCGTGATGCTGAGCTGGAGCGTGCCGAGCTTCACCCTCTCTTCCAGTTCGTTGCTCCACTTTTCCAGGAGATCTTCATGGCGTTTCTGGACCGTTACGTCATTGCCGATGCAGAGGATCTCGGTCAAGACTCCGGCATCATCGAAGAGCGCCTTGTTCGACCAGGATATCCAGGCAGTCTCGCCATTCTTCCGGATATTTTCATATTCAGTGCCTGCATGCTGTTCGGGATTGCTCCCTATGTTCTGCAGCAGTGCCGCCATGTCGCTCCTGGCGCGTTCCGTCTCCGGCATGATGGTTCCTACGATATTCTTCCCGACGATCTCCTGCTCGCCATATCCGAAAAATTTTTGCGCAAAGGGATTAATGAAGATAATGAAACCTTTGCTGTCCATCCGCAGAATGATGCTATTGGCGCTTTCGACAAGCTGCTTATATTTGGCTTCGCTCTCCTTCAGCGCCTTCCTTGTTTTCTTATCATTCGTGATATCCTCAACGGTGCAGATCATGCCATCGTAAGATCCTTTTTTGATCTTCGGAATCAGCCACCCCGACTGGTATGTCTGCTTTCCCGCAGACGTTTGGATGGAGACACCGGAATAGTACACCGGCCGCAGAGTCTCCCGCGCCTCATCGTAGTGGGGTCTGAACTCCTTCGTTGCGTGCTCCGCGTTGTTCGGGAAGACCTTGGACCCGATAAGCTTCTGTTGCGTCACGCCTGCTATCATCTCCATCGCCTTATTCGCGTAGTAAATGATGTTATCCTTGTCCGCCACCCAGACGCCGGATGTGATCCCGTCCATGATGCTTTCGTATAATTTTTTCCCGATCGGAACTTCTTTTTGAGCCCTACGGTCCCGTATCCGTGTTGTCATTGTGAAACTCCCCCAAGCGTTTCAGCGTTCAGGAACGCTGCTCGTCCGCGATTTATCTATGGAACCAATGACTATGTTGAGCAAAAAACATCCTTTCGTTTAAGCATCAGTAAGAAGAAAGGCAGAGGCGGGTGGCTATATTTCTCTTCTGTGCACCAGGATACCGATACGATATGAACAATTGCTGTATGGGTTATTCATAACACTGTGCATGATTTGTGTCAAGATTGCTTTTGAAGCAATTCACGGGAGGTCCCTCGTTTACCGCTACAACAATAGTGGCAAACTTCATGTTCTTACCCGTTTCATGTGAAAGCGCTGGACCAGTTCGCTTCATCGGAAGAGCCAGATGCGGCTGTGACGAATCCGGCCTCGGTGAGCACGGCAATTCTGGCAGGCACTTTCATAGCCAAATGATAATTCTAATTCATTCGAATGAAATACCATATTGCAATTATAAAATTCATAATGAAATATTCGGTTATTTCGGCTCTTAATAACTCGATATTTTCATCCTGAAAATCGCAACAATTGAATCTTTAATGTATTTCATGCTTCAACTAATCTTCACGCGTGGCATTGAAAAGAGTAACAATTTCTTTATGAAATGTTGATGGCGCGATTCTTCGAAACCTTGTTAAAAACTTCCTGAAAAAATGATTTTTGCGACTCTCTGGGACATCAACATTTCGTTCAGAAATTGTTATTATTAATATAACCCGAACTTTTTCGTCGGGAGGCCTGCTCAATAATTAGTTAGACGTCACTTTTTAGTTGGTTCTGAATTAGCGGTTTGAATTTATACGCTCTAGCTCTTCAACAAGTGCTAAAAGGTGTTCTACGACCGAATCGTGCTGAAACTCCATATCAACTTCAGCAATTATATTTTTCAGAAGCTCGACTCTCTCTGTGCCTGACAAAGTAGTAAACTCCTGCTCCAACTCGAAAAGTGCCTCGACTAGCTTTGATAGGAAAATGCGCCGCCCTGTTTTGCCGTTAGCCTCGTTCAACTCGTCTTCGACATACTCTATTAGAAGAGAAAACATTTCTTCTGGGTCTGACAAGTCGATGAATGGCATTAGATCCTCCTAAACATCAAACAATATATTGAGTACCTCATTCTACCATGATGGTTGTCCAAAACAAAGGATGCGTTCTGTACAATTTCCAAACTCACCTTCAACTACCAGTGCGCACGCCGCGTGACTGGAATGAGTGCGGGTTTCCAGATGAAATATGTTTTCACGCCATTGTCATTTATCAATACGTCCTTCCTGAAATAAACACCCGGCGGCGATGGCTGCTAATTTAACATTTCAACCAGGAACTGTTAATCTCGCCCGACGCTGTTCTCAGACGATCACGATATATTCCATTGACACCCGGTATAATTTAGGTATAATTATTATACCATGGAATTCGAGTTCGACCCGAAGAAAAGTGGTGGGAACAAGCAAAAGCACGGGCTTGATTTCTACGAAGCCCAAGCCTTGTGGACCGATCCTGATTTGATCGAAATCCCGGTCCAAACGATTGATGAACCGCGCTATCTTGTGATTGGAATGATCGCCGGTAAGCACTGGTCAGAAGTCATTACCTATCGAGGCTATAAAATAAGGATCATTTCAGTGAGGCGGTCGAGAAAAGAGGAGGTAGAGATTTATGAAGGTGAAAGCTCGTGATTTTGACAAGAAATTTAATGAAGGTGTGGATATTTCAAAATACCTTGATGTGAAAAAAGCAACAAGACCCGAACAGGAACAAAAACGAGTAAATGTCGATTTTCCCGTATGGATGATTCAATTGCTGGATAAAGAAGCAAAACGCCTCGGCATTCCCCGTCAATCGATCATCAAGGTCTGGGTTGCAGAGCGACTTGAAAAGGCATCTTGATTGCTTATAACCTGTCGTTCGAGCCCCGCGCTCTGCGTTGCGGGGTTCAACGTCGTTAAGCATAGATTTCTACCGGTAGTTGATAACATTTTTTCTGACTGCGAATGCGACGTTGTAGGTGTAGGCAATGATATGAAGGCCAAAGAATAGCACCTTCAACTACTAACATGCAGACGCAGCAAAAGAAAAGAGCTCGAATTTCTATACGAAATATGTCTTTGCATAGCTAACGCTTTGTCAACTCGGTAGAAAAATACTGAAAGAATTAGCAGATCATAACGCCGCCATGCCACTTTCCTTGGTCCTTATCCGTATCGCATTGGCTATGTCATGCACGAATATTTTGCCGTCTCCGACTTCGCCAGTCAATGCGGCATCGAGTATGGCCTTTACGATCTTATCCGCATCTTCGTCTTTTACAACTACTTCCACCCGTGTTTTGCTCAGCAAGCTTACTTTATGTGATATGCCGCGGACGTGATTTATCCACCCTTTTTGGTCTCCATGCCCCTCAACTTGAGAGAGTGTTACGCCGAACTTGCCCACTTTATCTAAAGCAGTGCATACCTCTGAAGCTTTCTCTGGACGTATAATCGCTTCGATTCTTTTCATAAGGGAACTCCTCCTGTTCCTGGGCATTACTGCATCGTTATTGATGCAGCATTGATTAGCGAAATCCTCTGATGCTTTCTAAAAGTTATTTCAAAACCATTCTGACACTGTTTTTAATAAGCAAGTCATGTACCA
>Ga0187778_10003837_pt1 | contig 10031 bp, 9 predicted proteins | sample 1015_Q2_SP5_20_M_FD_132418 | JGI IMG/M metagenome (GOLD analysis project Ga0187778, IMG submission 132418) | Tropical peat soil microbial communities from peatlands in Department of Meta, Colombia - 1015_Q2_SP5_20_MG | ecosystem: Environmental > Terrestrial > Soil > Wetlands > Peat | place...
TGGGATTCGAACCCACGGTTGAGTTTCCCCAACACACGCTTTCCAAGCGTGCTCCTTAAACCGCTCGGACACCTCTCCGCGTGATGGGTGATTAGAAGCGTAACAAATTGAGTCCACAGCATCAAACCGCCGGCAAAGCCTGCAGGCGGAACGGGGGACACTCCGCCGGAAAATGGAAGAGGAACTTCAGGGGCTGAAGCCCCGTGAGGCTGCCGCGCGGACTGTCGTGGCTGAAGCCACAACCTACAAAGCTCGGTCTCTTCTTAGGCCGGCGCAAATTCTTCGGAAATGTTTGCTACACTTTTGGGAGCTACTCCGGGGTAGTGCAATTGGTAGCACGCCAGCCTTTGGAGCTGGTTATCCTGGTTCGAGTCCAGGCCCCGGAGCCACTCCCTCCTGCCTGTCGAGTTCGTTAGCCCGGAATCTCTTTGGGCGTGTGAAAGGATTCCTGTACTCAAGACTTACGCGTAATAGACCGCAGGGAGATTTCAGTTCCCTTTGGGACGGGCTGCATGTTTTCCGTGCTTTTTCGAGGGCGGGACGGGAGTGGCTGCGGCGGCGCGGAGCAATTGGAGGAAAGCCTGAGCATCGCGTGAAAGCGGGCGGGTGCGTGGATGGATGACGTCGAGGCTGCGGTGGAGGGGTTCGGCGTCCACGATTTCGATGGCGGCCAGCTTGCCGTCGGCGAGTTCGTGGGACACAGCAATCTGCGGAAGAAAGCTAAGGCCCAGTTTGCGCTCAATCATTTTTTTGGCGGCCTCGATGGTCTCGACTTCGAGGACCACATTGGGCAACAACCCGGCGCGGCGAAACAGGCCCTGGCTCAGCGTCCAGTCGCTCGAGCCGCGATCGTAAAAGATGAGCGGCAGGGATTCGACATCCTCGAGGCGGAGGCGCTTCTGCCGGGCCGCGGGAAGCGAGGGGTGGCCGACGAGCATAAGGGGGTCATCGCGCAGGGTCATGGTCTCGACTTCGGGATGAATCAACGAGCGCGCAATGCCGATATCGGCTTCGCCATCAAGCACCATTTTCAGCACCTGGGCCGAATTGCCCGAGCGCAATGTGACCATCACCTTGGGGTTCTCGGCCTGATATTCCTTCATGACGTCCGGAAGGAAATACGTGCAAACGGAGAGTGCTGCGGCGATGTTCAGCGCGCCGCCTGCGGAGGGCTGGACCTCATGTACGGCCTGGCGCGCCAGAGCGACGGCACGCAATAACTGCTCGGCATGAGGGCGCAGCGCCTTGCCCGCGTGAGAGAGTGAAAGCGTGGAGCCCGTGCGGGTGAAAAGTTTCACTCCGAGAGAGTCTTCGAGCGCGCGAATCCGCGCGCTCACGGCCGGCTGGCTGACGCTGAGCGCTTCGGCAGCGCGATGAAATCCGCCGTAGGTGACGACGGCCAGAAAAGTTTCTACCTGATCGAGCTCCAAAACGGCCCTCCGATGTGCTGCTGTGAAACGCGAGCGGAGCCAAGCGCGCGGCCCGGCCGTGGGACCAGGAAAACCATTGTACCGTAACCGATAAGGATTTTCTATCAAGTTGATAACGACAATCAGTTTGACTGATAACGTGTTCCCCGGCACACTCCCTCCATCGGGCCACGATGCTCGGTGGCAGCGCTAAGGAGACGGCCGCTATGGAAGGTTCTTCAACAAGGATGTTTCCCCGGACGGAGTTGGACAAGCCGGTAGAGCTCAGGGTAGGAGAAGAAACGTTTCGTGTGGAAAGCGCGACGAACAACCTGAGTATCGGGGGCCTGTACCTCCGCCGTGGGAATCTTCCCAAGGGCGCTCCGGTGCACGTTCGAATCCCCGTCAATTCGCATTACTTCGAAGCCGACGGGCAAATTCGCGAAACCACGGCGGCGGGCGCAGGGATCGGGTTCACAGCCGTCACGGACGGCAACCGCCAGGCCCTGGATGAGTTGATTGAAGAGCTGACGCTGCGAGGTTTGCCGGCAGCTTAAAAAGCGCCGGTCCTACCGGCAGTCCAATCGTCCTCACGATTGAGACAAGGAAATTTTGTAAGGCGCAAGGGAACTTGCGCGAGCGGGGGTGTGTCCCCCGAGTTTCGATGGAAGGGAGAAACAAGGATGTTGAAAGGCAACGGGAATGGCCACCGCCATCTGCAAGGCCTTGATAAGGATTGGCACCTGAACCCGCGCTGGGAGGGTATTACGCGCCCTTACCGAGCGGTGGACGTGGAGAAGCTGCGCGGCACCATCCGCGTGGAGCACACGCTGGCCCGCATGGGCGCCGAGCGCCTCTGGACCTTGCTGCACAGCGAGCCGTACGTAGCGGCTCTGGGAGCTGTGACGGGCAATCAGGCCGTTCAGCAGGTGCAGGCGGGGTTGCAGGCCATTTACGTGAGCGGATGGCAAGTGGCGGCCGACGCCAATGAAGCGGGGGAGACCTATCCGGACCAGAGCCTATACCCCGCCAACAGCGTGCCGCAATTCTGCCGCCGCATCAACCGGGCGCTGATGCGGGCCGACCAAATCCATCACGCCGATGGGCGAAACGAGACTTACTGGTTTGCGCCGCTCGTGGCCGATGCGGAAGCAGGGTTTGGAGGAAACCTGAACGCGTTCGAGCTGATGAAAGGGATGATCGAAGCGGGGGCTGCCTGCGTCCATTTCGAGGACCAGCTTTCCTCGGCGAAGAAGTGCGGGCATCTGGGTGGAAAGGTATTGCTGCCGGTGAATGAGAGCATTCAGAAGCTGGTTGCGGCCCGATTGGCGGCGGACGTGATGGGAGTCCCCACGCTGGTCATGGCGCGCACTGACGCGGATAGCGCCAACCTGCTGACAAGCGACGTGGACCCGCGCGACCGCGAGTTTGTTACCGGCGACCGGACCGTCGAAGGCTTCTACCGCGTTCGAAATGGAATCAAGGCTGCGATCGCGCGCGGACTCGCCTATGCTCCTTACGCGGACCTGCTGTGGTGCGAGACGGCCAAGCCCGATCTAGCCGAGGCGCGGGAATTCGCCGAAGCGATTCACGAGAAGTTTCCAAAGAAAATGTTGGCCTACAACTGTTCACCCTCCTTCAACTGGAAGAAGTATCTCGACGACGCGACGATCGCGCACTTCCAGCGAGAACTCGGCGCGATGGGCTACAAATTCCAGTTCATCACGCTGGCGGGCTTCCATTCGCTCAACCTCTCCATGTTTGAGCTGGCGCGGGGCTATAAAGCCAGCGGCATGACCGCCTATTGCAAATTGCAGGAGACGGAATTCGCCAGCGAGCGAGAAGCGGGCTATGGGGCGGCCAAGCACCAGCGATTTGTCGGAACTGGATATTTCGACGCGGTGCAGCAGGCCATCACCAGCGGGAAAGCTTCAACGACGGCTCTTGAAGGCTCCACGGAAGCGGCGCAGTTTGCTTCTGCGGGGCCCGTGATTGGCACAGAGACCGGCGAGGCGCGCCGGGCCGTTTCGGCCGACTAAACATCTCGTCCTCGGACTGGGCAGGCGGTGCAACTGCTTGCGGAAGGCAGCCTGAACCCTTAGTCTATGCGGCGAGATGACGCCGGATTTCCTGATTCTCGGTCTGATCTGGTACATCGTTTTCCTTTTCTCCACCACATGCCATGAAGGCGCCCATGCCTTGGCTGCGCGGCTGGGAGGCGACCCAACAGCCTCGCTTCGCGGGCAAGCTTCTCTGAATCCCCTGCCGCACATTCAGCGGGAGCCGTTTGGCGCCGTGGTGGTACCGATCCTGACATATCTGCTTCCTCCGCATTTCATGATTGGGTGGGCAAGCGCGCCCTTCGATCCGCACTGGCAGCAGCGCCACCCGCGGCGTGCCGCGTGGATGGCCCTCGCTGGACCTGCGGCGAATTTTACGCTCATGGTGTGTGCGGGAATCGCGATACGCATCGGCATGGCCGGCGGTTATTTCCGTATTCCGGAGACCGCCGGCTTCACGCACGTCACAGAATCGGCCGTGCCGGGGACCGCCGGGTTTGCCGCGACTTTTCTAAGCATCCTTTTTGTCCTGAATCTGTTGCTGGGCACTTTCAATCTCCTGCCCGTTCCACCCCTCGACGGCAATACAGGAGTGACGCTGCTGATGCGCCAGGGAACCGCGCTGCGGTTCCTCGAGTGGTCGCACAGTGCGGGATTCGGGATGCTGGGATTGCTGATTGCCTGGGTGGTCTACGGGAAAATCTTCAATTTTATCTTCGAATCCTCATTGGCGCTACTTTATCCGGGATCCAATTGGTATTAGGTCGATCCTGAGCTACTGATCGCTCCCCCACACCGGACAGGCCGGGAGGCCTGTTCTACTGCATGATTCAAACGAATACAAGTGTGCTGAAGCGAAGCGGAGGGCTTGCTTGCTGCTCGCAGGACGATAGCTAAGTCCCCGAATTTGAAGGGCCCACGGGCCAGCGATTGGCACTGCTTCTGCAGAAGCCCTCGCGGAGGATTCAGCATGGAATTCGATTTGGAGAAGGCCAGCAGTTATCGAGTCGAGGTATCCGGGTGGGATGCCTCAGAAAATTTCTTTGTCGAGAAGACGGTGTTGGATTGGAGGGGCGAGGGCAAGAAGCGCATCGCTCTCAAGTCCCGGCTGCGCGAGGGATGCGTCGTGTTTGTGAGGCTGCTGCAACCGCTCGCGAACGGAAACAATTTCCCGATCGCCTATCAGGCAGCGGAAGTAGGAACCCGCGATAATAGCGGGCGTGTTCCCGTCTTTCTGGAACGCTTGCGCCCGCGCGAAGCTGGGGCGAACGGTATCGGGCTGGCGGGAGACAAGGCGATCCGGGTAGCGTGAGACTCCGGGCAAGCAATGGAAACGAACGGTTGGCGCTGATGCTGCGGAGATTAAAGCGTTCTTAGAAAAATCCGGCTTTGGGAACTCAGTGCCAGTTCGACAACGCGTTTGCGTGCTTTCACCGACACGGTCTTTCACTCCAGGAACTCATCCCCGGCTCCTTCTTCTAAGCGAAGCGAATAAAACCAACAAGGGATAACGGTTTAGTGCTGCCTCCGAGAACCTGAATCTCGAACCCGCGCTTGCAGCCATTCCAAGAAGGAATGAAGCATTGTGGCACTGGCATTGCCTGACGATACATGCCCATGGCCACCGTGGATACGAAACCCGTCGTAAATCTGGCGCGGAAATGTCTGCCAATTTGCATCCTCGATGATGAAGCGGATCTTGTGGAGCTGGAGACCGACCGGCTAACGAAAGCGGGCTTCCCAACTGTCGGCACCACCAATCCGCAGGAAGTGCTCCAAAAGATCCGCATCGGGGGCAGCCGGGTGGTCATAGCCGACTACAAAATGCCGGGGATGGACGGACTGGCATTCCTGGATAAGGCGCTCCAGTGCGACCCGGGAACCTATGTGATTCTCGCGACCGGCTACTACTCGGTGGAGTCGGCAATTGAAGCCATTAAACACGGAGCCTACGACTACCTGTCGAAACCGCTCGATTTCGCGCGACTGACCAAGACACTCGACGAGCTCGCAGAAAACTTCTCGCGGCGCTCGCAGATTCGCGACCTCGACGAGAGGCTGCTGAGCAACTTTCAGTCGCAAGGAATCGTTGGGAGAAGCCCGGCCATGCTGGAAGTTTTGGAGCTGGCAAAAAAAGTCTCCCGGCACTACTCGAACGTGCTGATCAGCGGCCCGACGGGCTCGGGAAAAGAGCTGGTGGCGCGCGCGCTTCACCAGATGAGTCCGGTGGGGCAGGAGCGCTTTGCCGTGTGCAATTGCTCGGCGCTGGTCGATACGCTGCTCGAGAGTCAGCTCTTCGGCCACATCCGCGGAGCCTTCACCGGCGCGACCGATACCCGCCCCGGGCTGTTTGAATATGCCAACGGCGGAACCGTTTTTTTGGACGAAATCGGCGAAACTTCGCTGCAAATGCAGGCAAAGCTCTTGCGCGTGATTCAGAACAGAGAAATCCAGCGAGTCGGGTCCCCGGAAGTGAAAAAAGTGGATGTGCGGCTGATCGCGGCAACGAATCGCGACCTCCGCGCCGAAGTTCTGGCCGGACGGTTCCGCGAAGATCTCTTCTACCGCCTGAGCACGATTGAGATCCGAGTGCCGGGGCTGACCGAAAGGCCGGAAGACATCCCCATCCTCATCCAGCATTTCCTGAAAAAATACGCGCAAGCCTACGGGAAAACATTTCAGGGGCTCACCCGCCGGGCGCAGATCGTGCTCCTCCAGCACGATTGGCCGGGAAATGTCCGCGAGCTGGAAAATGTGATTTCGAGCGCCGCCATCACTGCGAACGCGGATTTCATCGATGTCGGCGATTTGCCCGAGCACTTGCAAAAGCCGCAGCGGGCGCCTGCGATGACCGGGGAAAACTGGCGGCCAATTCCGCTGGATGAAGTGCGCAGCGTCCACATCCAGCGCGTGCTGGAAATGTGCAATGGCAATCGCGTCCGCGCAGCGCAGGTGCTGGGAATCGGACGCACCAGTCTTTACCGATTCTTGAAACGAACGAACCGGATGGCAGCAGCCAAGGGCGCGGCCTAGTCGAGGGGGCACGTCCGCTCGCTTGTTGTTTCGAGGACGCACAGCGTTTCATCCGGTGGCAGTTCACTCCCTTCCCGGTTTCACTAACTCCTCTCGATTGAAGCGATTGGCGTTTCGGCCGATGGCAAATCAGGTGCAATAGGTAACTGCGGACCGATTCATGCTCAACGAAAGCACCGCGTTCGGAAGCACCGGCTTCGAGCCGCGCGCGCTCAAGCGGGAGTCGAGGCACGCCTCGAGCCGCACGATCGAAGTTTCCGGCTTCGATCGCAACGGCCGCTTTTTTTCCGAGCGGACTCTGACATCCGACATCAGCGATAACGGCTGCAAGTTCGATCTTCAGACGGAAGTTGATCGGCAATCCGCGCTCGCCATTCGGGTGATCCATCGGCGCCACGGCCTGGAACTGGATTCAAGGCCCGTGCTTTTTGAAGTAGCGAGGATGGAGCCCCAGCCGGGCGGCTGGACGATGGGAGCATCACTCATGCAGCCAATCGGGCCGTGGTGGGTTGAGCTCCCCGATCACACCAAGAGTGAGCACTAGGATTCTTGAGCTCCTCCTGCACCTGCCCCCCGCGGCGCGTGGTTCGACCGAGCGGATCACGCGCCGCAACCCCTTCTGACGACAGCAGTCCACTCACCGATCTCCCAGCGCAATCCCGCGGTGCAGCCCTTAAGGGTTATTGGACGTGTACGCCGTGTTGTGCAAAAGCGATCCCGGTAGGGCCACCGACGAATCCATGCGCACGAGCATTCCCGTCTGTGCAGGAAGCTCGACGTCCTTGCCCTTCTTGGCGACTATATAGACGCCGCCGCCCACGAAACCGAGAACCGTTCCGCGCACGACGTTGCTGAAAATTGCACCAACCACAGTGCCGCCCGCACCCCCGATGCCGACGTCGGTGATGTCGCTGACGACGTCGCGCTTCTCCTGAATCACGACGCCCTCGACGGTCTTAACGTCTTTCCGCTTTTTGCCGCTATCAGCGCCACCGGTATAGATCGAAAGAATGCTCATCTGCGCCGGGAAGATGCGGCTTTCAACCTCGATGGAGCTGAAGACCAGGTTCATCGAGGCGCCGCCGCGAAACATGGAGAAGAATTTGGGGCGATTGATGGACGTCACCGTGCCGTGCACTTTCGCGCCCGCAGGCAAGACGAGCTGGTTGCCGAAAAAGACGGGTTCGGCCACGATTGCGGTAAAAGGGTCGCCGTCATGGGCGACGTTGGTGCTGAGCCCGGTAAGCAGAGTGAGCCGCACCTGCGTGCCCGGCTGGATCTGGTTGGATTGGGCGATGACGGCTGGGGCCAGCCATAGTGTGACCGACACCACGGCGCAAAGAATGATCAGACGCTTCATTTCGTCCCTCCTGTAGTCCCCGTGTCGTGGGGTTTCCCGCTGGCGCCGCGGTGGGGGTAGGGAGGAGCCACCCGGGCGATAAGATACTCCACAGGATGTAAGGGTTGCGCGGAAATCAAGCTGCCGGGTTCCTAACAGCCACGATCCTTGGGAGCAGGCCGCCGGCCCGGCTGTAAACCTTCTTTACGCCAAAAAGTCATGTACTGGCTCGACACCGAGCGCCGGATTGTCCGCTTTCCCCGCCAACCGCGGATGTTAGCCTTGAAATCAGGCGGGCGTCAGAGGCCCTGCCGGCTCCAGAATCCGAAAACAGAGTAACCAGCCGATGCGAAGCCGATTGCTGATTCTCAGCGCGTTGCTGATGGGTGTCACATTACTCGTATTCGCCACCGATTTTGCCGTGATTGTCCATCCCTCAAATCCAGTCAGGGCAATGACGCTTGCCGAGCTGGGGAAAATCTTCAAAGGGAAGTCCGGCTCCTGGCCCACCGGCAGGAATATCACGTTGATCTTGCGCGAGCCGAACTCCAGCGGAATGAAATTCGTGATCGAGAAGGTGATGGGCACCGGCGCTGAAGAAGGGAAAGCGATCCTGAATGATTCAACCAAAAAATCCGGAGTCTCCGTGGTGTTTGTCGTTAGTGATGAAGAAGTTGTGAAAGCCGTGGAAGCCAGCCCAGGCGCCCTCGGGGTCGTGGACGTGTACAACATCAGCGGAGGCGTGAAAGTGATCAAGATCGACGATAAGCAGCCCTTTGACCCCGGTTACGTCCTGAAAGGCCACTGATCGAGGCAGTCCAATTCCATGCGAGGAACTATGACAAGCCGAAACCCCTATCGAATTGCTCTCTTCGCCATTTTCATTGCAGGCGCACCGGCCGCACAGGCACAAACGCAACCGCCCGTGCATGCCGAGGTGCGGGACACTTCCGCGAAACCGGCCGCCCCCGCAACCATGGTGCCCGTCACGACCTCGTCCCCCGACGCGCGTCAGGACTACGAGATGGGCATGGTGCAGCGCGAAGACCTTCTTTTCATGGATAAGGGGCTCGACTACTTCCGCAAAGCGGTGAAAGCCGATCCGCGCTTTGCGGTGGGCCATGCGGCGCTCGCTTACTTCACCGTGGACGCAGTGGAGGAACACCGCGAAGAAGCGCTCGCCAAGCAAAATCTGGCGCATGCCTCGCCCGACGAGAAGCAGCTTATCCGCTGGATGCTGGGCGCTCGGAATGGCGAGCTCGTTCCCGCAGTTGCCTCTCTTAACGACCTGCTGAGGAAGTATCCCGACGATAAGCGGCTGGGAAACCTCGCCGCCGAATGGCTCTGCTCGAATCAGGAAGCCTGGGAGCGCGGCGAGTCGATTCTGGAGAATCTGCTGAAAAAGGACCCGAATTATTTTCCGGCTCTGAACAATCTTGCGTATTGCTACGCGCTGAGCGGGAGGCCGGCGCTGGCTCCCGCGCTGATGGATCAATACGTCGTCGCGCTCCCGAACCAGCCGAATCCGGAAGACTCCTACGGGGAGATCAGCCGGATGCTGGGGAATTTCCCGGCCGCGCTCGAACACTACGGGAAAGCTCTGAAAATCGATTCCACGTTTACGACGTCTCAGCTCGGGATCGCTTCCACGTTCGCGCTGATGGGCGAGGAAGAGCGCGCCCGCGCCGAGTACTTGAAAGCGATTCCGATGGCGAATGAGCGCCAAACGCAAACCGATTACCGCATCCTTTGGGCCTTGACCTACTATCGCGAAAATCAGCTCGAGCAGGGGCGCGCGGAGTTTACGAAGATCGCCGCCGATGCGCACTCCGCCGGTTTTGCGCTTCAGGAGGCAGAGGCGCATCGCGATATGGCCCTCTTCAATCCCGATCCGAAAGAGGCCTTGACGGATCTCGAGGCGGCACAAGCCGTGCTTTCCGAAAAGCATCCGATTTCCCGCCAGGACCGCGAGAACGAACTGGCCACGATCCTTCAGACCCGGGCATTCATTGCCGCGCGCGCCGGCCTGGCAGATGTGGCGCAGAAGACGCTCGGGCCGCTCAGCGCGCTGGCCAAAACCAGCCGCAGCAATCCCATTCAACACTCGTTCCATTCCGCCAGCGGCGCAACTTTGCTGGCGCAGGGAAAATTCGAAGAGGCCATCGCCGAGCTGCAAGAAGATCCGCGAAA
>Ga0187778_10003838_pt1 | contig 10029 bp, 6 predicted proteins | sample 1015_Q2_SP5_20_M_FD_132418 | JGI IMG/M metagenome (GOLD analysis project Ga0187778, IMG submission 132418) | Tropical peat soil microbial communities from peatlands in Department of Meta, Colombia - 1015_Q2_SP5_20_MG | ecosystem: Environmental > Terrestrial > Soil > Wetlands > Peat | place...
AGTTACGGTATCGGCCAGAGTGGTGTATTGCTCTGGGCACAGCGAGGCATAGCTGCCCCCGGCGACCACGTAGTGACCGCGCCCGCGGTAATAGGCGAGCAGCTCCTTTTGGCGCGGGAACTGAACAGCCATGCCGCAGATGCCTACGATGTCGGCCTGCGGCTCCAGCGGGATGGGCTCGATGTTCTCGTCGATGATCTCGATATCCCAATGCGCAGGGCACAGCGCCGCCAGAGTGCTCAAGCCGAGCGGCGGGTTGATGGCGCGCTTGCCCGTGAGGATGTGGTCCAGCGCCCACTTGGAGCTCCAGAAGCTTTCCGAGAAGCGAGGGTTGATCAGCAGTAGGCGCATGCCACTATCCTCGGTTGTGCACGGCGTTGGGGTATCGGGCGCAGCGGCAACAGCGGATCATACTCCAACTCGCAGCGTCGCGATCCTCTCCGCGAGCTGAGTCCGATGCCAAACCTATCTGCTCCACAGCACTAGCCAGCAGGGGACAAGCAGCGCATCGCGATCATCCCACGTCCCATTAATTGATTGTCTAGATCGCCCGGTCTTCGCGCAGTGCCGTTACCTCGGACTCACAGATGCTCGTCGAAGACCGCCAGGGCGCGTGCTTCGATGCTTTCGCGCGGCACGAATGTACTTGGACAGTCCGGGTTTTGAAAACCGGTGTGCGGCAGGAAACGGGCGCGCCCGTCGGTGCGTGAGTCGTAGCACTTCAGCAGCAGGAACTCGTCGCTGCGCATCTCGGAGACATAAAACCAGCGGTGAGCGGCGTTGTGCCGAACCGAATAGATCTGGCCGCTGTGCCGAGGGGTCACCAAGTCGTGCTCGCCGAAGTGATGAATGTCGGTTGCGACCAGATCTTCAGGTGCAACGCTGCGTGCGTCACATACCGCTAGCGGATTGTCCAAGACCGGGCCAACGATTGGCCGCCACAGGTTGATGAACGCGACGTGCTGACTCGCCAAATCGGTTCGGTCTGCCTGCTCAAGGATTTCTTGCTTGCGTTTGGGACCAGATTGTTGCGTGTAATCGTTGTGCACCTGAGCTACAGGAATCCGAACACCGAACTCGCCACGCGCCGCCCGTGGCGCGCTGCGCACATTGTGGTCGAATACGATCACGGCGAGCGCCCCCGTGAGCGCCTGCAGTGTGGCTTGCACTTCAGGATAGTAGTCTGCGCGTACCGCGGCGTCATGGTAGAAGTCGGAGAAGCTGGACTCACTTGCATGCAACTCGAATCCCTGCTGGTCGAGGCGAAGTGCGCTCGCAATCAAACGTGCATCATGTATCAGAGCAAGATGCGGGATCATCGCGGGGCGCACGGTCGGCAGATCGCTGCTGGGCGGATAAATGCGCACCTGTGTTGGCCCATCACCAGGCGCCAGATAGCTGAGCTGTGCTTTAACCGCCGGCAGCTCGGCAGGGATTGGCGGCAGGGTGGGCGACACGGTGACTCCGACAGCGTGGCGATCAGCAAACGCTACTGGCCGGTTTCCGCATTGTCAATGATGCCTGGGAGCACGGGCGCCCGGTGGCTTGGCGAGCCCACGGCGATCGGGTCTGTCAGCAAGATGAGCGCCCGCTAGACACGAGGATGTGCCGATGCGTCGCTCCGGGCCCGCTAGAGCGTAGCCTCGAGGACGCTCAGGCACGCGGCGGCGAACGTCGCAGTAAGCCTGAGTCAGAACCAACGACACCGGCCGCTTGCGCGCTGAGTCGCCTTCGATGCCGATAAGGTCGCGACTGAAGCAAAGCCGGCGCGTGCCCCCGAATTAGCTGAAACTTACAAGTCTGGGTGGTGATGCAGTTTGCTCGTGGCTTCAGCGAAGCTGCCCGGCGTGCCCGTGGACGTCGTGGTCATGATGGTGCTGAGTTCCCTCGCCGCGAAGCTCGCTCGGTTTCTCCGGGTGCGTGTGGTTGAGATCGGCCTTATTGCCTACGTCGATCAGCGCGTGGTACTGATCTGGCGTGAGCTCGGGAAGCTTTCGCAAGAACGCGACAATGCTCCAGATGCTGCGATCGTCGTGAGTCTTGCCCCAGGCCGGCATCGCCGACATCTTGATGCCGTGCTTGATCACCCAGAATAGCTCAGCCGGGCCGGCTCCCACACGTTCGGCCAGATTGGGAGGCTGCGGATAGAGGCCCTCGCGCAGCTCTGATTGTTTGACGCCCGGAGCCAAATGGCAGTCGATGCACATGGCCTGGTAGTGTTCGGCGCCCGTGGCGATGAGTTTCGTATCGTCCAGCGGCGGAACCTGGATATCCTTGATTCGCGCGGCAATCGAACGATCACGAATGGCCTCAATGAAGGCAGAGATCAGCGCTGAATGAGGGGCGTCGGCGGCGACATTGAAGATGCCGAGGTAGACGAGGAGCGCCGCGAGGGCGCCTGCCACCACGCCGATGAAAATCCAAATCCTGACTGCCCTCAGCATCAAGGCCTCGATGCATTGCCGGTTCGGCCAAGCGAGATTTGCACGTTGACAACCCCGCCGCCCTGCTCGTCAAAGTAGATCCGGTGAGATGGCGGCGCGTAGCACTGTCTCGCGACCGCCTCCGCGACTGGACAGCCACCAGACAGCGCCCTTCTTAATCCCCCACTCGGCGACCTCACCTGAGAGAAGCCAAGCGGCAGTCTGGCCCAGCGTAGGTTGGTGCCCAACGATGAGCACTGCGCCGCGGCGTTCCGGCCAGCCAGCAGCGGCGAGCACGGCCTGGTACGAAGCACCCGGACCGATCTGCTCCACTGTTTTGAAATCGTGGCCTAGTGCCTGTGCCGTCTGCTGGGCGCGCGTGGCAGGACTCACCAGGACTTCGTTATCGCCTGGCAGGTGGCGCTTGAGCCACTTCGCCATCTCGGCTGCCTGGCGGTGTCCCTTGCCGGTCAACTCCCGAGCAAAGTCGGGCGAACCGTCTTGCGCGTCCGCATGGCGCCACAGTAGCAGGTCCATTAGTGCCAGAACACCTTGCTGTCCCGAAAATGTTGCCACGCCTGCTCGAGCTGCTCAGCGCGCGCGTGCGCGGCGCATGCCGCCCAGCCGCGGATCAGACCTGGTGCTTCCAGCTGTTGGCTGGCGCCCTCGGTCTCGCGCAACGGTTCTAGCAGACGTTCGACAGTGACTGCGTCGTTTAGTCCGCCTAGCAGCTCTTGCAGGCCGGTCAAGGCGCTCAGATATTCGCGCACCTCGCCCCTGTTGTACAGGGCCGAAAAGAACTCCGCCGCGTAGCGCAGCTTCTTGATCCGGATGCGAAGCGCGTGCAAGCTGGCAGCGTCCAGTTTGCTCAAATCGTTCCCGCTGTTGAGGGTTCCTTTGTGGCGGCGTTCAAGCGTGCGAGCGGTAAACTCAGCCAATGGAAGCGCGCGCAGCCGCGCGTTCGCCTCATCCGCGTGGTGGTGCTGCCAAGGCTCGCGCAGAAAAAACCCACCCAGCCTCAGAAGCAGCACAGAATAGCGGGTCGATGCCACGGCCTCGCGCGCCGTGTCGTTGGCCGCGGCGCGCAGCTCCGCGCTACGCTGCGTGAGCCAATGCAGCCCCTCGTCTCCGGGGAAGGCTGAGCACACTGCCCTTAGCGTTTCGGTGACGAACACGTCCCAGTCGCGCGCCGGCGCCAGGCACCCGCCCAGCCAGCGTAGCTCGCCTGTCAAGTCCTCGAACAGGCTGCGCGGGAAGGCGCGGGTGAAGACGCTCAACGCCGAGCGTAGGCGTCTCAGGGCCACACGGGCCTGATGCAGGTACTCCGGATCGCTGGTCTCGAGCAAACCTCGCTCGTTGGCCTGAAGGTGCGCAATGCACGAGAACACCACATTGCGGAATGCCTGCGCCACACTCATCACCGGCAGCAATGACGGCGCGTTGGCCTTCACCGGCGCGGCGGCTAACCCCGCAGCCAGCGCGTACCCGCGCTCTGCTTTGCTGGCCGGTTCCAGGCGCAGCGGCACAAACTCGAGCAGTTCGAGCGCCAACTGCAGCAGGTGCTCGGGTGGCCCGCTTTTGAGCTCCAATTCGATCTCTCCAATTGGAAGCTGCGCAGTGCCTGCGGAGATGACGCCGCGATCGAGACAGAACTCGATGGTCGTGCCGGCGACAGGTTCCAGCTGTCGGGTGGTGCGTCTAAAATCGGTGGTGAAGACCGGCCGCAGCTTGAGCGGAAGCGCTGGGTCAGACAGCACCGCCGCGGCACCAGATTGCGCCAACGCCGGATAGTTGAGGATCTGGGCCGGCACCCGCGTTTCGAACTCCTCGCGCTGGTGCAGCCCGGCTTCCACACGTCCTGCGCTTTTGAGCGTCTGCAGCCAATGCGTTCCGATTCTGCGCAGCCGCAGCGCCACCCCGTGGTCTCGCAGCGCGAACTCGGGCGTGTCGTAGTAGATGCTGTATACGCGCGCAGTGGTAGCGTGGCCGCGCAGGGCTGATTTCAGCAGCGGAACACGAGCTAGCTTGGGTACTTCGCTCGCCGAGATGGCGAGCTTGAGTTCAATTTCGACGGGCACCGCGCGCGCTATGCCTTGCGCTTGCGCTTGAGCTTGCGGATCTTCTCAACCGGCTCTTCCACCAGCCGCGGGGCTGCGAGTTCCGTCAGCAACTCCATCTGCGCGGAGCGCGGCTCGCCGCGCGTCGGCCTGAGTCGCTCATAGTGACCGTCGGAGCGCATCTCCCAGGCCTGCGTATTGTCTGCCAGGTACTTCCTGAGACCTTCTTCGATCACCCGTTTCTTGAGCTTGGCATCAAGCAGCGGAAAGGCCACTTCGATGCGCCTGAAGAAGTTGCGATCCATCCAGTCGGCGCTGGCGAGATAAACCGAGTCGCTGCTTTCGAAGTAATAAACGCGGTGATGCTCTAAAAATCGCCCGATGATCGAGCGCACGCGAATGTTCTCTGACAGCCCCGCTACGCCGGGTCGCAGGGCGCACACCCCGCGGATGATGAGATCAACCTTAACCCCAGCCTTTGACGCCTCGTAGAGCTCGGAGATGATCTCAGGCTCGAGCAGAGCGTTCATCTTGGCTACGATACCGCTTTTCTTTCCGCCTCTAGCCTGCTCGCTCTCGCGGCGTATCGCGCTGATGACCTGGGTGTGCAGGGTGAATGGCGATTGCCATAGGTGGCGCAGTTTTCCCGCCTTTCCTAGGCTTGTGAGCTGCATAAACACGTCGTTGACGTCGGCGCAGATTTCGTCATTGCAGCTGAGCATGCCGAAGTCGGTGTACAACATCGCCGTGCGCGAATGGTAGTTGCCGGTTCCAAGATGGCAGTAACGGCGCAATTGTCCGCCCTCACGGCGCACCACCAGCGCCAGCTTTGCGTGGGTCTTGTGACCGACGATTCCGTACACCACGTGTGCGCCAACCTCCTCGAGCTGAGACGCCCAGTTGATGTTGGCCTCCTCGTCAAAGCGAGCAAGCAACTCCACCACTACAGTGATTTCCTTGCCCCGTCGCGCCGCATCGACCAGGATCTGCATCAGCTCAGAGTTGACCCCAGTGCGGTAGACGGTCTGCTTGATGGCCACCACATCGGGGTCTTTAGCGGCCTGCTCGATGAAATTGATCACCAGCTTGAAGGACTGGTATGGGTGGTGCAGCAGGATATCGTCCTTGCGGATGGCGGAGAACATGTCGGGCCGCTTGACCAGCGCGCCCGGCACACCCGGGGTGAAGGGCCGATACTTGAGCTCTGCAGCGTCGACCTGGTCAGGGATCTGCATCAGCCGCACGAGATTGACCGGTCCGCTCACCTGGTACAGGTCATCGTGGGTCAATCCGAATTGCTGCAACAGAAACTCCGCCACCTCGGGCGGACATTCGTGCGCGGTTTCCAAGCGGACTGCTTCACCGAAGCGTCGCTCGGACAGCTCCCCCTGCAACGCGGTGCGCAGGTTTTTGATTTCCTCCTCGTCAACATATAGATCGCTGTTGCGAGTCACTCGAAACTGATAGCAGCCTAGCACCTGCATTCCGGCGAACAGCTCGCCCACATGCGCGTGGATGACCGAAGACAAGAACACGAACCCGTGAGCGCACCCGGCGATGTCACGTGGCAGCTTAATGAGGCGCGGAAGAACCCTGGGCGCTTGCACCAACGCCATACCCGACTTGCGGCCGAACGCATCTTTGCCTGACAGCTGTACTGCGAAATTCAAACTCTTGTTGAGAATCCGGGGAAACGGGTGAGCTGGGTCGAGTCCGATGGGCGTGAGTACCGGCATCAGCTCGCGAAAGAAGTAATCCTTAATCCAGTCGCGCTGCACACCGTTCCACTGGCCGCGACGCAGAAAACGGATGCCCTCCTTTGCGAGCAGAGGCAAAAGCCCTTGGTTGAAGAGCTCATACTGCTGTGTCACAAGTTGGTGCGTCTGGTGTGACACTTCACGCAACACCACCGACGGCGCAATACCATCGGGGCCCGGGCTGTCGCCGCCCTCGTCGATCTGCGCTTTGAGCCCGGCGACGCGAATCTCGAAGAACTCGTCCAGATTGCTGCTGACGATGCACAAGAAGCGCAGCCGCTCCAACAGTGGTACGTCGGGATCGGCGGCCTGCGCCAGCACGCGACGGTTAAATTCGAGCTGGCCGATCTCGCGATTGAGCAGCGGCGCAGAGGAACTTGGCGGTGCACCTGGCGGCTTGGCCTTGCGGGGTTGCTTGAGCTGAGTCAGTAAGGGGACGGCATCGGCGGCCACCGACGTTTCGGTCTCGACTTCGCGCGGCATAGGGAAACTCAAGCGGTTATGGTTTTTCGGGCGGCACGTAACCGGCAGCCCGATCAGCGCCGCTGCCGAAGAAGTGTTTGAGCATCTGCTCTTCGAGGTACTTGCGTGCCTTAGGATCCGCCAGGCTGAGGCGATTCTCGTTGATTAACATCTTTTGATGCTCGAGCCAGGCCTGCCAGGCCTGTCTGGAGACGTTGTCATAAATCCGCTTGCCGATCGCACCGGGATAGGGCGGGAAGTCGAGCCCTTCGGCATCGCGCCCGAGCTTTACGCACTGCACCATCCGGGCCATGGCAGCCGTCCTGATCACTGTACAAGTTACTGCCGCAGTTGAGCGCAGCAGGAGCAATTATATACTCGGGGGCAGCAGGCGAAGGGTGTCTAGCAAAGCGCCGGGCGTGTGCGAGTGGCGTTCAAGACCTGCCAGGCCTGACGAATCAACGAACAGGCGCTTGTTTGCCTGCCCCTGGCGATCGCGGGTGGGAGCGCCTTATCATCTGTCGCTTGCAGCGGTGCGGCTCTTCGTGAGAGACGGATGCTGCGCGGCGGGTTCTTCCAAGTAGTAACCCTGAGCCAAATCAACGCCAAAGTTCCGCAGCACTTCCAGCGTGCTCGCGTCCTCGACGCACTCGGCAACGGTCAGCTTCTTCAGGCCGCGCGCCACGTCCACGATGGCCTTCACGAACACCTGGTTGTCGCGATCGCTAGGCAGGTTGCGGATGAATTGCCCGTCAATCTTGAGCATGTCGACATCCAGGTGCTTGAGGTAGGCAAACGAAGAAAAGCCTGATCCGAAGTCATCCAGACACACACGTACACCGTTCTCGCGCATCGATTCGATGAAGCGTTGTGCATCGTGCAGGTCTGACACAGCAGAGGTCTCGGTGAGCTCCACGATCAGGCGCGCCGGCTGTACACCGGTGTGCTTGAGTGTATCGGTAATGAAGCGCGGTAGAGTGGGTTCGTTGAGCGAGCGCCCCGAAACGTTGACTGCAATCGCCCCCACGCCGGGGAAGCGTGCCAGAGCGTCGGCGCAAGCGCTGATCACCCAGCGGTCTATGTCGAGGATCTTGCCGGTTTTCTCGGCCACCGGGATGAAGCTTCCCGGCATCACCACGCGCGTAGGGTCATCGCGATCGACCATGCGAACCAGAGCCTCGATATGGTTGAGCGCGCCTGAGCCGCAGAAGTACACGCCCTGGTAGTGCACCCGCAAAAAGCCGTTTTCCAGCGCGTCCTCGATACGCTCGTTCCAGTTCAGCCGTGCCAGCATCTTGCGAGTTGTCTGTGCGTCTTCGCGATACATGCGCCAGGTGTTCTTACCAGCTTCTTTGGCCTGATACATGGCAGCGTCAGCATGTGCCACCAATTCCTCGGCGGAAGGGGCGTGGTCCGGATACACAGCCACGCCCAGGCTGCAGGTGAGCCGCAGGCTGTTGCCCTCGAAGCTGAATGGAATGCGCGCGGTGGCGCGCACGATGCGCTCGGCAAACGCCTCCGCCTCCTGGTCCGAGATATCGGGTGCGAGGATCCCGAACTCGTCTCCGCCCAGCCGCGCGAAGATTTCGTTGCGGCGAACCTGAGCTGAAACCTCACCGGCTACTCGAATCAACAGCGCATCGCCGGCGCGGTGGCCAAAGGTGTCGTTGACGTGCTTGAACTCGTCGATGTCGAAGAACAGCAGAGCCACCCGTCGCCGCCGGCGTTCACCGCTCGAGAGCATGCGTGTGAGCTCTTCCTGGAAGCGATGGCGGTTGTAGAGGCCGGTGAGGGCATCGCGCTCGGCCAGGTAGAGAATCTGGTTTGCCGTTTGGCGCTCGCGCGTGACGTCCTCGAACAGCCATAAATAACCCACCAACTGCTCGGCCGAGTCGCGCACCGGATAGCCGACGCGCGTGATCAGCCGCCCGTCCGACATCTCGATCTCCGCCGGAGCTGAAGGCTCTCCTTCGTTGGCGAGGCGCAACAGGTCCTGCATGGCTTCGTCGCCCCGGCTTAGGCGTTCGGTGGTCTGCAGCAGCAGTGCCGCCGCGTCCATCCCGGTGTAGCGCGTGCGGCTGCGGGTGAGCAACCAGATCTGTTCGAAGGCTGGGTTGCAGTAGATGACCCGGTTGTTTCGATCGACGAACAGGATGCCGATCTGCATGGCATTGAGCAGCGCGTTCAGGCGCGCCCGCTCGTCACTCGCCAGCACCAGGTACTCCTTTTGGATGGCGTTGGCCCGCTCCAGTTGGCGCAGCGTCTCCGACAACTTGTTCTCCGCCTCGTGACGAGCGGTCACGTCATGCACCGACAAGCGCAGGCCGAGGTACGCGTTGTCGGAGCCATAGATCGGACGCCAATCTGCCGAGGCCCAGTACTCGGAGGCGTCCTTGCGCCGCGCGCGGAACAGGAAGTCATTGCCGGTAGTGCCATGCAGCGCGCCTGCAATAGCCTCGCGTACTTTCTTCCAGTCTTGCAGCGAAACAAGGGCCAGCGGAAAGTCCTGCATTGCGTGGCACTCCTCCGCCGCATAGCCGGTGATGGTCTGCACCCGAGAATTGATCCACAGCAACCGCCCGTCGGGATCCAGCCACAGTTCGCAGCCGTAGCTGTAATCCGCTATGGCGTGGAACTTTGACTCCGAAGCGCGCAGCTCACGCATGCGGTCGGCGACCGCCTCGGCCATGGTGTTGAAAGCCGCAGCGAGCTGGCCCACTTCGTCGTCAGAATCCACAACGACACGCGCAGAGAGGTCGCCTCCGGCCATGGACTCGCCGGCAGCGGTGAGGTGGCGCAGATGACGCGTAAGCCACAGCCCCAGCGCAAACTGGAGCACGATCGAGATCACGATCGCAGCCGCTGCGATCATCAGGCTGCCGCGCAGAAGCCCCGCACGAGCCGCGTCGAGGAAGGTGGTGGAGATGGCGAAACGCAAGGTTCCCTGGCGCTGACCAGCCAGAACGATCGGGACCTCGGTATCGAAGCGACCGTCGGATTTGTAATCCGAAGGCGACGCGCTGTTTTCCACCGCGGGAAGGGGTCGGCCTGCGTCCCAGCCCTCGGCAGCGATCACGCGTCCGCCGTTGTCCAGCAGGACCAGGTAGCTCAACCCGTCCTCGGTTCGGCTCTCGCGCAAAATGTTGCGTACCGTGGCGTAGTCGTGTTGCGCGACCGGAACGGCGAGCGCGGCGTTGAGCATCGGAGCGAGCAGCTTCCCGCGCACGCGCGCTTGCTCGATCAGAGCATCTTCTAGCAGCCGCAGGCTGTTCGCGGCAAGCGCAGCGAGCATGACCACGAGCAGCACCACGCTGGTCAAGACCAGCTTGG
>Ga0187778_10003839_pt1 | contig 10027 bp, 6 predicted proteins | sample 1015_Q2_SP5_20_M_FD_132418 | JGI IMG/M metagenome (GOLD analysis project Ga0187778, IMG submission 132418) | Tropical peat soil microbial communities from peatlands in Department of Meta, Colombia - 1015_Q2_SP5_20_MG | ecosystem: Environmental > Terrestrial > Soil > Wetlands > Peat | place...
TCGCCCAGCGGAAATACCATCAATTTCAGAGGTGGGTAAAGGTATGAGCGGAGAGAATATTCTGGAAGTCACAGATGCCTGCAAGTCTTTTGGCGGTGTTCAGGCGTTATTGAATGTCAGCTTCAATGTTCAGCAGGGGGATGTCTTTGGAATTATTGGCCCCAACGGGTCAGGGAAGACGACCCTCATTAATTGTATTACCGGTTTCATCAAGATGAACTCCGGCAAGGTTCTCTACAAAGGTAAAGAGATTAGCAACAGGGCACCCAATCAGATTGCTAATCTTGGCGTTACAAGAACCTTCCAGATCATGAGGCCCTATTACAGCCTTCCCGCATACAAGAATCTCATCATTCCCCTTTTCTCCCCGAGAGCGAGGCGCAAAGGCGGATGGCGGGGTGGAGGCAAACTCGGGGATCGAGGAACGGTCAGCATCGATATTTTGGAAGAGATCGGCTTCGAGCGAGATTCCTTCGTACCCTATAAACTCGCATCCAGCCTCCCGACAGGATATCTGAAGCGTCTTGAACTGGCCAGATGTCTTGCCCTGAGACCCGATCTCATCCTGTGTGATGAAGTCTTCTCCGGACTCAGCATGAGTGAAATCGCCAGCATGGTTCCCCTGATAGAAAAATTGCAGATGGATGGAATCACCCTGGTGATGATTGAGCACAGATTGAGGGAACTCTTTCGGGTGGCCAGCCGCGTGATGGTCTTAAACTTCGGAGAAAAGCTGACGGAGGGTATCCCGGAAATGGTCATGCAGGATGAGAGGGTAAAGGAAGCTTACCTGGGATCGGAGAAGCTGCTCGATTATACATTTGAAGCCTGATAAAAAATAGGGTTCAAGTGGTCGAGGATTCAAGGGGCCAAGTGGATTTTTAACTTAAGACCGAAAAACTTGAACCCTCGGACCCTGGAATCCTCGAACCCTCTTTTACAAAGTCTTTTGGGGAAATTTAGGATCGTTGGTAATAAACAAGGCTAAAGATAATAAAATGGAAGCCGAGTTAACCTTCAACCAATTTGAGAGGATGTCCCAAAAATATCCGGATCGGCCCGCCATCATTTATCTCGGCGAGAAGTTTACCTTTGCCCGGTTGCGAAATCTCATCGATCGATTTGGCACGGCTCTCCGCCATCTTGGGGTGCGGAAGGGCGACAAAATCTTGCTCTATATAACCAACTCTGCCCAGTGGGCGATCTCCTTCTTCGCGATTCAAAAGATCGGGGCAGTGGTAGTGCCAGTGGCCCCCATCTACACCTCATTCGAAATCGAATATATGATCAACGACTCCGGCGCGGAGACGATCATCTGCCTCGACACCAATTTCGGCTATGTGCAGGATGTTTTTTCCAAGACCTGTTTGAAAAGAGCAATTGTTACAAACCTTGTCGATATCCTCCCGTTTTGGAAGCGTACCGTTGGTTTCCTCTTCGACAAGATTCCGAATGGCATCGTCAAAAAGGGTGAAAACGTCTATTTCTTCAAGGATCTGATCAAACAATCACCCGAAAAATTGAATGTGGAGATAGATCCCTGGAAAGACCTCTCTTATATCCTTTATACGGGTGGAACCACAGGATTCCCCAAGGGAGTTCCCGGGAATCATATGGGTATGATCTCTTACGTTAGGGACGTCATGGAGGATGTGGCTGGGGGATATATTGAGGAGGGAAAGGATACCTACATTGCGATCAACCCGCTTTTCCACATCATGGCCCTTGGACTGTTTACCGCCATCGGCTTAAACTATGGGAATACAACGGTCATCATGCCGGTTCCGCAGGTCGATGCCATTTTGCGAGCGATCGAAAAATATCGGGTGAGATGGATGCTCGGAGTCCCAGCTCTGTACCGAATGATCCTCGAAAATGACCGCCTGGATCAATATGACCTGAGCTCCTTAAAATATTGCTACTGCGGGGGAGACTTCCTTCCTATTGAAGTGTTCAAGAGATGGAAGGAGCATCTTGACGTCTCCATCTACCAGGTCTATGGCTCCACAGAAGCGGGCCATGTCACCTACAGCCGGTTGGATAGAGAACCGGAGCTCACATCTATAGGCTTGCCTCTGAGGACCAGGCAATGCAAGGTGGTCGATCCGGATACACTGGAGCCTGTCCCAATTGGCGAGACGGGCGAGCTCGTGGTCACATCGGAGTATACGTTAAAGTACTACTGGAACAAACCAGAGGAGACGAGCCGATCTTATGTCGACATCGATGGCAAGGTCTACTACCGGATGGGCGATTATGTTAAACAGGGTGAAAAGGGAGATATCTACTATGTCGAAAGATCGGCAGATGTGATCAAACACAAGGCTTACCGGGTCTCTGCTTCAGAGATTGAAGCCATTTTGCAAGACCATCCTACAGTCATCGGGGCCTGTGTGATCGGGGTCCCCGACCCGAAAGTGGGTGAACGCATCAAAGCCATTGTCGTCCTTAAGGAAGACGCACGTGGAGTGGATGCTTCTGAATTGACCAAGTGGTGCCGTGAGAGACTTGCCCCGTATAAAATTCCACAGTACATTGAATTCCGGGACATGCTCCCAAAGTCAAAAGTGGGAAAACTCCTGAGACGCGAAATCAGGGCAGAAGAACGCAGAAAAATATCCAAAGAAAAAAGACAGGGATAGAAGCGGATATGACTTATTCCGAAACAGCGGACGGTGAAATACTGGAGCTTAAGAACCTCATGGTATTCTATGAGAACGCCATCGCCATCAATAATATCAACATGAAGTGCCAGGCGGGAAAAGTCACGGGCATCTTCGGTGCCAACAGCGCTGGGAAGTCTACGCTGATGTATACCATCTCCGGAATCATACTAGATGTGAAGAAGAAGGAAGAAATGAAAGGGGGAGAGAGGATCACCGTCCTGGGCCACATTGCATTTGAAGGAATGGACATCACATCCATGAAGCCAAGCGAGAGAGCTAGGAAAGGGATTATCCTCTGCCCTGAAAGGCGAAGGATCTTCGCGGAAAGTAGCACCTTGGAGAATCTGAAAATAGGAGGTTATTTGGCCTCGAAGTCAGAGGCCAAGAAGACCCTGGAATATGTGTTTACTATGTTCCCGCCGCTAAGAAAATTAAAGGGAAGAGAAGGTGGTTTTCTGAGCGGAGGAGAACAGCAGATGCTTGCCATTGGGAGGGCTTTGATGGCACAGCCGAAATTGCTTCTCCTCGATGAGCCGTTGCTCGGATTGAGTCCAATGATGGAGAGCATGCTTGCCCGATCGGTCCACGATATTAATCTACAGACAGGAATTACCATCCTCATCTCGGAACAGTATGCCCGTCCCATCTTGCCGATTATCCACCATGGGTATATCCTTGAAAACGGAGGAGCGGTCTTAGAAGGAAATTCCCAAGAATTGATGGACAACCCGGATGTGAAGTCCGCTTATTTTGGGTTGTAAAAATAAATTAGAGAGAGATTTGACAGGATCAACCGAAGAGCGTAGATTATACGGCGAAATTTGCAGTCTCCCCGGAGAGACGACGTTGGCAGCAATCTCCGGAGCCATGAAGCTCATCTCGGCGGTGGACCAAGCCAACAGGAAATCCGTAGCGTATCGCGAACCGCCATGTTCTATAGCCTTCCAAGAACAATTTCGTTTGGATTAACCCATCGCCCCCCATGCCCTCTCCTTGTGCTTAGACCGCATAAATTCCTTCAAGGGGTCGGCAAGAATCTTTCTAATCCCGACAATTTGTCATTTTTAGCAGATTATTGTTAAAATTAAATATTTCCAAGAAAAATAAACAATCGTTAGAAGTCCAATGGTTATAAAGTAGAAACCCTCCCATTTTCTTCTCGGCATGCATTTTGCTTCAAATATATGAAAATCAAAGCAAATTGGGGCAACTCGATGTCTTTGATAGAAAAAGGTGTCATCTTAACCACTGACGAGGCGATTGGATATCTGAAAATCTCAAGGCCCTCATTCCTCAAATATGTTCGCCTCGGAAGAATCAAGGCGATCAAAGCGGGAAAGGGTTGGAGGCTTCTCCGGTCGGAATTGTACCGATTTTTAAAGTGGGGGGAAAATTAATGGTTCAGAAAATAAGAAAGAGTATTAGTTTGAAATGGATTATCTGTTTCACCTTCTTGGCTACTGTTCCCCTTGCCATTGCGAGTTTTAGTATCATTGAAGTCTATGAAAAGGATTTGAAGAAATCGATTATTGAGATTGAAAAAGGAAAAGCCCAAATCGTTGTCGAAACAACGAATGCCTTCTTTGAAAAGGTTCTCAACAAGCTCCTGTCCCTTTCAAGCGAGAAAATTCCCTGGAGGGGTGGTCGACCTTTTATCAGCAAAGACCATTTCAAAAGCCTCTTTGATAAAAACGAGTATCTTGTTGGACTGACTTTATTGGATAAAAAAGGGGAAGAGTTGCTTGAGGTCTCAAAATATAAGGGCTTAGGTCCATCGGATCTGAAAAACCAATCCAAAAGCGAAATGCTTAGAGTCGTTTCGAGAGGGCAGATTTATTGGGGAAAATCTTACTTCACAACAGAGGGCGTGCCCACCATGGTCATCGCGGTCCCTACCGAAGAATATACAGGAGGACCGTCTGCTGTTTTGAGTGCAAGGATTGAACTGAGGTATTTATGGAATTTACTTCCACAAACTTCGATCGGTAAGGAAGGATCGACTTATGTGGTGGATAGAGAAGGGGATCTGGTGGCCCATTCTGATAGAGAAAGGTATTACTTGGAGCTAGATAATATCAGGCATCTGCCAATGATAACGCAGCTCATTCAGGGAAAAGAAGGGAGTGTAGAGTGTGAACGTGAAGGAGGGAAGAAGTACTTGGCTGTCTATAAGCCTATCGAAAAAATGGGTTGGGGCGTTGTCGTCCAGGTTCCTGTGGAAGAAGCTTATGAACCTATTCGACGGGCCGCTAAAACTGCCCTGAAATGGGTTTTAGTTGTTGTTAGTGGGACCACCGTTCTTAGTCTCTTGTTAACAAGAAAGTTAAGGCAGTCTCAAGAAGCTTTAAAAGAGGCCGAGGCAAAATACCGAGGGATTTTCGAAAAGTCGAAGGACATGGTATATATAACTTCCGTTGATCAAAAGCTAGCCGATGTCAATCGAGCTGGGGTGGATTTATTTGGTTACGGAAGCAAAGAGGAAATGATGCAAGTTAATACGAGGGATGCTTTTTTCTACCCCGAGGACAGAGAGAGATTTCGGAATGCGATTACCAAAGAAGGATTTGTTAAGGATTTTGAGGTCAAACTGAAGAAAAAAGACGGAGCACCCATTGATGTCTTGATTACCGCCCATGCCAGAAAGGATGCTTCGGGAAATTTAGTTGGGTATGAGGGGATTATTAAAGACATTTCTGACCGCAGAAGGATGGAAGAGGAAGTGAAAAACTCGGAGGAGCGATATCGGGCCATTCTTGAGAACATCGAAGAGGGCTATTACGAAGTAGACCTTGCAGGTAACTTTACTTTTTTCAACGATTCCACATGTCAAATTTTTGGGTACTCTAGAGAAGAATTGATGCACATGAAGGACCGCCAGTATACAGATCAAGAAACCACGAGGAAATTGTTTCAAGCCTTTAATGAAGTCCACAGAACGGGAAAACCGGGCAGAGGATTTGACTGGGGGATCACAAGAAAAGATGGGAGCAAAAGATACATCGATACCTCTATCTCATTACGAAAAGATGCCTCGGGCAAACCGGTAGGGTTTAAAGGAATTATACAGGACATCACGGATAGGAAAAGGATCGAAGAGCAATTGTTCCAGGCCGAGAAGCTCCGGGCGGTGGGCGAGATGGCCAGTGGGGTTGCCCATGAGTTCAACAATGCCTTAGCGGTAATCCTGGGAAATACCCAACTCTTACTTCATACTGCTAAAGATCAGGAGTCAAAGGAATCTTTGAGGATCATCGAACAGGTGGTCAAGGATAGCAGTCAGACAGTTCGAAGACTTCAGGACTTCACAAGGACGCCGGTTTCCCAAGAACTCTCTAGAATCGACATTAACGCAATCCTTAGAGATTCAATTGAGATTACCAAACCAAGATGGAAGGACGAAGCCCAAAGCAGAGGAGTAGGTATCGAAATCGTTTCGAATCTCGAAGACATCCCTCTCGCCTCCGGGAACGCCCCTGAGTTAAGGGAGGTAATCACGAATATGATTTTCAATGCGATTGAGGCAATGCCGAAAGGAGGGAAAATCGAAATTCGCACGTTCAAGAAAAGGAGAGATATCCATATCCAGATCTCGGATACAGGAGTTGGAATCCCGGGAGAGGTCAAAAAGAAGATCTTTGAGCCTTTTTTTACAACGAAACCCTTTAGCAATACAGGGTTAGGATTGAGCATGTCTTATGGAATCGTCAAGAGATTCGGAGGAGAGATCGAAGTAGAAAGCGAGGTCGGACAAGGAACGACCTTTACAATCACCTTGCCAATTGGCGAGGAGGGAAAGGAAGAGGCAGTCGATTCGCGGCCTATCAAAAAGGGAATAAGAACTCGTATCCTGGTGATTGACGACGAAGAGTTCGTGCGAAACGTCCTTTCTCGAACTCTGGCTCAAGCTGACCATCAGGTGACCCTGGCAGAGGATGGAAGAAAGGGCGTTGAGCTATTTAAAGAAGGGAAATTTGATATCGTTCTGACTGATTTGGGAATGCCTGGAATGTCAGGCTGGGAGGTATGCAGGATGATTAAGGAGATGAGTCCTCATACACCGGTGGGGATGATTACGGGATGGGGGGATGAGAGGAATCGAAGCAAAATGGAAGAGTACGGCCTTGATTTTCTTATCTCCAAACCCTTCGATTTGGCGCAAATTTTGAATGTTGTCGCTGAGACCATGGAATCCAGAAAGGAGTGATTTTTATCTTGACCTATTCGGCGGCGTGCAGAATTATAACACAAAGAATAGAAGAGAAAGAAAAGAATGATTAAGCACCCCCCACTCTTTCTTCCTTTTTTCATTATGCACACTTCAATGACTAATCATCAATTCCACGAACAATACAGAGCCGAAGACTTGTAGTCAACTATACGTAACATCTCCCTTTTCTTAAAACCGCACCCCGAAAGAGTGATTTTGTTCCCCAAGAAAATAAATTAGAAATCTAAGAACCACCTCCCGCCTTCACAAATCGGGAAAATTGAAATACATAAACATAGATGCCGACGCAGAAAATATTAACCCGCGATTTTGTCCTCAATTTCCTGGCTCAATTTGCTTTCTCCTTTCTCTCTTTTATCCTCGTCCCGACCATCCCGATCTATCTTTCAAGGTTCGATGCGAAAGCAGGGGAGATTGGGCTCCTTGTTGGGGCCTTGAGCGTCTCCTCTTTGATCCCGCGGCCATTCATTGGGAGAGCCCTTTCAAAAATCCCCGAAAGAAAATTTATGATAGCCGGAGCAGTACTCTATATCCTCTCGTCGATTACCTATCTCTTAGCCCCTCCCTTTTGGCCTTTCTTGATCTTGAGAATTATGCAAGGGGTTGGATTGGCCTTCTTTTCGACGGCCTCGGTCGCGCTGATTGCCAACATTACCTCTGAAAACCGCCGCGGCCAAATCATCAGTTACTACTTCTTGTCGTTCAATTTCGCTTTTGCGCTGGCTCCCTATTTCGGGATGGTCCTTATCAACCGGTTTAGCTTCACCGTCCTCTTTTTGGTCTGTACTGCGTTATCTTTATGTACCTTAATCATCACTTTCAAATTAAGGAAGGGCCACAGTGGTCCTATAGAAAGCGAATCGATACATAGTCAACCCTTCTTCAGTCGTGAAGTGCTTCCATCATCAATCATGGCTTTCTTACTGAATGTCATTTGGGGAAGCCTGGGAGCCTTTTTCCCACTTTATGCCCTTCGCCATGATGTTTCCAACCCTGGCATCTTCTTTGCTTTTGTGGCCATCACCCTTATCGTAGGCAGTTCTTTGGGTGGAAGAATACTGGATTTATACGCGAGAGAGAAAGTGATCATCCCTTGTTTCATCGCTATCGTTATTTCCGTATTTGTTCTCATCTTTTCCACCACTCTTCCAATGTTTATTCTTGTGGCAATCATTTTTGGAACGGGCTGGGCTTTTCTCTATCCCTCCCTCGTCGTTTACGCCGTTGAGAATTTGGGATCCGGTCGAGGTCCTGCGATAAGCACGTTCACAGCCCTCGCTGACCTGGGCGCAGGGATCGGACCGATGATCATGGGCCTGATCCTTGAATGGACCAATTATCCGATGATGTTCGTCTCCTTGGCTCTTATCGGAGTCGTCAATTTTCTCTACTTCGGCTATACCATTGGAAGAAAACAAAAATGGCAGGTTGAATGATGGAAGAATGAGAGGGACTCCGCCCTCAATAAATGAGGGCGCCACAACAATGACAAAAATCACTCTTGTAACTGCGGAATTACGTTCTGATCAATATTTGCCTTGAAGATTTAGATAAACTTTGTTAATTTTTATTTTGGTTTCGTTGTATTTCAGGTAACGAAATATGAGAGTTGAAGAATTCGATTATCACCTTCCGCCATCCTTGATTGCTCAATATCCGCCTCCTCAAAGAGGAAAGACCTCTTTACTGATCCTTCACCGTCGAACGGGCGCGATCGAGCACCGGGCCTTTGGAGAGATTGCGCAATACCTGAAGCCTTCCGACCTCCTTGTCATGAATAATACCCGCGTTCTTCCGGCGCGACTCATTGGGAAAAAAGAGACCGGAGGACGAGTCGAGATGCTCCTTATCCCCTCATGGAATGGTACAGAAGGGGAGTGGAAAGCCTTGATCAAGGGTGGAGGAAAATTGAAACGAGGGACCCACATTCGATTTGACCAGGGGTTTGAAGGAGAAGTGGAAAAGGTGAAGTATGGCATAGGAAAAGTCAGCTTCTCCTGTCAAGGTGAGGTCATGGATATCCTTCGGAGGATCGGTCACGTCCCTCTCCCTCCTTATATCAAGCGAGGGGATGAACCTCTGGATAGGGAGCGGTACCAGACCGTTTTTGCAGAAAGAGATGGATCCATCGCCGCACCGACCGCAGGGCTCCATTTCACCAATGATTTGCTTCAATCGCTCAAAGAGAACGGAGTGCGTACGACGACGATCACTCTCCATGTTGGAATTGGAACTTTCGCTCCAGTAAAAGCCCTATATGTCGAAGACCATATGATGGAAGCGGAATGGATCGAGATATCTGAAGACACGGCGAGAGAAATTGAGGATACGAAAGCTCGGGGCGGAAAGGTCATTGCCGTTGGGACGACCACGACGCGCGCCCTTGAATCCTTCTCCACTGGCAGCGGAGAGGTGAAGCCCGGCAAGGGAATGACTTCCTTATTCATCTATCCTCCCTATCGCTTTAAGGTCATAGACGGGCTTATCACCAATTTCCATTTACCAAAATCGACACTGGTCATGCTGGCATCTGCCTTCGCAGGAAGAGATTTATTAATGAAGGCTTATCAGGAAGCCATCCGCAGAAAATACCGATTCTACAGCTATGGCGATGCCATGCTAATCCTGTAATTTGTGAATAGTGATAGTGAATGGTGATTGGTATTAAATGCCCAATTTGTTTTCGCAGTCACGAATCATCGACACGAATCACGTATTTGTGAAGTTATGGCTTTTCGATTTGAGATCATCAAGAAAGATAGTTCATCACAGGCACGCCTGGGAAGGGTGGATACAGACCACGGCTCTTTTGCCACTCCCGCCTTTCTTCCCGTGGGAACCCAGGGCACCATCAAATCCCTCACCCCCGAGGAACTGGTGGAACTAGGCGTCGAAGCAATATTGGGCAACACCTACCACCTTTACCTCAGACCCGGGCACCAGACCATCGGAAGATTAGGGGGGCTTCATGCCTTCACCCATTGGGAAAGACCGATACTAACGGATAGCGGTGGTTTTCAGATATTCAGCCTGGGAAGCCTTCGAAAGATTTCAGAAGAAGGAGTGACTTTTCAATCCCACCTGGACGGCTCTTCCCATTTCCTTACACCGGAAAAGGTGGTGGAAATTCAGA
>Ga0187778_10003841_pt1 | contig 10024 bp, 7 predicted proteins | sample 1015_Q2_SP5_20_M_FD_132418 | JGI IMG/M metagenome (GOLD analysis project Ga0187778, IMG submission 132418) | Tropical peat soil microbial communities from peatlands in Department of Meta, Colombia - 1015_Q2_SP5_20_MG | ecosystem: Environmental > Terrestrial > Soil > Wetlands > Peat | place...
GCCTGGTGAACTGGAAATGCCAGTTCAGTTTGCCAGTATCGGCGTTGAGCGCCAGAAGGGAATTGCTGTAAAGGTTGTCGCCCGCTCGTCCTTCGCCACGGTTCGAGGGCGACGGATTGCCCGTCGGCCAGAAGATTTGATTCGTTGCCGCATCGTAGGTGCCAGTGTTCCACGCGGGCGCTCCGCCGACCTTCCACGAATCTCCCTCCCAAGTTTCATGTCCCGGCTCACTCGGCCCCGGCACGGTGTAGAAACGCCATTTGCGTTTTCCGGTGTCGGCGTCGTAAGCGTCGATGAATCCGCGCACGCCATATTCGCCGCCGGAAATGCCGATCACGATCAGATTTTTCACCGCCAGCGGCGCCACGGTGAAGCTGTGCCCGGTGCGATAATCGGCCGCGGCGACGTCCCAGACAACGGCTCCGGTCTTTGCGTCGAGCGCGATCACGTGCGCGTCAAGTGTGCCGAGAAAAACTTTGTCGCCGAAAATTGCCAGCCCGCGATTGACCCGTCCGCAGCACGGACGAATGTCGCCTGGGAGTTGGCGCTGGTACATCCAGATCGGCCGCCCTGTGCGGGCGTCGAGGGCAAAGGCGCGGTCATCCTGCGCCGTGGCGTAGAGAATGCCGTCTACAACGAGCGGCGTGGTCTCCAGCTTTCCAGTGGCCGCAGTCTGATACACCCACTTCGCTTGCATCGTGCGCACATTGGCGAGATTGATCTGGCCGAGTGAACTGAACCGCCTGCCGGAGTAATCGCCGGAATAGGTCATCCAATTCTGCGGTTCCTTGGAGGAATTGAGGAGGCGGTCGGGAGTGACCTGGGCGTGTGCGGTGATCGCGAGCCCACTGACCAGAGCGGCAAGTAGAGCGATCGCACGCGCTTTAACCACCAAGTGAAAGAGCGGCGCTTTAGCGCCGCGTAAAGTCGTCAAGAAAGTTGCGGGCTTTAGCCCCCGTGCCGCGCCGGGCCTGAAGGCCTTAGCCTCCTGGTCGCCTAGACGCGGCGCTAAAGCGCCGCGCTTCCACGCGGGAGCTGAAGTCCGATGCAGTGCCATCCGCCGAGACGAAGCAAAGCACGCGCGCATGTTCATTTCGCCCCCACGCTGACCAAGTACGCCACGATGTCCTCCAGATCCTTGTCGCTCAGAATGTCGGCGTTGTACGGCGGCATCGCCGACTCGCGGCTCTTGTGAAAGGACCGCAGCTTGTCCTTCTCCAGCAAATGGATCTGCTCGTTCGTATCCATGATTTGCACGCTGAAGCTGTCTTCGTTGAGCGTCACTCCCTTGATTTCTTTTCCGTCGGCGGTCACAGCAGTGACGCTCTCATACTCCTGGGGAAACTCTTTGGTCGCTTCGGTTAGTCCCCAGGCCAGCCGGCGGCTCGGATTTCGCACCGAATCAATAATCGCCTCGCGCGTCCGAGATCCGCCCACGCCGGTGAGTTCCGGCCCCAGTCTGCCGCCCTTGCCCTCGACCAGGTGGCAGAGCGAGCAGTTGGCATCGCCATAAAAGAGATCCTTGCCATGAGCGGCATTGCCGAGCGGCTTGGCCGGAGCTTTCACCTCCTGGCTCCGGATGTACGTGATGATCTGCCAGATTTCGGTATCGGTCATGCCTACGCCCTGGCCATTTGTCCCGTTGGCCGGCATGGCCGTGCCAGGAATGCCGTTGCTGATGATCTGAAACATGTCGGCGTCGGAGTGGGCGTGCTTCTTTTGCGCCCGGGTCAAATCCGGGCCGCGGCCGCCTCCACGCGCGCCCAGACCATGGCAGAGCGCGCAGTTGATACGGAACTCATACTCGCCGGCCTTCGCCGCCTGGGCGTCGCCTGCGAGGGGATTGCGGTCGTCAGCAGCAACGGCCGCGATTCCCGCCAGCATGAACACGATCGCTCCTGCGTGCCATCGTTTGAGCATGAGATTTACCTTTGGGAAATTCCTCGCATTCTACGCCAACGAATCCAGCATGAGGCCTTTGGAAATCTTGCCGCTTCTGGAGGAAATTCCCGCCGTACATGTCCGGCAGGCATCTGCCGTCCATGGCTTCGGCTTTCTACACTGAAAGCCTCCCCGGAATTGTGCCGACATCACTGTAGGTAAGGGTGTTTCTTCGCGGCATTCGCCCAAGTTATTGAGCTGTCAGCCTTTCCAACGAAAAGCGGGAGGTTGAGGCAGACCCAGATGGGCCAGTACTCGATAGGCAAATTCGCGGGCCATCTGATCCAGCGACGCAGGCCGGTAATAAAAGGCCGGAATGAGCGGGAAAACGGTCGCCCCGGCATCGGCAGCCCGGTACATGTTGCGGATGTGGATTTTGTTGAGCGGCGTCTCGCGTACGCACAGCACCAGCGGACGCTTCTCTTTGAGCGAAACGTCGGCGGCGCGCTCGATCAGGTGTGAGGCGTCTCCGTGGCAGATACGGGCCAGCGTACCCACACTGCATGGAATTACAACCATGGCGTCGGCGGGGTAAGAGCCGCTGGCCACATTGGCCCCGATGTCGTCGTTGGATTGCAGCTGTATTTTGCGCGGCGAGCGGCCGCCGGAATTTCGGCGGGAGGAACCGAGGACTTGGCCGATGAGGTTGGACCGGCCCCGCAGGGCCAATTCCTCGGCCAGGATGCGCAGAGCGCTGTCGGAGGCGATGAAGTTCACCGTCTGAATACGCCGGTCGCGCTCCACGATCTGCAGGAAGTGCCGGAGAAAGATGGCGCCGCTGGCTCCGGTGGTCGCAACCGTCAGGTTCTGCGGCGGATGGTTGGACAAAATGCCTCCTCGAAGTCTGGAGCATAGGGACGCCGCGCCGTAGAAGTCAAGACCGTGAGGTTAGCAGCTAGACGCAGAGCATGGCAACGAGCACCAATCTTCGATCCCGCCGCAACATTGCCCAACTGCGCGCGCTGGCCGGGGTTGAGCGCGAGATTCGCACCCAGGACTCTCAGAATCGCCGCAAGTATCTTCGCGATTTCAGCCGGGCCTTTCGCAACTACGATTCTGTTCTCAATTCAGAGCAGATCCAAAGTGCGCTGCAAGCTGCCGACATCGTCCTGATCGGTGACTACCACGCTCTGCCCGCGGCCCAGCGCTATGCCGCGTCATTGATCGAGCAGCGCGCACTCGCCGGAGGCCGTCCCGTGGTTCTGGGGGTGGAAACGATATTTGCCCGCGATCAGCACATCCTTGATGAATGGTGGCGGCGCGAGATTGACGAGAGCGAACTGCGCCAGCGCATCCGCTTCGACCTCGACTGGGGATACGAGTGGGCGCCATTCCACGAGCTGCTCGTCGCGGCCCGCGATCATGCCGAAGCGATCTACGGTCTCGATTGCATGCCGCGGGAGGATCTGCGCAAGATCGGCGCTCGCGACCGCCACGCTGCGGCCAAGACCGCCGAAATCCGGGAGCGGCATCCCCATGCAGTAATCTTCGCGCTTTTCGGCGAGTCCCACCTCGCCCCGGGACACCTGCCGCGTCTTCTGCACCAGCAGATGCCGGGCACCAGGGTTCTTACCGTTTTGCAGAACATCGACGCGCTGTACTGGCGCGCCGCCGGGGAACGCGCCGACAAAGTGGAGGCCGTCCGCGTCAATGATGATGTGGTCTGCGTTTTCAATGCGACGCCGCTCGAAAAATACGAAAGCTACCGCCTGTTTCTCGATCAATGGAGCCGCGCCGACGAAGGCCCGGATTTCGCCCCGACGATCTATAACCTGATTGATAGCCTGGCCAGTTTCCTGGAGATCAACCGCTATGCCTCGCACAACGGCACGCAGCCTAGATTCCTTGTGGACATGCTGCCGGAAGTCCACGGGCGCTCTGCCGACGACATGCTACGCCGCCTGCTCTTGCGCAAAGGCGTGGGCGAGGAGGAATGCGGATCCATGCTGGCCGGCGTCGAAGAACGTGGTAGCGCCTACCTGCCACAGGTGAATGCCTTCTACATCCGCGATTTTCACATGATGCACGTCGCCGAGGATGCCGCCCGCTTCCTGCATCACGCTTGTCAGGGACTGCCTCAACGGCTGAACGACCAGGCTGTGGCCGGAAGGCTACTCAAGGGAGACAGGAACACCGAGGATCAAACTGGTGTGGACGGCTTCTACGCTCGCATCGTCGAACATGCCGTGGCCTACTTCGGCTCGCGTGTGCTTTATCCCGCGCGCCCGGCTCCTCCTGGCCACGAGGCGCAGTTGTCTCGCGCCGCCTGCGAGAAGGCTGCGCAGGCCGCGATTCGGGCTGAGAGCGGCAAGTTCGAAGCCGCCGCACAGGAATGGGGCTACGACATCGGAAGTCAGATCTACGATGCCTATCTCGCGGGCAAGGTCGCGCCCCGCGGGCTGCGCCGGCTGTTCCTCGCTCACCTCGATGAGCCCGGGTTAGCCCGCAAAGTCTGCGCGGCTGTGATCGCCAAGCTACGTGCCGCGAATCGGCCACTCGCCCGCGCCGCACACGCCTGAATAGCGATGAGTGTTGAGCTATGAGCTCTGAGCAACCCGGGCTTGGATCGCTCACCGCTCCTTGCTCACCGCTCCGTTCTGGGTCTCCCGAATGTTAATCTAAACGCTGCCCGGCTGAATGCCGAGCGCGAGCGAAGCTTGAACGCCGACTCCATCCGCAAGTTGTTCGACCAGGTTCGAAAGGGCAAGCTGTCGCCTGACGCCGCCGTCGCCCGCCTGCGGCACTTGCCCTTCGAAGATCTCGGCTTCGCCAAAGTGGATCATCACCGTGCCCTGCGAGCAGGGATGCCGGAGGTTATCCTCGGAGAAGGAAAGACGCCGGCGCAGGTCGCCACCGTATTTGCCCGTCTGGCCAGACATGGCGGTAACATCCTGGCCACGCGGGCAAATGAAAAACAATTTGCCGCGGTCAAGAAAAAAGTCCGCGCCGCCGAATACCGCGAGCTCGCCCGGACCATCGTTCTCCAGCGCGATCGCACCAAATACGGCAAGGGCGTGATCGCAGTGGTCTCCGCGGGGACCAGCGACATCCCCGTAGCCGAAGAAGCGGTCACAACGGCAGAACTCATGGGCAACGAGGTCGAGCACTTCTACGACGTCGGGGTCGCCGGCATTCACCGGCTACTGGCGAATCGCGAGGCGCTGAGCAAGGCTCGCGTGGTCATCGTCTGCGCCGGCATGGAAGGCGCGTTGCCCAGCGTCGTGGGAGGCCTGGTCGGCGTGCCGGTGATCGCCGTGCCTACCAGCGTCGGCTATGGAGCGTCATTCAAAGGGCTGGCCGCGCTGCTCGGCATGCTCAATTCCTGCGCATCCAACGTCAGCGTGGTTAATATAGATAACGGATTTGGCGCAGGCTACGTGGCCTCGCTGATCAATCGACTTGCGTAAATTCGTAAGGGAGAACATTGCTTATGCCCCTCTCCTCCAACGGCAAGCGACTTATCGATCGGGCAAACTTCGCGCATCTGGCCACGCTTATGCCCGATGGCTCCCCGCTCTCAACGCCGGTCTGGGTCGGCCGCGAGGGTGACCACATCGTGGTTTGCACCGGGGATGGTTCGCTCAAGGCAAAGAACGCTCAACATGATCCGCGGGTCGCGATTTCGCTCGTCGATTTTCGTGATCCGTATGAGGAATTGCAAATTCGCGGGCGCGTCGTCGAGCGCCGCCCCGATCCCGGTCTGAAGATCATGGATGAGATTTCTCACAAATATATTGGCAAGCCGTTTCCGGTGCGTGGCCCAAAGGGTCCGAATATCGCCCTCATCATCGCCGTGGACCGGGAACGCTTTGTGAAGCTGCCGTTCGAACACACGCCACCGAAATAAAAAAGGGCGCGGCGCAAGCCGCGCCCTATCGTCCTCCGCAAAAGTTTACGACTTCTCAACTACCAGCTTGTTGTCCACGCTGAAGGCGCCGGGGAGCTGGTTGGCTCTCAATCCGGCGACCTCCTTATCCATGGTGCTATCGACGGAGCCATAGAGCGTCACGTGGCCGTTCGCCACGATGATGCGGATCGGCCGCCCCGGATCCATCGCGTATTTGCTCAGCACCGAGTCGCCGTAGATGGCGCGCAGCGCCCGTAGCCGCAATCCGTCGTCGAACTGCGACACCGGCTCGAGCGAGATGTTGTCGATGACGTCCTTCACTCCGGGCATCGTCGCGATGTCTGCCAACGCTTCGTCGCGGCCAACGCCGGTCCGGTCCTGGCCCTCGACTGTTACCACTCCATCCTTCACGTCGATGGCGAAGTAGTCGAATGTGCTGTCATAGCCCACGCGCACATAGCGCAGCTTCTTGGCTAGGTTCTGCTCCAACTGCGCGTCCGGCACGCCGGGACCAGCCACGGTAATCAGGTTGCGGACACCCTGCACATTCGCTGTTTTGCGTATAGTTTTAGCGGCGTCCAGTTTGCGCTGGTAGAGATCGACCGTGCCCGTAAGGGTTACGATGCCGTCTTCCACGCTTGATTGCACATAGTTGAACTGGCTCTTGGCCGCCAGCTTGTGGGTCACCGCAGTCTGAATTTGATTGTCGTAGCGGGCTGCCGCCGCGCTCTCAGCCACGAGCGTCGCGGGCATCATTAGTAGCCCCACCCCCAGCAGAGAACCCGCCAGTTTTACTAAGCTCTTCATCCCCGTTGTCATAGTCGCCTCCGTCGTTGACGAAACTTTACGAATTAACCATTCGGTTAATTCTTCGATGCTGGAGGCCTTGCCGGAGATGCACGGAAAAAAGCGAAACCATCGGCCGATATGGCGGCTTTCGCGCGCGACTTTTTGCTCGCGCACGGGTTCATAAGAGCGGGGACAGCAGTAATACGAGCACGGGAACAAGCACCGTGCCGTACTCCAGATTACGAAGGTCCGCTGATCTTCCCGCTTTGGAACCCGCCAATCCAGGATTACGGCAGTAACTTTCGAGCCAGTATCCAAGCCTCTAACATGCATCAAGACCGCGTATTTCGAAGGGAAACCTGCGGATGGGCGAACGTGTCACCCGACCAGGGAAGGAAGAGCTTGCGCGCGCCAAGCGCCTGAAAAAGGCGCTGCAGGGCGGGGCGCCGACGTTCGTCCCGTCAGAGAGCGTTTCTTTGCCGTCAGCAAGTTCCTGTTCAACGCATTCTTGCCCCGTTCCTGCTTCCGATCCAGCGTCGTCCGAACCATCCTGGAGTTGTGCCGAGGGTGCAGAAAACAGGCTGCAATACTTAGAACAACTATTTCAAGCGTCTTCTGACGGGATGGCGATTTCGGACTCCAACGACCGTGTGTTATGGGCTAATGAAGCCTTCTTAAACATGTTCGGATACTCCAGGGGCGAGCTCGTGGGACAACCCTTGGGAACTCTGGTGGTGCCTCCCGACCGCGAGATCGAGTCGTGCTGGATCAACGAAGCGGTCGCAAAAGGTGAGCGCATCACGCTCGAAACACAAAGGCGAAGAAAGGACGGTAGCCTGCTTGAGGTTTCCATCTCGTGCGCGCCGGCGCGGCTGGAAGGCAAGCCGGCAGGCTATTGCGTGGAATACCACGACATCTCCCATCGCAAGCGGGTCGAGGCTCTCAGCTCAGCCTTATACCGGGTCGCGGAAAAGAGTAGCAGCGTACACCATCTGCAGCAGTTCTTTGCTGCGGTTCACGGTATCGTGAACGAGCTCATGTATGCCCGCAACCTTTACATTGCGCTGTACGATCCCGCCACCGACATGGTGACCTATCCCTATTTCGTGGATGAAAATGACTCGGCTCCGGGGCCGCAAAAGATGGGACGGGGACTGACCGACTACCTTATCCGCACGGGAGAGCCCCTGCTGGCCACGCCTGAGGTGCTACAGGCCATGGAAGATCGGGGTGAGGTGGCGCGGCATGGATCGCAATCCCTCGACTGGATGGGGGTTCCGCTGAAAGTAGGCAAGCACACTTTCGGTGCGCTGGTCGTGCAGACCTATTCGAAGAACATCCGTTATGGCGAGCGGGACAAGGAAATTCTGACCTTCGTCGCGCGACAACTGGCCAGCGCGGTCGAGCTCAAACGCAACGAGCAGGCATTGCGCCAGTCCGAGGCTCGCTACCGCTCCTTGGTGCAGAGTTCGGTGTACGGCATCTACCGCTCCAGCCTGGAGGGCAGATTTCTCGACGTGAATCCGGCCCTGATCGCGATGCTGGGGTACGAATCGGCAGAGGAAGTATTGCTGCTCGATCCGGAAACGCAGGTGTTCGCGCACACCGAAGAGCACGCGCGGCTGATCGAAGAATTTCGGCGCACTGGCCGCCTGGACGGGATCGAGGTCCGCTGGAAGCGCAAGGACGGCAGTGCGGTTACGGTGCGGATCAGCGGCCGGGCGGTTAGCAATGAAGACGAGCCTGCGGAAGTGCTGGAAGCCATTGCCGAAGACGTAACTGACCGCCGCGTGCTGGAAGACCAACTCCGACAGGCCCAGAAGATGGAGGCCGTTGGACGCCTGGCCGGAGGAATTGCCCACGATTTCAATAATTTGCTCATGGTGATAAGCGGCTATGCGGAAGTCGTGCTGGCCAAGCTCGAGCCGGATCATTCTTTACGCGACGAGGCTCAGGCGATCCAACAGGCTTCCGACCGGGCCACCACCCTGACGCGGCAACTGCTGGCCTTTAGCCGCAAGCAGTTGTTGGAATTGAAAGTCGTAGATGTGAACACTATTGTCGAAGACATGGAACGGCTCCTGCGACCCCTGATCGGCGAGAACATTGAGCTAATCACGAGACTAACCCCCGAGGCCGGACATACCCGGGCTGACGCCGGTCAGCTGGAGCAGGTGCTGATGAACCTGGTAGTCAATGCCAAGGATGCCATGCCGAACGGGGGAAAACTGACCATTCAGACGCAGCATATCACTGTCGATGAGGGGCACCGCCGCGGCCCGACTTTCATCCGTCCCGGGAACTACGTGCTGCTCTCGGTCAGCGACACCGGTATGGGCATGGATAAGGAAACCCAGTCCCGCATCTTTGAACCTTTCTTCACGACGAAGGAGATGGGCAAGGGCACGGGCCTGGGACTCTCCACCGTGTATGGCATTGTGAAACAGAGCAGCGGCTATGTGCTGGTCCAGAGTGAAGAAGGACGCGGCAGCACGTTCCACATTTATCTGCCGCAGGTCGAACGGGAGGTGGAAAGCCACACGGCTCCAGCGCCCCACGCTGCTTTGGGAGGCAGCGAGACTGTTTTGCTAGTGGAGGACGAGGAATCTGTCCGAGGGCTTGTGCGCGAGACGCTCGCCGGCAAGGGCTACCGTGTCGTGGAAGCGGAAAATGGCGAAGCCGGGTTGGCCGCGGCCGCCAAACACGAGGGGACGATTGACCTGGTCGTCACCGACGTGATCATGCCCGGCATGACCGGCCGGGAAATGGTCAGGCAACTCTCCAAGACGCATCCCGAAACCAAGGTGCTCTATCTCTCCGGATATACCGAGGATGCGATCACCGGCGAGGGGACCATTGAACCCGGCACCGCTTTTCTGCAGAAGCCATTTACCCTGCTGCACCTGTCGCGCAAGGTGAGGGAAGTTTTGGGTCAGAACTAGGCTTCCAGGTCCGGACCCAAGACTCATGACCCAAGACCCAAGACCTGAGACCAGATCCGATGTGCTGGACGCAACTACGAATGTTGAATCACGCCGTGCAACTTTTTTCTGACGGCTGCGTCCTATTTAAGTGAAGATAGAGTCGGATTCAGTCCGCGTGGGGCGGAAGCGCTTATAAGACACAGGGGTTCATGATGCTCATCAGGAAAGCGGCAGATATTCGTTCGTCGGAGGTTACTCCCAAGAGTTTGTACTCGAACCGTCGCAGATTTCTCGCAGGAATGGCGATGGCGGGAGCCGCAGCGGCTGGCGGGGCCAGCCTGCGTGAAGTGGTCTCCCCTTCCACCACCGCGTTGGCGGGGACGAAGATTGATGGCGTCAAAAAAAGCCCCTTCAGCACGACCGAGACAATCACCCCCTACAAAGACGTTACGAATTACAACAACTATTACGAGTTCTCAACCGCAAAGGACGAGCCCGCGAAGCTGGCGAAGGATTTCCGCAC
>Ga0187778_10003842_pt1 | contig 10024 bp, 9 predicted proteins | sample 1015_Q2_SP5_20_M_FD_132418 | JGI IMG/M metagenome (GOLD analysis project Ga0187778, IMG submission 132418) | Tropical peat soil microbial communities from peatlands in Department of Meta, Colombia - 1015_Q2_SP5_20_MG | ecosystem: Environmental > Terrestrial > Soil > Wetlands > Peat | place...
GCCTCAGGGTAATGCCGGCTCAAGCGGAACGCCAAGCTCTTCCGCCATTGCAGCGCGCAGGGTGGTGTTCGACTTTGACCACCTGCCGGCGGCAACACCGCGGGCGACAGGCCGTTTCCGAACGTGACCCCGACGTGTCCACTCTTCCCCGCCGTCTGACTCCGTCCTATACTCAAGGGCGAGACTTTTACCGGGCCATGCGTCTCGGCGTCACGGTCAAACCGAATAGTCGCGTCAGTTCGGTCGAGGAGCGCGACGGGGAATATTTCGTGCGGCTCGACGCCCCGGCGCGCGAGGGCAGGGCGAACGGGCGGCTCGTCGAGGTCCTGGCCGCGCATTTCGGCGTGCCTAAAACGCGCGTCATCATCCATTCAGGCGCCCACAGCAGGAAGAAGATCGTGGATATCCTAATATGAAAATATTCCTTTTCTCGCTTGTCACAATTCAGTAGTGTGCCGCGCAATAGCTGGTCCAATCTGGTACATGATTGGATATTGCTGCGCAATGATCTATGCAACCCTCGGTTCCTTCCATTTGAAAGAAAAATGGGCGGAACGCATGAAAAAGTTACCACCGTTTTCGTCCTAACCGGACCGGCTTACTGGCCGCTTCGTACTCTGCTTTGATCTGCGCGGCCCTTACCGAGGTTATGTCCCTGGCTTCCACCAAGGGCCGCACTTGTTCCTGGATCAACTGATTCAGCGAGTTCTGAGAGGGCTCCGGCAGGGTTAGGATCAGGTACTTCAGGCAGTCCCGTAAGTGGTTGTCCTTGTCGTGCAGAAGGGGAGGGGACGCGCCGAGATCCCGCTACCCTAGCGGCTTTTCCTCAGAATGGCTTCTTGACAGGGCCAGAGATTAGGAATACAAAGTACTCTCTTCGCTCTTCTCCTCCAAACATCGAAAAGAGGAATTGCACGCCATGCACATCGGGGAACCATTGCGAACCATCATCGTCGAACCGCTCGAACTGCCGGTGGACGCGCCGGCACTCGAGCCTGAGCCTGAACCAATCCAACCAGAGATTGAGCCGGTGCCGGCTGGTTTATGAACATTCCTGACTCCGTTTCGCCAGTCATTGGGCATCGCATCTGGCGGTGGGACGGGTCCAAGCTAACCTCGCTCCGTGGCGAACTGTGGCGTCCAAGTCAGCCGTTGGAGGCGGAATGCAGAAGCGCCGAGAAAAAATCGACGAGCCGTGCTGCAGGGACTGCGGGCGATGGGAGCCGGTAGGCGTAGGACCAGGCCAAAATGAGGACCTAGCAGAGCCGAGGACCCGGCTTTGGGGAATTTGTCACGCGGCTGACCTATACGCTGAATCTATGCCCGCCGAAAAAAGCGATGGTTCTCCGTTAAGCCAGTGCATGAATCCAGTACCGACAGTATTGAAAACAGTTCCCTACTCTTCTTGTGCGCTCTTTCAGCGGGGCTCGTGGGAGGAAGTGATCCAACAGTATCAGCATCTTGCGTCACCATCTTCGTCCTAACCGGTGTGGTTTGATGCTTCTACACTGCGCCAGACCTGGGGCGCGGGCCTTGAAAATACCGAGGTAAGGGAAATGACTGACGAAGGGACAGACAAGTTAAAAAGACGCGGACTGCTCTACGCTATAGCAGCAAAATTTCGCCTTTCAAAGCTGTGGGAGTGGGGCCCGATAGATGGCCCTCGCAAAGATTACTTCTCTACGCTGCCCTCAGCAGAGAGGCTGCGGAAGTGGAGGATGGAGTCGCATAAGTCGATGGGATGCAACAGGAATCTGGTCGGGAATCACATGCTGGACCCAATCATCGACCAGCTAGAGAACAACGGAGCTTTAAGCGGCGAAGCAGACAGATTCGTAACTAGGTTCTTGGATAAGGGCTGGACGCTGGGAAGGGCCATTTGTGATGATCCAGCCCTGCTACGACATTACAATAGCTTGGGAAAACACTACGACATCACAAGTGCTGACCAATACAAACTCAAGGCCTTCTAGCAGTAGAAGCGCCGCAAAGGCCGCAGCGGCTATCAGATCACTGCACAAACGAGGGTCACATCATCGAAGGAATCACGCTGCTCTTGCAGAATCGCCTCAGGCATGCTCCCTGGCTGCAGCATGGTGCGTTGCACAGCGCTTAGCAACCGGGAACTACCCACGCACAAGCCATCGCTTGCTCCAATAATCACGTCTGACGTCCTCAGCGGCAATGCAAGATGCTTAATCCCAGGATGCAGAGTCCCAAGCCGCGGCTTTGTTATTTCGTTCATCTGCTCGAATCGGCCATCGTGGACTAGGTAGAGAGGAGAATCGCCGCAGGAGGCCGCGGTAAGAAGGGCTGAACCCTGTACATGTAGAGCCAACAGAGTGCTCTCCTGGCTTGCGCCCAGGAGGAAATGATTTGCGATCTCGATCAGTTCGTTCAGAGGCATGTCGGGGCGTGCCTCAAGCTGTGCGACGAGAAAATCGACACAGCCCTTGGCCGCACCCCGGGCATCGCCCGCGCCATCCAGCAGGATCGCCCGGTTACCGAGGCAGACAAAAGCATCATCATTCATAGCCTTACCTGCCTCACTTCGAGTTGCTCCGAAGAATCTCAAGGCGTTCTCCTTTAGATGGTTGCATAAATAGCCATAGCAAGGTCACGTCCATGCAGTAGTCATCACCTTGCCGGTAAGATCCGAGAGACGAGGAACATCACCAGCACGATAATCGGAGGCATCCCCAAGAGGAATCCTATCTTCGTCTTCGTGGGGCTGCTGGCCGGCTTCCTGCTGCCTTACTCCTACGCCGCTTACCGGCGTAATAAGCGTTTCGAGCGATTTGAAGAGCTGTTGCCCGAAGCGATTGGCACTCTCGCCCGTGCGGTCCGTGCTGGGCATACCTTCACGCCAGCCCTGGAGCTGGTTTCCAACGAGCTCACAGAGCCCGTGGCCGGGGAATTTCGCTTGCTTCTTCAAGAGCAAAAGGCGGGGCTTCCAATCCAGGACTCATTGATGAATCTAGTCGATCGTATCCCTCTGGTCGACGTAAAGTTCTTTGCTACTGCCGTAATGTTGCAATTGGAGACCGGCGACAACCTGGCCGACATCCTGGACTGACAGTGGGCGGACTCACCCCACTCCGTAAGTCAGTTTGACTTTGGCGCTACGACAGTCACCGTGGGCTTAATGGGCGTTTCGTTGTCTGGTGCTGTTTTGTAATCGAACCAAAATAGAACCGACACCTTATCCTTCTCATATTCGGCTGGTAGCGGACCAAAGTTGTAAACACGCTGCACTGCGCGCACAGCCGAATTGTCGAGCGAGGGAACTCCGCTCGATTGCACAATCCGAAGGTTGCTTGGTTGCCCGGAGCGATCAATATCGAAGTTAAGACAAACCCGGTTTGCGGTTTTAATGCGTGGGTCAACCTCGTACTTTAGCCAATTCTCAGAGACCTTTCTCTGGACGACCTGCACGTACCAGGGAAAGCGTGCAGCAAAGCCCCCGCCATCGTGTGCGTCGTTACATAGGCCCACAGCGCCCTGGCCCGCAGAACTTGTGGGAGTCGTTGGCTTCTGGTCAGTTGGGTTAGCAAACTGCGTCTGGTAGGCGGAGGAACCTGGGGGGACAATCGTCACTCGTGCGAAGGCTGAGTTGGAGGGCGTGGATGTTTCCTTCGCAGTCACTAGGATATGGAGAGATTCTTTCACTTTTGCCGGGGCGGTGTAGAGGCCAGTCGCTGAGATCGTGCCGCAGTCGACCTCCGCGCAGTTGTTTCCATACACGGCCCAATCCACATCTGCGACCACATTCCCGCCGACCTCTGCCGTGAACTGTTGTGTAGACAATCCGGCAACCAGATTCAGAGGACCAGATGGCGATATACGAATACCACTTTGCTCGGTCTTAGATATGATGTCAGGCTTAGCTACAGCGTTAGTTTCTGGGGGTTCCGTCTTAACCGCGACCTGGGTTAGGTCAATGTTGTAGTAGTAATAAAGCCGCAGCGCGAGATACTGACCGTTGAACTCAGCTGGCAGAGCTGGGAACGGGCTGGAGGTGGTGATGCTGCCCCATGCAGCACGGTCGAGCGCCACGTCGTCCGAAGAGTCAGCAAGCTTCATTCCGGCCACGCTCCCGTCTCTGAGAATGGCGAACTCGATGGCCACCTTGCCCTGCTTCATGACGGGCGGGCGCGCCATTTCGGGGATCAGGTTGTACCAGTTTTGCCGCACAATCTGCAGCATGTGGTTCAGATAGGGACCGAAGTCCACGCCCATCGTATCGCTGAGGATCTCCATTTGCCCGCTGGTGGATTCGCCATCTCTTAGGTTGGTGCCGCCGGTGTTGCGCCCGGTTACCGCGACCCCAGGGGCCACCTGCTCGGTCCGAGAGCTCACGTGGCCGCCGTTAGCCGATTCTTTGCGGTCTGGGCTGGCGGTTCCGCTGGAGGCCTCGGACGATGCTTGCGCTTCCTGCTGTTCCTTCATCTTCTTCTGGGATGCTTGGAATTGCTGGGCACCGGCCAGCGACGCCTCCGCCATCGCATGATCGGCGGGAGTCTTAGCCCGAGAGATCGTGAAGTTTGCAGCAAGAATCGCGTCCTCGGCACGTCCCTGTTTCTCGAGCACGTCGACTGCTCGAATGCGGTAATAAATGTTGCTGGGCTCGAGCTCTATCGCTTGTATTGTTGCCATGTACGCTTCGTCCAGCTTCTGGGTCGGCCCGGGCTGAGACAAAACGTAGGCCAGGAGGTCATATGCTTGTGCAAATGCGGGATTGATCTTCACCACCGTGCGCAAACTCGCTTCTGCTTTGGAGAGTGTGTTTTCGTCGTGCAAACCGCTCTCCGTTAAGGTTACAGCCGTGTAGTAGTTTGCCCGGAAGCTTTGTGGATTCAGGGCTAGGGCCTGGGAAGCCCATTTCGATGCTTGGGCCCTATTTCTTTGTGTCAGGTAGAGGAGGCTCATGCTCTCGCAGGCGGGGCCAAGCTTTGGGTCCAGCTTGAGGGCTTCTTCGAGCATCGCCTGAGCCTGAGGGTAATGCCCATCATGGGCCATGAAGTCCGCTCGTACCGCAAGCGACTCTGCATTGGACATCCCACGGGCTTGGAAACCGCTTTCATCGATCTTAGGCCGATCCAGCTTCAAATCATAAAACGCGGAATTCTGAATGTACTTTTGCAGCATTGTGTCCAAGCCCGCCGGATCACCGATCGTGCGCGCAGCCGCTTCTCTTTGGTCTACTCCATTCCGAAGCAGTGCATCGAAGTCGTTCATCCGCTGGGTTTTCTCCTTCCAATCCCGCGTAATTAAGTAGTGCGTCAGTGCCCAGGACTCCGCATAAAAAATCGAAGTCTTGTTTTCCTCGTGATAATAGGGTGACGAAGCATCCACATCGAACAGGGCGTTTACAGGCAGAAGCACTGTCCCTTGCAGTAACCTCACATTCCCGGCGTTCGGAGCACCCACCAAGACCTTATTGCCCTCGGCCCTCGTGTTGCCGTAAAACTCCGCCAGCCCTTCGACCATCCACAGCGGGAGCTGGGACCTACGGTGCCGCATAAGGTAGTGCACGTACTCGTGATAAACAGGCTCGTAGGGCACGTCAGCCCCTTGATTGAGGCTTACGTCGAGTCGTAACGCCACATAGTTGGCATCGCCGCCCCCTAGGAAAACGCCGGCGGGATGCACGGAGTTCTTCTTCTCCCAGAACTCAGGAAGGAGCATGCGCAGGGTTTCTTCGTCCTTGGCCGCAAGAATGGTGATCGGTGCATCGCTGGCGCCAGTATGTCCGTAGTATTCCAGGAACACGGCGCGTATCATCTCGAACTGTTCAGCAACGCGGCGTGCGTCCTGTTCGCTGGCATTGCTGTCAACCGCAAAGTGTGGACTTTGGACTTCAATCCATGTCTGTGGATTCTTTGCCAGGGAGAGGCTGTGGACGGCTAGGAGAAAACTAATGATTGTCGCAAGTTTGATGCAGCGGAGTGTTGCCTTCATCGGGGCCCGTGGAGCCGGCACAAAAGTCTAGCACCAGAGCAACCGGTCGGCGGATGGTATCTTCTAGCCAGTAACCGCGAGAGGTAACCAGTCAAAGCAACTAGCTACCCGTCGTCGCGCCTGTATGCTCTGGCAGTACTTGCGGTTCTTGATCTTCACCCAGCTAGTGCGATCGTCCTGCGTATAACGCCCGCGCTTCCACCTTGCAACGACTCCATGCCGACGCAAACCCGAGCTTACTGCAGCTTCGCGTGCTCCGCTTTGGCCTCTTTCAGGATGGGGATGTCGGGGTCGGCATCTTTCCAGAGGGTAGGAAATCTTTGTAAGCTGCAAGCGCACGCACGGGGCTGCATCCGCGTCAGCGCCCTGCGCGGTTCTCGCTTGCAAGGCATTCGCACGCGCCACGCCTAGATGTGCCAAGGTTCCCGTCCAGCAGTTCCAGACGATGCCGCTGTGGTCGAGAATCTTCTGGGACTCGATGGTGGCTTCCTTGCCCTGCCCAGCCGCGAGATGCGTCTCGCCGCGAATGTAGGTTGGGTGGAGGCAGGAGATGTTGGCGACAAACAGAATCTCTCCGTACTCGATGGGCGGCAAGGCAGGTTGTAGCCGGTTGATCGCAGTAGCCGCGTTCTTGCTGTTGATCGCCAGTTGCGCCTGAATCGCAGGCTACCACAGAGACTGCATCTGCGTATCCAGCGGGAAACGCTGGTTCAGGTCTTGTTCCAGCGATTCGGCTCGTGCGCCATCGCCCGCCATGGGGTAAGCGGGCGCGGCTTCGGCGGCAGTACCCGGACTGGCCCGTCGAGGTCAGGAAAAGCAGTGAGGGGTTGCGCACGGAGATGTAGTCGCGGATGACTCGTATCAACTCGCCGCGGCGCTGTTTCCCTCGGCAGCGTTCACTTCAATCCCTCTACGAGGTAAAGGTCGGCTAGCGTGCGATGGTATCCGTATACATATGTCTTGCCGTCGGTAGTCATGCGGATGGGGCCGATCCTTTCAACACCGGCAGGGTCGGAGGGCATGAGCTGCTTCCACAGGGTTCTCTGTCCCGTGGCTAAATCCAGTCGATTAACTCTGGCGGGCAGGTCTCCGGGCTGGTAGACATACATCGAGCGCCCATCGGCACTCCAGCATATCGGCTCTTCTCCCAGATTAAAGCCGTTGATCGCGCGCGGCTGACCTCCAGACACGGGATAGATATACCCATTCTGGTCGTTCCCGATCCCTGCCACCATCTGGCCATCGGGTGAGATGGCAAAAGCTGTGGCATTGACTCCCTCGGGGGTGATGGCCTGCGGCTTCCCGTCGCCAAGGCTTTGAACATATAGCCGCACGCCGTGGCCCGGCTCGTTTCCCGAGAAAAGCACCCGCTTTCCGTCAGGATGCCAGCGAGCCCAGACGTGACTAATCTGGTCGTTGGTCAGCGGCTTCGACTCTCCGGCTTTGGTGGGCAACAAAGTGAGTTGAGCCGGGGAGCCTTCGGGCTGTGAGATGGCCCATTTCTGGTCGGGGGATAATGCCACGGCCGCGCCCTCCCCCAGGCGAATGGCGGGCGACCCGTCCGTCTTGCGAAGGTAAACCGTGTAGGCCCACTCACCCCCCTTTCCATATGTTCCCCCGCCTTCTCCCTCCTCATCGAAAAGGAGCGACTGGCCGTTTTCCGAGAGATCGGCGGGATAGGAATAGTCCAGCCAGGACAAATCAACCTCCTTGGTTTTCGTGGCAGGGGAACCCAAGAGCTCACGGCGCCAGGTCGCGCGAATCAGCAAGATGCGGCCATCCCGCCAAATATCGAGCAAGATTAGCGTTCCCGGCATCGCCGAGACGAGGCGCTCCCGGCCGCTGGGCGACACCGCGTACAGGGCGCGATTTGCCCCTACACGGCTTCCTGTAAACCAGACTTCCGTCCCATTGGCTGACCAGGCTAGGCCTTGGGTGGTGTAGAAACCGCTTGTGAGCTGTTGCCTCTTACCGTTGCCATCAACGATTGCGACCGACCCACCGTCATCTCCCTGGATGGGGTGGTCCAGGAACGCCACAAGGTCGCCTTTGGGGGAGACACGTGGATGGCTGATCCAACCGCTCGTTTCATAGAGGACTCGACCAGCGGGATACTCCAGACGGTTTCGCCCGCCGACGTCTCGGACGATGGCCAGACTATTTCCGTCGGGTGACCAGTCAGCCCATTGAACGTTTTCCAGGACTTCCCGCGGCGCACCACCTGCCAACGGAGCTCGTGCCAGGGTACCAACATTGACCCACGTACCGACTGCGCGGCTTCTCAACAAGAGCGCCATTTCTCCTGTGGAGGAAACGGCCAGGAGCTGAGTCTGGCCCAGCCCTAAAGAACGGGATTCCGGAGCATCGAGACGGGCGGTGAAAACATCGACGGGATTGCCCTGCCACGCAGCGCTATACAAGATGGTCTGTCCGTCGGGAGCGAAGCGGGCCGCCCGGATTGCGCCCCGTCGGAAGGTGAGCTGGCGATATCGCGGCTCAGGCGTTGCGGCGGCTTGCCAGAGGCCCTTGCCCGCTATAAGGCCCAGTCCGAGGCCGAGCACAAAGGCCAACGCCGAAACAACGAGCGCGCGGTGCCCCTTCGTCGGCGCCGCCACCGGAGCTGGAGAGAGAACCTCGGGTGCCCGAGCCGAGGGTGTAACCCGCGACGAATCTATATCACGCTTTGCGCGCTTCAGATCAGCGCGCAACTCCGCAGCCGTCTGGCAGCGCAGGTCACGGTCCTTTTCCAGAGCCTTGTTCAGAACGACCTCTAGTTGCGGGGGCAGTCCCGGATTCAACTGCCTCGGCGGCGTGGGTACACGATTAAGGATGGCTTCAAAGACCACGGCCGGCGTATGCCCGGAGAATGGTTGCTTGCCCGTGCACATCTCGTACAACACCACTCCGAATGAGAACAGATCAGTACGGTGGTCGAGAGCTTCACCCCGCGCCTGTTCGGGCGACATGTACGCTACCGTACCAATAGCGGTCCCTGGGCTAGTTAGCTGGTAGTCCGAGACCGGCAATCCGCCGCTCCCACTGCCCACCGTCGCCTGCTCGGCGAGATTACGTGGCAACGAAAGCTTGGCAAGACCAAAGTCGAGGATCTTAGCCTGTCCGCGCTGTGTAATGAAGATATTGGCGGGCTTGATGTCGCGATGCACGATCCCGCTTGTGTGCGCCGCATCTAGGGCGTCCGAGATCTGAATTGCCAGCTCCAGCAATTGATCGAGGCTGAGCGGCTGACGCTCGATACGGTGCTTCAGGGTCACCCCATCCAGAAATTCCATTACGATGAAAGACTGATTGCCCTGCTTACCAATCTCGTGGATGGTGCAGATATTGGGATGGTTCAAAGCCGAGGCAGCACGCGCTTCCCGACGGAATCGTTCCAACGCCTGTGGGTCTCGGGCCAGGTCTTCAGGAAGGAACTTCAGGGCGACAAAGCGGCCAAGCTCGGTGTCCTCGGCCTTGTACACCACGCCCATTCCCCCGCCGCCCAGTCTCTCGATGATGCGGTAGTGCGAAATGGTCTGGCCGATCATCGGGCTGAAATGTTAGGGCCAAGGGAAGGGCAAGTCAATGAACGTCGAAGAGTTGCGGGATCTCAAACCCCCTTTGACGCTAAATCGCCCTCACTCACTGAGGAGTTCTCGCAATAGGACGCTGATCCACGACATCCCCATCTTGAAACAGGCCAAGGCGGAGTACGCGAAGTTGTAATAGTACGGACACGATTCTGGCAGCCATGTCTCAATCGTCCACCAAGAAATGGCCAACTGGCCCTATACCGTGCCAGCATGGACGAAAGCCGCAAGCGCGTGCTGGGGATCATTGCGGGCATCCTGGTGGCGCGACACCAAGCGCGGAAATTCTATCTGCCGGTAAACGCCGGGGCACGTTTTTCGAGGAAGTGTGCCACACCTTCTTTGAAGTCCTCGCACGCGAGGCTTGCCACCAGTTCGCGCTCGGAAGTTTCAAACGATTCCGCCAGCGTCTGGAACATGGCCTCGTATACTTGCCGCTTGATCACCCTCAGCGAGCGCGGGCTGCTGTTTGCCGC